>Ga0256832_1000647_pt1 | contig 22810 bp, 24 predicted proteins | sample 134614metaG_FD_190534 | JGI IMG/M metagenome (GOLD analysis project Ga0256832, IMG submission 190534) | Hydrothermal vent microbial communities from Lau Basin, Pacific Ocean - 134-614 | ecosystem: Environmental > Aquatic > Marine > Hydrothermal vents | place: Pacific Ocean: Lau Basin | collected... | reverse complement strand
CATAAATATTTATATGATGTACAGATTGAATATGAAGGAGTAGAGCCTGTGCCGCTGTGGCGGTAGGGATGGGGGTGAGGTTGTAAAAAAGTGCATTTTGTAATACACACTAACGCTGAATTACGCGAAAATTTATATCTTCATGTTTGAAAGAATGAGAAAGGGATAAATTCGCTAGACTTATTGCAGTAGATGAGGCAGTTTAAGATTATAAAGCAGATTACTAAGCGGGATAGTGCTTCTGTATCCAATTATCTTCAAGAGATCAATCGCTTTGATTTGCTCACACCTGAGGAAGAGGCCGCTTTGGCCCGGCGCATCCGCAATGGTGATGATGCAGCTCTTGAGAAATTGGTCCGTGCCAACCTTCGATTTGTAGTCTCTGTCGCCAAACAATACCAGAACAATGGTCTGTCGCTCAGTGATCTGATCAATGAAGGCAATGTCGGTTTGATTAAAGCAGCAAGGCGATTTGATGAGACAAAGGGGTTTAAATTTATCTCCTATGCAGTGTGGTGGATACGCAATGCGATATTGCAAGCCATTGTGGAGTATTCTCGTTTAGTGCGCATCCCCAGTGGTAAGATTAGTGCCTACTCCCGGGTCAATAAGGCGATTCTGAGTTTCGTGCAAAAGCATGAACGGGAGCCCACCAAACAAGAATTGGTCGGGATGCTGGGGCTTTCTGAAGAGCAGATAGAAGAGACAATGCGAAGTCTTAAAAAGCACTTGTCCATCGACGCACCATTGGCCGGAGGGGAAGATGACTTTACCATGGTCGATGTGCTTTCGGGTTCCAATGAGGAAGATGCTCCGGATTTAGATCTGATGAAGGAGTCCCTGCGCGATGAGTTGAATATAGGACTTTCTAAACTGGCGCCGAGAGAGGCCGAAATTTTAACTGCTTTCTATGGACTCAATGGTAGAAAACAACTTACTGTGGAAGAGATAAGTGAGCGCATGGGATTGTCCAAAGAAAGAGTGCGACAAGTTCGCGACCGGGCAATAAGGCGACTGAGAAGGGCCTTTTCTAAAAGTAAATTGCGTTCGTATTTGTAGAAGCTGTACGGCTTGGTACATAATGGTGCTCCACATGAGGTGCCAGCATAGTTTGGGGAATAGAAGCATCGAACCAATTGGTGCCTTTGCAGAATGTTACCATTTCAAAAACTCAAATTAATCAATTCATCTTATTCATATCTGTGAACTTTTTCCTTTGTGATGGTTTTTAGTTTCTACTTGGCGGCTCAACCAAAGCTGACGGATTTTGAAATTCTGATTATTTTTGTCCAAGTAATCTTATTTCAATCAATTATTGCCTTATCCCTGCTCATTTAAAGGATATTGAAGTCGGATAAACAGGACAAGGCGACATTTGATGTTTTTGCTTGCATCTCCTACTTTTGGGAATTAGAACAATAAATGCAACTTTAATGGTAAAGCACTTTGAGAAAGTAAAAAGAAATACTTACAACTCATCCGGCTACACCATTGATGTTGCCAATAAACATGGTTTAGTATGGGCGCATTTATAAAATTATTGCAGAGCCTTATCGTTTTTGCAGGTGGATTTTACATCTTGTACCAGATTCTGGCTTTTGTCTTCGGAGTTGGAGGAGGGGGTAAAAAGGCCAACCTGAAGAAGGACCTCAAACTGCTTCGTGATGAGATCGCCCCTTGGATGGATAAATTGATTCCGTGGAAGACGGAGGAAATGGAGTTGCTGAGTCTGGACAGAGAAGAAAAAGTGCGAAGAAAAGGATGGGTAAAGACAGTGACAGGAGTAATTAAAAGCATTTATTCGGAGCCGCTCGCAGCATACGCTTATAAGCTTTCTAAGCATGATAAAATGGGGATGCTGGTCGTCCGGACCAAGGACCATGAGATCATTTATGAAGGAGACAAAAATCAAGTCAAAGTATATGTTGACGGAGAGTTTATGGGCTTTCTCCGACCGGATGGTCAACTCATTTCTGAAGATGGCCGAAAGGTGATTGCCGCGTCGGATGGAGGACTCCAAATGAAAGCGATTACTGTAAACAATAAGGAGGTCGCCATGCTCAATCCCGGAAATATGTCTGAGAATTATGCAGGTAGAGCATTTGAGCATGTAGAGCCACTTTCTGACGACGAAGCAAAAATTCTAACTGCTATGAGTATGTATGAAATACTCAAGGGATAGGGATATCCTTGCCGGGTTTCAACCATTTCATGCCACTTAATAATCCTCTAAATATAGGGTTAGGACGCCTGTCTGACACCGGAATAATGCTCCTTAATGTTCGGTCGTTGTATTTCCGGCGCAGAAATGCCCTCCTCTCATTTAAGACGAAAAGGGGAAATAATGCAAACTTCTACGCGTTCTTTCTTTGGAATTTGTCGTATGTTTGTATAGCAAAAAATAATTGACACCATGACAGTACTGGATCAAGTTCGACTGATTGTTTATCGATTTCATGAAAAGGGTCTTGAGATTCTAATGATTAAACGCGAAGGGGGCGATTGGACCCTTCCCGGGGGAGAAAAGGTCGACATCGATTTTGATAATAATGAAGTCATCGAGCTTGAAGCTATCGAGGAAGGCAAAGGTAAGGTGATTAAAGGGATGGCAGTCGAAGGAGATTGGCATGAGATCCCCTCTATTAGAGGGCTGATCAAGAGCGATATTGCCTTGGTGAAGGGAAAGATTAAGGAAAAATTGCCGGAGTTGGAGCAAGGGACTTATATGATGGTCAAGGACGCTTTCAAACGGGTCTTGCCCAATGAATATGCCTTGTTGAAGGAATTGAAAGACATCCTTTTTGACCGCAACCTTTTGAGAAATATATAACCCCCATATCTTTTCGTGCTATGAGTTCAAGCTCCGGTCCGTTGGTGTTTCCAAGACAAGTTTCGCATTACAGAGGGAAGGTGCGAGATGTTTATTCCCTGCAAGATAATATAGTCGTGATGGTGGCATCTGAACGCATTTCTGCTTTTGACCATATTTTGCCGCGTACTATTCCGTTTAAAGGTCAGGTGCTCAATCAACTTGCCGCTTTTTTTTTAAAGGCGACATCTGACGTGGTCCCCAATTGGTTGTTGTCCACGCCTTTGCCGCATGTTTCCGTCGGACATTCCTGTTTGCCGATTCGAGTGGAAATGGTAATTCGTGGCTATCTCGCGGGAAGTGCTTGGCGGCAATACCGCGATGGGGCAAGGGTTATTTGTGGCAATGTACTTCCCGATGGATTAAAAAAATCACAAAAGTTGCCGCATCCCATTATTACTCCTGCAATCAAATCCGAGCAAGGCCACGACATCGATATTGCTCCCGGTGATTTATTGGCTACCGGGCTGATATCCAAGGAGGATTATGCGATTTTGGAGCAATACACCAGAGCCCTTTTTGATGCGGGAACAAGAATGGCCCATGAAAGGGGCCTTATTTTGGTCGATACAAAGTATGAATTTGGTTATTTCGATGATGAGATCATTTTAATGGATGAAGTCCACACCCCTGACAGTTCGCGGTATTTTGTTATGGATGATTATGAACTTAAGATGGAGCGAGGGGAAGATCCGCAGCAACTCTCGAAGGAGTTCGTTCGCGAGTTTTTAATGGATCATGGATTTCAAGGACGTGACGGGGAGATTATGCCGGTTATGCCGGATGCCTTTGTCGAAGAAATCTCCAAGCGATATATAAATTTATATGAAAGATTGACGGGAGCAACTTTCGTGCCCGCCCCCGTTCCATCCAATGAAGAAGTGGTCGCCGCAGTACTGACCGCTCTTAAGGGGTAAGTGTTGTAATTCCTCCTTATTGCTCTTTGTTGCCATAATAAAAGGCCTATGAGACAATCAGAAATTAACGATTTATGGGTCGGAGATAAGTTGACCGTCAAAGGGACATCTATTGCCGGTACCTTTGAGGGAGTCGAAGGAGAAATGGTCGTTATCAAAATGAAGGGGGAGCGCCTCGTGGTACATCACCGTGAAGTCGAATTGGCAAAGGAAGAAAGTAGTGAGGATGAAAAATTGGAAGCACTTTCAAAAGAGTTGGCTGAACCCAAAAGGCAAACTGGATTGCACGACATCCCTTCGAGTATCGATTTGCATATTGAGTCCTTGAAGCCACATTATAGGAATGCAGAGCCCATTAGAATTTTGCAAGTCCAGATGGCGGAAGTTCGTAAATTCATGGACGGAGCTATTGAAGCAGGATTAAAACGGGTGACTATCGTACATGGTAAGGGCAAGGGGACATTAAAAGCGGAGGTAGAGCACCTGCTGAAATCATCCTACAAAGACGCCGTGCACTTGATTATCCCGCTAAATGAAGGAACTACTGAAGTATGGCTGGTATGAAATGGCAGACTATCCACAAAGGCCTTAAAAGGGCGTGTGCCTAATAAATTCTACTTTTTACTCGTAAGCTGTTTTAAGATTTCTTCATCCGATTTACCTAAATTGCTCAGTAAGAATTTGGTGTCGTCGGCAAATTCATCATTGGGGTATTTCTTTAGAAATTCATTGTAATATTCCCTTGCCTTGGCAATATCTTTTTTGTTGTTGTCGTAGGTAAATGCCTTGAGAAATAACGCTTGTGATGCTTTAGACGAATTGGGGTATTTGTCCAATATCCAGTCGTAAAACATAAGGGCACGGTCAAAAGCCCCCATACTGCGGGAGGCTTCAGCAGCTTGGTGAAGTAGCACCGGTGCCTTCTCTTTGTCTTCCGGGTTGGCGAGAGCATAAGCCTCACTTGCCTCGACAAAAGTCCTGATCCAGGTCTTATTTTGAGTGACGGAGTCATTAAATACGCGTTGGCGCAGCAGTAACATGTACTCCTCTAATCCCGGGAAGTCCGAAGTGAGATTCTTAGCCGCCTTGGCACCAGCGGGGGTGTCTCCGTGATGCTCTTTAAGTGAGGCCATGACGACGGTCATCGCCTCTCTCTTGTCCAATCCTCCGTAAAGCTCCCCAAGGTGATAGGTTCGATCCAATAATTCCTTATCTTCAGGATAGTCTTTGACTAGATTGAGCTCAAAGCCCAAAGCATCAGGGTACGAACGCATGGCCTCAGCCGCCTTTATCCCTTTGAGTAATATCTCTTTTTTGAGTGCAGGTTTGTCAGAATACTCATCCAGACGCTTTTTGATGTGGCTGACGAGCAGATTGTACGATTCCCAGTTCTTGTTTTTATAAAATGCATCTTCGATGGTCTTAAACTCATTGTCAATAGCCCCGCCGTTGTCGCTCTTGCAATGACTTATTGTGATAAAAAGCATTAGAGACAAACAAAAAGAAATAAAACGCTTCATCTGTGTTATTATTTAATGATCAATGAATGAAATGCGCACCGGTAAACCGTGATTCACTTGGATGTTTAAGTAACGTCAAAAGGCGAACTTATGGTATTTGTTATGATGCGCAAATATAGTGATTTGTTTGAGGAAGCATCGCTTTTTAATTGTTAAATTATATCTATGGGTAAGCCTACACTCGAATGTCAAAGGGGGGATTGGATAATGTAATTCGTGGCAATGCTTCCAATATCTTTCTCGCTTCCTCATTTAAACGTGGATATTGTTGTATCTTGGTGCCTTTGCGAGAAAGAATTACCCTAAAACCATTAATTCAAAACGGATTCAAGCTTTTTTCTCCAATAGTACGCATGAGACCTGTTTATTTTATAGTGCAATTTGGTGATAAATATTACGCCAAATGATTCCAATCATAATTTGTATATTTGTTGTTACTACGGTGCGCTTTTGTAGAACCATTGTCCGGTACACCTGTTGATAATTAACCGGTGTTCATAGCAAGCAATGAACACGGTAAAATATCGCCGGACAATTCTCCTGGAGAAGCCAATCCGCGTAAAGGATAATAAGATTCATTTTTTGAATAGACCATGACCTATGACTGAATTTCCCCAACAGGGCCATAAGGCTAAGTTTAAGTTCTTTAGCTTAAAAACCTATGCCTCCACAGAATGGTTGGCACACAATCAGAAGAAGTACCGCCAGGTATTTGATGCGGCGGAGACGACTTATATCTATGCCGAATTAGGCTTAATTAATAAGCAAATAGAACAGGAAAATTGGGTGGCCAATGTCGAACTCAAATGCTTTCACGTCGAGGCGGACAAATTGCGGGAAGTATGCAAAATTCAAGTGCGTAAAAAAGTGGGGAAACACCAACACATGGTGTATGTTCGTGAAGGATGGGGACACAAGGAGCCCGGTCGCTTTTGGAAAAGGGGCACCTATTTTTGGGAGGCTTGGGTGGACGGAGTCAAGGCCGGTGTAAAATACTTCTACATCGAGCATGCTGAGTCAGCCAATGCAGACGTCAATCCCTACTTTGAAGTGACTTCTGTCAAACTGTATGAAGGAGACTATGAGGACGTTCACTTGGACGAACGGGATTATTATCATGTGTTTAGCGCAGATGAGACGAGGTATATTTATGCCGAAATAAAACTAAAGAACCTCAACATTCAGCGAGATTGGCAGTGCGAACTCATCGTTAAGTTTATTAATGAAGTCCACGAACTCAAAGGACAAGTGATCCGGATGAATACTATCCATAAGGGCGAAGAGGAGATAAGTCTATCGATTGGGTGGGGGAGCAATACCAAAGGGTCTTGGCGTCCCGGTTCTTATAGCATGGATTTGATTTTCTTAGATAGAATTGTGGCGACGGCCTATTTTGAAGTGGATGAGTTCTTTGAAGAAGGGCTTTGTGAAGTTTCCTATGAATACGGCCCAGCGCCGGGGGCCATCCCCGCCCATCTGCAACCCTTGACTTTTGAGGAAGTGTTGCAAGAGTTGGATAATTTGGTTGGTCTGGAAGGCATTAAGCGGCAGGTAAGGGAACACGCCAAGTACATTAAGTTTTTGCAACACCGAAAGAAAAGCGGATTCAAGGAGGAAGAAGAAATTAATATTCACTCGGTTTTTTCCGGCAATCCGGGGACAGGCAAAACCACTGTGGCTGCGATGATGGGTATGTTGTATCATAAGATGGGACTCTTGTCAAAAGGACATGTGCATACCGTGGACCGGGTGGATTTAGTCGGGGAATACATCGGCCAAACCGCTCCAAAAGTGAAGAAGGTGATTGATCAAGCCCGGGGTGGTGTGCTTTTTATCGATGAAGCGTATGCCCTGGCGAGGACCAATGACGATAGTAAAGATTTCGGTAGAGAAGTCATAGAAATATTGGTCAAGGAGATGTCCAATGGCCCGGGTGACCTCGCCATCATTGTGGCGGGATATCCCAAGGAGATGAAGCATTTTATGGACTCTAATCCGGGGCTGAAGTCGCGTTTTAAACTGTTTTATGATTTCAAAGACTATCTGCCACAGGAGCTGTACCAAATAGCGGACATCGCCTGTTCAAAGAAGGAAGTAAGACTTACTCCCGGAGCGAGAAAAGAACTCGAATATATGATACTCAAAGCTTTCCGTTCGCGTGATCGCACTTTCGGTAATGCACGGTTTGTTTTTGACTTGATTGAGAAGTGCAAGGTGCAGATGGGCCTGAGGGTTATGGGAGGCACTCCTCTGACCACCAATAAGCATGAGCTTTCTACGATTAAGTTAGAGGATGTCAAATTGGTACAAAAAGGACTCAAATACCATTTGCCGATTATTCCCGTAGATGAACAGTTACTCCAAATGGCCTTGGACGAATTGGAATCCTTGATCGGAATGCGGGAAATTAAACAAGAAATTTATGATTTTGTGAGTTTGATTAAGTATCATCTGGCGGTAGGAGATGACGTCCTCTCCAAATTCTCCCTTCATACGGTGTTTGTCGGGAATCCCGGGACGGGAAAGACTACTGTGGCTAGAATATTAACTAAAATTTATAAGGCACTGGGCATCCTTGAGAGAGGACACATGGTAGAGACGGATCGCCAGGGGTTGGTGGCCGGATTCTTAGGGCAGACTGCCATAAAAACCGCAGAAAAAATCGATGAAGCCAAGGGCGGTGTGCTTTTTATTGATGAAGCCTATGCATTGACCCAACACACTGCCGGTACAGGGGATTATGGGAGTGAAGCGATTAATACCATCGTAAAGCGCATGGAGGATATGAGAGGCGAGTTTTTCCTGTTTGTAGCGGGCTATCCTGAGAATATGGATAAGTTTTTGAAATCCAATCCGGGCTTGTCCTCCAGATTTGATAGAGTGCTGAAGTTTAAAGACTATAACGCAGAAGACTTGATGAAGATCGCTTCTGAGATGATTTTTTCCGAAGGGTATCAACTCGACAACAAAGCGACTATTATGTTGAAGGAAATTACCCTTGAGTTATACAGAAAACGGGATAAGTATTTTGGGAATGCTCGGGTTGTCCGTGCGGTGATCGAAAAGATTATCAAACATCACAATATCCGGATTGCAAAACTTCTGGAAGCCGGGAGAGAGATCGGACAAAAAAAGCGGATTACATCGGCGGACATCAAAGCGTACAAGGAGATTAATTACGATAGTTTGTTCGAGCGGTCCCGGATAGGATTTAGACCATGAGAAAGAGGATCTCGATCCGGCCTCAGTCTCTTATGGGGTGGGAATTTTCGGTCGATCCAAAATAACATAAGGCATGAGAAATATACTTTTTATCAGACATGCGAAGTCGAGTTGGGAAGACCTTCGGCTAAAGGACTGGGAGCGCCCTCTCAATTCCAGAGGAAAGAAAGACGCTCCTAAGATGGCTGACTTCATGCTTGAGAAAGTCTCGGGACTGGATAGAATATACCCGAGTATAGCACGGCGCACACAGCAAACGGGGCGCTACTTTCAACAAACCTTTCAGGTGCCGGAAGAGTATTTCATACCCGTCCAATCCCTTTATCTGGAAGGAATGGAAATGTATTTGCAACAGCTTTGGGGGCTGGAGGAAGAAGTTAATAACGTCGCTCTTATCGGGCACAATCCTACAATGACCCATATCGCCAATAGTGTTCAGCCGGGATTGACAGACAATGTTCCGACCTGCGGCGTTATTTGGGTTGAGACGGATATCGATGATTGGTCTGATTTCGACTTTCAGCGGGTACAATTGAGAGGTTACTACTATCCCAAAATATTGCCAAAATGAAGAAAGAAACGCTATCTGTCATCATGTTTTTAGTCGCTTTTGTCTCTTGCAGAAAACACGAGGCGTACCATATGTCCCGACAAAAACTCCGGGATGTAGTGAAGGATATGTATCTCGTAGATATCAATGTCAATGGACACCCGAAGGAGTACAGGGACAGTATAAGTAGCGCTTATATGGAGCAAATTGCTAAAATTCATCAGGTGTCCCAAAGGGATATTGATCACGATATCGAATTGTTGAAGAATGACTTTTCTTTGCTGGATTCCCTATATTCTGAAATTCTGACAGAGACAGAGGCCGAATTGAAGTTGAAGCCAAAGGGAAAGCGGGATCAAGTAGTAAAACCAAGAGGTAAATGACACCGGAGAGAGAAGCGCGGATTCGCTATGCTGCCGCCAGGCGCCAAATGGACATGACGGTGGTGCTTGAAAATGTTCATGACGCACACAATATCGCTGCGGTATTGCGCTCTTGCGAGAGCGTGGGGATAAGCGAAATCTATGTGATTTATACGGAGGATCATCTCAAAAAGAGGGGATTAAAAGTAGGAAAAAGGACGAGCGCCGGCGCGCGCAAATGGGTGGATGTCCGCCTCTATCAGGATTTAGATACATGTCTGACACGTGTTAAGAAAAAGTATCAAAGGATACTCGCGACCCATCTCGGACGCCAATCAACCAGCATTTATCAAACGGATTTTACCGGAGGATTTGCGCTTTTATTGGGCAATGAGGCCGATGGCTTATCAGAAGCAGCGATGAAATACGCAGATGCCAATGTGTATATTCCGCAAATGGGCATGGTACAGAGTCTGAATATCTCCGTATCTTGCGGGATAATTCTTTATGAAGTATTCAGACAGCGTGATGCAAAAAACATGTACATAAACAATCCGACTCAAACAGAGTCGATGAGCAAGGAACTTCTGAATGATTTTATTCAACGACACGAAACGGGAAGCAAAGGAGACTGGGCGATTCGTGAAGATTGGATCGAAGAATAGCAAATCTTAGTGTTATGGCAGGCAATACATTTGGCAAGGTCTTTCGAGTGACCACATTTGGAGAGTCTCATGGCGCTGCCGTAGGTGTGATAGTCGATGGATGCCCAAGTGGGGTGCCCTTTGATACGGACTTTATCGCATCTGAACTCCAAAGACGTCGCCCTGGACAATCCAAGGTAACCACTGCAAGAAAGGAACCCGAAGAGCCGGTGATATTATCCGGTGTTTTCGAAGGGATTACGACAGGCACACCCATCGCGGTTATGGTCTATAATAAGGATAACCGCTCCCAAGATTATTCGAATCTCAAAGATATCTTTCGTCCTTCTCATGCAGACTATACCTACCGGGCTAAATATGGGCATCGCGATTACAGGGGTGGAGGACGTGCCTCAGCACGTGAAACTCTGGCAAGGGTCATTGCGGGTGCCATAGCCAAAATGGTACTGCGACAGGCAAGTATTAACATTATTGCTTATACGCATTCCATAGGAGACATTTCGGTGAAGGAGTTGGATAACAACTCGCTACTGGCATCAACGATAGAGTCCAATATTGTCCGGTGTCCGGATTCTACAACAGCAAAAGCAATGGAGGACGCCATTCTTGAAGTAAAAGCGGTTGGAGATACCCTTGGAGGGATTGTACGTTGTCATGTCCAAGGAGTGCCACCAGGATTGGGAGAGCCTGTTTTTGATAAGCTGCATGCCGCCTTGGGAAGTGCGGTTTTGAGCATTCCTGCGTGTAAGGGATTTGAGATTGGTGCAGGATTCGAAAGTTGCCGCATGAAAGGCTCACAGATGAATGACCTCTTCGATGTCGATAGAGGACAAGTTACCACGCGATCCAATTTTAGTGGTGGAGTACAAGGAGGCATATCCAATGGACAGGATATTGTTTTTTCAGCGGCTTTTAAACCTGTGTCTACGATTATTCAAGAACAAGAAACAATAGATACCTCATTTCAAAAAACATCCTACACTCCGCAAGGACGACACGACCCATGTGTAGTACCGCGCGCCGTACCTATCGTTGAGGCTATGGCAGCAATCGTGATTTGTGATTACTGGTTGTTGTCCCGGGTATCAAAATTATAGTTTTCATTAGACTACAATTATGCCAGACCGCAATCGCAGTTTTGGAGTAAGCCACTCGAAAATGATGTCGGACTGAAGGTGCACCCCTCAGGATCGACTCGATTACAGCTGTGCCATAACATGATGGCACGACTCAATAGCATTGCGCTTAGCAAGGGGAAGAAGAGATAAATTACCTTCCTTATACCTGAATCAAACCGTAGGAGTCGTCCGAAGAATAGCGATACAAAAAGAAAAACCGCGAGCGCGTTATTGCTTTACGGTGGTCTCTTCTAATATTTGCTTGGCTAAATTGAGAATGGTATCATCTTCGAGCTTGACAAATCCACCATTCGGGCCCGGGCTGATGTGCTTTCCGACAATTTTTCCGTCTTCGTACTTCTTGGCACCAAAATAATTTCGAACGGTTTGCTCTTCTATTTTGAGCTCTTCGGCAATCCGGTGGACGGATCCTGTAGGCAAGCTGTGTTTGATTTGTCGAAGTTCGTTAAAGGAAATGATTATCTCCATATGCGGTTAGTTTTGAACGTTAGTAGATAGACGGTTAAAAATACGATAATTTGAATAGACAAAAGTAATTTTACTCAAAAAAATCGTCAACCGGCGAATAAGGCAGCCCAAAAGTGTCGGCTACACTTTTATAAACAACGGTTCCCTCAATGATGTTCAGACCTTTTTTTAGTGCTTCATCTTCGGCACAGGCTTGCTTCCAACCTTTCTCCGCCAGTCGAATGGTGTAGGGGAGGGTTGCATTGGTAAGTGCAATGGTAGAAGTGTAAGGTACAGCACCCGGCATGTTGGCTACACAATAGTGCAACACGTCATCAATAATAAAAACTGGATCCGCATGGGTCGTCGGCTTACAGGTTTCGATGCATCCTCCCTGATCGACGGCGACATCTACGAGGACTGTTCCCGGATTCATATCTTTAAGCATCCCCCTGGTGATGAGATTAGGGGCTTTGGCTCCGGGGATCAATACCGCTCCTACGATTAAATCACTGGTCTTGATCAATGACCGGATATTGTACTCATTGGAGAAAATAGTCGAAACATTGGCCGGCATAATGTCCGCCAATTCGCGTAGGCGCTGTAGATTGATGTCCAGTATGGTTACGTCTGCCCCCAGACCTGCAGCCATCTTTGCAGCTTGGGTGCCGACAATCCCTCCTCCTAAGATAAGTACTTTGGCAGGGGGAACTCCAGGTACACCCCCAAGAAGAATCCCTCTTCCTTTTTGGGGCTTTTCAAGATATTTTGCCCCTTCTTGAATAGCCATTCTGCCGGCTACTTCTGACATGGGGATCAGTAACGGCAACGAACGGTCACTTAGCTGAACCGTCTCATATGCCAGGCAAATGGGCTTTTGCTCTATCATGGCATGTGTCAAGGCCTCTCCTGAGGCAAAGTGAAAATAGGTAAATAGCAGCTGCCCTTCTTTGATGAGCTTATACTCCGGTTCGATAGGTTCTTTTACCTTTACGATCATCTCTGCAATGTCATAGACGGCTTCAATCGTCGGAAGGATTTCAGCTCCGGCTTCTCGATACTCTTCATCCTTAAATCCACTTCCCAGGCCGGCGGTGGATTGGATGTAGACTTTGTGCCCTCTTTTGACTAGCTCCAGGGTGCCTGCAGGGGTGAGTGCTACCCGGTTTTCATTGGGCTTAATTTCTTTTGGTACTCCTATTATCATGATATTTGGTTTTGGGCGTAAAAATATGCTGAATATTTCATACCTGGACCTTAGAGGCAATAAAATTAATACAGAATTTTGATTGATAAATTCTATGAATTTGTATGCACTTGTATTATAGGTGTTTCAGGGACTCGACCCATTCCCGGTAACCCTTAGGGGAAAAAAGAAGAATGCCTGCATAAGGGATTATACAGGCATATCTCCATTTAATAACCAAAACTCAAAACTCACGTTTACCCTAATCGCAAATTGCGTGCCAAATGGATGATTGATTTTGATAATTTGTAATTTATATGAAAAAAATGACAAAATTATAAACATATTTAATGCGTACTTTGTAGAGCGGTACGAATAGGGCGAGCAGATGTTAGTTTAGGTATGAAATGGTTAAATATTTGTTTTTAAAAGGGAAATATATGAAAATTAACTCCCATATGATGTCAATAGAGCCATTTCATATTAAAGGTAAATCAATGGTTTCCCGGCCGGAAGAATAAATAGGAAGGGTTTGCCAATCGAATAGGTATGGTTCGAGGATAATGTTATACATTTGTGGGAACTTATATTTAAGATTTTTTTTAATTTGAATGCTGTCTTTGAGTGGAAGCATTAAATTTTGCCTATGACCTTTCGCGATATCGAACGCATTATTCTCTACGAAGACAATCACTTCTTAGTGGTCAACAAGCCGGCCGGAATTTTAGTCCAGGGTGACCGGACAAATGATGAGACGCTACCTGATTACGTAAAGGAGTTTATCCGTTTGAGAGATGAAAAACCGGGCAATGTCTTTCTGGGAGTAACGCATCGTCTGGACAGACCCTCTACTGGGGTACTGGTGTTTGCTAAGACAAGCAAGGCACTGTCCAGGATGAACGAGCTCTTTCGTGAGCGCAAGGTCAAGAAGACTTATTACATCCTCACCGAGAATGCACCGGATTCATTTAGTGGGCGCCTGGAGCATTTTGTCCGCAAGGATGAAGCCAAAAACCGGCTTATTGTTAAGGATGTCCCCTTCAAAAAAGCTAAGAAAGCAAAGAAAGCGGTATTGGAATACCAATTGGTTGCAAACATCGATGGGTTCTTTCTCTTCGAAGTACAACTTCATACCGGGCGTTCCCACCAAATAAGAGCCCAATTCGCTCATGTTGGGTGTCCTGTCGTGGGAGACAGGCGCTACGGAAGCCGTTTTCAATCAGGAGAAAGATTGTATTTGCACAGTGGTCAGATTTTTTTCGAGCATCCCGTCAAACGTACGCCATTGAGAATCAGAGCGCCCTTCCCTAAGGGAGGAAGATGGGATTTGTTTTGGGATTTTAAGTTGGAACAAAAACGCGAATAGGACGTTTGAGATACTTGCGAGGGATATACGACCAGCTCCTCCTGAATTCCCCCAGGGCAGAAATGCAGCAAGGGTAGGGAGTTGTAGCGGTGCGATATGTTCCTCGTTTTTTTGTTTAAAGAATAAAAAAAGGCATCCGGTCCACCGGATGCCTTTTTTTGGATATGAATTAAAACCCTAAGCGCTCATTTAAGCTTTAGGCATCTTTTTCTTACCTTTTGTGCGCATCGCCAATTTTATGGCATTGTACAGGTTGACCATTCCTCCGGAAACACTCAGTGTGCTAAAATCCACTTTCTCTTGTGAACCCGGTTTTTTCACCATCAAGTGTTGTGGCTTGAAGGCAGATTGCATAAGGATTTCCTTTACCTGCAATGCAGTCAGGGTGGGGAAGTAACTTCGGATGGCCGCGGCGACTCCCACCACAGCCGGACAAGCCATACTCGTTCCTTGAGCATTGCCGTAAGAGTTGTCCGGAATCGTAGAATAAATAAACATACCCGGGGCAAAAATATCTACATTTTTCTTGCCGTAGTTGGAGAAAGGAGCGACTGCATTTTCATCCAACTTGGTATTCAATGCTCCTACCTCTATCCAGTTCTTTGCCATTTTGGAGTGAAACCATCCGCAAATCCCTTTTTTCTTTTTGTAGATATCATTGGGGAAATTGTCGGTTACATCGTTGTTTTCCGAATCATTGCCGGCTGCATGTACCAAAAGGACATCGTGTTTTTGTGCGTATTTGACCGCTGCATCTACAGCCTCCTTGTGAGGGGAGTAGGCTTTACCAAAGCTCATGTTTATAATCGATGCTCCATTGTCCACTGCATAGCGAATTGCATTGGCGACATCTTTATCCCGTTCGTCCCCGTTGGGGACAGTCCTTACAGACATGATGCGTACATTGTCCGCAATTCCTCTAATCCCAAGGTCATTGTATTTGTTGGCCGCAATAATCCCGGCTACATGTGTTCCGTGAAACGCATCCGGTCCTTCCACCTGGTTGTTGCCATAATAGCGCTCATCCAAATTTTCGTAATTGTCTCCTACGATAGACCGGGTATTGAGGTCGGGATTGTAATGGAAGTCGATTTTGTCTTGAAAATACTTAATCGCGCGATCGAGTTCTTTGGATAAGAAATTTCTCAACTCATCTGCAGAATGAATTTCAATTCCTCCCGCTTTGATCTGTTTCAAAACAGAAAGCGGAGCCATTAATTCAGGATGTCCCGATGGGTCTATCGAGTAGAGTTGGTCAAACGTAACACTATCTTTCTTCATGAAGTTCTCTAGGTTGTCCACCATAGTCATCATCTGAGCTTTTCGGGATTTGTACTGCTCGAGCCTCTTGGTAGCTTTTTCGATTTCTTCTTCTACTTTCTTCTTGTATGTCAAGTATTGTTCATACTCTTTCTTTTGTTTTTTAGTGAGCTTGTCAGGATCTGCCTTTTCATATTTGTATCGCATTTGGGCATAGAGCCTTGTCACTTCCAGATTATCTCCGTCGACATTGCCATTGGGACCTCCTATAAAGTTCCATCCATGGATGTCATCAATATATCCGTTGTGGTCATCGTCCACTCCGTTTCCAGCGATTTCACCGGGATTGGTCCACATGACGTCTTTTAAGTCTTCATGATCGTCCTCTACTCCGGAATCAATGACTGCGACAACCACGGTTTTTCCTTTTTTACCCTTTAATAATTCATTGTAGGCGCGATCGGCAGAGGTGCCTATAACACTATCTTGTGTTAAGTCTTTTAAGAACCAATCTTTTGCCGGGGCTTGTTGCGCTTGGGATACCAAGGCAAATAAGCCAATAAATAAAATAAGTAAACCTTTTTTCATTGTTATTTAATTGTTATTTGATATGAAATGAGATAATCGTCAGTATAACTCGTTAGTCGTGCTTTTTATTCTATGACTGTACCATAATATTTACATACGAATCGACCGGAAAGATATTGCTTGGTATCGATTTGACTTTGGAGGTAAGGCCCCTTCGGATTATTTTGCAACATGAACCAGGCACTTTCTACCAATGCCGAAGCGGTGGTGCTTTGGATGGCTTTTAATCTTTGGTTACCGATTTTACACGGTTCGACACGAAGGGATTTGTTAATTGCATGCAATCGCCCGTTATTGTCATAACCTTGTACCTCTGAAAATATAATTACAATGTCATCATCGTACGATGGAATCTTATTGAGCATATAATCGTTGAGATAGCTGATTCGATCCACACTGTAAGGTGCACTGTTCAGGATATCCTTGACCCACTGATAATGACCGGGATATCGCAATGTCTTGTAATGCAGGTTGTCTACCTTACCCTGTAAAGCATTAGGTAAGTCAGCAGCTCCCCCCGACGTGAAGTTAGATTCGTACCACACTCCATCGATCATGTTGGATTTGATACCGGATAACGCCGCTATTTTCTTTATTTTTCCATTTCTGAGTACGATAGCGTCCCGTACGTATTCTGTGGCAACTCCGATGGGACTCCAGGTAAATCCATAGTAATGGGGGGGGAGTGCGTGATGGGTCAACGCCCCGACTTTCATCGACAGAAGCGAAGCCTTTTCGACGTTGTGCTGTCTACAAAACTCCTGAAACAGATAATGACCCAATATGTTGATGTAACCGGGGGCCAGCCCGGTTTGTAATAGGAAACCGGTATCGGCATCTTTTGCCAATTCGATGATTTGCTCCGTCTCTTTGACGTATTCCGTTAAGTTGACGTAATGCAGTTTGTACTGCTTGGCAAATCCCGCTATCCTCGGTGCTATACTACCCGGAAGACAATCCAGAACTATATCAGAGGTTTCAAATATCTTCTTCATGTTGTCATTTATCCCATCCTTGGGCATGACAAAGGTGTGTAGCCGGTTCATATCCACTTGCCCTTCCTCAATCCATTCTTTGGTGCTCTCCAGGGCAGACTCGGATATATCCCCAATATAGATGTCTGCATCAAAGAGGTCGTCGTCAAGAATGATAAGTGCAGTCGCTCTACCTATACCTCCGGCGCCCACTATAACTACTCTATTCATTGTGTAAATTGTTTTAGCTGTTTTGAAATTGTGGGCGGCAAAGGTATTAAAAATGTGATGTTTTTGGTATTATCAGGTGTTGATTTTAAGTTGACCTATTCAAATAAGATATTTAATGTTTTATTTCTACCGGATAATATGCCATTGGCCCGGTTTATAACGGATTTTACCTTGTCGCGCGGGGTCCTCTTATCTCAAACACCTAAATAGTGAAGCTCTAGTGCAAAATTGTAAATCGGCTATCATTCTGCACTTCTTACAATTTTCGGCTCCAAGAACCACTCTGCTACTTGTATTTTCGATTTGATGTGATTTTGATGCGGACAATAAGTGATGATCTGCCGGTCCATGAAATATTTTTGGAAAAATAAATGAGATATAATGCATTGATTAATAAACGCTAAATACATATTATAATATTTCATAATGTGTAATTCTCGTAATTTTAGCGAAGAAACATGTTAAAAAATTTTGTAATATGAAAAATGTGCCCGTATATTTGCGCCGTATTAAGAGTTATTCCGTGAATATTACCGTTTGTTAATTATGGCGAGGAAGGTCAAGAATAAGAAGAAAAAGGTGGGCTGGAAGAAGCGCCTCAGGATGCGTATGGAGGACCCTAAGACCACCAAGATGCTCGGACTTTTTATTATTTTGATATCGATATTGCTGGCTGTGGCCTTCATATCTTATATATATACCTGGCAGATAGACCAGGATAAGGTGTTTAATTACGCTTGGAGTGCGCTTTGGTCCGGTGACCTTGTGGTGCACAATTGGTTGGGACGCTTAGGAGCTGTCATCGCTTCACTCTTTTTTTACTGGGGAGTGGGGTTGATGTCCTTTTTAATTATCCCTGTGCTCTTTAAGTTGGGATGGGACCTGATTAAAGGCAATGACTTAAAGCCGCTCATGAAAATGTTTCAAAACGTCAGCCTCATTGTCGTATTTGGTAGCATAGTCTTGGCATACCTATTTCATACATCAATGTTTCCATGGGGGGGCTCCTTTGGCCAAAGTGCCAATCTATGGCTATCCAATTTTATGGGCAGGATTGGACTCGGATTGTTGCTTAGCTTTGGTTTAATCGGTGTGTTGTTGTGGAAATTTAATCCGGACTTACAGCAGATATCCTTTGATATCCCGGGTATGGGAGGGATTAGATTGCCCTTTCTCGATTTTTTGTCCTTTAGGTCCGCACCTAAGGAATCCGCTATATCCAATCCAAATCCGGAGTCTGAGATTACATTGGAGCCGGGCGAAACCCCACCGCTTCATGTAGATGCACCTTTTGAGAATACCAAAACGGAGATACCGATTGACTTAGAAATTGAATTACCCAAACAAGAAAAAACGGATGCTCCCGGGGGGGATCTACAAATGGAGATTATTCCGCCAAAGCCTGAAGAAGAAGCAACTGTTAATCAACCAACAGTGATTTTAGAACAAAGCGAGGGGACAGGCGAACAGGACAGCCGGTCAGATGATGTGGCTCCTGTTCAGCTTGAACCTTATGACCCGACACTGGATCTCTCTGATTACAAAAGTCCCGAATTGCCTTTGCTTCGTGACTACGAACATAAGGGGATGATTAATAGTGATGAACTCGAAGCCAACAAGAACCGGATTATCGAAACTTTGGGCAATTATGGCATTAAAATCACTAAGATTCGCGCGACTATCGGCCCTACGGTCACCTTATATGAAATCGTCCCTGCCAAGGGCGTACGCATATCCAAGATCCGGGGATTGGTGGATGATATAGCCCTTAATTTGTCTGCTTTAGGGATTCGAATTATAGCGCCGATTCCGGGGCGTGGGACAATTGGGATTGAGGTGCCAAATAAAAACCCCCAGATCGTATCCCTCAAAGAAGTGCTTTGTAGCCCAAAATTTACAGAGGCAAAGATGGAACTTCCCATCGCTCTTGGCAAGACCATATCCAATGAAGTCTTCGTAGCGGATTTGGCAAAGATGCCGCATCTATTGGTGGCTGGAGCTACCGGGCAGGGAAAATCGGTCGGCATCAACACGATATTAATGTCATTGGTATACAAAAAGCATCCCTCAGAGGTTAAGTTGGTACTTATCGACCCTAAGAAAGTGGAACTCCCAATTTACAATGACCTCGAAAAGCACTTTTTGGCCTTCCTCCCCGATGCCGAAGAGGCTATTATTACCGAGACAGATAAAGTGATCTATACCCTCAACTCCCTCGTCATAGAGATGGAAAGTCGCTATGACCTGCTGAAGAAGGCCAGGGTGAGAAACATCAAAGAGTACAACGAAAAATTCAAGCAGAGGCAACTCAATCCGGAGAATGGGCACAAATTCCTTCCCTTTATTGTCCTGGTGATTGATGAGTTTGCCGACTTGATTATGACGGCAGGCAAGGAAATTGAAATGCCGATAGGCCGGCTGGCGCAGTTGGCCAGAGCCGTAGGGATTCACTTGATTATTGCCACTCAGCGCCCGTCTGTCAAGATTATTACCGGGCTGATTAAGGCCAATTTCCCCGCGAGGATAGCCTTCCGGGTGACCTCTCAGATTGACTCCCGCACTATTCTCGACCAGGGAGGTGCAGAGCAATTGGTCGGTCGAGGGGACATGCTTTTGACGTTGGGTGGTGACCTGATTCGCCTTCAATGTGCCTTTGTGGATACCCCGGAGATCGAAGAAGTGGCGTCATATATCGGCAAACAGCGAGGATATGTGGAGCCATACCTCCTGCCCGAATACAAGACAGATGAGGATGACATCGCCGGTAAAGAGATAAAAGTTTCCGAACTGGATGCCATGTTCAAAGAGGCGGCCCGGTTGGTCGTACAGCAGCAACACGGTTCCACTTCTATGATCCAACGCCGCCTGAAACTCGGTTATAACCGTGCCGGCCGCATAATGGATCAACTGGAGACGCTTGGGATTGTTGGGCCGGCAGAGGGCAGCAAGCCGAGAGAAGTGTACGTCTTTTCTGTTGAAGAGTTGGAGCGGATTTTTGAGAATATATTCGACAAGGACTAAAGGATAACGTTATTAGCGTTTTTGATTTTTTTATGCGCAATAGAGCGTGTGAGAATGATAATGGACCTCGCCCGGCACCTGAGAAGGCCGGGCTTTTTTTTATTTTTGCACTATGAAAAAATCCTTGACCATTTTAGTGGGCTCCACCAACCCCGTTAAGATTAATAGTGTGAAGAGGGCCTTTGATGCGCTTTTCCCCGGGTATGAAATCGTATGCTCCGGACATCCTGTACACTCCGGTGTGCCTGATCAACCCGTCGGTGACCAAGAAACACTCAAAGGGGCTAGAAATAGAGCGGCAGGTCTGCAAAGCCTGTTTCCCGGAGCGGATTATTGGGTTGGTATCGAAGGGGGGATCGTATGGCAGGAAGAACGCATGTTGGCTATGGCCTGGATATGCATATTGAAGAATGCTCCGGAGGCAGTTGGAAAGGCGAAAGAAGGGATAGCCCGGTCTGCATCTTTCTTAATCCCGAAAGAGGTATCTGATTTAGTCAAAGAGGGTGTCGAACTCGGCCTGGCCAATGACCGAATTTTTCATACCCATTCGTCCAAATCCGGTGCCGGCGCCATTGGCATACTGACCCATAACTTGATCGACCGGACGGAGCTGTACCGCCCGGCGGTTATCATGGCGATGATTCCATACCTTTAGTACTGTTGTGCCGGTGTTTGGTCTCTTTCTGGTTTAAGATTGAACCCATTGGGAAGAAGACTGTTTAGATGGACAAATAATATACTTATCATGATTGAATTAATGGCTCCGGCCGGTGGTTTCGAAGCAATGACCGCTGCTATTCATGCGGGCGCAGATTCTGTTTATTTCGGCATCGAGCAACTCAATATGCGCGCTAGAGCTACTATGAATTTTACTCTGGATGATATTCCGGAGATCGTCCGGCGATGTGAGGAGGCCGGAGTCAAATCGTACATCACTCTCAATACCGTGATCTATGACCACGATATCCAGCTCATGCGCAATATCGTGAAAACAGCAAAAGAAGCCGGTATCAGCGCCATCATAGCCGCCGACCAATCGGTAATTATGTACGCTTCCAGCATTGGGATGCCGGTCCATATCTCCACCCAGTCCAATGTCTCCAATATCGAGGCGGTTAAGTTTTATAGTCATTTTGCCGATGTAGTCGTCTTAGCAAGGGAATTAACCCTCCAGCAAGTGAAATCCATCCATGAAGAAATAGAGCGAGAGGGCATTAAGGGACCTTCCGGACGCCTCGTTCGCCTTGAAATCTTCGCTCACGGGGCACTGTGTATGGCGATCTCCGGCAAGTGTTATCTGAGCCTGCATTCGCACAATGCCTCCGGCAACCGCGGAGCCTGTATCCAAAACTGCCGGCGGACCTATACGGTTATTGATAAGGAAGAGGGTATCGAGCTCGATATCGACAACGAGTACATCATGTCCCCGAAAGACTTATGTACCATTGATTTTTTGGACAAAGTTATCGATTCGGGCATATCAGTGCTTAAACTGGAAGGTCGGGGGAGGTCAGCGGATTATGTGGACAATGTTACACGCTGTTACCGGGAGGCGATCGACAGTATCGCTGATGGAACTTATGGGGCGGATAAGGTGAACGACTGGATGGAGCGTTTGAGCAGGACGTACAACCGGGGTTTTTGGGATGGGTACTACCTCGGCCGAAAATTGGGGGAATGGTCCGATGTTTACGGCTCCAAAGCAACCCAAAAGAAGATTTTTATCGGTAAGGGAGTACATTACTTCCCCAAAATAAATGTTGCCGAATTTCAAGTATTGAGCCACTCCGTCAAAGTGGGCGACAAAGTCTTGGTGACAGGGCCGACCACCGGGGTGATGTATGCAGATATAACCGAGCTCAGAGTGGATGAAAAGCCCGTTGAGGAAGCCGTACGAGGCCAATCGTGTTCTTTCAAGGTATCCGAAAAGGTTCGTCCTTCCGACAAGTTGTATAAAATTGTTGAGGCCTGATGCTCGTCATAACCCACTATCGCAACAAGTGCATAGGATGCAATGCCTGCGTGGAAATCGCTCCCGGACAATGGAAAATGTCCCGAAAGGACGGCAAGAGCGTGCTATTGGGCGCGCAGAAGAAAAAAATGGCCCATACCGGGTATTTCAATGATTCTGTTTTCGATGAAAATCTTAAGGCCGCGGAAGCCTGTCCGGTCAATATTATCAAGGTGAGTTTCAAATAGAGCTGAAGCTGTGCCGGCACCATAGATCCCCATCCTTGCGTATGGTCCACCATTTCATACCCACTCCCCTAATACATCAAGGCAATATGATTATCCCTTGTGTATTACCAGCCCTCCGCGTCATTGTCCGCACGGTCGTCGGCGGCGCCGTACAATTTGCCCCTTTTATCTACGAGAATCGCATTGACGGTAGCGAGGTACTTTCGCAAGAGGAATTTATGTCCCTTGGCCTTGAGTTCCTTGAGGGTCTCCGGGGTAAAAGCATCCGCTTCGTACATGACGAGGTCCGGCTTC
>Ga0256832_1000646_pt1 | contig 22810 bp, 13 predicted proteins | sample 134614metaG_FD_190534 | JGI IMG/M metagenome (GOLD analysis project Ga0256832, IMG submission 190534) | Hydrothermal vent microbial communities from Lau Basin, Pacific Ocean - 134-614 | ecosystem: Environmental > Aquatic > Marine > Hydrothermal vents | place: Pacific Ocean: Lau Basin | collected... | reverse complement strand
CCCCTCGCTTACAGCGTGCAGACGAATTGCAGCGGCACTTATTATCTGCAGGTCCAAGATACGCAAAACGGTTGTTCAGGCTATGCCGTGGTAGAGGTTTTTGACCAATCTGCCACACTGCTTGCCGAGGCAGGGCCGCCGGATACCCTGACTTGTGCTCAGATGGAATTGGTGTTGGATGGTACAGCTTCAGATACAGGGCCCAATTTGGTCTATTCCTGGCTTTCGCCAAATGGGAACATCCTCAGCGGTGCAAACGGCCTGCAACCCCTCGTGAATGCTCCCGGGCTGTACTACCTGCAACTACAGGATACGCTCAGCGGCTGTATGGCCACGGACTCAGTGGAAGTCTTGTTGGATACGCTGCCGCCGGCTCTGAGTGCCGGGCCGGATCAATTTCTGACTTGTGGACAAACCCAAGTGCAATTGACAGGCAGCCTGGTGCAGCCGGATGTTTCCGACTTCACCTGGTACGGCGCCGGTGGCCAGGCCATTGCTGCCGACAGCCTGCAACCCTGGGTCTCGGAAGCCGGCTGGTATGTCCTCGTCGTGCAAAACGAGCAAAACGGTTGTGCTGCCTACGATTCCGTGCAGGTGATTTGGGATACGCTGCCGCCGATGGCTCAAATAGGGGCTGCATCAACGCTATTGAACTGCCTGACAAGCGAAGTGGTTTTGGACGGCAGCCAGTCGCAGGGGAGCGCTGATTTGCAATTTTTCTGGAGTACGCAAGACGGCCACTTTGTCTATGGGGAGCAACAGGCCATAGCTGCCGTGGACAGCGCAGGCTGGTATGTCTTGCAGGTAGTGGACGAGCAAAATGCCTGCACAGATACGGCCATGGTTTATGTGGATGCCGATTTCACCCCGCCCGAGGCAGAGATAGCACCTCCGGAGCAGATTACCTGTACTCAGCCCGATGTACTCCTCGACGGAAGCGCTTCGTCTTCGGGCAATGAGTTTCTTTACTCTTGGAGCAGCATTCCTCCCGGCCTGCCCATTGACAATCCCGATTTGGCTCAGGCAACGGTACATCAGGCGGGTATTTACATCTTGCTCGTGCAGAATGCAGGCAATGGTTGTAGCGATACGGCCCAGGTACAGGTCGTAGAGAACCTGCTGATGCCACAGGCCGAGGCAGTGGCCCTGAGCGAGATAGATTGTTTGCATCCGACGGCAGAAGTGAGCGGCGAGCCCGGCTCTTCTCAGGGGCCGCAGTACACGTATTTTTGGTACCCCCTTTCGGGAAATGCCGGCAGTGTGGTATTTGGCGAAAGCCAGATCACAGCAGAAGTGGAGGGCAGCGGCTTTTACGTTTTGGAAGTTACCGATACCGGCAATGGCTGTGTAGCTGCTGATACGGTGGAGGTAACGGCTTCGCAAGAACCCATAGCTTCTGCCACCATTGCTCTGACGCCTCCGCTTTGCCCGGGCTTTGACGATGGCGTTTTGAGCATCATTCAAATTGAGGGGGGTACGGAGCCATATTTGTACGGTCTCAACGGAGAGCCTTTGGGGCCATATCCGACTTACCACAAGTTGGAGGCGGGCACTTACAGCATCCTCATAGAGGATTTAAACGGATGTACCTGGGATACGCTGATCGTCCTCGAAGACCCTCCGGCCATAGGCGTTGAGTTGAGCGGAGACACTTTGGTAGAGCTGGGAGCCTGGGCAGATGTAACGGCTCAATTGTTTGGCGAAAGCCATATAGACAGCCTGTGGTGGACGCCTGTGCCTCCCGTGCCCTGCGACGGCTGCACTTCTTTTTCTTACCAGCCGCTGCACAACGACTCCTGGATGATCACGGTAGCTGACAGCAATGGCTGCACGGCTTCCGATCTGATGGTCATCCGTTTGAGGGGCGTGGGGCAGGTGTATATTCCCAATGCTTTTTCGCCCAATGGAGACGGCATCAATGATGTTTTTTTCATTCAGGCCGGTGTTGGGGTGGTTGAAGTGGAGCTTTTTCAGGTGTATGACCGCTGGGGCGAGATGCTTTTTGAGGCCCGTTCTTTTCCTCCCAACGACCCGCTTTACGGCTGGAACGGGCAGCTTGGCGGCCGAAGCATGAATCCCGGCGTCTTTGGCTGGCAGGCGCGCATCAGGCTGTTTGATGGCCGTTTACAGTGGTTAGAGGGGGAAGTTTTGCTGGTCAGATAGGTTTATCACCGGCTTTTTTATTGTCCTTTTCTGAGAGAGAAAAAGCTGATGGGGGACAAATCACCGATTTTTCTCAAAAAGGAGGCTTGTTTTTTTGGCAGGGAATTTGGTTTCAGTATTTTTACGCCGTTTCAGGGGGGCCACAGGGGCAAATTCTCTATCCAAACATTCACTTACTGGATTGAATGCTTAGATGCTGAAGAGAATCACTTGTGATTCCTCTCATTTTTTGAACTCACTTCAATTCCGGAAGTATGATGCGTGCTTTACTCGTTCAGTTTTTTTTGATTTTTAGTTTCTCTTTTTTGGCAGAAAACCTTTCTGCCCAGTGCTTTGAGCCTGAGCCCCCCGGTACGGGCGCACAAGCTTGCCAGAATGCACCTTTGTTTTGCTCTGAGGCAGAATTTGACGGTTATTGTGGCAATACGTACAACTCCGGGGTTGGAGTTTGCCCGGGACCATTTTGTGGTTCTTGTGAGAATTATCAATGGTTTTCTTTCATTGCCAACAGCACCACCATTCAGTTGGAAATTGTGGTGAGCAATTGCCAGGGGACAGCTATGGGGTCCGGCATGCAGGCGCAGATGTATCAAACCGGCGATTGCTCGAACTTTACTGCCGTTTCCAATTGCTGGAGCCCGGGTAATCAGGGTACGGGCATTGTAACTGCTACCAATTTGCAAATAGGTCAGGTTTACTATTTGATGCTGGACGGTTGGGCAGGTGATGCCTGCGATTATACCATCAATGTCTTACAAGGTGTTGGTGCGCCTCCCGTGCCGGTGATTCCCGGTACCATTTCCGGAGTGGTCAATGTATGTCCGGGTGCTTCTGTGGACTATTCAGTACCTTCTGCTACGGGTGCTACCTATTACGATTGGACGATTTCTCCGGCCATTGGTTCGGTGGCTGTGGGCCAGGGTACGGAAAATGTAACCATCAATTGGACTGCGGCAGGAGCTGCCCAGCTTTGCGTTACGCCCTCCAATGCCTGCGAGACAGGACCGCCTGTTTGTGTAACGGTGGTTAGCACGCCTATTACCCCCACAGTAGAAGTCTATGACCTTTGTGCAGGTGACGTGGTGGTTTGTCAGGGAACGACTTATTCAGGGCCCGGTTATTTTGAGCATGTCTATACTTCGGCTTTGGGCTGTGATAGTATTGTGTATTGCCAAATCAACCTGATTCCTCCATATCCGCCCACCACAATCTTTGAGACTCTTTGTGCTCCCGATTGTTATGATTTTCATGGCACCATGGCCTGCGAAACAGGTGGCTACACCACCACCTTGCCGGATGTGAATGGTTGCGACAGTACCATTGTTCTGATCCTCACGGTATTGGAAGCAGATGCCGTTATTGTTCCTCCTCCCGTATTGGGCTGTGGGGGCAATGCTACCATCACCATTGATGGCTCTCAATCCACTTCTACGCCGGCTTCATCCGAAGCGGTCATCACTTATCAATGGACGGGGCCCGCAGGAGGTATTGTAGGCCCTTCCGATCAAAATACGGTGGAAGTGCAGTTGCCCGGCACCTATACGCTGACAGTTACTCAATCGGCCAACGGTGTCGTTTGTACCGATATGGCATCTGTAACGGTTACTGCCGATACGGCAGTGCCTGATCCGCCTGCTCTTTCAGGGCCTTTGAGCGCCTGTACGAATACAATGGAGACCTATACCGTTACGCCTGCCGGTACGGGGGCTGCGCCTTCGGGATATACCTGGGCTGTTACAGGTGGCACTTTTGTGGACAATGGCAGCAGCATTGATGTTACCTGGACAACGGCAGGCACCGGGCAGGTCTGCGTTACCGCGGATAACGCCTGTGGTTCGAGTACAGCCGTTTGTCTCGATGTAGAAGTCGGCTTGTCGCCACAAACGCCCGTCATTGCAGGCAATACAAATGTTTGTGATGGCGATGTGATTTACTACATCATTACCAATGCCGAAACAGGGGTTACTTATAACTGGACGGTAGGCGGCGGTGCTTCATTTACAAACCTGGGCGACAGTATTCAGGTTGATTTTGATGGCGCCATGAATGGCGATATTTGCGTTACGGCCACCAACTCCTGCGGCAGTATCGGGCCGGAGTGCGTGAGCGTAACGGTTCTGGCTACTCCTGCAGACCCTGTCATCTCAGGAGATGCCGAACTTTGTGAAAATGGTACGGGTTCTTATTCCGTAGCCCAGGATCCCCTTGCCACGGACTACGTGTGGACTACGCCGAATGGTGAGACCATTATTGGCCAGGGCACCAACAGCATTACTGTGAATTGGTCCAATTCTTCGGGAGGCGATGTTTGCGTTACCCTGACCAACAGTTGCGGCAGCAGTCAGCAAAATTGCTTCCCCGTAGTGGTGAATCCGGCTCCGACAGCTTTGATGAGCGGCGGGGGCAGCTTCTGTACCGGCAGCACGGATTCCGTAGCCATTACCATCGAATTTGGAGGCACGGGCCCCTGGCAATTTACCTATGAAATAGACGGCGCCAATCCGACTTCTTTGACTGCTGCCACTACGCCGTTCACACTGATGACGCAACAGCCCGGTGCATATACTCTTACGTTTGTTACAGACCAAACGGCTTGTGTAGGCTCCGTTTCCGGTGGTGCTACGGTCATTGAAAATACTTTGCCGACGGCCCAGCTCAGTGGGGCAGGGGCCATCTGCCAGGGCAGTGGCGACTGCGTGGATTTAACGGTTGACCTGAGTGGAACGGCTCCCTGGACAATCGTTCCTGCTCTGGATGGCATAGATCAGGCGCCGATTACGGACATTCTCTCAACGCCTTATACCTATCAGGTCTGTCAGGCGGGGACTTACACCATCACTTCCGTGCAGGATGCCAACAACTGCTCACAGGCCGGTAGCGGCTCTGTTACCATAGTCGAAAATACCAGTCCGATTGTCTCGAACATCCAAGAGACTTGCGACATCACCAATACCATGTACACGGTGAGCTTTGAGATTAGCGGAGGTGATCCGGCGACGTATGCGGTGAATGGCAGTTCCGCCGGTATTTCAGGTGGCCCTCCCTATATTTTTACGAGCACGAGCATCGCCTCAGGCAGCGGTTACTCTTTCCAGGTCAGCGATGCCAATGCCTGTGATACGGTATTGGTGGAATCGCCCATCGTAGTTTGCAATTGTACATCTGCTGTCGGCACCATGGATCAGACGCCTCTGAGTGCGTGTGGTACGGACTGCCTTACGGCAAATTATGACAATACCGGCGAGGTGTTTGACGGCAATGACGCACTGCAATTTATCTTGCATGAAGGTGCAGGTATTTCTATCGTGAACGAAATTGCGCGCAACACCACAGGTGAATTCTGTTTTGACATGGCAGCGGGCATGGTCTATGGCCAGACGTATTACATCTCGGCTGTGGTGGGCGATGATCTGGGCGGTGGCCAGGTTGACATCAACGACCCCTGTCTGGCTGTGGCTCAGGGTACGCCCGTTACCTTTTATGAGGTGCCCACGGCTGATTTGAGTGGCGATCAGACGATATGCATCGGTGAGTCCGCTTCCCTTACGGTAAACTTTACAGGCCCATCTCCCTGGACGATCATGTATGACGACGGCAACAATGTGGATACCCTGAGCGGCATCACGCAAAACCCTTACACCCTGATAGTCAGTCCAACGGCCACTGCAGTCGTTTGTCTGGGCACGGTTTCCAATGCCGAGTGTGATGGTACGGTTTCAGGTTGTGCTACTGTTACGGTGAATGAACCGCCCGTTGTGGACAATGTAAATACGGCCTGCAACACAACCAGCACGGCTTTTACTGTCAGTTTTAACATCAGTGGAGGAGATGCGGCTTCTTATCAGGTACTTCCGGCAGGCTCGGGTACGATTACTCCGGGAAATCCCGTGGTATTCGTGAGCAACGAAATTCCTGCGGGCAACACCTATGCCTTTCAGGTTTTTGATGCCAATGCCTGTGATACCATAGATGTAAGCACCCTGATTCCGGTTGATTGTGATTGCACAACATCTGTGGGTGAAATGGACTTGACGCCCGTCAATGAGTGTGGAGACGGGCCGGTGACGGCATCTTACGATCCGGCCAATCAGGTGCTGGATGGCAATGATGTGCAGGAGTTTATTTTGCACAATGGTTCCGGAACGAACATCGGTTATCCCATCATTGATCGCAACACCACAGGCACTTTCTCTTTTGATCCGGGCACGATGAGCTATGGAACCACTTACTACATCTCTGCCATTGCAGGTAGTGATGACGGTACGGGGCAGGTAGATGATCAGAACGACCCCTGCCTCGCTGTAGCCCAGGGGACGCCGGTTACTTTTTATGAAGTGCCCACTGCGGTACTGAGTGGCGACCCGTCTGTTTGTGCCGGCTCGACGGCCGATTTGAGCCTTGCATTGACAGGGGATGCCCCCTGGACAGTTGTCATCAGTGATGGAAGCAGTTTGGATACAGTCTCGGGGATCAACTCTACCAATTACACATATCAAGTTACGCCTTTGGCTTCAACGACTTATACCTTGCTTCAGGTTTCGGATGAAAACTGTCCGGGCGATGCTATGGGCGTTTCTGCAGTGGATGTGAACACTCCGCCTGTACCCGGCGCTGTGAATATCAACTACAATCCTACTTATACGGGTTATGTGGTGTGCTTTGATATTGTTGGAGGCGAACCTCCCTACACGGTTTTCAATGGTATAGACACGGTTGTCGTAGCCGCAGGTATGCAGTTTTGCAGCCAGGAATTGAATTGTGGTTCGCCTTACAATTTTGAAGTAGATGATGCCAATCAGTGTGGTCCGGCCATTGTGTCTGACCCTCAGGTGGATTGCCCCTGTGTTACCCAGGCTGGCCAGATGGATCCCACCCTGATTGAAATTTGCGGAAGCGATACGGCGGTTTCCATATATGACTCTACTTTCCAGACTTTGGATGCCAATGATGTTGTGGATTACATCCTGCATAATGGCGACCAGGTGCCCATACAGATCAATTCGGTGCCTGCCTTTGCCTATTCCATTGCGTTGACTTATGGTCAGACCTACTACATCTCTGCCCGTGTTGGGAATGACAATGGTTTGGGGCAGGTGGACAGCAACGATCCTTGTTTGAGTATTTCAGATGGCACTCCCGTGGTCTTCCGGGAGCAGCCTTCAGCGACTTTGTCCGGTGGAGGTGATATTTGCGCCGGTGAGTGCATTGATGTGGACATTGATATTGCCGGAGGCGTTGCCCCCTGGCAGGTAGTTCTGGAAAACACGGCCGGGCAGTTGGACACCTTCCAGGTCATGAACAGCCCGGGCACCATTGAAGTTTGCCCCGATGTTTCCACTTCTTATTCAGTGTTTAGTGTTTCTGATGCGCATTGCGAGGGCAGTGGTATTGGCCTGGCCACGGTGTCTATTCAGGGCGTTCCTTTTGCCACCAACATCACGGTGCAGCCCAACTTTACCAACACCATGGTGACGGTTTGTTTTGACATTACAGGAGGAGACAGCACGACCTATGTAGTGAGTGGCATGCCAGGCACTTTGTCGGGCAGCAGCTTCTGTAGTGATTTGATTCCCTGTTCTACAGACAGCTACTTCTTCCTTGTTCAGGATGGCTTCACCTGTGTAACGGATACGGTTCAAGGCCCCATAGAATGCAGTTGTGTTTCCTCTGCCGGCATTATGGATACAGAGGCATTTGGCGTTTGTGAGGGAGAATTGCTTGCCGTACCTCCTGCTGCAGGGGGAAGCTTTGACGGGAACGATGCTCAGATGTATGTGCTGCATACCTCGGCAACCAACAATCTGGGAGACATCCTCGCTGTGGATACTGTACCGCAATTTATGTTTATTCCCGGCGATATGAGTTGTGGGGAGACCTACTATATCTCTGTAGTCGTGGGGGATGACGATGGAACGGGATTTGTAGATATAAATGACCCGTGTTTGTCCGTGTCTTTTGGCACGCCGGTGGTCTTTGAGTGTTTGCCGGAAGTGGTCATCAGTGGAAATGCGACCATTTGTGAGGGCGATGCCAGTGAGATTGTCTTTGACCTGAGTTCGGAAGGCCCTTACACCATTGTCGTAAACAATGGTCAACAGGATACCATTTTGATGGACATTACGGACAATTTTATTTGGCAGGTATCGCCAGTACAAACGACCACTTATACTTTGGTGAGTGCGCAGGAAATCGCTACCGGATGTACTAATGTCCTGAGTGGTGATGTGACGATTGAAGTCAATATGCCTTTGACGGCCGGCACAGCTCTGGAAGAGATTCATCTTTGTGAAGGCGATTTACAATTGATTTCCCTCGCTGATCTTTTGGAGAATGAAGACCCGGGAGGCAGTTGGACGGAGACCTCAGCTGTGCCTTCAAGTGGGGGAGCATTTAGCGCTTCGGCAGGTACTTTTAATACGGCCAATCAATTGCCTGGAACTTACACTTTCCTCTATACGGTAGATGCGCTTGAACCTTGTACCGATGATTCGGAAACGGTGGTTGTGGTGATAGACCCCAGACCTCAGGCAGATGCCGGAGACAGTCAGGAGATCAGTTGCTTTGAAAGTGAGGTGGATTTGGGCGGGCCTTTCACCAGCATTGGCAATGAATACACTTACAGCTGGATGCTGGGCACCGAGCTGGTGGGTACCACCCCTTCTATCACTGTACAACAGGGAGGAACTTATGTGCTTCGGGTAGAAAATTCAGAGACGGGTTGCTTTAGCGAAGATGAGGTAACAGTGATTGAAAGCATTGATTATCCGGTGCCTTATGTGTCTTTGTCGGATGTAAGCTGCTTTGGAGATGACGACGGCTTCATTCAGATTGACTCCATAGTGGGTGGTTTCCCGCCCTATCTGTGCTCCTTCAATGGGGGGCCGTTTACCCAGCAGAAGCTGTTTACCAACCTCATGGCAGGCACTTATGAGCTTGTCATTCAGGACTCCAAAGGCTGTGAAGCCAATCTGGAAGTTAATCTGACACAACCGGAGGAGCTGACGATTACGCTGGCTTATTACCCGATCGAAGGTACAGAGATAGACCTGGGGGATACCGTAGAGCTGACGATACTCCTGCCGCCGAGCTATGACTTTGACTCTTTGGATTACGTATCCTGGACTCCTCCGGAGTTGATCCCCTGTGATACCTGTCAGACGAATATGGTTGCCCCCAATTTTACGACCGAATTCTCTGTTATGGTGGCTGAAGGAAGTTGTACGGCCGGCGATTCTGTGAAGATTTTCGTCAATCGGGAGGCTCCGGTTTACATTCCCAATGCTTTTTCACCGAATGGAGATGGCCTTAACGACGTTTTCTACATTCAGGCGGGGCAATCTGTGAAGCAGATTCGTTCATTCCTGGTCTTTAACCGCTGGGGGGAGGCTGTTTATGAGTATCACAACTTCCTGCCCAATGATCCTGCTTATGGCTGGGACGGCAGCCATCGTGGTCGTTTGCTCAATCCGGCTGTGTTTACGTATTACGTTGAGATAGAACTGATAGACGGCAGGCTTGAGTTTTATGAGGGAGATGTAACTCTGCTGCGATAAATTTTCTGAAAAAAAGAAGCGCCCGGGCGCTTCTTTTTTTCAAAAGTTTGTATCTTTGCAGCCGCCTGCAGAGGCACTTGGCTGAAGGGTCATTTAGCTCAGTTGGTTTAGAGCGCTGCCTTGACAGGGCAGAGGTCACTGGTTCGAATCCAGTAATGACCACGATCGGGATGTAGCTCAGTCCGGTTAGAGTGCACGTCTGGGGGGCGTGAGGTCGCGAGTTCGAATCTCGCCATCCCGACTCTGAGAAAAAAGCCTCGCGCAGTTGCGCGGGGCTTTTCGTTTTTTTATCGAGGTTTCGATAAAAAGCCCTGCGATAACTGCGCGAGGCTTTTCGTTTTTTTATCGAGGTTTCGATAAAAAGCCCTGCGGTAACTGCGCGGGGCTTTTTCTTTTTTTATTGAAGCTTGAAAGTGTATTTGATGGTACCGCATTGCTTATCCACGGCGCTTTTGCTGAACTTCCAGCGCTTGGCATTGGCGATGGCCTTTTTTCGCAGATTGGCAGAGTTGGAGGTAGAGCCGCTTTGTGTGTAGGTGGCGCTGATGACATTGCCATTGCGGTCCACACAGACTTTGACGACGATGATGCCCTGTTCTTGAGAATTGTCGGTGATGCGGGGCGAGGCCACTACGCCGCGATTGCCCAAGCCTCCGCCCACATTTCCGGTGCCTACGCTGACGCCGTCGAGGTTGACGGCATTGGGGTCGCCATTGGGGTCGCCCTGGTTGCCTGAGCTGCCGGTATTGCCTTTTCCGGGGCCTGTTCCGCCACCGAAGGCGCCGGTGGCATTTTGCTTTTTCTTATTGGCTTCTTCCCGGGCTTTGCGTTTGCGTTCCTCTTCTTCGCGGCGCTTGCGTTCGGCTTCTTCCTGGGCTTTGCGTTTGCGCTCGGCTTCGATTTTTTCCTGGCGTTTGCGTTCTTCTTCACGCTTTTTGATGGCTTCGGCTTGGGGGTCGGTCGTTTCGACTACTTCTTTTTCAGGACTTTCTTCAGCGGGTTGTGCAGTTTCTTCCGGGATGCTTTCTTCCTGCGGTTGAGTTTCTTCGGGCGGACTCGTGGCTTCTTCCGGTTGTTCTTCCGGTATGTCAGCACTTTCCTCGGGGGCATTTTCGTCGCCCTGGCCAAAATCGGCACCGAGGTTGACGAGTATGCCTTCCTGACCGGGAGGAGGGTCGGGGTAGTGCAGGAGGGGGAGTATGAGGAGGATGATGAGTAAAGTGTAGAGTGCAGTAGAGGTTATCAGCGCTCTGCGTTTGTCTTCTCTTTCGTGGCGGTCCATCAAAGCATCCATGGCAATTGAGATTTATTTGGGTGTTTGGCGAAAGCCCTTTTTGGCTTCTTAAAAAAGAACGTTTTTTGCCTCTCTTTTGGCGTGTGCTTTAAAGGCAACTTAACATTTGAGGCCATTTTAGAGCCGCTAATTTTTTTCAGCGGCCAGTATGGCATTGATATCGTATTGCAGGGCGATGTCCATTACAGCCACTACACTTTCTACGGGAGCATCTTTTGCCGGAGAAATAGTGATGGTCAGTTTTTTGCGTCCCTTTTGGCGGGCTTTGCGGCCCAATTCCCGTTGCAGGGTAGCCAGCGTGATTCGCTTTCCGTTGAGATAGTATTTGCCGGAAGGCGAAACAGCCACGTCATCTATTCTTTTGCTTGAGGGTATGGCAGTATTGTTGCGCCCGGGCAATTTGAGGTTGAGAGCATTGGGCGCTACCAGCGAGGACGTCAACATGAAAAAGATGAGCAACAAAAAGATAATGTCTGTCAAAGACGACATGCTAAAGGTTGCGCTGACTTTATTTTTTTTCTTCAGTCCCATGCGAGAGAGCGTTTAAAAAATTAACCCTGTTGTTCGGGTTTTGGTTTGGTGGCGATGATGGCTCTGATGCGCAGGCGGCCGGCAATTTCCATGAGGTCCTGGACCTTTTTAAAAGGCACGCCTTTTTCGGCCACGATGGTGAGGGCGGCTTCTTCCTTCTCTTTCTTATCCATTTTTCGCAATTCGCTGCGCAGCTTTTGCTCGATTTGAGATGCCCTCACGGGTTTTTGATTGAAGGTATATTGGCCGGCCTTGTTGATGGTGACTACGGCCGTAGTAGGTGCCACCGTCTTGGCATTGGATTCGGGCAAATCAAAGTTTTCGATGCGCACGAAATTGGAAGTCAGCATGAAGAAGATGAGCAACAGGAAGATGATGTCTGTCAAAGACGACATGCTGAATTCTGCACTGACTTTATTTCTCTTTTTAAGTCCCATAAGTTGTCATTAGATGCTTGTGGGCAAGAGTTCTTATCCACAAGCACGGGTTCAGAAGTTCGCGCTTCCATAAGCGGGAGAGGGCTTTGCTCTGTAAACCTGTAAGCCCATGTTATTGTTGCCCAGAATGAAAGTTGCAGTTTTCTGCGGGTTGTTCAGCAGGCCGAGTGAGCGGGTGTCGAAGATGGCATACATTCCTGTTTCGGCAGGATGTACCCAGTTGAAGCCGCCTTTGCCGTCGCCGAGGAATACACAACCCACACCGGCATCGCTGCGAATGGTTTCGACTTCTCGAACATAGAGGTTGCCGACGAGCAGTACGTCAGTCATGCCATCGCCATTGATGTCGGTACAGGCGATGCCATTGACAGTCGAGGTTTGTGCCTGAATGGGGAGCTTGTGTACAGCAAATTGCCCGCGGCCTTTGTTTTCTATCCAGCAACTTTCGAACAACTTGGCTTCCTGGATGATGGCTCCTTCTTTGCGCTCACCCAAAACTTCGTCTATGGATGCCTTGGCAAAATCGTTGTAAGTTTTGAATTCCTTCTTGATAAAAGGCATCTGCTGCGAGGAGCACTGCCGCCCGCGCACGGGATAGCACACGCCATCGGAGTCGTAATAGCCCAGATAGACGTCATTGGTGCCATTGTTGTCGAAATCTTTGACAAAGAGGCGGAAGGGCTTGTCTTCGGAGGCCTTGTACTTGATGTTGGTGCCGAGGTTGCCGGCGAAGAGGTCCAAATCGCCATCGCCATCCCAGTCTGTCAGGGCGAGGCGGTTCCACCAGCCGCTGGTGTTTTCCAGGCCCATATTTTCGGTAACATTCTCGAACTTGCCCTTGTTGTTTTCAAAGACCGTGATGGGCATCCATTCTCCGACGATGACGAGATCGGCATCCTTGTCAGCGTCTATATCCATCCATTTGGCATCGGTAACCATGCCGAGTTCTTGGAAATCAGGCGCTGCCGTTGCTGTGATGTCCGTGAATTTGCCTCCATTGTTTTGGAGCAGGTAGCTGTTGGCCGGGTATCCGTATTTGCCGGGGATTTGGCGGCCGCCCACAAAGAGGTCCATATCTCCATCCTTATCAAAATCTTCTGCCACGACGCAGCCTCCGCTGGCTGTAATTTGGGGCAAAGCATCGGTATGGCGTGTGAATCGGCCACGACCGTCCTCATTGATGTAGAGGCGATCCTGGTAGAGTCCGGAATTTAGAGGGAATTCATTTCCTCCACTGACTACGTAGAGGTCCAGATCGCCATCGCCGTCGGCATCGAAGAAGGTGGCGCCCAAGTCTTCGTAAATGCTGTCGGCAGCCCACCCTGTGGAAATGAGCGAAGCGAAAGTTCCCGTTGGCCGTTGGAGGTAAATTTCACCGGTTTGGTTGGCTGCGCCTCCTACGTAGAAGTCATCCAGGCCGTCTCCATTGACATCGCCCACGGCGATGCAGGGGCCCAGGCGAGACAATTGATAGGGGAGTAGTACTTCGCGTGCGTAATCGTCAAATTCGTTTTCCTTATGTCGGAATTTTATGCCGGACGTCTTTGCAATGTTTTCAAAAAGCGGCGGTTGCAGTTTAAAAGCAGTTTTGTTGAGGTATTGGGCATCTTCGTAGTGGAGCGTGAGTGTTTGATCGGCATCTACGTTGAAGAGCTCAATCTGCTTTTGGTCGGGCCAAACCACAAAGATGCGGTCTATTTTCTGGTGTGCCCCCAAGCCAAAGTGCAGGGTGAGCTCCGAAGAGGATGCGTAGCCGCGCGTTCCATACACTTCGGCAACTTGCATGTTATCGCCGGTAAAGACCCAGGCTCGTGCTCCCACGCTGTTCCAGTTGTTTCCGGTAGTCTTGTTTTTGAGCGCTATGCGGATGTAGTGGTTGTTAGTCAGTTCGTTGGCTTTGTTTTCGTACAGCAGGGCAGGTGCGTTGACGTTGTTGACTACGAGGTCTCTGTCTCCATCATTGTCGAGATCGCCATAGGCAGCACCATAAGACCAGCCTTTCATGGTAAGCCCCCAAGGCGTGGCTACATCTTCAAACGTCCAATCTCCCTTGTTTCGAAACATGTAGTTTTGCAGGGGAACTGAAGGTGCCATTTTGGCTACCACGAGAGGGTCTATTTGGGCTCTTTTCCCCTCTGCCTTAGCTGCTGCGGCGATGGAGTCCATATAGGCATTGCGCTTGATGATGTAATCTTTGTTGCGCACATCCTGTACCAGGCCATTGGTTACGTAGAGGTCTTTGTAGCCATCCTGGTCGAAATCGGCAAAAAGCGTGGACCAACTCCAATCCGTATTGGAAACACCGGCCAATTGACCTATTTCGCTGAAGGTGCCATTGCCGTTGTTCATGTGCAAGTCGTTGAACATGTATTGGTAGTGGTAGCCGTTGTTCGCCAGCATCCAGAAGCGTTCGGGATTCATGCCGCTCATGTTGGCTTTGAGGCGGTAGTTGTCGGAGGCCACCATATCTGCGGTGTAGATGTCAATCCAGCCGTCGTTGTTGAAATCGGCGCAGTCAGAGCCCATGGCGAAGTTGCTGATGTGCCGCATAGCTGAATGGATGGTATTGACGAAAGTGCCATCGCCTTTGTTCATGTAGAGACAGTCGGGTTCTTCGTAATCGCAGGTTACGTAGAGGTCTGTGTAGCCGTCGTTGTTGATGTCGGAGGCTGTCGCGCTAAGTACAAAGTGAAAACTCTTTAAACCGGCCTCTTCAGTTACATCGGTGAAGGTGCCATTGCCATTGTTGCGGAAGAGGCGGTCTGTAGCGAGTTCTTTGTTGTACTCGGGATGTGTTTGGAATTTTTTTTCGCGTTCGACGAAGGGCTGATTACCTACGTATAGATCCAGCCAGCCATCGTTGTTGTAGTCGAAGAAGTTGGCTGCCGTGCCATGCCCCATATCTGCCACGCCGTATTTTTCGGCACTTTCGGTAAAGGTCAGATCGTGGTTGTTGATGTAGAGATAGTTTTTGCGGCGGGAGGGCGGGTCGTACATGTACTTGGTTACATAGATGTCCTGCCATCCATCGCCATTGACGTCAGCCGTCGCAACGGCATAGGACCAGGTGTCATTGGTGATGCCGGCTTTGTCGGAGATGTCTTCAAACTTCATGTTGCCCTTGTTGAGGAACAACTTGTCGCTGACCATGTTGCCGGCCAGATAGACGTCGAGCAGACCGTCGTTGTTGATGTCCACCAGGGCTACGCCTCCTCCATTGAAGATTACGTCTTGCTGAATGTGATTGTATTCGCGACTCTCGGTAACTTCATTGGTGAATACCAGACCGGTTTGCGCAGGGTCAAGTTCCTCAAAGAGAGGTAGCCTGGCAACATCTTTGTCGGGGTTTCGGCTGTTTGTTGTAGCATTTGATTCATCCCCACAGGCAGCGAGGATGGCCATGCTTCCGAAGGCCAAGAGCCGGAAATAGAATTTGTAGCTTTTCATGAGACTTTTTTTGGTACTCATTATACCGTTGGTTCCTGGAGTAAATCCATGAACTCGGTGGTAGTGCGCTCCATTTTATAGACCACTTTTTCGACATTGGCGACGAGGATGTTGTAGCCAATGAAGGCTAAAATTCCAATGAACAAGCCCACGGCTGTTGTCATCAGGGCTTGGTAGATGCCTCCTGCAAGCACATCGGGGGTAACGTTTTCCTGTGTGGACATTTCGTAAAAGGCACTGATCATACCGGTTACCGTTCCGAAAAAGCCAATCATCGGCGCTGCACCGGCTATGCTGGCCAGGGTAGAGAGGTTTTTCTCCAGTTTGAAAATCTCCAGATTACCTACGTTTTCAATGGCCGCATCAATGTCGCGCAGGGGCTTGCCGATGCGCATCAGGCCTTTTTCGACCATGCGGGCCACGGGGGTATCTGTAGTTTGACAGAGCGCTTTGGCTGCCTGCAGGTTGCCGGAAGCCACGTTGGCGCGGATGTTGTTGATGAAGCTCTCATCAATGCGCGAAGCGCGCTTGATGGAAGAATAGCGCTCAACAAAGATGTATAAAGCGATAAAGCCCAATACCAGAAGAATGACGACAATGGCAATGCCCAGCGGGCCACCTGCCAAAAGAATGTCCAAAATGCTCTGACTCTTGATCTCGCGTTGGATGTCCGTCGTTTGTAAAAACAGAAGGCTGAAATTCATGGTGTGTTTCGGTTAGTTTTGTTGTGTGTAAAGGGTGTATGTTTGCGCCTGACACTGCTCAAAGGCATGCAACTTCCTTTCTAACGAGGGCGAAAGTTACATCATTTTAAATTTTTGGCCAAAGATTTTTCCATTTAGCGAAAATTCGCTAATATTGCAGCGCAATTTTCCTCCACCATACACGCTTACTTATGCGAAGAATAAAAAGAGTTGCCGTACTGGGCTCCGGTGTAATGGGAACGGGCATCGCCTGCCACCTCGCCAATGCCGGATTTTCATGCCTGCTATTGGACATTTTACCCCCCGATCTCAAAGAAGGCGAAACCTCTCCCGAGGCACGCAACAGGCTGGCCGCTTCAGCCCTGAAAAAAGCGCTCAAAGCCAAGCCGGCGCCGCTGATGGACCCCGAGTTCGCGTCGCGCATTGAGGTCGGCAATTTTGAAGACGACCTGCCCAAAATCGCCGACTGCGACTGGATCATTGAAGTGGTTGTTGAGCGCCTTGACATCAAGCAGCAACTGATGGAAAGGGTTGAGCAGCATCGCAAGCCCGGCACCCTGGTTTCTACCAACACCTCGGGCATTCCCATTCATCTCATCGCTCAGAACATGGGCGAGGAGATGCGCAGGCATTTTTGCGGTACGCACTTCTTCAATCCGCCCCGCTACCTGCGCCTGCTGGAGGTTATTCCCGGCCCCGATACCCTGCCCGAAGTCATAGATTTCTTCATGACCTTTGGCGATCGCTTCCTCGGCAAGCAGACCGTACTTTGCAAGGACACCCCTGCTTTTATCGCCAATCGCATAGGCGTTTACATGATGGGCGTGGTCTTCCAATTGGTCGAAGAGCTGGACCTGACCATCGAAGAGGTAGATGTCCTTACCGGCCCCCTCATCGGGCGCCCCAAGACCGGAACTTTCCGGCTTGCCGACCTGGTGGGATTGGATGTAGCCGTCAAGGTCATCGGGGGTGTGCAAGAGAACTGCCCCGAAGATGAAGATGTGCAAAAAATCAAATTGCCCGCCTATTTCCAACATCTGCTGGACAACAAATGGTTCGGAGATAAAACAGGACAGGGCTTTTACAAGAAAACCGATGAGCGCGATGAGCGGGGCAAGCGCATCATTCTGGCGCTCGACCTGAAGACGTTGGAATACCGCCCGCGCCGGAAGCCCAAACTTCCTGCCGTCGAGGCCGCCAAACAAATTGAAGACCTGAACAAACGCCTCCAATTCCTGCTCAAAGACCAAAGCAAAGTCGGGGAATTTATGCGCCGCTCTTTTGCGGCCCTGTTTTCCTATGCTTCGAAGCGCATTCCCGAAATTTCGGATACTATTTTCGGCATAGATGATGCCTTGCGGGCGGGTTTTGCCTGGAAGCAGGGACCCTTTGAGGCTTGGGATGCCATTGGTCTGGAGACGGGCTTGGATTTATGCAGCAAGGCCGGCCTAAAGGTCGCACCCTGGGTCTCAGAGATGCAGGATAAAGGTGCTGCTAACTTTTACAAGCGGGAATCCGGCAGGAAATTTTGTTATGATTTGCCTTCCGGCAAATACCAGGAAGTACGCAGTACGGAGGGCTTGGTCATACTCGACAATTACCGCGATCAATCGCCGGTTTACAAAAACGATGAGATCATTTTGCACGACATCGGCGATGGCGTGCTCTGCCTGGAGTTTACCAGTAAGATGAACGCCATAGGTGAGGGTATTTTGCGGGGTCTGGGCGAATCTATTCGAATAGCAGAAGAGGGGGAGTGGCAAGGCCTGGTCATTGGCAACAATGCCGACAACTTTACGGTGGGCGCCAACCTCATGCTCATCGCCATGTTGGCTTACGAGCAGGAATTTGACGAGCTGAACATGGCCGTCCATCTGTTTCAGCAGACGAGCATGCGCTGTCGCTATGCTTCCGTGCCGGTAGTCATTGCCACCCAGGGATATACTTTTGGTGGCGGTTGTGAATTATTGATGCACTGTGATAGCGCTGCCGCGGCTGCAGAGTCCTACATCGGCCTGGTTGAAGTAGGCGTCGGTCTGCTGCCGGGTGGCGGGGGCACCAAAGAATTTGCCCTGCGTGCCTCCAAAGAATACGGCCCGGATGGCGTGATGATACCCACTTTGGTAGAGCGTTTCCGCACCATTGCCATGGGAACGGTAGCCACTTCGGCCTATGAGGCTTATAAGTACGGTTACATGGAGCGAGGGCGCGATCAAGTGGTCATGAACACGCAAAGAAATTTGGCGAAAGCCAAAAAACGCGTACTCGAACTGGCTCCCAACTACGTACAGCCTCAGCCACAGCAAGTTACCGTACTTGGCCGCACGGGACTTGCCGCACTTTACGCTGCTGTCAGCGAAATGTATCTTGGGCAGTTCATCTCCGAGCACGACGCCAAAATCGCCCGCAAAATCGCCTATGTGCTTTGCGGTGGAGATTTGAGCGGCACCTCCAGGGTCTCTGAGCAATACCTGTTGGATATGGAGCGCGAAGCCTTCCTCAGCCTTTGTGGCGAGCAGAAAACCCTGGAGCGCATTCAGCACATGCTCAAGACAGGAAAGCCTCTGAGAAATTAAATGAAGAACAGACTCTTGCTCTGCAAACACGAATAATCATGGATGCATACATCATCAAAGCATATAGGACGGCCGTAGGTAAGGCCAAAAAAGGGAGTTTCAGGCACACCCGCCCGGATGATCTGGCCGTGAAGGTCATTCAACACATCATGTCCGAAGTGCCGGATATCGCACCCGAAATGGTGGACGATGTCATCGTCGGTTGTGCCAATCCCGAAGGCGAACAAGGCCTGCAAATCGGCCGCTGGGTAGCCGTGCAGGCGCTGGGCATTACCGTGCCCGGCATGACGGTCAATCGCTATTGTGCTTCGGGCCTGGAGACGATTTCTCTCGCTGTCGCTAAAATACAGGCAGGTATGGGCCACGTCTTTCTGGCCGGTGGCCTGGAAAGCATGAGCATGATACCCATGACGGGCTACAAATTTGCGCCCAACTACAATATCGTAGCCAACACCCCGGAGTACATGGCCAGCATGGGCATTACCTCGGAGATGGTAGCAAAAAAATATGAGATTACGAGGGAGCAGTGTGATGCCTTCGCCTTGCGCTCTCATCAGCGCGCTGCGGCGGCCATAGATGCCGGTAAGTTTAAAGATGAAATTGTGCCCGTAGAAGTTACGGAGGTCTTTGTGGAAGGCGACCGTCGGCAGGAGAAGAAGTTCACCGTAGATACCGATGAGGGCGTCCGTCGGGATACCAGCTTAGAGGCTCTGGCTCGGCTGAGGCCCGTTTTTGCCGCCAAAGGCGTTACCACAGCCGGCAACTCGTCGCAGACTTCTGACGGAGCATCTATGGTACTGGTCGTCAGCGAAGAAATCGTCAGGCGCTACAACTTACAGCCCATTGCCCGCCTGGTGTCGTATGCGGTAGGCGGCGTGGATCCGCTATACATGGGCATCGGCCCAGTTGCAGCCATCCCCAAGGCGCTGAAACGCGCCGGCCTCCAACTCAAAGACATTGAGCAGGTAGAGCTCAACGAAGCCTTCGCCGCCCAGTCGCTGGCCGTGATCAAAGAAATGGACTTAGACCCCGAAATCGTCAATGTAAACGGAGGCGCCATAGCCCTGGGTCATCCCCTCGGTTGCACCGGCGCCAAGCTTTCTACACAGCTCTTCAACGAAATGCGCCGCCGGGGGCAAAAATACGGCATGGTTACAGCCTGCGTAGGAGGAGGCCAGGGAATAGCCGGAATTTACGAGTTGCTTTGATGGTTTTATAAGAGCGTATTGGTTTAGAAAAGTTTGGTTTTTGTAGAATAGATGACATTTTGCTGAGTGCAGAATGCGTAACTTCGGGTATTCTTCCACCAAACTACACTTGTCATGAAAAGAACATTATTCTTTCTGTTTTCGCTTTTTTTCTTTTCCTTTCTTACTGCGCAGACGCCTTTGACGCAGGCCGTTGATTTTACGGTAACTACCATAGACGGAGAGGAAATCGTCCTGTCTGACATTCTTGCCGGCGGGCAGTATGTTGTTATTGACTTCTTTTTCACTACCTGTCCGCCTTGCCAGGCTACGGCGCCTTTGGTCAATGAAGCCTATGAATATTTTGGCTGCAATAGTGGGGATGTGTTTTTTCTTGCTATGGATACCGGTGATACCGACGAAGAGTGCGAGGCTTTTGACCAAACCTATGGCGTGCATTACCCCACCGTCTCCGGCGTTGAGGGAGGGGGCAATGAGGTCAATGATGACTATCAAATCGGAGCTTACCCCACGGTCATTCTCATCAATCCCGATGGCGAGATTGTGGAGATGGACATCTGGCCAATTCCCGATGCGCAATTTTTAATTGACCTTTTTGAATCTTATGGCCTCACCCAGCAGGAATGTACTTCCGTAGGCGTTGCAGAATCTTCTTTGCCTCCGGATTATGTACGGCTTTCGCCAAATCCCACAAGCGGCCCGGTCAGTGTTTCTGCTGAAGGCCCTGTTACAGAAGTAACCGTAACGGATGCCGCAGGCCGCGTAGTGCTGACGGCCAATCGCCCGGATTCTGCCACGAACTTTGACATAGACCTTTCCACTTTACCACAAGGCTCTTACTTTATCCGTTTTCAAACGGAAAAGGAACTTGTTGTTAAGCATGTTGAGAAAGTGGAGTAGAGGTTTTTTGAAATGGTCCATGTGGGATTTTCATAGCCTTGTGACGTCAGTCTCAAGGCTATGATTTTTTATTTGTTGTCCGAATTTATTTGATCTAAAAATTCATCGGCACTGATCACTTTTACACTTGGGAACTCAATGTCCTTTAACACCTTAAAATGCTTGTCATTGGTGACGAGCACTTGTGCGTTGGCCGCAATCGCACAATCAGTGTTCCTTTGCCCATTCATCAATTTTCTCTTGGTCCCAGCTATTAGATTGAAATAGGGAGTCCATCTCAGAAGTTACCTTGTTAGCAAAATAAGCTGACAGGAGGGATTTTATTTCCTTCATTTGCTCATCGCTTATTTCAAAGCTGAATATTTTTAAAAGCTCCAATTGCAGTTTGGTTAACTTATTAGTCGCTCTCATGCTTGCATCTTTTTAAATTGTTATTGGAGGCATTTTACTTGCCTTTGCGCCACCATAGTATTAAGTGGTGAGCTCATAAGGCAAAGATAGTACTTTTTTTATCGTTCTCCAAATTTTAATCAGGTGGTTTAAGGTATTGGGAGGAACTCCCAGGAAAGTACTCTTTCTTTGGGCTTGTGGTGGAAGAGCAACATTCTTCCCAGCGATCGTTTTTCGTCAAAGACGGGAATGCCGCAGCCGAGATATTGTATGCCGTCGGGAGTCTTCTCCTCAAAGGTCTGTTGGTTGTTGCCGAAGTCGCCTGCGAGGCAGATGACCTGTACGCCGCGTTCCTGTACGGCCCGCAGGCGTGGCAGGACGTCTTCAGGCCAGTTGGTTTTGGATACCATGAAATTGCAGGCCCAATTCCAGCGGTTGTCTCCGGTATAGGCTTTGAGATCGGGATGATCGCGCAGCCAGACGGGTTTGTGGCTCATGACGATGAGGTGCGAGGATTGGGAGATGGTATCTGTAACGGCCTGCAGCATGGCGAGCTGTTCGCCCGTGATGGTGCATATCCAATCGGCTTTTTCCTGGGTGTAGAGCACTACCCAGGTGATGCCGTCGCGGGTGAAAGTGTAGGTGATGGGCTTTTTTGTAAACTCCTGTACGAGCGCTGTGTCGGCATTGTCGTGATTGCCCAGGGCCCAATGGGTGTTGGGTGAGCTGAGGTTGAAAATCCCATCTACGTACTCCATGGTGCTGCGCTTTTTGGAAGTTTCTTCCGTGAGGTCTCCGCCGAGCAGAAGCAGATCATAAGGGCTGAAGTCCATTTTTTCTAAACGGGCATCCAGGTTTTGGCGGAGGGTGTCGAGCGTGCGGGTGTGCGCTACAAACAAGTATTGCTTTTCCGTTTTTTCAGGAGCCTGCCGGCAGGATGCGAAGAAAGCATTGAGCACAAAAAGGGCTGCCAAGGCTTTGAGGATGGCTTGTGAGAATGTGTTGTCCGGTTTTACAGAGCGCATCATGGTGTCGGGTTTAAGTACTTAACATGAGGTTGCACCCCCTGAGTTCGCTGTTGTCGCTTCGACCGAGAACCCGGAAGCTGCCATCGGGGTATTGGCGGCCGATGTCCTGAGTGGCGATGAAGCTGCAGCTGTCTATATTGGCCAGGTCGGTGATGTTGATGCCGCCGCTGTGTCCTGTTTGCCTTTCGGCAAATGGATCCCGCAGATCGCGTATGCGTATGCGCATGGCAGGGGGCGAGCGAAAAAGGCCTTCGCCCGAAGAATAGGCTTGGGATAGCAATTCCGTCATGCCGTATTCGGAATGAATTTGGCGCAAGCCAAAGGCCTTTTTAAGTCTGTGGTGAACTTCTTCACGGGTGAGCTCCGGACCTCGACCTTTCATGCCTCCGGTTTCCATGAGGATGAAGTGTTGATTGCTTAGGGGCTTTGCATCAGTCCGTTTGTTTTGCTTCCAATAGTTTGCAAATTCGAGCAGGGCGAAAGTAACGCCCAGCAGGAGCACGGGGCGGCCGGAGGCTTGCAGGCGCTCTGTCATTTGGCGCAAGCCTGAATAATCGTGCAGGTAAAAACCGCTTTCGC
>Ga0256832_1000645_pt1 | contig 22839 bp, 18 predicted proteins | sample 134614metaG_FD_190534 | JGI IMG/M metagenome (GOLD analysis project Ga0256832, IMG submission 190534) | Hydrothermal vent microbial communities from Lau Basin, Pacific Ocean - 134-614 | ecosystem: Environmental > Aquatic > Marine > Hydrothermal vents | place: Pacific Ocean: Lau Basin | collected... | reverse complement strand
AAGTCCACCAGGGCGACCTTTTTGCCTTCCGCCGCGTAGTAGCTGGCGAGGTTGCTGGCCAGGGTGCTCTTGCCGCATCCGCCCTTGGCGTTCAATAACATGATGCTGCGCATAATGGCTCCTTTTTGCCGTTTGGGTTCCCGCCCTGCTGGCTCGGTTGGGAGCATTATAATGGCAGTTTGTGGAAAAAGTCCTGCCGCGGGGTAGGGTGATGTTTCGGCCTTTGGGGGTATCGGCCTGTTTTTCCGGAATGTTTAATGTCTTTGATAGGGGATCTGTAAATCCCACGCCTTTAGGCGGCATCATTGCTTTTACACCCTCTCCCAGTCTTGGGAGAGGGGACAATCGGCCGTACGGCCGATCAATCCGGCTTTTAGCCGTAACCCGAAGCCACCGGCTTTAGCCGGTGGAGTATTCACTGCCTGGGGGACGCTGCTGGGGCGTGGACTTGTGGTGGTGAGGCTTTTATCCTGTGATTCCATGAAGGGGGCGCGATGATTTCCCCATTTTCTCCAAGCAGGCGACGATTTATGCAAGTGCTGTCTCAACTGGTCGCGGCCATTTCCCTGGGCGAGGCCGCCCCAGCCACGGCCGCAGGTGGTGAAAGCCCCGGCAAAGACCAGCCCCGCATCGGTCTGGCCCTGGGGGGTGGAGGTGCCAAGGGCCTGGCGCACATCCTCATGCTGGAGGTGTTCGACGAGCTGGGCATTCGCCCGGCGAAGATCGTCGGCAGCAGCATCGGCTCCATCATAGGCGCCATGTATGCCTCTGGGCTGAGCGCCAAAGAAATCCGTGCCATCGTCGATCGTCTCACCCTCAATCACTTGGAAAGTCTCTCCCCCCGTGAGCTGCTGAGCGGTGACGCCCTGCGCTGGATCGAGTTCATCGACCCCGCCGTGGGACGGGGCGGACTCATCGACGGTGAAGCCTTTATTGAGTTTCTTAACGAGACCATCAAGCGCACCCGTTTCGAGGAGCTGGCCATTCCCCTGGGGGTGGTAACTGCTGAATTCTGGACGCGCCGTCAGGTGGTGTTCGAGAAGGGGGCATTGTTACCTGCCATCCAGGCCAGCATGGCGGTGCCCGGGGTGTTTACCGCGGTGGAGATTGAAGATCGCTATTATGTGGATGGGGGCATGGTGAATCCGGTGCCCTATGATTTGTTGGTGAATGATTGCGATATCAGTGTGGCCATTAATGTGATCGGAGATGCGGACAAGCCGCCGTCGACCCAGCCAAGTTATTTCGAGCAGATCTTCGGCTCCATTCACATCATGCAACAGGCCATCCTGAACGAAAAACGGCAACGTATCCCGCCCAGTATCTACATTGCGCCGGATCTCAAGGGCTTTCGCATCGTGGATTTTTTCCGCGCCAAGGAAATCTTCGCCCAGGCCGAACCCGCCAAGGCGCAGCTCAAGCGCGAGCTGGAGCGCGTGCTGGCCTGAGTCGCTCAGTCCTTCGTGGGGCTGTCTATTTCCAGTGAGTCCCAGATGGCGTCGACGCGCTGCTTGACCTCGGCGTCCATGGTGATGGGGATGCCCCACTCGCGCGTGGTCTCGCCGGGCCACTTGTTGGTGGCGTCGAAGCCCATCTTCGAGCCCAGCCCGGACACCGGCGAGGCGAAGTCCAAGTAGTCGATGGGGGTGTTGTCGATGATGGTGGTGTCGCGCGCCGGATCCATGCGCGTGGTCATGGCCCAGATCACGTCCTGCCAGTTGCGCACGTCCACGTCGTCGTCGCACACCACCACGAACTTGGTGTACATGAACTGGCGCAGGAAGGACCACACGCCGAGCATCACCCGCTTGGCGTGGCCGGGGTATTGTTTCTTCATGCTCACGCAGGCCCAGCGGTAGGAACAGCCCTCGGGTGGCAGGTAGAAGTCGACGATCTCCGGGAACTGCTTTTGCAGGATGGGCACGAACACCTCGTTCAGCGCCACGCCCAACACCGCGGGCTCGTCCGGCGGCCGGCCGGTGTAGGTGCTGTGATAGATGGGCTCGCGGCGCCGGGTGATGCGCTCGATGGTGAACACCGGGAACCTGTCCACTTCGTTGTAGTAGCCGGTGTGGTCGCCAAACGGCCCCTCGTCGGCGAGCACGCCGGCCTCGAGATATCCCTCCAGCACGAACTCCGCGCTGGCGGGCACCTGTAAATCACTGCCCTTGCATTGTACCACCTCGGTCTTTGAACCGCGCAGCAGGCCGGCGAAGGCGTATTCGGACAGCGAATCGGGCACCGGCGTCACCGCGGCGAGGATGGTGGCCGGGTCGGCGCCCAGGGCCACGGCCACCGGGAAGCGCTCGCCGGGATGTTGCTCGCACCAGTCGCGAAAATCCAGCGCGCCGCCGCGGTGGGCCAGCCAGCGCATGATGACTTTATTATTGCCGATGACCTGCTGGCGGTAGATGCCCAGATTTTGTCTTTCTTTATTTGGGCCTTTGGTCACCACCAGCCCCCAGGTGATCAGCGGGCCGGCGTCGCCGGGCCAGCAGGTCTGGATGGGTAGCGCGCCCAAATCCACGGCATCGCCCTCGATCACCACCTCCTGACAGGCGGCCTTTTTCACCACCTTGGGCGCCATGTTCAGCACCTGTTTGAACACCGGTAGCTTGTCCCAGGCGTCCTTCATGCCCTTGGGCGGCTCCGGTTCCTTGAGCATGGCCAGCAGCTTGCCGATCTCGCGCAGGGCCTCGACCGAGTCCTCGCCCATGCCCAGGGCCACGCGCTCCGGGGTGCCGAACAGGTTGCCCAGCACCGGGATGTCCGAGCCCTTGACGTTTTCGAACAGCAGCGCCGGCCCGCCGGCCCGCAGGGTGCGGTCGCAGATCTCGGTCATCTCCAGGTAGGGGTCGATCGCCTGGCGGATGCGCTTGAGCTGTCCGCGCTGTTCCAGTCGGGCGATGAAGTCTCTTAAGTCTTGATATTTCATTGGATAGGCTGGTTTTTGAGTCGCCCAAGCATAGCAGAAACAAGGGGCGGGGCGCTGTCACAGAATGGTCATGTGTTGGCCATAAGGTGGCAACATTGCGGGCCTAGGATGGCCTCGTGCCGAACGGGCTCCGTGGTTGTTGAGAAAAAGGGGGGGACGAGCCGTATTTTCATCAAAGAATGGCCCAACAAGAACTGTCACCCTGATGGCGGAAAATGGCATGGTGCTGTGGACTTTCGCCTGTCGCGAAGAGGCAGAACGGGTGATCAGCAACTGGCGTGTTGTACAGGGTGACAGCTCCGCCTATCAGCTTGCCGATCAGGCCTCGGAGCTTCGCCGCAGCTTAAGCAATAAGCTGGATCCAAGGCCGGTGGTCAAGAGAGGCTGGGGCATCAGGGGCGATCATCAGCGGTAAACCAGATGCCGTCATGGCCAGGGTCGCCAAAGATGCGGTGGTTAATGAGCGCGCCGTCCGGGTCGTAATCGAACTGCTCCCAGGATGCCAGGCCATCGTCGAGGCTGAACCATTGTCCGTCCTCGCCGTTATCGCCGTAGTGAAGCTTGCGCTGCACCAGTCCGCGGGCGTCATTGACGAAGCGGGTGTAGCGTTCGATGCTGTCGTCCTTGCTGAACCAGCGTCCATCGACACCGGCGCTGCGGTAGTGGATGCGCCGCAGTGGGTGTAGCAGCTCGTCCAGCACAGTGTCGGAATAACCATTGGGGATGTCGTCGTTGGTGAACCAGCGTCCATCGGCCCCGGCTTGTGCATACTGGATGACCCGGGCCTCCACCCCGGCGGGAGTATAGGTGATGACGGCATAACTGCTTTGCACGTCATCCGGGGTAAACCAGCTTAGATCCGCGCCCCAGTCATCAAAAAAGCTGCGCCGCCAGGGCCGGCCCTCGGCGTTGTAGTCGATACGTGTGTAGCCGGTGATATTATTGCCGGTGCTGTTGGTGGTGCGTATCACGCGTCCCTGACTGTCGAGCAGGGAGGTGAATTGTTGGGCGGGGACATCATCCCCGGTAAACCAAATACCATCATCTCCAGCGGCATTGAACAGCGTGCGCTGGCGCAATTCCCCGCTGGTGGTGACAGTCCGCAGCGTGTAGTGGCCCACTTCGTCATCCGCAGTGAGCCACTGGCCGTCCGCGCCCGCACCGCTGAAAAAGACATCCTTGCTGAGGTGGCCAAAGGCATCGTAAGCAAAACTCGATGAGCGACTGGCAATATCGTCGCTGCTGGACCAGCGGCCGTCCGCGCCGGCATCGATGAACACCGTCTCCCGTAGCAGGAAGCCCTGGACGTCACGTTCCTCTTCGGTGTAGGAGGCGATCACGTCATCGCTGCTGAAACAGCGGCCGTCTGCCCCAACGTCGAAGCTGCGTACGGTGCGCAGGGTTTCGCCGCCATCGGGCTTGGCGCTGCGGCTGAGGCTGTGACACAGGGACGGCGTGTCATCGTCGCTGAACCACTGTCCATCGGCACCGGGGGCGCGAAAGATGGCGCGGCGGATAAGCTGCCGGCGGCTGTTGTAGTCGAATTGCCAGTATTGGTCGACGACGTCGTCATCAGTGAACCATTGGCCGTCGCTGCCGGCGTCATTGTAGGAGATGTCACGGATCTCGTTGCCGGCGGTATCGAATACCGACTGCCAGTAGCCGTTGATGGCGCCGTCGGCGGAGCGGCTGACCCGGCGCCCGGGTTTGGCGCGCAGCGGCTCGCGGGTGCGAAATGCCAATTGAATCATGGGCAGCACCGGGCCGTTGTTACTGCGCAGGCCGGTGACGGTGAGGCGGTAGCCCGTGGAGTAGTCCAAAGGCGTGGCGGTGCTGAGCACCAGCGCGTTAGCAGCAGTGTTGAGTGTCTTGTCGAGCACAATGCTACGTGTGCTGGTGGGAGACACAAGCAGCGCGTTGGCCGCGTCCAGTTGCGCAGGGTCGAGGCCGAGGTTGAAACGCAGGGTGAGATTGTCCACGACGCCGATGTTGTTCGCGTTATTGCCCGGGGTGCTGCTGCGCAGTGGAGGGGGATCGTCCGTGTTGGAGCTGTCGCCGCCCCCGCCGCCACAGGCCGTCAGTGCCAGTAATGAGCCGACGCCGAGGAGCCATAAACGTTGTGATGTTCGTTCGCCCACGTTCATTTACATCCGTGTAAAAACTTCTGGCCATCGTGGCAAGCCGACGGGAGGCTGTCAATCAAAGATCGAATTCGGCTACCACCGGGGCATGGTCGGAAGGCCGCTCCAGTCGGCGCGGGGCCTTGTCCACATAACTGGCGGTGCAGCGCGTGGCCATGGCGGGGCTGGCCAGTACCAGGTCGATGCGCATGCCGTGGTTGCGACGAAAGCCGCCGGCGCGGTAATCCCACCAGGAGTAGATGGCTTCCTCCTGCTCGAACTGGCGGAAGGTGTCCACCAGCCCGAGGTCGAGCAGGCCTTGCAGCGCCGCACGTTCCTTTGGGCTGGCGAGGATCTTGTCCTTCCAGCCCACGGGGTCCCACAGGTCGCGGTCATCGGGGGTGATGTTGAAATCGCCCACCACCACGAGATTTTCGTGCTCTTTCATCTGTTGTTTGAGATAGGCTTCCAGTGCCTCCAGCCAGCCCAGCTTGTAGGCGTATTTTTCCGAGTCCACCTCCGAGCCGTTGGGAACGTACAGGTTGAGAAAACGCACATCGCCGCTTTCGGTATGTATCGTGGCGCCCAGCACCCGGCGTTGCGGATCCTCCAGCCCCGGCAGGTCGGTGACGATGTCGGAGGCCTCGGCCTTGCTCAGCAGCGCCACGCCGTTATAGGTTTTCTGGCCGGCGAAATAGGCGTGATAGCCGGCGGACTCGATGTCCTCTAACGGGAAATTGTCATCCGTGGTTTTGGTTTCCTGCAGGCCAAGGATGTCGGGTTGATGTTCGTTGAGCCAGTCCAGCACCTGGGGCAGGCGGACTTTTAGGGAGTTGACGTTCCAGGAGGCAAGTTTCATATTTTACAAGTCAAAGTTGAGTAGTGTGCAGTTGTGTATGCACAACTGCAGGTAAGTTATGTGAGATAAGCTCAGTAGATCCTGAATCCACCATGGCGCTGGCGAATGCGGCGATCCAGCCAGGTGATGCCGATGATGATACCGGCGAACAGGGCAAGGACGCTGAGAACGAGTAGCCATTCCAGACCCACCTGCCAGGGTGATTCTTCGGCGTGAGGATTGGGATTGATTGTTGGTATTGGTGGCTGTTGGGTATCTGCTTGTTGTTGGGCCTGTTGTTCGTTGACCAGCAGTGCTGCAGCGAGCCGTTTTTCCAGTTCGTCCTTTTGCACGCGCAGATCCTCTAATTGCTGTTGGATATTTTTATCTTGCTGGCCTTTTTCTGCCTGTTGATCCTTTAGCGCTTTAAGCTTGGCCTCGGCCTGCTGGGCGCGATCCCGAGCTTTCTGCATTTCCACTTTCATCCAGCGGGCATTTTTTGCCTCTTCCTTGAGCCTTGCGATTTGTTCGGCGCTGATGCTGCTGTCACTGGTGTTACCATCGTCGCTGGCCAGTCGTGCTTCGGCCTCACGCAGTTTGGCCTCCAGTGTTTTATTTTTGTTGAGCAGTTCCAGGTACTCCAGCTGGGTGGGTTTCTTTTTGGTGAGAAAGGTGCTGGCCACCCAGCCGGTAACATTGTCCGGGGTGCGTATGCGGGTATACTGGCCATCACTCATCAGCACTTCCACCGAGGTGCCGCTGGGAATCTTTTTCAGCACCGAGCCCTGGCCGAAGCGTTCCGAGCGCACCTCGACAACGATACGGTCGGTGATGAAGGCGGCGTTGGCCATCAGTGGCAGGATGAGCAATACGCCGAAGATGAGGCGGTGCAGTGTCTGTTTGTTCATGAGCGCATGTTCCCTGTTAACTCTGCGGCGGTATGTTTTCATGATTCTAGGATAATACCGTCATTCCGGCGAAGGCCGGAATCTAGTGGCGTGCCAGAACCTCTGGATTCCGGCCTTCGCCGGAATGACGGAAGTTATCAATGATGTGGTCACTGAATCCCCGAATGCCGCAACAGCGCATCGATCTCCGGCTCGCGGCCGCGGAATTCGATGAACAGGTCCATAGGGTCGCGGGCGCCGCCCTGTTCCAGCACTGCCTCGAGGAATTCCAGCCCGGTCTGCCGGTTGAAGATACCCGTCTCCTCGAACTTTGAGAAGGCGTCCGAGGACAACACCTCCGCCCACTTGTAACTGTAATAGCCCGCCGCGTAACCGCCGGCGAAGATGTGCGCGAAGCTGTGCTGGAAGCGGTGGTACTCCGGCGGCCTGATCACCGCCACCTCGGCGCGCACCTCGTCGAGGATCTGCTGCACCCGCGCGCCCTTGTTCGGGTCGTATTCGGCGTGGATGCGGAAATCGAATAATGAGAATTCCAGTTGTCGCACCATCTGCATGCCGGCCTGGAAATTCTTGGCGGCAATCATCTTGTCGAACAGTTCGTCGGGCAGGGGCTCGTCGCTTTGGTAGTGTCGGGCGATGAGGTCCACCGCCTCGCGCTCCCAGCACCAGTTTTCCAGGAACTGGCTGGGCAGTTCCACCGCGTCCCAGGGTACACCGCTGATGCCGGACACGGCCAGGGTATCCACCTGGGTGAGCATGTGATGCAGGCCATGGCCGAATTCGTGGAACAGGGTGATCACCTCGTTGTGGGTGAACAGCGCCGGGTCGTCGCCCACGGGGGCCGAGAAGTTGCAGGTGAGATAGGCCACCGGTAACTGCAGGCCATTTGCGGTTAGGCGGCGGGAGATGCACTCGTCCATCCAGGCGCCGCCGCGCTTGTTTTCCCGCGCGTACAGGTCGAGGTAGAAACGGCCGCGGGGCTCACCGTGGCGGTCGACGATCTCGAACAGGCGCACGTCGGGGTGCCAGACGTCGGCGTCGGGAATCTCGCGGATCTCCAGGCCATAGAGTTTGTTCACCACCGCGAACAGGCCACTGACCACGCGCGGTTCCGGGAAGTAGGGCTTGAGGTCTTCCTGGCTGATGGCATAGCGGTGCTGGCGCAGTTTTTCCGAGGCGTAGGTGATGTCCCAGGGTTGCAGTTCATGGATGTCCAGTTCGTCGCGGGCGAATTGCTTCAGCTCGTTCAATTCTTCCTGCGCCATGCCCAGGGAGCGGTCGGCCAGGTCGCGCAAAAACGCGGTGACTTTCTCGGTGCTGGGGGCCATCTTGGTGGCCAGGGAGCGTTGCGCGTAGTTTTCAAAGCCCAGCAGTTGCGCCAGCTCGTGACGCAGGGCGAGGATCTGCTCCATCAGCTCCGTGTTGTCGAACTCGCCGGCGTTGGGACCCTGGTCCGAGGCGCGGGTGGCGTAGGCCACGTACATCTCCTCGCGCAGGGCGCGGTCATCGGCGTAGCTCATCACCGCGAAGTAGCTGGGGAACTCTAAGGTGAACAGGTAGCCCGACTGGTCCTTCTGCGCGGCGGTCTGTTTGGCCATGGCCACGGCGGAGTCCGGCAGGCCAGCGAGGGCCTGTTCGTCCTCGATGAGTTTGCTCCAGGCCTGGGTGGCGTCCAGCACGTTCTCGGAAAACTTGGCGGTGAGGCCGGACAATTCCTGTTGGATGGCCATGTAGCGCTGCTGCTTGTCCTCGGGCAGGTCCACGCCGGAGAGGCGGAAATCGCGCAGGGCGTTGTCGATGGCCTTGCGCTGTGCGGGCGTCAGACTGGGGTCATCAGCCACCTGCTGAATGGCTGCGAACAGTTTTTGATTCTGCCCCAGCTCGGTGGCGTACTGGCTGAGCTTGGGCAGGCAGGCGTTGTAGGCGTCGCGCAGGGCGTCGCTGTTGACCACCGAGTTCATGTGGCTCACCGGCGACCAGGCACGGCTGAGGCGGTCGTCCAGATCCTCCAGCGGCTGCATCAGGGTCGCCCAGGTGGGGGTGGTGTTGTCGGCCAGCAGGCGCTCGATGGCGGCGCGGTTGTCGGCCAGTATCCGGTCGATGGCCGGCTCCACGTGCTCGGGCTGGATGGCGCTGAAGGGGGGCAGGTCGGTGAGATGCAGCAGGGGGTTGGACATGGCTTTATGTGTTCCGCAGGTGATGAAGGTTCTTGTCGGGCCGAAGTCAAAGGCGCAATGATGTTACCCTAACGTATTGCATCTACGCCAACCGGTAGACTCATTATTAAGGATTTCAAAATTGGTTTAACAGACATCGGTGAACATTCGCCACCTTGGGAATGCATGAAGCGGCAGTGAGTGAAGGTAGGTTAACTTATACAACCAACGCCAAATACTGTGGGAGCGCCTTTCCAGGCGCGAATGGCGCCTGGAAAGGCGCTCCCACACAGGGGAAATAACCCTGTAGCAATAATTTTGAGACAAATGTGACTGAGACCGACCCCACACAAACCACCCACCCCTACGACGCCCTCACCCCTGATGTGGTGCTGGACGCCGTGGACAGCGTGCAGCCCCTGGTGGGCGGGCCAACGGACAGCCGCCAACTGGCGCTCAACAGCTATGAAAACCGTGTCTACCAGGTGGGTATCGAGGCCGCCGTGCCGGTGATCGTCAAATTCTACCGGCCGGATCGTTGGTCGGATGCGGCCATTCAGGAGGAACACGATTTCGCCGAACAACTGGCTCAGGCGGAGATCCCCGCCGTGGCGCCACTGCGCGATGCGGCCGGGGCCAGCCTGTTCGTACACTCCGGGTTCCGGTTTGCGGTGTACCCACGCCGCGGTGGCCGTACCCCGGATCTGGAGAACCCGGATAACCTGCTGTGGATGGGGCGGTTTCTGGGGCGTATTCACGCCATCGGCGCCAGCGCGGACTTCCGGCATCGACCAACCCTGGATATCGAGAGTTTTGGCCGGCAGTCGTTGCAAACCATCATGGCCTCGAACTTCGTGCCCAAAGACCTGCGCGAGGCCTACTCCACGCTGGTGGAAGACGTGCTCAAACAGGTCCAGGCCGGCTTCGATCGCGCTGGTATTTCCAAGGGGGCCGAGGGGAAAGTGGCGCAGATCCGCCTGCACGGCGACTGCCACCCCGGCAATATCCTCTGGACCGATGACGGCCCGCACTTCGTGGACTTCGACGACGCCCGCACCGGCCCGGCAATACAGGACCTGTGGATGTTGCTCTCCGGCGACCGCCCGCAGATGACCGCACAAATCGATGAGGTATTGGCGGGCTACACGGAATTTATGGATTTCAATCCCCGCGAGTTACACTTGATCGAACCGCTGCGCACCCTGCGCATGATCCACTATTCCGCCTGGCTGGCGCGGCGCTGGGATGATCCCACGTTTCCCATGCATTTTCCGTGGTTTGGTGAGCCGCGCTACTGGGAGGGGCAGATTTTGGCATTGCGCGAACAGGCGGCGGTCATGAACGAGGAGCCGCTGCGGTGGATGGGTTAAGCCAGGGGGAGGGCAGATTAATCGACTACGGTTTTCTTAAGCATTGTGTTGTAAACGCAAAGCTCGCAAAGGCGCAGAGGTCGCAAAGAAAAGATTGAAGAAGACCTTGGCGTTCTTTGTGTCTTTGCGACCTCTGCGTTAACAACTCGATAGTGGTTATAACCACCTATCTTTTAGGATGAAAAACATGACAAAACACTACGACCTCATCGCCATCGGTGGTGGTAGCGGCGGCCTCTCCGCGGCGGAACGTGCGGCGGTGTACGGCGCCAAGTGTGCGGTGATCGAAAGCGGCAGGCTGGGCGGCACCTGTGTCAACGTGGGCTGCGTGCCGAAGAAGGTGATGTGGTACGGCGCACAGATTGCCCACGCGCTACAGGATGCACCCAGCTATGGTTTTGACATCAACGTCTACGGCTTCAGTTGGAACAAGCTGGTGGCTGCCCGCGAAGAATACATCAAGGGCATCAACGACTGGTACGGTAATTACCTGGCCGATTCCAACATCGACTCCATTGCCGGTACGGCACGTTTCATGGACGCCAAGACCCTGGAAGTGAACGGCGAGCATTACACGGCGGATCACATTGTCATCGCGCCGGGCGGTGTACCGACGGTGCCGGACACGCCGGGCGCGGAATACGGCATTACCTCCGACGGTTTCTTTGCGCTCACCGAACAGCCCAAGCGCGTTGCCGTGGTGGGTGCCGGTTACATCGCCGTGGAGCTGGCCGGGGTGCTCAATGCGCTGGGCAGTGATGTATCCCTGCTGTTGCGCGGCGAGCATTTTCTCAAGAGCTTCGATGCCATGTTGCGCGACACGCTGATGGAAGAGATGGTCAACGCCGGGGTGAATGTCATGCCCAATATCAGTTGCACACAGATTGAGAAATGCGGCGACGGCTGCCTGACCCTGAGCTTCCCCAATGGTCAGCAGCTTACCGAGGTGGACCAATTGATCTGGGCCATCGGCCGCAGCCCCAACACCGCACCGCTCAATCTGGCAGTCACCGGGGTGAAGCGGGATGATCACGGCTATATCCCCACCGATGAATTTCAGAACACCAATGTACCGGGCATCTATGCCGTGGGCGATGTCACCGGCCGGGCACAACTCACGCCGGTGGCCATTGCCGCGGCGCGGCGCCTGGCCGACCGTCTGTTCAACAACCAGCCCCAGCGCAGGCTGGATTACAGCAATATTCCCACGGTGATGTTCAGTCATCCACCCATTGGCACCGTAGGTCTGACAGAAGATGAAGCGCGCAAGCAACACGGCGATGCGGTGAAAGTGTATCAGACCCGCTTTACCGCCATGGCCCATGCCTTCACCAAACACCAGCCCACCACCGCCATGAAGCTGGTCTGCGTGGGCGCACGAGAAAAGGTGGTGGGCCTGCATGTCATCGGCCAGGGCGCCGACGAAATGCTGCAGGGCTTTGCGGTGGCCATCAAGATGGGCGCCACCAAGGCGGACTTCGACAATACCGTGGCCATACATCCCACCAGCGCCGAAGAACTGGTGACGTTACGATAGGGCGTAGGGTGGGCACGTATTGTGTGCCCACGCGTGCGGGGATTTAAACTTACGCGTGGGCAAAAAAACATGCCCACCCTACGGGCTGTTGAGTGCGAGAGAACCGTGGGGATCAATAGAATGAGTGAAACAATGAAAAATATCAGAACCTTCCAGGGCGTTGCCCCCACGGTGGATGACACGGTGCTGGTGGACGATACGGCGCTGGTGATCGGTGACGTGCACATTGGCGAAGACAGTTCCATCTGGCCCATGACCGTGGTGCGTGGCGATGTGAACGGGATCCGCATCGGTCGGCGGACGAATATCCAGGACAGCAGCGTGATCCATGTCACCCATCCCCACGAGGACATGCCCGACGGCTATGCGGTGAGCGTGGGCGACAACGTCACCGTGGGTCACCGGGTGATCCTCCACGGTTGCACGGTGGGCGATCATTGCCTGGTGGGCATGGGCTCAACCATTATGGACGGTGCGGTGCTGGAACCCTTTGTGTTGTTGGGGGCGGGCAGTCTGGTGTCACCGGGCAAGGTCCTCGAAGGGGGGTATTTATGGTTAGGCAGCCCGGTGCGCAAGGTGCGACCGCTGTCCGAAGACGAGCGCAAGTGGATCGAGTATTCCGCACAACATTATGTGGATCTGAAGAACCAGCATTTGGCTAGCGACTGATTTTCCCTGAGTTTTCCTCGCAAAGAATCTCCAACGAGTGTGCAAATATGGATGTATGGCGTAAGGCCGGTCTGGCAAAAATTACCCTGTTCTTTTTTCTGGTGATGTTGGCGTTCCATCCGGCCTATGCCCAGCCGGGAGTGACGGACAATTCCGGGCTGCTGACCTCGTTGGCAAACAGTGGGCTGCCGGTGGTGTATCTCAGTGAGGCGCAGGCGCAACAGATGATGTCTGAACTGCAGGCGCAGGGCTATGCAATAAGAGAAGGAAACATGGCGCAGCTCGAGCAGGTAGCGGAGGCAACTGCTGTGGAGGTGCAAGCACCTGCCTCGAATGGCACTAAGCCATGTCTCCAAGACAAGGCGGCTGACAAGAAAAAATCCACCGAGGCCGGAGACTGTGCCGAGGGGCAAGAGCCGGGCGAGAATGAACAATTGCAGGATCAGCTCAATGAGGAACTAATGAGTGCCGAGCCGGCGGCACCGGCAGAACCTGTTGCACCCACCGGGCAACATCCGGACAGCGAGCCTCCCGCGCCGCATGTAGAGAGTCATGTTTCAGTCGGTGTACAGGGCAACCTGTCATACAGTGGTGGAGGAGGCAATCATGATTTTGCCAAGGTGTTTTTTATCTTTGCGGGTATTGTCATGGTGGCGGCCTTTGTGGTGTACGCGGGAAAGTACATCAAGGATATGGTGGCGGGAAAGGAGCAGACCTTGTGGTGGGAGTTGGTCAGTAATTCCACCTTTCTGGATACCCGGGTCGGGCGGCACGGGGAGTTTTTTGGCGCCAAGCTGGCCACGGGTTTTGTCTCCGATGAGCTGATTCAACTGGCCCTGGTGGGCGAGGTGGGCAAGACAAATCTGGACCTGGTGCTCAATGAGTACAGCAATCCCACGCCGCTGAATTTTTCCGCCAGCTATTGGATGTTAGGCGCCGCGGCGCGTCTGCATCTCACAGATGCCCTGGTGAACGCCAGTTACCTGTACCTGGAGATGCTGGGCGGCGGCACCAGTAACAGCGCCACCGATGCCATCGGCGCGGCGCGATTTGGCGTGAGTTTCGGGATCAATGATCATTGGCGTCTTGGCGCGAGCCTGGGGGCACAGTACATCGGCCTGGATGAGCGTCAGGGTTTCGTCAATGATGGAGACAATTACTGGCTGACCTATGGTATTGAATTGGGGGCGCGTTTTTAGCCGTTTATTGGGGTCGACAGTGCTGGCTTCCCGTCTTTTACTTACCTTAAATTTCGCACCCATGCCTGAGCCATTCGTGTTGCGTTCGACGGGTTAGGTCCGCGAGTGGGCCGCCGGCGAGAAACCTATGAGTGCATCCTGCGGGGTTTTTCACAAGCCAATGTCCATCGGGGCATGCCGAATCTGTAAGGCCCCGCCAGCCCAGTCTGCTGTCTCCAAGCCATTGTCCAACGGGAGATTTTTTGTGCCTATAAAATAAACTTGCTGTAACCGGGAGTTTGTCTATACTTCCCTGAGCCCGGCGGAAGTCCGGGTGGAGAGGGGGAGAGAATGCTCGATATTTATATCGGTAATTTACCTGATCGCGCAAGGATTGATGAGCTGCGCGAATTGCTCGATGAAGTGGTGGGGCCACAACCAACAGGTTCGATTTTTGGGGGTATCCTGCCGCGTGTGGGCAAGAAACGCCCCAGTGATTTTGTCCGATTCACACTTGTGGCTGACGCGCCCGCAGGCCAGGGTCGGTATTGCCGGGTGTCCGGCCAGTCACGCGTTATTGCGAAGCGTATGATTGCCCAGCTCTCGGGGGTGGGCTTGCATGGCCAGGTGCTGGAGGTGCGGCCGTTTTATCCACGTGACATCAGTAACGACCGGCGCCGTGCCGGCTGGCATTTTCGTCTCTGGTTGGGCGTGGAACGGCGCATTGGGGAGCGTCGTGCTGAACCATGAGTTTTGGGGCAGGCTGGAAGCTTATCGGCGATCGTTCAGTTCTGTGCGAACAGACTGAATTACCGCTGCCGTTTCAGGCCGTATCCCCCGCCAGATGAAAAAGGACTCTGCAGCCTGTTCCACCAGCATGCCCAGGCCATCCACAGTCTTCGCCGCGCCCAGCTGTTGCCCCCACTGCATGAAGGGCGTGGGCTCAGCACCGTACATCATGTCATAACACCAGGTGCGCGGTGTGCAACAGCCGGCGGGTAGAGGCGGAACTTCACCCTGCAGGCTGGCAGCACTGGCATTGATGATGAGATCAAAGGATTCTCCTTCCAGCTCCCCGAAACCCCCGCCGCTCACCGGGCCCAGGGCCGCGAAGTCAGCTGCCAGGGTCTGCGCCCGGCTGGGGGTGCGGTTGGCGATGACGATGTGTGCGGGGCCTTCGGCCAGCAACGGCGACAGCACGCCCCGGGCCGCGCCACCGGCCCCCAGCAGGAGAATGGTTTGTGCGGCAATCTTTCCGCCGTGGTTGTGCAGGATGTCGCGCACCAGGCCGATGCCGTCGGTGTTGCGTCCCACCAGCACCCCCTGTTTATTCATCAGCAGGGTGTTTACCGCACCGGCCCGTTCGGCCTCGGCGCCCCGCTCACCGGCCAGGGCCCAGGCCTCCTGTTTGAAGGGTACCGTGACATTGAGACCCTTACCGCCGTTGGCGAAGAAATTGCCCACCGCCTGTTCAAAGCCACCGGGGTCCACCTGGATAGCACTGTAGTGGATGCGTTGTCCGGTCTGCCGGGCGAAGGCGCTATGAATCTGCGGTGACCTGGAATGGGCGATGGGATTGCCCATCACCGCGTATTCATCTGCCGGCGGGTCGAAATCAAACAGGGAGGACATGGCAAGTTTCTCGAAAGTGCTTTGTAGTGGCCGCTATGATAACGGTGTGGGCAGAGTTCGGGAACTGCAGCATGACGGCAGGCAGGCGTCACAGGAATGTCATAAAGCGGTAACATTGCCCCGGTTTAATGCCAGCATGAAGGACAGTGCCTATTTTTTATGAGTGACGGAACTATAACAATCCTGGTGGTGGAAGACGAGGTGGCAATTCGCGACATGATCGGCATGAGCCTGGAGCGCGCCGGTTTTCAGTGGCTGCCTGCGGGCAGTACGGAAGAGGCGCGGCGCCAACTGGTGGACAAGGCGCCGGATCTGATGCTGCTGGACTGGATGCTGCCGGGCACCAGCGGTCTGGATTTTGCCAAACAACTGCGCCGTGACGACAGCACCCGCGATCTGCCGGTAATCATGCTCACTGCACGGGATGCCGAGGAAGACATGATCCGCGGCCTGGAGGGCGGAGTGGATGACTACCTCACCAAGCCCTTTTCCACCCGTGAACTTATCGCCCGCATCAAGACCGTACTGCGCCGCGCCGGTGGCGCTGACGAGACCCCCATCACCCTCGGCCCGTTGACCCTGGAGCCCTCCAGCCATCGGGTGCGTGCCGGCCAGCAGAAGATCGAGCTGGGGCCCACGGAATACCGTTTGTTGCAGTTTTTCATGCGCCATCCCGAGCGGGTTTATGCCCGGGAACAGTTGCTCGATCGGGTCTGGGGCCGTAATGTGTACATCGACGACCGTACCGTGGACGTGCACATCCGCCGCTTGCGCAAGGCCCTGGAGCCGCATCAGGCGGCGGGCCTGATTCAGACTGTGCGCGGCGCCGGCTACCGGTTTTCCACACAATCCTGAATAACGCAGGCAGAAGCAGGCTTAAACAGTGTCCAATCCCTGGTTACGAGAGTTCTGGCGCATGGCGGCGCTGTTTGGTGGTGCACTGTTCGTGGGCTGGTTGCTGGACATGCCCCTTGGCCTGTTCACCCTCGCTCTGATGGCCTATCTCGGCTGGCATCTGTACAACCTCTATCGACTGGAACGCTGGTATTACCGGCGCAAAAAGACCGAGCCGCCCCATGCTTCGGGCATCTGGGGTGAGGCCTTTGAACATATCTATCAATTGCAACGCAGCAACCGGCAGCGCAAGAAGCGCCTGGCGACCATCCTCTCGCGCTTCAAGGAAAGCACGGCGGCCATGCCCGACGCCACGGTGGTGCTCACCGAGGACGATCGCATCGAGTGGTTCAACAAGGCGGCCAAGCGTTACCTGGGACTGAAGAACAAGCAGGACATCGGCCAGCGTATCGATAACCTGATCCGTCATTCACGTTTCAGCGAGTTTCTGGCCCGGGGGGATTTTGCCGAGCCCCTGGAAATGGCCTCGCCACTGGACGACCAACGCTATTTTTCCTTTCGTATCGTGCCCTACGGCAATAACCAGAAATTGCTGGTGGTACGCGATATTACTCGCCTCAAACGCCTGGAGCGCATGCGCAGCGATTTCGTCGCCAATGTTTCCCACGAATTGCGTACTCCGCTGACGGTGCTGACCGGCTACCTGGAAAATATGACCGATGCCACTGGCGAGCACGACGGGCAGTGGGACAAGTCCCTGCAGCAGATGCAGAGTCAGACCCAGCGCATGACGCGCCTGGTGGAAGACCTGTTGATGCTCTCGCGTCTGGAAAATGAGGAAAAATCGGCGCTGCGTGATCCGGTGGCGGTGTCGGCCATACTCGCCTCTCTGCTGGAGGATGCACGGACCCTGAGTGGTGAACGCCGGCACCAATTCAGTCTGGAGGCCGATGATGCCTTGTGGCTGCGCGGCAGCGAAAAGGAGTTGAGCAGCGCCTTTTCCAATCTGGCGTTCAATGCTGTGCAATATACGCCGGCGGGGGGTCATATTCATCTTCGTTGGCAGCGTTGTGGCGATGCGGTGTGCTTCGAGGTGGAGGACGATGGTATCGGTATCTCACCAGAGCATCTGCCGCGCCTGACCGAACGTTTTTATCGTATCGACACCGGACGTTCCCGGGAATCCGGCGGTACCGGACTGGGCCTGGCCATAGTCAAACATGTGCTGGATCGTCACGGTGCGCACCTGGAGATCGACAGCCAGCCGGGCAAGGGCAGTGTGTTCCGTTGTGTGTTCCCCAAAAAGCTGCTGATCGAGCACAGACAATCACAAGCCGTTTGAGGGCTGTGATCACTGTCATCAAATCGTCATATTGTGGTCACAGGGCTGTCATATTCCCGAGTAATACTATTCATCATAGCGTGGGCTGGGGATCGTTAAGGCAGTAGACCACGCCACGTGCAGAAGATCGTTTTCAATCCTGGAGAATATGTAATGAACATAAATCAAACCTTCCACAAAGGTCTGTTGGGCCTGACCATAGCGAGCCTGCTGTTTGCCGGCAGCACCCTGGCGGGCCCCAAACTGGATCCCCAACTACCCGAATATCACCGCGCCAGTGGCGTATCCGGCAACCTGTCCAGTGTCGGTTCCGATACCCTGGCCAATCTGATGACCCTGTGGGCCGAGGAATTCAAACGCGAATATCCCAACGTCAACATCCAGATTCAGGCCGCCGGATCCTCCACGGCGCCGCCTGCCCTCACCGAGTCCACCTCCAATCTCGGCCCCATGAGCCGCAAGATGAAGAGCAAGGAAGTGGCCGCCTTTGAAAAGAAATTCGGTTACAAGCCCACCGCCATTCCCGTGGCCATCGACGCCCTGGCGGTGTATGTGCACAAGGACAACCCCATCAAGGGCATGACCATTCCGCAGGTGGATGCGGTGTTCTCTTCCACCCGCAAGTGCGGTTACAAGAAAGATATCACCACCTGGGGTGATCTAGGCCTCACCGGCGCCTGGGCCAAGCGCAAGATCCAGATCTACGGTCGTAACTCGGTGTCTGGCACTTACGGTTACTTCAAGAAGAAGGCACTGTGCAAGGGTGATTACAAGAATACCGTCAACGAACAGCCGGGTTCCGCCTCGGTGGTGCAGTCGGTGTCCACCTCGCTTAACGGTATCGGTTACTCCGGTATTGGTTACAAGACCTCCGGCGTGAGGGCTGTGCCGCTGGCCAAGAAAGCCGGCAAGCCCTTCGTGGCTGCCACCCCGGACAACGCCATCAACAAGACATATCCGCTGGCGCGTTTCCTTTACGTCTATGTGAACAAGCATCCCAACAAGCCTCTGCCACCATTGGAGCGAGAGTTTATCAAGCTGGTGTTGTCCAAGGTGGGTCAGGAGGTGGTGATCAAGGACGGGTATATCCCGCTGCCGGCCAAGGTGGCGAAGAAGGCGCTGGCCAAGATTCAGTAATAATATAGAACCAGTTGTCCACAGAAGGCCCCGCTTTGGCGGGGCTTTTTTTTGAGCAGGATACTGACGCATTGAGCATTGTAAGGTGTGCAGCAGCGCTTGGAAAAACCGGACTTTTATCCTTCCCCTTTATGCTTTCCTCTGTGGCCTTGTCACAAAACTGTCATATTCCTCGCCTATCATTCGTTTATGACTGAGAGTCCTGTCTCCCGAACTCCTGCCCGGGCGGTTCTGCCCCCCACCGACAGCGCCGAAAATCAGCGCCGCCGGCGCTGGCGCATGTTCAAGGATGGCCTGGCCACCCGCGGTGTAGCCCTGGGTGGGTTGAGCGTGATCCTGGCCATTGTGCTGATCTTCTTTTATTTACTGTACGTGGTGGTGCCCCTGTTCAAGGGAGCGGAGATGGAGCGGGTGGCGGACTATGGGTTGCCCGGCGGGTCCGGGCCTTCCTTGTACTTGGCCATGGAGGAACAGGCAGAGATTGGTTTTCGCTTGACCTCGTCGGGCAAGGCAGTTTTCTTTGCGCTAGACAGTGGCCAGCCTATCACTGAACAGGCATTTGAACTGCCGGCCGGCGCCGGGATCAGCAGCTTTGCCGCGGGCGAGCCGACCCAGGCGCGTTTTGCCCTGGGTCTGTCCGATGGTTCCGCCGTCGTCGCCCGCCACGTGTACAAGGTAAGTTATCCCAATGATCAGCGTCTGATCACTCCGGTGATTGAATATCCCCTGGGCGAGGAACCGCTGGAGATCGATGAGGATGGTGAGGCCCTGACCCTCATCGCCTTTCAGGATGGCGAGGAGGAGGCCACAGTAGTGGCGCAGACCGCCGACGGCCGATTGCTGCTGACCCATTTTGCCAAGGAAGAATCCTTCATGGACGATGCGCCGGAACTGGAGCGCGAACAGGTGGTGATGTCATTTGCGGAGCCCTCTGCCTCGCCGGTGTCACGCCTGTTGCTGGATAAGGAACAGCGTAATCTTTATCTCATCCACGACGATGGCAGCCTGGTGCATTTCGATGTGAGTGACAAGACCGAGCCGCGCCTGCTGGAGCAGTTGAGGCTGGTGGATGTGGGCCTGCAGGTTACCTCGGTGCAATTTCTCGCCGGCGACCTCTCCCTGCTGGTGGGTGACTCCAGTGGGCGTGTGGTGCAATGGTTCAGTGTGCGAGACGAACGTGGTAGCCATGCGCTGCGGCCCATTCGCGAATTTACTGAGCAGTCCCGCCCTATCCGGGATCTGGCGCCAGAATATACCCGCAAGGGTTTTGTCGCCGCGGACGATAGCGGTCAGCTGGCCATTTATCATTCCACGGCCCATCGTCTGTTGCTAAAGCAGAACACCAGCAGCAAGCCCATCCGCCACGTGGCCATGGCGCCGCGGGCCAATGCCCTGTTAAGCGAGGATGCGGCGGGACGGGTTTCTTTCTGGCACGTGGACAATCAACACCCGGAAATCTCCTGGTCATCGTTATGGGGCAAGGTGTGGTACGAAAGTTACGAAAAACCGGTATATGCCTGGCAGTCATCTTCCTCCAGTGATGACTTTGAGCCCAAGCTGAGTCTCACCCCTCTGGTTTACGGCACCATCAAGGCAGCCTTTTACGCCATGCTGCTGGCCGTACCCCTGGCCATCCTGGGGGCTATTTACACCGCCTATTTCATGGCGCCGAGGATGCGCCAGATCGTCAAGCCCAGCATCGAAACCATGGAAGCGCTGCCCACGGTGATTCTGGGTTTCCTCGCCGGCCTGTGGCTGGCGCCGCTGCTGGAGGCCAACCTTCCGGGTATTTTCAGTCTGCTCATTATCGTGCCCACGGGGGTGCTGGTGTTTGCCTTTTTCTGGCACAAACTACCGGTGCGCTTGCGTCATTGGGTACCCGATGGCTGGGATGCCGCGCTGCTGATACCGGTGGTGCTGGTGCTGGGCGCCGTGGCCTTCGGTATGAGCACAACGATGGAGTTAACTTTCTTTGGCGGCGACATGCGGGCCTGGCTGTATGATGAGCTGGGTATTGGCTTTGATCAGCGCAATGCCCTGGTGGTGGGCCTGGCCATGGGTTTTGCGGTGATTCCAACAATCTTCTCCATCACCGAGGACGCGGTGTTTAGTGTACCCAAACACCTGACCTTTGGCTCCCTGGCTTTGGGCGCCACCCCCTGGCAGACCCTGGTGCGGGTGGTGATACTGACTGCCAGCCCCGGTATCTTTTCCGCGGTGATGATCGGCATGGGCCGCGCTGTGGGTGAAACCATGATCGTGCTCATGGCCACCGGCAATACCCCGGTGATGGATTTCAGTATCTTCGAGGGCATGCGTACCCTGTCAGCCAACATTGCCGTAGAGATGCCCGAGGCAGAGGTGGACAGCACCCATTATCGTGTGCTGTTCCTTGCCGCCCTGGTGTTGTTCGGCTTTACCTTCGTGTTCAATACGCTGGCGGAAATGGTGCGCCAGCGTCTGCGCACCAAGTACAGTTCCCTGTGAGGCCCGAGTGATGCGTACCTGGTTCAAGTCCGGCAGTCCCTGGATCTGGCTCACCGCAAGCGCGGTGAGTGTTAGCCTCATCCTGGTGTTCGGCCTGTTGGTGCTCATCGCCGTGCGTGGCATGGGGCATTTCTGGCCACACACGGTGTGGGAATACGACTACCAGAAACAGGATGGTAGTGTGGTCCGACTCATCGGCGAGATTCAGGACGAAGAAACGGTCACCGCACAACGTCTGCGCGATGCGGGCATGAGCATCGAGGGCGATGCTTTGGTGACGCGTTATCTGTTGAAGACCGGCAACCGCGATGTCACCGGCAAGGATTTTCGCTGGGTGGTGGCGCCGAATATCAAGGCGGCGCGCAACCCGCAGACGGTAATGGCAGTGGAGCGCCGCGAGTGGGGCAATCTATACGGCTATCTCAATGCGGTACAGGAAAACGGCCAGTCCGTGGTGGTGGGCAAGGGCGCCTGGGAGGGCTTGTTGCCGCGCCTGCAGCGGGCCACGGATCTTTTTGCCGAGATTCGTCATCTGGAAAAGGGCGAGATCGGCGCCATCAATTATGCGCTGGAACGTTTGCGTTTACGCGAACGCGCCCTGGAGCTGCGTGGCGAGGATGATCCCGAGGAGCGCGCCGCCATCGAAGCGGAACGCAAGGATGAACAGGCAAAATACGCCGGTCTGCAGCAGCGGCTCAGGGACCTGTACAAGGACATCAACCGCGATCAGATGCTGGTGACGGTGGCCACCGGAGAGACCGTGCTGGTTCCCCTGGCCAAGGTGGTGCGCGCTTATCGACCCAATGAAATGAGTCTTTCCCAGAAGTTGGGTTTTTATCTTACAAAGGCCTGGGAATTTGTCAGCGACGAACCACGCGAGGCCAATACCGAGGGCGGCATCTTCCCGGCCATTTTCGGTACGGTGATGATGGTGATCATCATGTCCATCATGGTGGTGCCCTTCGGCGTGGTGGCGGCGGTGTATCTGCGTGAGTACGCCAGGCAGGGACCAGTGACCCAGTTGATTCGTATTGCGGTGAACAATCTCGCCGGCGTACCTTCCATTGTATATGGCGTGTTTGGTCTTGGCTTCTTCGTGTATTTCCTCGGCGGTAATATCGATCAGCTGTTTTTTCCCGAGGCTCTGCCGGCCCCCACCTTTGGCACACCGGGGCTGATGTGGGCTTCCCTGACTTTGGCCTTGTTGACGGTGCCGGTGGTGATCGTGGCAACGGAAGAGGGTTTGTCACGCATACCCAAGTCAGTGCGCGAGGGCAGTCTCGCTCTGGGTGCCACCAAGGCCGAGACCCTGTGGCGTACGGTGTTGCCCATGGCCAGTCCTGCCATCATGACCGGGTTGATCCTGGCCATCGCCCGCGCCGCCGGTGAAGTGGCGCCGCTGATGCTCGTGGGTGTGGTGAAGCTGGCGCCTTCGCTGCCCCTGGACGGAAATGCGCCGTTCCTGCATCTGGATCGTAAATTCATGCACATGGGCTTCCATATTTATGACGTGGGATTCCAGAGCCCCAACGTGGAAGCGGCGCGACCGCTGGTGTACGCCACTGCGTTTTTGTTGGTGCTGGTGATCGTGGCCCTGAATCTGCTGGCCATTGCGATTCGCAATCGTTTGCGCGAGAAATACCGTGCCCTGGAAAATTAATTGCCGGCAGATGAT
>Ga0256832_1000644_pt1 | contig 22848 bp, 22 predicted proteins | sample 134614metaG_FD_190534 | JGI IMG/M metagenome (GOLD analysis project Ga0256832, IMG submission 190534) | Hydrothermal vent microbial communities from Lau Basin, Pacific Ocean - 134-614 | ecosystem: Environmental > Aquatic > Marine > Hydrothermal vents | place: Pacific Ocean: Lau Basin | collected... | reverse complement strand
GGCGGCAGCATCGCATCATTCCTCCTCATCGCGCAGGAACCAGCCGAAGAACAGCGTCGCCAGCGCCGCCGCCACAAGCTGAACCGCGATGAAGGCGGGCACATCCGCCGGTGCGATGCCGGCGAAGGTATCGGAAAAGCCGCGCGCGATCGTCACCGCCGGGTTGGCAAACGAGGTGGAGGAGGTGAACCAGTAGGCGGCGGTGATGTAGAGCCCCACCGCCACCGCCACGAAATCGGGCCGCGCCCTGAGGCAGGCGAGGATAGTGCCGATCAGCCCGAAGGTGGCGATGAACTCGCCCACCCATTGCCCGAGGCCTGTGCGCAGGTGGGTTGCCGGGGAAATCAGCGGCACGTCGAACATCAGATGCGCGGCGAAAACGCCGGCGATCCCGCCGCAGATCTGGGCCAGCACATAGGCCCCGCCCGCCCCCGGCGCGATCTCGCGGCGCAGCAGGAAGCTCAGCGTCACAGCCGGGTTGAAATGCGCGCCCGAGATGGGGCCGAAGATGGTGATCAGCACCACGAGGATCGCCCCCGTGGGGATTGTGTTGCCCAGAAGCGCGATGGCCACGTTGCCGCCCGCCAGCCGCTCGGCCATGATGCCGGAGCCGATCACGGTTGCCAGCAGCGAGAAGGTGCCGAGCCATTCGGCGATGAGTTTTCGCAACATGGGGGCTCCTTTCGATCCCGTTACATCTCCTGTTTCACCAGCCCGCAGAAACGCTCCGGGGCGATATTGCCCCCGGTGGCGACGGTGGCGATTGTGCGCCCGGCAATATCCACCTGCCCGTTCAGGATGGCGGCAAGGCCCACCGCCGCGCCGGGTTCGATCACGATCTTGTAACGCTCGAAGGCAAAGCGCATCGCCGCGCGCACCTCTTCATCGCTTGCCACCACGCCCCCCGCCAGCAACGCAAGATTGATCGGGAAGGTCATCTCGCCGGGGATCGGCGTCATGATCGCGTCGCAGATGGTGCGCCGCCCCGGCGGATTGGCAAGCCGCCGGCCGGCGTTGAGCGAGCGGCGGGTGTCGTCAAAGAGGGCGGGCTCGGCCGCATATACCTTCGTCGCCGGAGAAAGGGCGCGCGCCACAAGAGCCGTTGCCGCCGTCAGCCCGCCTCCGCCGCAGGGGGTGAGGATCGCATCCGGGTGCGCGCCGGCGGCTTCGGCCTGTTCGAACAACTCCAGCGCCACCGTGCCCGCCCCGGCCAGAACCTGCGCATCGCCGCTCGGGGGCAGATGGATGCGCCCCGTTTCCCGGCGCAGGCGCTCGACCACGGCATTGTAATCCTCCCGGCCGCGATCGAAGATGGCGATTTCGGCCCCGAGCGCGCGCACCGCAGCGATCTTGGCCTTCGGAGCATCGGCCGGCATCACGATCAGCGCCGAGGCGCCGAGGATCCGCGCCGCCCGCGCCACGCCGAGCGCATGATTGCCGGAGGAATAGGTGATCACGCCCCGCGCGCGCTCGCCGGCGCTCATGTTCGCCATCCGCCACCAGGCGCCGCGGAACTTGAAGGCGCCGGTGCGCTGCATGTTCTCGGCCTTGATCAGGAGCCGCCCCCCGAGCTCGGCGTTTACGTCGGCGTTTTCCAGAAGCGGCGTTCGGATGACGGCGCCCCGCAATCCCGCGTGCGCGGCGCGCACATCCTCAAGGGAAAGGGGGAAATCGCTCATCCGGTCATCGCCCTGGCCCGGCGTATGCCGCGATCCGCAAAACCGCCACCCGGCATGCTGCAACGGGCCTTCGGGATGTCGCTCAGAATGCACACGGGCGCTTCCCTCTCGTTTAATTCGGCAATTCCCGAAATAACGAACTCATATCGACGCCGATATGGCTTGTCAAGATTCGACACTTCGGGCAATAACGAATCATGGATGAGAACTCGGCAATCGAAGCTTTCGCCGCCCTTGCGCAATCATCGCGCATGGCGATCTTCCGCCTTCTGGTGCGCGCCGGCCCCGATGGCCTTCAGGTGAGCGAGATCGGACGGCGGCTCGACATCCTGCCTTCGACCCTCTCGGGCCATCTCTCGGTTCTCAAACGCGCGGGGCTGGTGAAAGCGCGGCGGGAGCGGCGCGAGATCCACTATTCCGCCAATCTCGAAGCGGTGAACAGCCTGGTGGAATTCCTCCTGGCAGACTGCTGCGACGGCCGGCTGGAAAACTGCGCTGAGATACTCTCTCTGCTGGAGGCCGGGCAGGCGCTCAGGTAAGGGCGCAGCTGATCCGGCATGGCTTCACGCCTCCCGAGAGGCGGGCATTTGCGGATCCGCCACCGGGGAATCGTTGCGGCCTTGCCATGTCACGCCGAGCCCCCCTGCGGGGGCTCTCCCCGATCTGCTCACATGATGTGATTTCGGGGTGCGCGCGCCATGTCTGGGGCGGGTGACCCGCGGACGATACCGCCCGGATCGGCCCAGTCGGATGCGGCCTCTCTCAGCCGCCGCCTTGCGAAACGATCTCCCTGACCGTCGCAATATGGGCCGTCTCCTCGATGATCTCGCAAATCTGAAGCGCCTTCAGCATCGTCGGGCCGACACCGATCGTTCCGTGATTGTGCATGAGGGCACCGCGGATCGATTTGTCGCGGAAGACTTCCTCGACCTGGGCTGCGGATTGCAACCCGCCGTTTTCCCCGAGGGGGATGGACGGGAGCGCCCCGAGCTTTTCGATCGCCTGGACCGTTACCAGGGGGAGATCGCGTTTGGCCGCGGCCCAGCCTGTTGCCCAGGGCGAATGCACATGCACGACCGAATTCACATCCGGGCGCGCCCGATAGATGGCAAGGTGGAAATCCTTGTCTTTCGAAGGTTTCAACGTGCCCATCAGGATCGTGCCGTCAAACCCGACGACCATCAGATTGTCATGCGTGCATTCCGGATAGCCGACGCCGCTTGGCTTGATCACGCATGCGTCAACCCCGGCCAGCCGCACGGAAAGATTGCCGCCCGCATTGGTCTGCAGCCCCCTTTCAAAGGCGCGTCTGGCCGTATCGATCAGGGTCTGGCGTTTGGAATGGAGGTCCTGTTCGTCGATGGTGAGGGTCATGTCAGCTCCGGCTTTGTGCTGGTTGTTTGAAAAGGTTGAAGAATGTCTCGATTACCAGATCGTGAAACCCGGGGGCGATGATAGCGTCGGGCGAGATCGTGAGGGGAATGGCGGGATCGAGGTGCCTTTGCAGCGTATCCGCGAAAGCCTTGCACAGCTCCGGATCCCGCATTGCGCCGCCGGGCCGGCTGCCTTCTTCCGAGAACCCTCCCATCGGCACGACAACGGCCACCGGCCCGCTCGCCTGATCGAGGCGTTCAGCCATGAGCCTTGCGGTGGTGACAACCTGCTCCCTGGTTGCGCGGATATGGGTATATTCGGGGCTGTGGCAGAATCTCGGGCGCGATCGCTCGTCCGGCGACAGGCATTCGAGCCTGCCGCGGGCGATGAAATCGAGCCCGCCGGGAACAACGACCTGAGGCAAGCCCGCCCGGCCGGCATTTTGCAGCCTGTCTTCGCCGCAGACGATCGGCGCGCCGAAAGAAAGCCCGTGCAGCTCCTGGGTCGTGAGGTCGATCACCCCATCGAGCCGGCCATCGGCAATCCAGCGCTCGAAGGCCCGCCCGCCCATTCCCGTTGCGTGGAATGTGGTGACTTCGCAGCCCGCGGCGTTCAGGCGCTCGGTTATCCCCTGCACCGCCGGATTCGTTACCCCAAGCGCGGTGATCCCGATGATCGGCTTGCCGGGGTTTTCGATCTCCCGGCCGGATCTGACAAGGCCGGCCATCACCGCCGCGGCATTCTCCAGAACCCTGCGCAATGTCGGATTGAGGCCCTGGATATCGGCAACTGATGGTATCAGGATGATGTCGCTCGCCGCGATGGAGGGGCGGACATCATAGGCCAGCGTGCTGACGATGGCCTTCGGCCAGCCGAAGGGGAGATTCTCCATCGCCCGGATGCAGACCCAGGTGCCCGTGCCGCCGCCCAGGCCGATCACACCGGCCAGCCCCGATTGCATCAGCGCGCGCAGCTTGCCCGACGCGATCCCGGCGCTCTCCTCCATGAGCCGGATCTTCCCTTCGGGCGCCCGCGCGCCTTCGGGCTTCTGCATGGCGGTGGAAACGATAATCGCCTTCAGGCCGCGCGCACCCAGCGCAGAGGCCAGGTAATCGGCCTCCGCCTGTTTGGTATCGCATGTCGCCAGTATTGCCACCTGTGGAGCAGATGTGTTCTCATCTGTCATGTGATGCTCTCCGCTGGCGGCTCCCGGTGATGCTACCCTATACCATGCGCCTTCCTGGTCGCCCCCGCGGGCATGTCGCCAAAGTAGAAGTGCAGGCCCGGGATGTGCTTGCGCCGCTCGCGCAGCTTCATGCCCTCGTACGGATAGACATCGCTTTCCCCGCATGCGGGATCATGGCAGGGCAACACGTAATCGGCGCGTTTGTCCAGCTCTTCGACCGAACGCCAGCCATCGACCGAACTGACGAAGCGCGCCGGCACCCAGTAGCGCCATTTTTCATCTTCGTTGGGTTCGAGATTGCGGCTGTTGAAGATCGCGTCGCCACATACCACGATATCGCCGGCAGCGGTTTCGACGGTGACAGCCATGTGACCGACCGAATGCCCCGGCGTGGGGAACATCGTGATGCCGGGCAGCACTTCGGTTTCGCCGTCGATCATCTCGAAGGTGCAGCCCTGATAGGCAGGTTCGATGCCGATGGCCGGGCTTTCATATGTCCGGTAGTAAAGTGGCAGCGGGTTGTAGGCCATTTCGATTTCGGCACGCGGGGCAATGTAGCGGGCGTTCCTGAATTTCTTCATGTTCTGCACGTGATCCCAGTGCAGATGGGTGAACACGATCGCATCGATCTCGTCGGGATGGACGCCCAGTTTCTGCTCCAGATGTTCATGAACCTGCAGGCACCCGCGCTTTTCGCAGTTGTGATGATATTTCGTGGCGCGTTCCTCGTCAGGCAGGCCGGTATCGATCAGGATCTTGTGTTCTCCCGTGTCCACATAAAAGCAATAGCAGGGCTGCCAGATCTTTTCCCCCGCCGGGCCTTTCCAGAAAACATAGGTGCCAAGATCGTTTTGCAGCCAGCCCGTATTGATCGGATAGATTTTCGTTTCTGCGACGCCCATGCGCTCACTCCGTATTAGAGATTCCCGAGTGCATACACAGATACCTTTTTGCACACATTATGCAACTATTATTCCCGCGCGGTCGGCGCGAAGCCTGCGCCTGACCGCTTCAGGATCCATCGCGGAAAAGTTCCGCTTCAATCCGCGCCGTTTGCCTTCAGCACGCGCATGAAGCTGTCATTCATGTGCTCGCGCATACCCCGGACGGCCGCGTCCGGATCGGCCGAAAAAATCTTGTCTATCAGAACGGCATGCGCCCGCGCCGAGGCAAGAAGATCTTCTTTGGTGCGGAATTTCTTCGCCCTGAACGGGCCGGTCTTGCGGCGAAAATTCGAGGCGATCTCGCATATATACGGATTCTCCGTGGCCTGATAGATCAGGAAATGCAGCTTCTCGTTCGCCTTCAGATAGCGCTGCAAATCCCCTGCTTTTGCAGCGGATTCGCACTCGGCCTGCGCGACTTCGATATTGGATCGCGCCAGCAGGGAAAGCCGCTGCGAGGCAAGCCGGGCGCAGATGGCCTCGATTTCGTGCATCGCTTCAAACATTTGCGCCATTTCCTCGCGCGAGTATTCGGCCACCCGCAGGCCCTTGCCCCTGGATTTGGTCAGCACGCCCTGCGCGGCCAGGCGATTGAGGGCCTCGCGGACCGGCGTGCGCGAGACATTGAACCGCTCGGCCAGTTTCGTCTCGTCGAGGCGCTCGCCCGGCTCGAGCCGGCCAATGGCAATGTCGTTCATCAGTTCGGCTTCGATCCGGTGGACGCTGGATCCGCGGTCGCTGTTTTCTTTTGCCATTCAGAACCCGCCGGAAAAAATATAATGGGTGAGTGATTGCACTGAATAGCCCAATCATGCCTTACGGGACAAGACAAACTTTCTTGATCGTGTCCGTCGCGCCACGTTTGCATAATTTGCGTTGATTTTGCATGCAAATATGTCATAACTCTTTTGAACGGGGGAGTTGCATTGCACTGCCGAAACGCGCCACTCCAATGGAAATGACAGCTGATGCCGAGAATTGAGCTCATCAACCTGCAGAAAAGCTACGGGGAAGTTTCCGTTATCGACGGGCTCGATCTGACCATGGAAGATGGCGAGTTCACGGTGCTTGTCGGGCCTTCCGGCTGCGGCAAATCCACGACATTGCGGATGATTGCGGGCCTTGAGGCGATCACGGGGGGCGAAATCAGGATCGACGGGCGGGTTGTCAATCATCTTGAGCCGAAGGAGCGCGATCTGGCGCTGGTCTTTCAGGATTACGCCCTCTACCCGCATATGAACGTGGCCAGGAACATGTCCTTCGCGCTGCGCCTGGCGCGCCATGACAAGGCCGAGATAAAGCGCCGGGTTGACGAGGTGGCCGAGATGCTCGGCCTGACCGAATACCTTGACCGCAAACCCTCCGAGCTTTCAGGCGGGCAGCGCCAGCGGGTGGCGATGGGGCGGGCGCTGGTGCGCAATGCCTCGACATTTCTGTTTGACGAACCGCTTTCGAACCTGGATGCGAAGCTGCGGGCGCAGATGCGGGCCGAACTGGCCCTGATGAGCCGGCGCATCCAGAAAAACATGATCTACGTGACCCACGATCAGATCGAAGCGATGACATTGGGCGACCGGATCGTTGTCATGAAATCCGGAAAGATCATGCAGGTCGGCAGCCCCGAAGAGCTCTACCGCTCACCGGCAAACCTGTTCGTCGCCGGCTTCATCGGCTCGCCGACCATGAACTTTCTCGAAGCCGAGCTCTCGCAAAGGGACGGGCGGATGTTCGTTACCGGCAAGGGCTTTGCCCTGCCCCTGCCGGACCACACCGGAGCCAGGCTCGCGGGCCATGACGGGCGCGAGGTCATCCTCGGCCTGCGGCCCAGCAGTTTTTCCATCGGTGATGGAGAAGGGGCCATCGAACTGCCGGTGATCCTTTCGGAATACATCGGCGCGCAATCGGTTCTCATGTCCGAGATGGGCGGGCAGAAAATCACGATAGAGGTCAGTTCCGAGGCACCAATCCCCAGTGGTGTCTCGATGAATTTCGTCGTCGATAGCGAAGGAATTCATCTGTTCGATAGCGACACTGAAAAGGCGCTGTAACGACGTCATGGGGATAATACGGCCGCAACAGGCCACCACAAGGGAGAGAAAGATGAAGCATACCAGAGATGTACTCAGGAAAACGCTGCTGGCGGGCATGATCACCGCGGGCCTCGGCGGCCTCGCCCAGGCCGATGTCGCCCCGCAATACAAGCCCTATGAGGGAACGACGCTGGTCGTGAACTTCCCGGTTTTCCCGCATTACAACGCGGCGATGAAGGTGATCCACCAGTTCACCGAGGAGACCGGCATCAATGTCGAGGTTGACCAGCTGAACTACCTGAAGATGCGCGAGCGCCAGACGCTGGAGCTGACCAAGGACGTCGGCGATTACGATCTCATTTCCTATGTCGTTTTCTCGAAAGCCGATTACGTCTATGCCGATCAGCTGGAAAACCTGGCGCGCTATTTCATGAATCCGAAACTGGCCGATCCGAATTACGACGCCAAGGATCTGATCGATGGCTACGTGCAGAACATCGGCGTTGTCGGCGGGGAAAAGGGCTATCTGCCCGGCCCGACGGGATCATTGTTCGGCGTGCCGTTCGGCGCCGAAACCTCGGCGCTCGCCTATCGCGCCGACATCTTCGAAAAGCACGGCCTGAAGGTGCCCGAAACGCTGGACGAGATGGTGGACATCGCCTGCAAGATCCCTGAGCTCGAGCCGGGCATGGGGGGGCTGGCCATGCGGGCCGCTTCCGGCCACCACGCCAGCCACGCCTTCCTGCTTCTGCTCAACCCCCTCGGCGGCGGCATCTTCGATGACAAATGGGAGCCGATCGTCAACAACGAGCAGGGCGTCCAGGCGGCGGAAATGCTGAAGAAGATCACGGATTGCGGCGTCACCGGCGCCAAGACATTCGGCCCCTCCGAAGCTGCGGCGGCCTTCTCTTCCGGTCAATATGCGATGTTCCTCGATTCCATCGGCTTCGCGGCCGGGTTCGAGGATCCGAGCAAATCGCAGGTGGCCGGCAAGGTCAAATGGGCCCTGCATCCCAAGGGCGTGGTTGCCGCTTCTCAAACCGGCGGCTTCGGGATCGCCATTCCCAAGAACGCCCAGCACAAGGAAGCCGCGTTCCTGCTGCTCCAGTGGCTGACATCCAAGGATACGGATCTGAAGATCGCCATGGAAGGCGGCAACCCCTCGCGTTTCTCGACCTATCAGAATCCGGAACTGAACGCGAAATACCCGTATTCCCAGACCTTCGGCGAGGCGCTGAAATACGCTGATCCCGACTGGCGCCCGATCATCCCGACATGGGGCAAGATCAATGCCGATCTGGGCACGACCCTTTCCAAGATCCTGACCGAAGGTCTGGATCCGAAGGAGGGCCTCGATGGCGTTGCCGAACGCGCGCGCGCGATCATGGACGAGGCAGGCTACTATACCTGGCAGTAGCCCCAACGAACGCACATGGCCGGGGCGATGACCGCCCCGGCCGTTCTGCCAGCACCATGCCACCACCATGCCACTCGCCAGGGAACTGCCGTGAAGATTTCCAGCATGAACAGGCTGACGCCCTACTTTTTCCTAGCCCCGGCCGCCGCGATTCTGGGCATCGCTCTCCTGTATCCGATCGGCTACATGATCTATGCGAGCTTCCTCGACTGGAACCCCAGCCAGCGCATCGGCGAGGCGGACTGGGTCGGCCTTGGCAATTACCTCAAGCTGCTGCATGACGATGCGTTCCGCGAAAGCGTCTGGGTCACGATCCGTTTCGCTTCCATCGTCGTGACGCTGGAAATGATCCTCGGCGTCGGCCTTGCCCTGCTGCTGGACAGGAACCTGCGCGGCATGTCGGTTCTGCGCACCATCTTCATCCTGCCGATGATGATCGCCCCGATCGTCGTCGGCCTGATGTGGCGCTACATGTATCATCCGCAGGTCGGCATCTTCAATCGCATCCTGAAATCGCTGGGATTCGATCCGATCCCCTTTCTCTCCGAGCCGCACTGGGCCTTTGCGTCGGTCATCATTTCCGATGTCTGGCAGTGGACCCCGTTCATCTTCATCCTGTCGCTGGCGGCTCTGCAATCCCTGCCGAAATCCGCGATCGAGGCCGCCCGGATCGATGGTGCCTCCGCGTGGCAACAGATCCTCTATATCAAGCTGCCGCTGATGATGCCGGTTCTGATCGTCACCGTCCTGCTGCGCCTGATCGACGCCTTCAAGGTGCTGGAAGTCATCCTGGTGCTGACCAACGGCGGCCCCGGCCTCAGCACCGAAGTGCTGGCCCTGCACATCAGCCGCACCGCATCTGAATTTCGCGAGCTTGGCGAGGCGGCGGCGATGTCGAACGTGCTGCTGATCCTTCTCATGCTGCTGACCGCCCTCATGTTCGCTTACACGAAATGGCAGGAAAAACGCAGCCTGCGCCTGCTCGAGGCCAGAAAGGAGGAGCTCTGATGCCGCGCCCAGCCTCCGCCCGCAGCAATCTCGCCTTCTATCCGCTCATCGTCCTGCTGATCTTCATGTCGGCCGGCCCGATCGCCCTCATGCTGATGACATCCCTGCGGCTGAACGTTGATATCACCTCGCCCACCGCCAGCTTCCTGTTCACCCCGACGTTGCGCAATTACGAAACCACGTTATGCGGCCTGCTCTGGTACAAGCCCGCGCATGTGGATTACTGCAACCCGATGTTCGGCCGTGCCCTGGTGAACTCGCTGATCGTCGCCATCAGTTCGACCGCCCTGACGCTGGTCATCGGCTGCATGGCGGCCTATTCGCTGGTCCGGTTCAGGTTTTTCGGCCGCGACGTGGTATCCCTGACAACGCTTATGATGCGGATGGTGCCGCCCGCCGTTCTGCTGGTGCCGGTGTTCGGCATCTGGACCTTCCAGTTCGGCATCAGCGGCACGCTTGGCGGGATCATCCTGATCTATACGGCCATGAACCTGCCCTTCGTGATCTGGATCCTGCAAAGCTTCATCGTCCAGATCCCGATCCAGCTCGAGGAAGCGGCGCGCATGGATGGCGCCGGGCCGTTCCGGGTGTTCTTCCTGGTGGTGCTGCCCCTGATCAAGCCCGGCCTGGCGGCGGCGGCTATCTTCACCTTCCGCATCGCCTGGAACGAATTCCTTCTGGCCAACGCATTGTCCGACCGAAACACACGCACCGTGCCGGTGACGATCGTCAACAGCCTTTCGGAGCTGGGCATTGACTGGGGCGTGCTGATGGCCACGGGCATGCTGCTGGCGATCCCGCCGATCCTGTTCACCTTCTTCGCCGCCCGCCAGATCATCACCGGCATGACAGCCGGAGCCGTGAAAGGCTGAGAACCTGCTGAAAGGAGAGCCGAAATGAAACTTGCAATTGCCGGAGATTCCGCAGGCGAGCCGCTGGCCCTGACCCTGTATGAATACCTGAAGGATCGCGAGGGGCTGGAAGTGACCGAACTATCTCACCCCGCGGACGGATCGGCCGAGTATTATGCAAACATGGCCGAGCGTGTCTGCCGGGGTATCGTTGACGGGCTGTATGACAGGGCGATACTCGTCTGCGGCACCGGGATCGGCGTCTGCATCGCGGCGAACAAGGTACCGGGCATCCGCGCGGCGCTGGCCCATGACACATATTCCGCCGGCAAGGCCTCGACATCGAACAACGCGCAGGTCATCACCATGGGCGCAAGGGTGATCGGCGGCGAACTGGCAAAAACGATCGCCGATGCGTGGCTGGCAACCACATTTGATGAAAACGGCCCCTCGGCCAGGAATGTCGCGGCGATAAATGCGGTCGATGCCAGCTATCACGGGGGCTAGATACTGGCACTGCAGCGTGACAGGATATCCAGATATCCGGCCACATCCCAGGCGGCGCGGCCGATGAACAGCCCGTCGATATGCGGGCATGCGATCAGTTCCTCGCAGTTGCCCGCATTCACGCTGCCGCCGTAAAGGCAGGGTATCTTCCGCCCCATGATGGCGCCGGCAACCTCACCGATCCTGCGGTGACGCTCATCGGCATAGTCGGCAGTGGCGGGAATTCCCCCGTCGCCGATTGCCCATACGGGCTCATAGGCCAGCAGAACCGGCGCTGATTTCCCGGCGCCGCTCAGCCGGCCCAAGGCCGCAGACACCTGCGCCGCAAGGATTTCATCCGCACGCCCCGCCTCGCGCTGCTCCAGCGTTTCGCCGATGCAGATCAGCGGGATCAACCCGTGGCGCACGGCGGCTTCCGTCTTGAGTCCGACGGTTTCGTCGGTCTCGCCGAAATGCGCCCGGCGTTCCGAATGGCCGAGCTCGACCAGATCGAGATTGCAATCGGTGAGCATCGGCGCGGAGATTTCGCCCGTCCAGGCGCCGGCATCCTCCCAGTGCATGTTCTGCGCGCCGACCTTCACGGAGGTGTCCGCCAGGATCTCCTTCACCTGCCGCGCGGCCGTGAACGGCGGCACGACGAACCGCTGAATGCGCGGATCGCGTTCTTCATCGGCGGCCACAAGGGCGCGGGCGAATGCCTCGGCCTCGGCCAGGATCTTGTTCATCTTCCAGCTTGTGCCTATCCAGTAGTCTGCCATGCCCTTCCCCTCTAAATGTTCAGATCATCAACGCCGGTATCGACATAGGGCGCCCAGAAACGCACCGACTCGGCAATATGCGGAATTACCTGACGATCATTGGGCTCGCGCTCCTTGAATGAAAATTCGAGGCAGATTTCATTGTCTCTCCCCCCGCCCTCGCGGATCGCGGCCAGCAGCGGCTCGGGCTGGATGAGGCCGATCTCATTGAATTCCCGGATGAAGGGGCGATGCCCGCTCTTGTCCATCAGGGATTGCTTGATGTGAATGATCGGGGAAAGCTTCGGCACGGCCCGCGCCCATGCGTATGGATCGTAATCCTCGGGATTGGGGCTGGTTACATCCCCGTGATCTATATCGGCCATCATCCACATCGGAATCGCCATGTTCCGGGCCGATATCCGATCCTGCAAGGCCAGTGCGGAAGCGATCGTTTCGCCAAATTCCCGCCCCACCGACATCGGCTCCCAGAACAGGAATTCCAGCCCGGCCGATCGCCCGTGCTCGGCCACTTCGGCCCAGCAATCCAGCGCGATCTCGATCTGCTGCTCGCGCAGGGCCGGATCATCGAATTCGCGGTAGGTGAAAATCGCGAACTGGGTGCCGACAGAACGCCCCCCCAGATCGGCGGTGATATCGGCGAAGGTCTTGAACCAGTCCACATAATAGCGGCGCACATCGCGGTCAGGATGCCCGAAATGGTTCAGCCGCCCATAGGGCCCGGTCATCCCCGAGGTGATCCGCACGCCCGTCCGGGCACAGGCGGCCTGCATCTGACGGGTCAGCCGGCGGATCAGAGGGGCGGGCCAGCCGGGATTGATGAACTCATGCGTCAATTGCAGATCGCGCAGCTTCAGATCACGCGCGACCATGTCCGTCAGATCATCAGGGTCTGCAAACCGGTTGACCAACGGATTGGTGTTCAACGAGAGAGTAAAGCCCATTCCTGTCTCCAAAAAGGATTTTCGCGCCCGGTTCCGGGTGATGGCCACCAAATCCGGCTGAAACGGATGATAAAGGTTTTTCTGATGTTTCTCAAGAATTTACTCTCTCTCTCGCTGCTCCGAAACCCGGCGTGAACATGCTTTATCCGGGGGCGGAGAAGCGTTGAGATTTCAGGGGAAATCGGCCTATTGTAGCAGATGCTCCCGGCCGTTTTTCCGGCGGTTTCGAAGAAGCATGCGGCAGGGGGGAGGAAGCACAGGCTGGACAGCCTGGATCAAACAGATCGGATGAAATCGTGAAAACGAAAAAACTTATCAATGGCGCGGATGATGTGATCCCGGAAATGATCGAGGGAATGATCGGCGCGCATCCCGACATTCTCGCCCTGGATGGAGAAAGCGGGCGGGCCGTCGTGGCCCTGAACGGGCCCCGTGAGGGGAAGGTGGGCATCGTGCTCGGGGGCGGCTCCGGCCATGAACCGGCATTTTCGGGCTATGTGGGCAAGGGGCTGGCCGATGCCGTTGCCGTGGGAAACGTGTTTGCCTCGCCGTCACCCGGCCAGATCTGCGACGCAGCCCTTGCCGCGGATGGCGGCGCGGGGGTGGTTTTCCTCTACGGGAACTACACCGGTGACGTGATGAATTTCGACATGGCGTCCGAGGAACTGGCGGCGCAGGACATCCCGGCGATTTCCGTTCTGGTGACCGATGATGTGGCCTCGGCGCCACCGGAGAGGGCCGCCGAAAGGCGCGGGATCGCCGGCGGGTTTTTCGTTTTCAAATGTGCAGGAGCGGCGGCGGATCTGGGATATGATCTCGATGCGGTCGTTCGGCTGGCAAATCACGCAAACGCCATGACCCGTTCCAGCGGGGTGGCCCTCGGCGCCTGCTCGCTGCCGCAAACCTGCCGCGCCAATTTCGAGATCGGCCCGGATGAAATGGAAATCGGCATGGGGATACATGGCGAGCCGGGCATTGCGCGCACCCGACTGCAAAGCGCCGATGCCGTTGCCGATCGTCTGCTGGATCTGATCCTCGCAGACATGCCCCTGGCAGAGGGGGACAAGGTGGCCGTTCTGGTGAACGGGCTCGGGGCAACCCCGCTGATGGAGCTTTACATATTGCACCGTCGTCTGGGCAACAGACTGAAGAACATGGGCGTGGACATACACCACTCCTGGGTCGGCAATTATGTCACGGCACTTGAAATGGCCGGGGCGTCCTTCTCCCTTCTCAAACTGGATGAAGAGCTGACGGCGCTGCTTGACCATCCCTGCCATACGCCTGCGCTGAAGGTCGGCAAGGTGGATGCGCCGCCGCCTGAAAGGCGCCAGACCCGTCGCCGCCGGCCCGCCGAAACCGGCCGGGAAGTGACTCGGAAAACGCTTGTGCGCGAGGGCGAGATCACGCCCGAAATCTTCAGGAAGATGCTGCTTGAAGCCGCCGCCGCCATCTCCGAAAACAAGGATCGGCTGTGCGAACTTGACGGCGCGATCGGCGATGGGGATCACGGGGTCGCCATGGATACCGGCTGGCGGGCGGTGCGGGAAGAACTGGACAGTCTGGATGATAGCTCAACGATAACAATGATTTGCGACCGTGCCTCAAAGGCATTCCTGAATGCGGTCGGGGCTTCTGTCGGGCCGCTTTATGCCACGGGGTTCAAACGGGCGGGGCAGGCTGTGGATGACAGGCTGAACCTCGACAAGGCCAGCCTTGTTCGCTGGCTGAAAGCAATGGCCCAAGGTATCGAGGAGCGCGGCGGCGCCTGCATTGGCGACAAGACCATGCTCGATGCCTGGGCCCCGGCAGCGCTCGCGGCGGAGAGGGGCGAAACGGTTCTGGAAAGCCTCTCGGCCGCCTGTGATGCGGCGAAACAGGGCATGCAGGCAACGCGCGGAATGAAGGCCGCGAAGGGCCGCTCCGCCAAACTGGGCGAGCGCGCGGTTGGTCATGTGGATCCGGGGGCGGCTTCCGCCTGGCTGATCATCAAGGCCATGAAGGACGCTGCGGAAAGCGCGCTTGGCTAATCTCGCGGGGCTGACCATCTGCGCCGCGGTCGGGCGCGCGATGAGGCCACACGGGGCCGGGGTCAGGTGCCCGGCGCCCGCCACATGGAGGTGGTCACGCCTTCATCCACCAGCTTCTTCTGCGCCGCATAGGCTTTGATCCAGCGGGCGCGCGCATCGTCGTAAAGGCTGCGGTTGTCGGGGTTTGGCGTCACGTCGCGCTCCCAGCCGACGAAGGACTCTCCGGCCTCGCCGAGGGTCGCGAACTGGCCGATGCCGGCAGCGGCGGCGCAGGCTCCGCCCAGCGCCGTGGCCTCGCGCACCCGGGGGATGCGCAGCGGCCGGCCGGTCACATCGGCAACGATCTGCGGCCAGAGCCGCCCCTTGGAGGCACCGCCGGCCATCACGAGGGGGCCGCTGTTGTCCACCCCGGCGAATTCCGCCACCCGCGCGAGGTTTTCGGCGGCAACGATGGCGGCATTCTCCTGAAGGGCGCGGAACATCGCCCCCTTGCTGGCGATCTGCGGGTCGATCGAGAGGTTCAGAAACGAGGGCGCGGCGTGATACCAGTTGCCGAAATCCATCGCGTCGGAAAAGATCGGAATGATGCCATGGGCGCCCGGCGGCACCTGCATGGCCAGATCCTCCAGCAGTTCATAGGCGTCCCGCCCCTGCGCCGCGGCCTGGCGCTTTTCCTCGGTGCCGAACACATCGCGGAACCAGCGCGCGGCGAGCCCCACGAAAAAGGTGATGGCCTCGGCCTGGTTCATGTCGGGCGGGGCGGCCGCATTGACCCGCAGGCGCATGCTCTCATCCACAAGCCCTTGGGGAATGTTGACGATCTGCTGCCAGAATGTGCCCCCCAGGATGGCCGCTTCGCCCGGTGCCAGCACCCCGAGCCCGACCGCGCCAAGCTGCACGTCTCCTCCCCCGGCAACGAAGGGCGTGCCCGCGGCCAGCCCCGTTTCCTCTGCGGCGGCCGCGCTGACGCCGCCAAGCACCGTGCCCGGCTCGATCACCGGCGCGAATATCTCCCGCTCCAGCCCCGCCTCACCGATCAGCGCATCGGACCAGTCACGCGCCCCGAGATCCATCAGCCCGCTGGTGGAGCCATTGGTGGGCTCGACCGCGATCTCCCCGGTCAGCCTGGCGCCGATCCAGTCGTTTATCATCGAAAGCTTTCGCACCCTGGCATAGGTTTCGGGGTGATTTTCCCTCAGCCAGATCAGCCGCGGCAAGGCGCCAAGGGCGAAGGTCTGGCCACTGACCCGGTAGAAGCGGCGCTCGAGATCGGGATCGCCGGCCTTGAGCGCCGCCACCTGGGCGGCGGCGCGGCTGTCCACGTTGGCGCAGGCCCAGATCTCCTGCCCGTCCTTGTCATAGAGCACGATCCCCTCGCGCATCGAGGTCGAGGAAATGGCGGCGATGTCGTCGCCCCTCAGCCCGCAATCGCGAAGCGCGGCGCCGATGCAGCGGCTCAGAAGCGCCCAGCCCGCGCGGGTATCGAACCCCATCGAGCCCGGCACGCCCGGTTCGGGCAGATGGCTCCATTCCTCCTGGGCAAAACCGATCTGATTTCCCGCGCGATCGAATATGACCGCCCGGCCGCTGCCCGTGCCTGCATCAAGAACCAGAAAATGCGTGCTCATTCCGCCCTCCGCAACAATTCGCGTGCCGTGGTTTCGTCGGTGATCAGGATATTGGCGAACCTGCCCCGCAGCAGGCCAAGGATCGAGGCGATCTTGTCCTGGCCGGCGGCGGCGGCGGCGACATTGGGGATCCTGCGCAGATCTTCGGGGCGCAGGGCAACCACATGGCGATGCAGATCGAGATCGAGGATCCGGCCGTTTTCATCGTAGAAATAGCCGAGCACATCGCCCACCGCCCCGCGCCGGGCGAAGAGTTCGATCTCCGCCTGGCTGCAATAGCCGTAGCGCACGAGGGTTGCCGAGCGGGTCACCGCGCCGACGCCGATCAGGGCCATGCGGGCGGTTGCCGCGATATCGAGCACATGGCGCACATAGGGCTCGCGGCGCAGCATTTCGGCCAGCTCGGGCGTGGAAACCTTGAGCGGCGTCGGGATAAGATGCGCATTTCCGCGCGGCCCGTAGAGGAAGGTATCGCCGATATAGGCCGAAACGCCGCCTGTCAGGCTGACGACCGAGATGTTGGACTTGGGAAACACCGGCGCCATGTAGCGCAGGGTGATCGAACTGGCCTCGCCCCACCCCACGCCCAGGAGATCATCGGGCGCCAGCTTCTCGATCAGATAGCTGGCGGCGGCGCGCCCGATGCGCGGGGCGGCGGGCAGATCCGGCGCCTCGGGAACCACCCGCGCATCGGCAAGCCCGAAGGCGGCGGCAAGCTCGCGCTGCAATGTCATGCACCCATCGTAGGGCGAATTGATCCGCAGTTCGATCAGGCCGCTCCGGCGCCCCTTTTCCAGCAGGCGCGACACCTTTATGCGCGAGATGCCGAGCATGTCGGCGATGCGGTTCTGGGTCAGCCCGTCATTGTAATAGAGCCAGGCGGCGCGGGTGATCTGCTCGGTGTCGGCCTCTTCCGGCACCGGGCCGGCATGCGCCGCCGGATCCTGCAGCATGATTTCAGATGACATCGCGGATTGCTCCATTCCTGACGGCTGCCCTTCCGGCCAGCAATGACCCCGTAATTTTGCATGCAATAAATGCAAGTGATCGGCCGCTTGTCCACAAAATTATGCCAGAAGGCACATGATTGGCAATTTCCGCCGCGCATCGGGGGCGCGCGGTTGACACGAATGTTCAAAAGTTTTTCTCTGTTGCAAATGATCGAATCGGCCGCGATTCGAATCTGGCCGGCAGAGGTCTTTTCCAGGGGGGTCACATGTTTGTTCAGCTCGTCCACATCAGAATCAAGCCCGGCAAGGCCGATGCCTTCCTGGAAGTGTTCCGGAAGAATTTCGAGGGCACGCGCAGGGAGCCGGGGAATTTCCGCTTCGACGTGCTCCAGGATCCCGAGGACGAAAATCATTTCGTCATCTACGAGGCCTTCGAGAACGAGGCGGCGGTGGATGCCCACCGGCAGACCGAACATTACAGGGAAACGGTCGAGGGGCTGCGCGATCTGATGACGACGGCAACCCGCGAAAAGGATTTCTACCGCATGGTCATGCCGGACCACGACGCGGTGCTGAACGGGGAATGAGCATGGCCCCGGCTGCCGCACAGATGCCCGACCAGCCCGGAACGTCCGGCGCGCCGCTGGTGGCGCTGCGCGGCATCTGGAAGGTATTTGAAAGCGTCACCGTTCTGCGCGGCATCGATTTCGATATCCGCCCCGGCGAAGTGCATGCGCTGCTGGGCGGGAACGGATCGGGCAAATCGACCATGGTCAAGATCCTCTCGGGCGCCTATCAGCCCACCGCCGGCAGGATCGAGGTCGGTGGCCGCGCGGAGGTGCTTGCCCACCCCTCCGAGGCCCATGCGAAGGGCATCTACATGGTGCCCCAGGAGCCGCATATATTCCCCAATCTGACGGTGCTGGAAAATCTCGTGACGGGGCTTGAGGGCGAGCGGGCCGAGATCCGCAGGCGGGCCGGCGAGGTGGCGCGCGAGATCGGCCTCAATGTCGATTTCAACGCCCCCGGCGGCACGCTCTCCATCGCCAATCAGCAGCTGGTGGAGATCGCGCGCGGGCTGATGCGAAATGCTCGGGTGCTGATCCTCGACGAGCCAACCTCATCGCTGACCCGCCATGAGGTCGAAAGCCTCGCCGCCCAGGTGCGGGCGCTCACCCGGCGCGGCATCGGCATCCTGTTCATCTCGCACCGGCTGGATGAGGTGCTGGAGATGTCCGATCGCGTCAGCGTGCTGCGCGACGGCCGCTTCGTGCTCTCCGCCCCCACAGCCGGGCTGACCGCCGACAGGCTGGTAGAGGCGATGCTTCCCGAGGATTTCGACAACGGCAACGGGAACGGCAACGGGATGGGCAAAGGGCGCTCAGCCCCCCCGCCCGATGCGCAGGGCAACCGCCCCTCCCCTGCCCCTGTGCTTGAAGTGCGCAATCTTTCCTCGCTCAATTTCAGCGATGTCGGTTTCAGCGTCCATGCGGGCGAAGTGGTGGGGATCTCGGGCGTTGTCGGGGCCGGGCGTACGGAGCTGGCGGAGGCGATCTATGGCCTCGATCAGACGGCGCAGGGCGAGGTGGTGATTGCCGGCACCCCTGCTCCGCACCGCTCCCCCCGCATCAGCCAGGAACTGGGGCTCTCCTATGTGCCCGAGGATCGGCACGCCTTCGGCCTCTTTCTCACCCTGCCCACGACCCATACCGTATCGGCTTCGCTCATGGCCCTGCGCGGAGCCCGGTTCATGAAACCCGCGCAGGAAATCAGCCTCACGCGGCGGTTCGTGGAGCGGCTGCGCATCAAGCTTGCCTCGCCTCTGCAGCCGGTGCGCACCCTTTCGGGGGGCAACCAGCAGAAGATCGTTCTGGCACGGACCCTCGCCCCCGAGCCGAAGGTGGTGATCCTCGACGAACCGACGCGCGGCATCGATGCCCGCGCCCGTCAGGATGTCTATCGCCTCATCCGCGAACTGACGGCGGCCGGGATGGGGGTTGTGGTGATCTCCTCCGAGGTCAGCGAGATCGCCGAGGTGAGCGACCGGGTCCTGATCATGCGCCGCGGGCGGCTCGAGGAAATGCCGCCGGGGCCGGTGGAGGTGGATCATATCGCCGCCGCCACCTTTGGCGAAGCCGCCAGCAGTGGAGAACCGGGGGGAGGCAGAGCGTGAGCCGGATAGTGAAAAGCCGCGAATTTCTGGTGCTGGTTCTGCTGGTGGCGATGATTCTTGCCGTCAGCACGGTCAACAAGGCGGTGCTGAGGCCGATCACGCTCATCAACATCGCCAATTCCTCGCTGTTCCTGATGCTGATCGCGCTGGGGCAGATGTTTGTCATCCTGACCCGGGGCATTGATGTTTCGGTGGGGGCGATTGCCGGGCTTTCGGCGGTTGTCTTCGGCTTTGCGCTCAACGCGGGCCTGCCGCTGCCCCTCGCCATGGTGACCGCGCTCCTGACGGGAACGGCCTGCGGCATGGTCAACGCGGCGGGCATCGTTCTTGCCGGCATCCCGCCGATCATCATGACGCTGGGCACCCTGGGCATCTATCGCGGGCTGATGCGGGTGCTGACCGGCGGCAGCTGGATCGAATCGATCCCGCACAACATCAAGGCCCTGGCGGTCACCCGGATCCTGAACGTTCCGCTTATGGTGTGGGGCGTGGGGGCGCTCGTCATCCTGGTGGCGATCCTCATGCACAAGATCCGCTGGACGCGCAATTTCTACGCCGTCGGCGACAACAGCGAAGGCGCCTACCTGCTGGGCATCAACACCAGGCTGACCCGTTTCGTCGCCTTCACCCTGGCCGGCCTTTTTTCCGGTGCGGCGGCGATCGTCTTTGTCGGACAGATCGGCTTCGTGCCGATGCAGACGGGCGACGGGCAGGAACTGAAGGCGATCGCGGCGGTGGTGCTGGGCGGGGTCAGCCTGATGGGGGGCACGGGCAGCGTGTGGTCGGCGGTGATCGGGGCGCTGTTTCTGACCGCCGTCGATTCGATGATGATCTTCCTGCGCATCCCTGGCTCGTGGAACAACGCCGTGGCAGGCGCCGTGCTGCTGCTGGTGGTGGTGATGGATTACATGATCCGCCGCGGCGCCCAGAGGCGGCGCCTCGCGGCGCGGGCCGCCGAGATGCTGCGCGCGGATGACACCGACGACGGCGCAGGCGGGAGCAAAAGCGGGGGCCGGAGCGGCGCCACAGCCGGGGCCGCAGGCCCGGTCGGGGGGGAGGTGCGGCCATGAAGGGCGCAAAATGGTTCAGAAGCTGGGAATTCATGCTGCTGCTGGCGCTGGTGGTCGAGCTTGGCGTGCTCGGATTGATAAACCCGGCCTTTCTCGACGTGCAGAATCTCCTTTTTTCCACTTCCGATTTCGTGCACGTGATCCTCGCCGCCGTCGGGCTGACGCTGATCATCATGACCGGCGGCATCGATATTTCCGGCGTGTCCCTGATGGGGCTGGCCTCTATCGTTCTGGGCTTGAGCTTCGTTGCCGGGGCGCCGATCTGGCTGGCGGTTGCGCTGGCGCTCGGGGTGGGGCTTCTGGCCGGGGCCTTCAACGGCACGGTGGTGGCCAATACCGATGTCAATCCCCTTGTCGTCACGCTGGCCATGCTGTTCTTCTATTCGGGGCTGGCCACGGGCCTGCCCTCGCTGCTCGACATGCTGGGCTTCAAGGCCTATGGCGCCGGCGGTTTCGAGGCCTACCAATACGAGGGCATCAACGGGCTTCCCAAATCCTTTACCTGGTTCGGCACCGGGCGCATCGGCTGGGTGCCGATGCCGCTTGTCATCACCATCGTTCTCAGCCTGGCGGCCGGCTGGCTGATGACCCGCACCCGTTTCGGCCGCTTCCTGCAACTGATCGGGGTCAATCAGAAAGCGGCGCTCCATGCCGGGGTGCCCGTGCGGCGGACGCTGGTTGCCGTCTATGCGCTGAACGGCTTCGCCGCCGCGATGGCCGGGCTGATGCTGACCGCCTATTTCACCTCGGCGCGGGCGGATCTGGGCTCCGAAGCGCTCCTCAACATCATCACCGCCGTGGTGCTGGGCGGCTCTTCCATCTACGGCGGCGAAGGCTCCGTTCTGGGCACCTTCCTGGCCGGGCTGGTGCTGGGCTATCTGCGCCAGGGCCTGCTGGCGCTGGGCATCACAAGCGATGTGGTGCCGGTGATCGTCGGCGCCTTGCTGATCAGCACGGTGGCCACCCGCATCGCCCTTTCCGCACTCAATCGCAAACGCGCCAATCGCGCGGCCTACGAGGCCGAGCGGGCGGCCGTTGCAGCAATTGGCGAATGATCCCATTCGCCATTTCCAAGAGGCCGGTCAACGGCCCGAAGATCGACATTCAAAACGGAGGAGAACCATGAAATACGGAAAGATCATGATGGGGGCCCTGGTTTCGGCCCTGATGCTCGGCGGCGCGGCATCATCCGCGCTGGCCGAGAAAGCGCGTGTTGCCTTCATTCCCAAGCTCACCGGCGTCGGCTTTTTCGAAAGCGGCGGCAAGGGGGCGATGGAAATGGGCAAGCAGCTGGGGATCGAGGTCAAGTATGACGGCCCCTCGCAGGCGTCGGTTTCCGGCCAGGTCGAATTCATCAACAATTTCGTCAACCAGGGCTACAACGCGATCGCGATCTCGGCCCTCTCGCCGGACGGGCTGTGCGAGGCGCTGAAGCGGGCCCAGGAGCGCGGCGTGAAGGTGCTGACCTGGGATTCGGACGTCAACCCGCAATGCCGCAGCTACTATATCGATCAGGGCACGCCCGAGCAGCTCGGCGGGCTGCTGGTGAAGATGGTGGCCGATCAGATGGAGGATCCGAGCGCCCCGCACAAGGTGGCGTTCCACTATTCGTCCCCCACCGTGACCGACCAGAACCAGTGGGCCGAGGTGGCCAAGAAGATGATCGCCGAGAAATACCCGAGCTGGGAAATCGTGGCGACGGTATTTTCCAACCAGGACGCGCAGAAGGCGGTGCAGGTGCCCACGGCCCTGTTCCAGACCTATCCCGATCTGGACGCGGTCATCTGCCCTGATGCCAACGCCCTGCCGGGCACCGCGCAGGCGGCCGAAAACCTCGGCATCGCCGGCAAGGTGATCATCACCGGCTTCTCCACCCCCAACACCATGCGCCAGTATGTAAAGGACGGCACCGTCAATCGCTTTGGCCTGTGGGATGTGGTCAAGCAGGGCAAGCTTGCCGTCTATATCGCGAACGAGCTGGTCAAGGGCACCACCTGGAACATCGGCGACAAGATCGACGTGCCCGGCGTCGGCACTGTCGAAGTCTCGCCCAACGCGGTTCAGGGCTATGATTACGAAGCGCCCGGCAACGGCATCATCCTGCTGCCCGAGCGCACGGTCTTTACCGCCGAAAACATCGACAATTACGATTTCTGAATTGTCGTCATGCCCGCCGCCGCAGCGTGGCGGGCATGTATCCCGGCCCGAGCCGGAAATGCGGAGAGCATGAAGATGGCAGACATAGACGACATCAAGGACGGCAAGGATTTCGGGCTTGATCGCCCGCAGGACAGGCAGG
>Ga0256832_1000643_pt1 | contig 22873 bp, 25 predicted proteins | sample 134614metaG_FD_190534 | JGI IMG/M metagenome (GOLD analysis project Ga0256832, IMG submission 190534) | Hydrothermal vent microbial communities from Lau Basin, Pacific Ocean - 134-614 | ecosystem: Environmental > Aquatic > Marine > Hydrothermal vents | place: Pacific Ocean: Lau Basin | collected... | reverse complement strand
ACAATAAAATAAAAATCAGGGTACGAAAGATAAAGTGCATACTGCTGGTTTGTTTTTTTACCCATCGGTTAATGCTGTGTCCATAAATCACCAGCAGAGTGGCCATAATGGCCATGGCGATTTCTCCCAGCCAGGGGTAGAGCCATTGAGAAAAATTGATAATTAATATTTTTATCTGATACATTTATTACTCTGTCCTGTCCTGACCTTTAATACAACAAACGTCCCAGTAAAACCGGAACAGCATTTTCTACTCTTAAAATCCGCTCACCCATCTGACAACGGTTAAAGCCGGCCTGAATAAACTTTTTGACTTCATAATCACTAAAGCCCCCTTCGGGGCCAACGGCCAAAATAGCAGGCTGTTGTCTGTTTACCTGTTGTAAACAAAAATCTCCCTGTCCGGGATGAGCGACTACCGCCTGCCGCCCGATTGCCAGTCCCGGCAGAACATCTTCTACAAAGGGTTTAAAGCGCTGATAAAAATGAACCTGGGGTAAAACGGTATCCTGTGCCTGCTCCAGGCCCAGGAGCAGATGCTGGTTCATTTTATCGGCCTGCAGCCAGGGAGTCTGCCAGTAGCTTTTTTCAACTCTGGCACTATGGATCAGGCTTAACTGTTTTACACCCATGGCACTGATGGTCTGAAAAATCCGTTTTAGCATTTTTGGTCGCGGCAGAGCCAGTACCAGATGTACATTCAATGCAACAGGAGGTTGCTCCGTCAGTTTAACCGTCAGTTCAATATAATCATTATTTTGCTGTTCCACTTCAGCATAACCGATATTGCCGTTAAGCAGCCCGGCTTTAATACGTTCACCGGTTACGATTTTTATTATCTTTTTTAAATGAATAAAACGATAATCATCAATTCTCACCCTGTCCGGGGCAATAAAATCACTGGCATGAAGCAGCAACAGATTCATACGGTTTAACCGGCTTTTTCCATTTTTTTCAGTTTTTTGTCCCAGCGTTTAAAACGCTTACGACAGTATGCCAGCAGCTCATCGTAAGTTCTGAAGTACAGATCAAAGCCCTCTTCCGCAGGAGAATCATACTCACAATAATCGTTGGAATAATCCCGGCAGATCTGCGGACGCTCATTATAAATTCCGCAGGCACCATCTTCCAGGAGATGCTCACAGGGTGTGATAAACATTAGAAACCAGCCGTCTTCATCTTTATAAAATTCTACATTTTTATGCGATATCTGCCAGAGCATCAGCTGAAAATCGTCTTTTTTGCGTGGTGAATCAATTTGCTGGGTAACATATTGACAGCATTTGGTGCCGGGACAGAAACTGCATTTGTTTTCAGCGGTAATTTCTATAGTTTTTGTAGAGGTTTTCATAAAAAATTTTACATCCAGAGCTTATTAGGTAAAAATAACCTTTTAAAACGCATCAGTATCCATCCACTTATTGATGGACAGGTGCGGCACGTAAATTAGTTAATTGTTCTTAAGGGATTCCGTCCTCTCATCAACATAAAATGGAATTAATGAAACTTTATCCTTTTTCAATCGTAAAGCAGGGCAAAGAGTTTTACTCGGCCATGGTGCGCCTTAGCCTGGGGCTGTTCCTGTCGTTATATATCTGGTTAGGTACGGTCCGGGGTGAGTTTGATATTTCTCATACCACCTTTGTCAATTTTGCCGCTTTTTATTTTAGCGTGACTATTTTACTGACACTGGATCTTTTTCGTAACCCCGAATCTCATTTTAGACGCTATTTAACCCTGTTTTTTGATGTTTCCTGTACATCCTATGCCGCATTCCTGACCGGAGGGGCAGGCAGTGAATTTATTCTCATATATATCTGGCTCTATATTGCTTACGGCACCCGCTACGGCCTGAGTTATCTGTTAACCGCTGTCATCTTTGTTATGCTGGAATACAATGTCGTCCTGTATCTGGATAATGACTGGATGGAAAACCGCTTAAGTTCATCTGCACAGATTTTTGTACTGGTACTCATGCCGCTGTACCTGTATTCCATGATCAAACAGCTGCATAAAGCCAAAAGAGCCGCTGAACAGGCAACCCGGGCCAAAAGCAATTTCCTGGCTACCATGAGCCATGAAATTCGCACCCCCATGAGCGGCATTATCGGCACGGCTCACCTTCTGCAGAACACCCAGCAAAGTAAGGAACAGCAGGAGTATACCCGGGCTCTGCTGGATGCATCCAAGTCTCTGCATGCCCTGATTGACGATATTCTGGACTTTTCCAAGATTGAAGCCAATAAGCTGGAACTGACCCAGTCCGGTTTTGATCTGCACCAGACCATCAACGAAGTACTGGCAGTACTTTCCCCCAATGCTGAATACCATAATCTGGACTTTATTGTTTATATTGATCCTGAATTGCCGGCCTATGTTATTGGAGACAGTCAACGCATCCGCCAGATATTATTCAATCTGGTCGGCAATGCCATAAAATTTACGGATCAGGGCGAGGTGTCTCTTAATGTTAACCGAATAGCTGATCAGTCCAGTGACCAGCAGGTCAGCCTGCGTTTTGACATTATCGATACCGGCATTGGCATCAGCAAAGAATTACAGCAGAAAATTTTCGAGAGTTTTACCCAGGCCGATTCTACATCTCCCCATCGTTTTGGCGGTACCGGCCTGGGCACAACCATTTCCAAGCAGTTAGTGGAATTTATGGGCGGTGAAATCGGCCTGAGCAGTGAGCCCGGCAAAGGCAGCCATTTCTGGTTCACTCTGACTCTGCCCATAAAAGAAGCAGGCAATATTCAGGAACGCTACAGGCAACGGCTGAAGGGTAAAAACGCCGATGTACTGGTGGTCAATGATTCTAACTTCGAAGTGATCCAGCGTTATTGTCATTACTTTGGTCTGAATATTACCCGTTATCATTCTGATCAGGAACTGCTCAACGGCATGGAACAGTCCAGGGCACAATACCGTAACTGTGACCTGGTTATTTTATCCGACGATGCCAGCCACAAACTGCCCATTAAACTGGCCAGCCAGATTTCCCGTATTGAATGTGTTTCCGGTGCCAGGGCAAAAAAAATATTTCTGGGCTATCTGGGTCAGCGTGCCCGGGCTCAGGAACTGGGTAATGATTATTTTGACGCCTATGTGACCAAGCCCATTAATTTTGAACGCCTGGGTGATACTTTAATTGAACTGCTCTCACCTGAAACATCACCCATCAGCAAAGACAGGTTAAACAAGCCCATGGAAACCTCCCTGAACATATTAATTGCCGAAGATGAAGATATTAATGCCATGGTACTCAGCAGCTTCCTGCAGGATGCCGGCCATGAAGTCATCCGTGTTGAAGATGGCGCACAGGCTGTAGATGCCCTGAATGAAAACGCTTTTGACCTGGTTTTTATGGATATGCGTATGCCGGAAATGAACGGTCTGGAAGCCACCCGGCTCTGGCGTCAGCAGGAACCGGAAGGCCAGCATATTCCCATTATTGCCCTGACAGCCAATGCCACCGTGGATGATCGCAAGGCCTGCATGGAAATCGGCATGGATGATTTTGTGACCAAGCCCATCAGTCCGGAACAATTGCTGGATATTATCCGTAAATATTACCAGCCATAATCCCATTTTCTCAACACCAACGTTTATAGAGATCATCACTGGATTTTCTGTCAGCTTATTCTACACTCAGAATATTAAACCAACAGACAGACACCCTCAATGGATACTAATTTAGTCACTATTTCCGATCTGGTTATTCTGGTCGTCGAGCCTTCCGCCATGCAGGCTAAAATAATTCAGCGCAACCTTCAGGATGCTCAGGTACATACTGTACACATTGCCCATAACGGTACTGAAGCCCAGGCCATTATGGCCAGAGGCGCACCCGATCTGGTGATCAGCGCACTGTACCTCCCGGATATAACCGGCACCGATCTGGTAGTGTCCATGCGCAATGATCCCCGTCTTGAACAGGTACCCTTTATGCTCATTTCCAGTGAAACCTCATTTGAGCAACTGGATCCGGTTCGCCAGGCCGGTGTCGTTGCCATCCTGCCCAAGCCCTTTGAATTTAAGGATTTAAAACGCGCTCTGTATAATACCCTGGACTTTATTAACCCCTCCGCCAGTGAAATGCATGAAATTGATTTTAATGAGTTTCACGTTCTGGTGGTGGATGACAGTGCCATGGCCCGCAAACACATTCGCAGAGTACTGGGTAAAATGGGTATTACCTCTTTTCAGGAAGCGGTTAACGGACGTGAGGCCATACCTCTTATTGAAAACAACTTTTTTGATTTAATTGTCACAGATTACAATATGCCGGAAATGGATGGGGAAGAACTGACCCGTTACGTCAGGGAACAAAGTTCACAAAGCTCCATCCCTATTTTAATGGTCACCAGTGAAAACGACGACAACCGCCTGGCGGCAGTTCAGCAGTCCGGTGTTTCAGGGATCTGCGACAAGCCGTTTGAACCGGATACGGTAAAAACCTATCTGCAGAAAATTATGGCGGATTTATGATTTTAAGCGGCGGGTCGATCTTAAAGCGTTTTTTGCGTTTCTTCAGCTGCAATATCTTCACAACATTCATTAATACCGGCAATCTGCTGCATGGCTTCCCGGTCATTAATCACAATATGCTTGCGTTCAGCGTCAATTATTCCATCTTCCTGGAAACGGGTAAACATACGGCTGACAGTTTCCACCGCCAGGCCAAGATAATTGGCAATATCATTACGCGACATACTGAGGTAAAACTCAGTGGAGGAAAAACCACGCTGCTTGAAACGCAGGGAAATACTCAGTAAAAAGGCCGACAGACGCGCTTCAGCCGTCTTTTTACCCAGCAGCAGCATGAGTTCCTGATCATCAAAAATCTCTTTACTCATTAAACGCAGCAGCTGATGCTGCAGGGTGGGTAATTCCTGTGCCAGAAGCTCAAGATTTTCAAAAGGCACTTCACAGACACTGGTGGTTTCCAGAGCTTTAGCTGCACAGGGATGCATCCCCTTGCCAATGGCATCCAGACCTAATAATTCACCGGGCAGATGAAAACCCGTCACCTGTTCCTGGCCGTCTACCGTGGGCGAATAGGTTTTAAGAGAACCGGAGCGAACCACATAAATGGAAGTAAACTGACCACCGACCTGAAACAGATGATCATTACGTTTCAGGGGCCGTTTGCGTTCGATAATATTGTCCAGTTTTTCCAGATCATTACCGTCAATAGAACTGGGCAGACACAGCTGATGTAAAGAACATTCTTTGCAGGCAACTTTTGTGGCCAGAATATCAACAATCTTATTCTGTCGTGTTTTCCTGCGAGGTGTCTTTACCTCCAGATCCAGCTCCGTCTCACTCATAGCGAACCACTTATGCCTGATTAAATTGATAAATATCAAGTTTATAACAAAACCGTTTAAAAAAAAACCATAATCTTAGCAAATACTAATATTTGACTTGTTCTTAGTACAGGTTCCTGATCCCCGTTTGAAAATTTCTATTCCACACGCCTGTTTCCTGAACAAAGTTTCGTTATAATAGCTTCTTTCCTACAGGCAAAAGGTTAAGACCATGGCTAGACAGGCATCAGTAAAACGCGATACTAACGAAACCCGTATCGAGGTAGATATCAACCTGGACGGTACCGGTGAAGGCAGTTTTGATACCGGCGTACCCTTTCTGGATCACATGATGGATCAGATAGCCCGTCACGGCATGATTGACATTACAGTTAAAGCTGAGGGTGATCTGGACATTGATGCCCACCACACGGTGGAGGATATCGGTATTACCCTGGGCATGGCCATGACCAAAGCACTGGGCGATAAAAAAGGCATTACCCGTTATGGCCATGCCTATGTTCCTCTGGACGAAGCACTGTCACGGGTAGTGATTGATTTTTCCGGTCGTCCCGGGCTGGAAGATCAGACCGTATACCCCAGAGAAACCATTGGCAACTTTGATACCGAACTGTTCCACGAGTTTTTTCAGGGCTTTGTTAATCACGCACTGGTTACCATGCACATCGACACTATTCGCGGCACTAACAGTCACCATATTGCTGAAACCGTTTTCAAGGCCTTTGGCCGTGCTGTACGCATGGCCATCAGCCCGGATCCACGTATGCAGGGCACTATCCCTTCCACCAAGGGTAGTTTATAATAACGCCACTGATACATTAGCCATTTGCAACTTTAAAATAAAAGATTATGTCCAGACAAATAAGCATTGCAGTCATTGATTACGGCATGGGGAATCTGCACTCTGTAGCCAAGGCACTTGAACACGCAGACAGCCAGGCTGATGTAAAAGTGACGGCTGACAAACGGGTTATTGCCAGCGCCGACCGGGTGTTATTGCCCGGAGTCGGCGCCATGCGGGACTGTATGGGCGAGATGCAGCGTCTGGATCTGGTGGACACCATTAAACAGGCTGCAGCCAGCAAGCCCTTTTTAGGGATCTGCATCGGCATGCAGGCCTTAATGACCCATAGTGAAGAAAACGGCGGTGTAGACTGCCTGAATATTATCCCCGGTAATGTGGAGCGTTTTGCCGATGATTTAAGCGATCCCACTGCCAACGACGATGAGCATCTTAAGATCCCGCACATGGGCTGGAACCAGGTTCACCAGCAGATTAAACATCCGCTATGGCAGAATATTCCCCAGAACCAGCGTTTTTATTTTGTGCACAGTTATTTTGTGGTACCCCAGTCTCCCGATCCGGTGGCCGGTTCCACTGTTTACGGCCATCCCCTGTGTGTCGCACTGGCGGCCGATAACATATTTGCCACCCAGTTTCACCCGGAAAAAAGTGCCGATGCCGGCCTGCAGTTGTTTCATAATTTTATTAACTGGGACGGCAGTTATGACTGCTCTGCCTGTAGCTGATACCCTGAAGCACCAGAGATATTTTTAGCCTTTGTTTTAAGCCTTTAAGAGAACAGAAATGATTTTAATACCTGCAATTGATTTAAAAGACGGCCAGTGTGTACGTCTGCGTCAGGGACGTATGGAGGATGACACGGTCTTTTCCGATAATCCCGTGGAAATGGCCGGACGCTGGTACGATGCCGGAGCCCGTCGTCTGCACCTGGTGGATCTTAACGGTGCTTTTGAAGGCAAACCCGTTAATGGCGAAATTATTCAGGAAATCACTAAAACCTATCCTGATCTGCCGGTGGAAATCGGCGGTGGTATCCGTACTGTAGATACGGTGGAAGCCTATCTGGAGGCTGGTGTAGCCTATGTTATTATTGGTACTAAAGCGGTGGAAGATCCGGATTTTGTCACCGAGCTGTGTAAGCAGTTCCCCGGTAATATTATTGTGGGTCTGGATGCTATGGATGGAAAAGTCGCCATTAAAGGCTGGGCAGAAGTTTCCGATGTGGATTTATTTGACCTGTCCAGACGTTTTGAAGGTGACGGTGTGGATGCCATTATTTATACCGATATCAGCCGTGACGGCATGATGCAGGGTGCCAATGTGGAAAATACTGCCAAACTGGCCCAGGCCATTAATATTCCCGTGATCGCTTCCGGCGGCATCCATGATCTGGGTGATGTGGAAGCCATTTGCAAGGTCGCTCATTATGGGATTTCCGGTGCCATTACCGGCCGGGCCATTTATGAAGGCACCCTGGATTTTGCCGAAGGCCAGAAACTGGCGGATAAACTAACAGCTTAACCAGATAAAGAGAAAGAAGAATGGGTCTTGCTAAACGAATCATTCCCTGTCTGGATGTGGACAAAGGCCGGGTAGTGAAAGGAGTACAGTTTGTGGATATCCGCGATGCCGGCGATCCGGTCGAAGTGGCCCGCCGCTATAATAGCGAGGGTGCCGATGAACTGACGTTCCTTGATATTACCGCCACTCATGAAGGCCGGGACACCATTGTGCATGTCGTTGAACAGGTGGCCGGGGAGATTTTTATTCCTTTGACCGTAGGCGGTGGTATCCGTACGGTGGACGATGTCCGCCTTATGCTTAATGCCGGAGCCGACAAGGTGGCTATTAACTCAGCCGCTGTGGCTAACCCGGACTTTGTCCGCGAAGCCGCAGAAAAATTCGGCAATCAGTGTATTGTGGTGGCCATTGATGCCAAGCAGGTTGCTGGCAAGCCCGGTACAGATACTGAAAACGAAACGCCACGCTGGGAGATTTTTACCCACGGCGGTCGTAAACCCACCGGCATTGATGCCATTGAATGGTCTAAAAAAATGGTCTCCTACGGCGCCGGTGAATTACTCGTCACCAGTATGGACAATGATGGCGTTAAGAACGGTTTTGACCTGCCCCTGACCCGCACCATCAGTGACAATGTCGCAGTACCGGTCATTGCTTCCGGTGGAGTCGGTAATCTGGATCATCTGGCCGAAGGCGTACTGGAAGGTCATGCGGATGCCGTTCTGGCCGCCAGTATTTTCCATTTTGCCGAATACAGTATTGCCGAAGCCAAGCGGCATATGGCAGAGCGTGGTATTGAGGTAAGACTGTGAATAATAATCAGGATCAGAGCTGGCTGGATGAATTAAAATGGGATGATCAGGGACTGATCCCTGCCATTGCCCAGGATGAAAAAACCGGCAAGGTGGTGATGTTTGCCTGGATGAACCGTGAATCTCTGGCCATGACCCTGGATATGGGTCGGGCCGTATACTGGTCCCGCTCCCGCCAGAAGCTCTGGCCCAAGGGTGAAGAGTCGGGGCATGTACAGAAAATCCGCTCCATTCGTGTGGATTGTGACAAGGATGTGCTATTGTTAAGCATTGAGCAGATTGGCGGCATTGCCTGTCATACTGGCCGGGAAAGCTGTTTTTACTTTGAGCTGGATCCTGAGACAGCCCAGTGGCAGGCAGTGGAACCGGTATTAAAGAACCCTGACGATATTTATAAATAAAAGAGAATGAAATAACCGTGGACAATGATATTCTGGCACAGCTGGCCGCCACCCTGGAACAGCGTAAGCAGGCGGATCCAAAATCATCGTATGTCGCCAGTCTGTATCATAAGGGTCAGGACAGTATTTTAAAAAAAGTGGGTGAAGAAGCCACTGAAACAGTGATTGCGTCTAAGGGCGGCAATAAGGATGAGATTATTTATGAAACGGCGGATTTGTGGTTTCATACTCTGGTGATGCTGTCTTATCATGGGCTGAGCCATGAGGATGTGTTGAATGAGCTGGGGCGGCGGTTTGGGCTGTCGGGGATTGAGGAAAAAGCCTCAAGGAAGGATAAGTAGGTTATTATGTAGCATCCCCTGACCGTGACTGGCTGAAGGTGCTGCCTTTCCGGGGGCGCTCAAGTACATCCATGTATCGCTTTGTGAAAACATCCATGTTTTCAAAACCCCGGAAAGGCAGCACCTTCAGCCAGTCACTCTAGGGTATTTCAATTTGTGCTATGAGGCTTTTAGTTGGTGTAGGGAGAGAAAAAAATGTCAGATTGTCTATTCTGCAAAATAATCGCCGGGGACATTCCTGCGGATATTGTCTATCAGGATGATAAGATTCTGGTTTTCAGGGATATAAATCCAAAAGCAGATGTCCATTTATTAATGGTTCCTAAGGAACATGTGGAAAGTCTGGCTAAATTAAATGAATCACATCATGACCTGATAGCCTATATGATGTTAAAATTGCCCGAATTGGCTGAGGCTCAGGGATTGTCGGGTGGGTTCAGGACAATTATAAATACCGGGAAAGAAGGTGGGCAGGAAGTGTTTCATCTTCATATTCATTTGCTGGGCGGTAAGAATCTGCCCGGGTTTTAAGTACTCTCCTCCTTTAAATAAAGGAGATTGAGGGAGTTTAAATTTTAACTGTTTGTTAGTATGGGAGAATCCAATGGGATTTGGTGTTACTGAGTTATTAATTATTCTGGCCATTGTTCTGGTTTTATTTGGTGCCAAGAAGCTGCGTAATATTGGCGGTGATCTGGGTGGTGCTATTAAGAACTTTAAAACAGCCATGAAAGAAGAAGAAGAAAATGCACCTGAAGCATCCACCAAAACCACCGCACAACTGGATGAAAAATCCGGTGCAACCATTGAAGGTAAGGTAGAAAGCAGTTCTGAGAAAAAAGAACAGGTTTAATCTGTTTTTTTCCAATCATTTGTTTTATTCCGTCAGCAGTTCAGGCAAAGGTCTGAATGGTTTACAGCCGGTCTGACTGAACCTTCTTATTCAGGGTATTATCTTTAGATATGTTTGATATTGGCTTCTGGGAATTATCCCTTATTGGAATTGTCGCCTTACTGGTTATCGGGCCGGAGCGCCTCCCGGCTGTGGCTCGTACTGTGGGTAAATACGTCGGCAAGGCCAATCGTTTTATTTCCAATATCAAGGAAGATATTAATAAAGAGCTTAAAGACGAAGATCTCAAGCGCATTCTGGCCGAACAGCAAAAACTGGCCGAAGAATATAAAAATGCCGCCAGTGCCATGAACTCTGCTGTTTCTTCTGAAACTGAATCCCTGCGTGAAAGCGTACAGATGGATGATCTGCTGGAAATTCAGGAACCGGATGAGAATAAGCCTGCAAAAGGCAGTCCGACACCTAAAGTAAACGAAAACCGTTCAGACAGGCTGGCTGAAGCCGCTCACACCACTGCGGCCTCAGAATCCACCCCGGACAATAAAAACACCTCTAACGCTTCCTGAATATTTAAGCATACTAAAATACACAAGAGACTATAATTTTATTTTATGAGTACATCACAGGCCGATCAGGAACCACCAATGGAACATGAACAACCGTTTATGAGCCATTTAATTGAATTACGCGACAGGATTCTGCGTATTGTTGTCGTGGTTATAGCCATTTTTATGGTGCTGTTCTTTTTTGCCAACGACCTCTACCACATTGTATCAGCCCCTCTGCTGGCACAACTGCCTGAAGGCAGTACCATGATTGCCACCGGTGTGGCGGCACCGTTTTTAACCCCCTTTAAGTTAAGTCTGGTTACTTCAATTTTTATTGCTATTCCCTTTATTTTTTACCAGTTCTGGTCGTTTGTGGCACCGGGCCTGTACCGCCACGAAAAACGTCTGGCTCTGCCCTTGCTGGTATCCAGCATTTTCCTGTTTTATGCCGGAATTGTCTTTTCATTTTATGTCGTTTTCCCCCTGATGTTTGCTTTTTTTACCGCCACCACACCGGAAGGCGTATCTATGATGACGGACATCAGTCAGTACCTGGATTTTGTCTTAAAAATGTTTTTTGCCTTTGGCCTGGCTTTTGAAGTACCCATTGTCACTATTGTACTGACCATTACCGGTGTGACCAATGCCGATAAACTGGCGGAAAAACGGCCTTATATTATTGTCGGGTCTTTTGTTGTCGGTATGCTGCTGACCCCGCCGGATATTATTTCCCAGACCTTATTAGCCATCCCTATCTGGCTGTTATTTGAACTGGGTGTGGTTTTTTCCCGCATGATCGGTAATAAAAAGGCAGAAAGGGAAGCCCAGGAAGAGGCAGCTTACAACTCAGCCTCTGATACCACTTCTGACACTGTTACAACAGCAGGGGCTGGTGTGGCCGCAGCAACCGCCGCAGCTGCCACTTCCTCTGACGAAACCACTGCACAGACTCATGCAGATACTGCATCTGAAGATATATCTGATAGTGAGGAATCCCGCTACCGCCCCATGACCGATGAGGAAATGGAAGCAGAACTGGATGCCATTGAGCGGGAAGAAGATGACGACGAAGATGAGGAAGGTCCTTAATTCTGCTTTATAGCTACAGGCTAATGGAGCTGATTTCAGGTATTGCTTTTTCAGGCCCCACAATTAGCAGCCCTGCCTGTTTAGCTGGCAGGGCAACCACCATCAGGCCCTCTTCTTTAGCCTGGTAACGCCCTTCTTTTGCCACTTTCATACGCACCTGCGGATTACGAAAGAACACTTTTTCTGTCACCGCATATTGAAACACCATCTGATTACCGCTTCTGACTGCGTAGGCAGTTGCCGGAGCACCTCCAATACTGGTTTTCCAACTGGCCAGCACTCTCGCATCCGGCCAACTGGCCGGGGCATTAACCCCCTCTTTACTTTGCCGGTTAAATTGTCCTGACATCCCTGCACTCTGATATTCTGCCAGCACCTGGGCCACCATAGGAACCGTATGCCGGTGGTCTGATGGTTTTATCGGCAGCAATAATACCACTATCAGTACCAAAGCAACTGCCCAGCCACTTAAAGTGACTATGGGCATTATCTTAAAACGCTGCTTAAAGCGCTTAAGCAATGTCCACCAATCATCCTGCCCGACTCTTTTTCCCGAAGCCGGGAACGACTGCCCGGGGATCTCGTCCAGTTTCCGCTGTAAATGGGCAGGCAGCCGGGCGTGTGTAATGTGATTCAACCTCTGGCTGATCTGCTGTTGACGCTCAACATCCATTCGGCAGGCCGAACAGCCCGCAAGATGCGCTTCTACTATACTTTTTTCTGCTTCAGTCAGGCTGTCATCCACATAACCGGCCAGTAAATCCTGAATTTCCAGATGCAGGGCTTTTAAATTGCTGTCATTACTCATTTATAAATCCCCTTTGTACACTTATTGGTCTGCGAAAAACTCCCCTGTCTGTCTGATCGGTTTAAAATATTGCTTAACAAACGCCGTCCACGTGACAAACGACTCATAATAGTTCCCTCAGGAACATCCAGAATCCGGGATAACTCCTGATAACTCAGTCCTTCAATATCCCTTAATAAAATAACCTTGCCAAAATCTTCCGGTAAAGACTGTATGGCCTTTATCAACTGCTTATCGGTCTGTTGCTGCAGCAACTGCTCAAAGGGCCCCTGATAAGAACTGTGCTGTTCCTGCAGAAATATTTCCTCAGTTGAAATAACCGGGGCAATCTGCTGTCTTCTGGCCTCTTTTCTTATATCATCAGCAATTACATGATCCAGTATTTTTAATAACCAGGCATAAACCGCCTGAGGATCAGCCAGATCATCAAAATCCTGCCAGGCACGCATGAATGTTTCCTGCACCCAGTCCTCTGCCCTGGCTGAAGTTCGGGTTTGTCTCAGTGCCACATTATACAGCCGCTCTCGCCATGGAGCCGTCACCTGCTGGAAGTTTTGCTGTCGTTGCTTTTTCCGCCTGAAAAAATTCATATGAGTTTATTTCTCATTTAACCTAACGAGTGTCCATCTAACTACAGGGCGTAACCAGATCAAAATTTATTCCCTGATAACCGTTAAATTATTATTTTTTATTTTACGGGAATAAAACCCGGCCTCCTGACGCCCTTTAACATAAATCAGTTTAACCTACTTAACGTGATTTACTTTTAAAAACATCTTTAACAATAAGCAATGGATATAAAAAATGAAAAAAAATTCTTTTAAGCTGGCTTTTGCCAGTGCCGCTTTACTGACACTAAGTCACACCCTTTGGGCCGGTGATATTACCCAGGGTAAAACCAAAGCCGCCGCCTGTGCAGGCTGTCATGGAATCAATGGTATAGGATTAAGTGAAGAATTTCCCAATCTTGCAGGACAGAAACAGGCTTATATTATTAAACAGTTAACCGCTTTTAAAAACGGCAGTCGCAAAGATCCCACCATGAACGCCATGGCTGCCAGTTTGTCCAATAAGGATATAGCCGATCTGGCGGCTTATTTTTCCAGTCTGGTTCAAACAGATACTCAGAGTTCTACTTCAGAAAACAAAATCATGTCAACCAGGGCAAGCAATCGAGAGTTTCCTGAAAGCATTTTTATTTCCATGAAAAAAAGCGCAACTATTGAAACCTTCCCGCAGCAACAGAGCTGGCCAGGCGGCCCTAATATGCTTTATACCGCCATTACTCCCGATAAAAAAATGCTCTTATCAACCAGCCCTTCCAGCAATACCGTCTATATTTTTAATACCCAAAATGGTAAACAGTTAGCTATTATCAAGACTGGCAAAGCTCCGAAGGGCGTTAAAGTATCACCCGATGGCAAACAGGCCTATATCAGCAATCAGGGTTCTGCCGATATCACAGTCATTAACCTGAAGTCTCTACAGGTCAGCAATACTATAAAAGTTAAAAAAGGCCCTCATAATGTCCGCTTTACCAATGATGGTAAACTGGCTTATGTGACATTACAGGGTGGTGACGGTCTCGGCGTTATTGATACTCAGAAGCAAAAACTGATCCGTGTGATCCCGGTTCCTGGTATTACCGGCCCCCACAATCTGGATTTATCTGCTGATGAAAAAACGGCTTTTGTCCGGGACTTTGTCCACCATGTCGCCGTTGTCGATTTAACGACAGGAAAGGTAAATAAAATTATTACAGTCGGCAATGGTCATGGTGGAATCGATGTATTTCCTAATGGTCAATACGCGGCTACAGCTGCCATTGGGGATGATTATATCAGCATCATTGACACCCGGACTCTGGAATCCAGAGACATAAAAATCGGTACAGCCTCACACGGTATACGGGTCAGTAAAAACAGCCAGTGGCTTTATGTTACTTTACCTAAGGAAAATGCAATTGCAGTGATTAATACCAGAACAATGGCAGTAGAAGCCAGAATTGCCAGTGGCAAGTTCCCGTTCTGGATTGCCGTTCATGGAAACCCTTAAACCTAAATTAATCAGGTCTTTTTCCTGATAACCCGGAACGCCACCCTTTCAAAGGAATCGGTGGCTTCCAGAATTTTTTCTATCCTGATTTTATTTAATTTCTGGTTATGCCATATTTTAAGTGTGCTGCCGATATCATAAATTCCGGCCGGGATAATTAAATGCAGTTTATCTTTTTTGTCCCGGGTATCATTTTCTGAAATCAGAAAAGCCCGATGAAACTGACCACCCGCCCCTACACCTTCTTCTGCTTTAACGGCAACGGCTCTTGAATGTACAGCAATAAGGTGAATACCAATGGCCATGCCTTTATGAGGATTAATGCGCAGCCATTTGACACTGGCCAGACAATAGGCTTTTTCTACTGCCAGCCGATAGGCCACCAGCATTCCCACGGCAATGGGCATTTCTATGTCATTACGGCCAACCAGCAGCATACCGTGTTTGCTTTCATTACGCTGCTTCCAGACCTGTTCCTGCAGATTCTCACTAAGCTGCTGCTGAGACTCGAAGATATTGGCCTGGACTACTGAGGAAGCGTAAATTTTATCCCATTCATCGCCCACAATATCCACTTCCGACATAAACGGATTAATGGACTGTAATTCTCCCATTGGATTTTTTTTATTCAGAAGGCGCTCTTCTTCCAGAAGATTAATAAGATTAATTTCAGAGTCATCTTTCTCCTCTGCCTGAACAGCCGCCAGTTTCTCCTCCTGCCACTGATGTATTTCCCGCTGCGGTTCAAAGGGCTTACGATTACAAATAAAATGATGACAGGCTGTCAGGCCTGAAACCAGCCGGATCTCATTGCCGGAGAGCACTCGCTCCTCAGCCCTGTCTTTATACACTTTCAGCTCATCTCTAATCCGCTGCAGCATTTCATAGTGAATACGGGACTGGTAATTAAGCGCCTTCTGCTGTTTATCCTGATCAATCCGCTGCAGATATTCATCAATAAATATGCGTAACGGCTCCATATCAACAATTCGGCCTTCATAATCCTGCCCGGGAGGTACTTTGTCTTTATCCGGATCAAAACAATGGGGAGGAAAATCCGATAATAAATCCACTACATGGTGATGTTCCGGGTTTTGTCCTGCAAAGCCTTTTAAATGACTGTGCGCTACCCATTTATCGAGCAGGAGATGTATTTTTCTCGCTTCCAGACGCATCAGCCGGTAAGGATCCAGCAGCTTCAGAATGACAATTTTAAGGTAAGTATCTTTAATTGACCGCTGGGAATGCATTACTTCATTCTGGGCACCGATACGTTCTGCCAGCAGATAAAGCTGGTTCAACTCCTGCCAGATATAGGGAGGTTCAGAAAGATAGAATTCATAGCGTTCCACCAGCAGTCGGCTAAGATATTGCAGGGCCATATACAGAGCCTCTGGTAAGATACTACCCAGATACTGATTCAGATAATCTTTGTTATTGGCGATGTCATTAACAACAATCTGGTAGGCCACTGAACTTTCCAGCAGCAGATGCTGCATAATATCAATTAAGGACTGATATTCTTCAGCCACAGGAAAAGAAACCAGCTCGGTTTTTTTGTACAGGTACTCCAGCTCCTTATGAATTTCCTTATCCATAATCTTCATCAGGGTGACCCGTAAATCCGGATCGCATTGTACCCGGTTTAATGCAGTCAGAGTTTTCAACAAACCAGCTCTGTCTGACGGATCACGTTTATTCAACCAGTTTTGAATAGACAATACTTCTGGCAGAATGCCCTGATAGTCATCCGTTATAACTTCCTGTTTAGGCAACCTCAGACCTGGATGGAACATGCTTATGAATATCCTTCTATATTTTTATCTAAGATGTTTCTTCTTTTTAAAGTGTAGAAGATACAGATTATTTTTCACCTTGAGTGAGGATCTATTTGAGCATTTCAAAATAGAATTCCTAATAACTTCAGTTAATATCGAATTAAAAAACCATTGCTGAAACTTTCTTCAATGGGTCGGGTATTAATATTATCCACCCAACTGTATTTTGATCCCTTTTTTAAAATATCCAGGAACTGTTCAAGCGTGTGTTGTTCGTCTGTGGTAACACAGGCTTCAACATTACCGTCAGGGAGATTTTTTACATAGCCGGAGTATCCCGCCCTGGCCGCCATATTCTGAATACTGGCACGATAAAAAACACCCTGTACCCTACCGCTGACAATACATTGATAATTCATAGCCAATAAAAGTTTATTAACTTAAATAATTTCGCCCAAAAAAGCACCCAGTTTCATATCTGCACTGAGGATATGCCCGGTCAACCAGTGCTCTAGAAAACTAATGTCTTCATCCGATAGTTTGCCCGCAGCCCGAAATCTTTTCTGTAAGTCCCTGACACTGTCAATCAGGGCTTCATGATCAGCTTTATGTTCTGGATAGTCTCCATAATTATATTTAATCATCAGACGTTCTTCATGCCTGAAATGCCAGACCGTACAACTGATCAGTTCTTCCAGAACTGCTTCGACATAAATCAGACTGTCATTTTCTGCAACCGCATGGCTGAGTATATTAAACAGGTCAATCAGACGACGATGATCTTCATCAATCTCATCCACCTGAACACTTAATGATTCATCCCAGATTAAATCTTTCATAGACACAGCTCCTGAATAATAGGTTTAACAGATTATTGAATATATCCTATCACTAATAGCTATTTTTGTTTATAAAATCGATACTTTTATATTTTAGCTTTTATGATTCATAAAGATAGACAGGTAAGAAAGACAGCTATTTTATAGCAACCTGTTATCATAAGCTGGCCATTATGGTCGCATGACTAAATAGATTATTTCGTAAAGGAAAAATGGTGGGCCTGGACAGACTCGAACTGTCGACCTGCCGATTATGAGTCGGATGCTCTAACCAACTGAGCTACAGGCCCTTATAGGGGGTGTCGGTGTGAACCGAAGTGTTGAGAAGCTAGGTATTATATCGGGTTATAGCAATTATGACTAGCTTCTCGGGGTAGAAAAGAGACGGATTTTTTAATCCTCGCGCATAAAGCTGCGCAGCATTTCTGAACGGGTTGGATGGCGCAGTTTGCGTAAAGCCTTGGCTTCAATCTGACGGATACGTTCCCGGGTAACGTCAAACTGTTTGCCCACTTCTTCCAGGGTGTGATCAGTATTCATGTCGATACCAAAACGCATTCTCAGTACCTTGGATTCTCTGGCAGTTAAACCTTCCAGAATTGAACGGGTCGCATTTTTCAGGCCGGTGGTATTGGCCGTTTCTGCAGGCGACTGTATGTTCTGATCTTCGATAAAATCACCCAGATGTGAATCTTCATCATCACCAATGGGAGTTTCCATAGAGATGGGTTCCTTGGCAATTTTAAGTACTTTACGTACCTTGTCTTCCGGCATTTCCATTTTCTCAGCCAGCTCTTCAGGCGTGGCTTCACGACCTTTTTCCTGTAATAACTGGCGGGAAACACGATTGAGCTTGTTAATGGTTTCAATCATGTGGACTGGAATACGAATGGTACGAGCCTGATCCGCAATAGAACGGGTAATGGCCTGACGGATCCACCAGGTGGCATAGGTTGAAAACTTGTAGCCGCGTCGGTATTCAAATTTATCTACCGCTTTCATCAGACCAATATTGCCTTCCTGAATTAAATCCAGGAACTGCAGGCCGCGATTAGTGTATTTTTTGGCAATGGAAATAACCAGACGCAGGTTCGCTTCCACCATTTCTTTTTTAGCACGACGAGCTTTAGCTTCACCAATGGACATCTGGCGGTTAATATCTTTTAAACCGGAAATGCTCATGCGGCATTCTTTTTCTATGGCCACCAGTTTACGCTGGGCTTTACGGATCTCATCCGCATGTTCTTTAAGCACTTCTGAATAGGGTTCACCAGCTTCAATGTGCTTATCCAGCCAGGTTAGATCGGTTTCGTTATAAGGAAACGAAGTAATAAACTCTTTTCTGGGCATGCGGGCTTTTTCCACACAGGCCGTCAGAATAACTTTTTCGTGCTGACGAATACGCTCAATCAGTGAACGCAGACCAGAAATCATTCGCTCATTCAGTTTGTGTGTACGCTTAAGCTTCATAAAGGCATCAGCCATTTCGGCACGCAGCGCTTTACACTTATCAGTATCGTAGTCGTCCTTATCGCCTTCTTTTTTACCGGCTTCTTCACAAAGCAATTGCTTGTTCAGTTCACGGATATGATCAAAGTGTTCCTGAACCATTTCCATATCAGGGCCGGCAGGCTCTACTTCTGCCACATCATCAGCATCGTCGTTGCTGCTGACATCATTAGGTGTCGCAGCGGGGTTGGCCAGAAGATGATCTTCGATATCTTCTTCTTCCTGCAAGGCAAAACCGGAACCGCTTAGAATATCGGTGATTTTTTTCTCACCTTTTTCAACTTTTTCGTATTCTTCCAGCAACAGGTTAATAGTAGCAGGATAAGAGGCCAGCGCAGTAAACATCTGCCTGACACCTTCTTCAATACGCTTGGCAATTTTTATTTCGCCCTGGCGGGTTAAAAGCTCAACAGAGCCCATTTCACGCATATACATACGCACGGGGTCAGTAGTACGACCGAACTCACTGTCCAGAGTGGCCAGGGCAGCCGCCGCTTCCTCAACCACGTCATCATCAGTTGTAGAACTGGTAGAGCCTTCAACAATCAGATCATCGGCATCGGGGGCCACTTCGACCACCTTAATACCCATGTCATTGATCATGGCAATAATATCTTCAATCTGTTCGGGTTCGAGAATATCATTAGGCAGGTGGTCATTGACCTCAGCATAAGTGAGATATCCCTGTTCCTTACCCCGAGCGATAAGCTGTTTGATTTTAGATTGTTGTGTTTCTTGATCCATAAACCTCTTGATCCTGGTTTTTGATTCTAAATAAGTCTGTCAAATTGAAGATTAAACAACGAAAGATAACTTGCTATTTTAGCATATTTGTCAAATTTCTGCGAGCTAAGCCAATATAAAAGGTTAAAATTTGCCGTTAAATGCACAAATATTTTCACAATTTGTGAACCTGTCTGTTATGACTGTTTTGTATTCAGTAAATTGAGTAATTGCAGGTACTCTTTTTTTTCTGTCTGGCTCAGTCCCTGCTGACGCTCTTTACGTTCCAGGCTATTAAAACGCTGCTGCTGGAACTGGCGGCCCAGCAATTGCAGTATTTCATTAAACTCACAGCGGATGGCCTCCTCATCACTTAATAAGGAAGGCTCAACTGCCAGCTGCTCAAGATACTGCCGCTGCCCGGGATCGGACCAGTGCGCGAGTATCCTTGCAGTGTTTAAGTTGGGATCGTTCTGCAGTAAATCAAGCAACTGTACAAAAAGTCCGATATCCGCCAGCTCCAGCGCTGCAAAACGTCCCGGGTCGCCGCTTAATTCTGCCAGCTGCGGATATTGCAGCAGGTAGGCAATGGCTTTTCTGACCGGCGAAGCCACCTGGGGTGAAGCCCGGTTGACCGACTTTTGTTTGAAACCGGCAACTGACCTGTCTATAGACGCAGCAGCAGCGGTTTTTATTCCTAACAGTGAAGACAAAGTAATACGGTCAATTTCTGCCAGCTCCGACAGACGAGCCACCATCATGGTCTGGAACACCCCTTCCTGGATCTGCTGCAGATAAGGCTTACTTAAATCAACCAGTTTGGAACGACCGTCCAGGGTCTCCATATCCACCTGCTGCATCAGGGTATCAAAAAAGAATCCGGAAAAACTTTGAGCCTTATCAATCTCTGCTTCAAAACCGGCCTTACCCTGTTGCCGAACCAGACTGTCCGGATCTTCACCTTCCGGCAGGAACATAAAACGGGCCTGTTTGCCTGGTTTGATGGCCGCCAGGGCATTATTCATCGCCCGCCAGCCCGCTTCCCGTCCGGCCCGGTCACCATCAAAACAGAAAATCACTTCATCACAGAGGCGAAACAGTTTCTGCAAATGTTCAGCGGTGGTGGCAGTACCCAGTGTGGCCACGCTGTAGCGTATATCAAACTGGGCCAGTGCCACCACATCCATATAGCCTTCAACCACCAGCACCCGGTCGATTTTTCTTAATGCCTGTTTGAGTTCAAACAGGCCGTAAAGTTCCTGGCCTTTATGAAATAAACGGGTTTCAGGAGAATTAAGGTATTTCGGCTTACCGTCACCCAGAATACGTCCGCCAAAAGCAATGGTGCGCCCACGACGATCACGAATGGGAAACATCAGCCGTTCCCGAAAGCGATCGTACCAGGGTGACTGATTCGGTCTGTTATTATCGCTCTCTTCCCGCCTGATCAGCATACCGGTATCCGCCAGTGCCTGAATTTTCTGCTCATTACCGGCCCCGATAACGTTTAGAACATTGTCCCAGCCCGGCGGGGCAAAACCCAGACCATAGATCTGAATCACCTCATTACTCAGGCCCCGCTGTTTAATATAAGCCTGCACTTTATGGGCCTGAGCATGATGGCTTAACTGATACTGGTAATAATTAGCCACCTGGTCCAGTAGTTCAAACTGCTCCGGATTCTGCCGGGACTGTTTATTGTCATAGGCCACTTTGGGTACTTCCATCCCGGCCATTTGTGCCAGCTCTTCCACCGCCTCCACAAAGCTCAGATGTTCATATTCCATAAGAAAGCGAATGGCATCGCCGCTGGCTCCACAGCCAAAACAATGATAAAACTGCTTCGGCTGACTGACACTGAACGAAGGTGTTTTCTCACCATGAAAGGGACAGCAGGCCATATGATTACTGCCTGAACGTTTTAAAGGCACTCGAGAATCAATCAGCTCGACAATATCCGTATATGCGAGGACTTCATCTATAAATTCTCTTGGGATTGAGCCGGCCATTACCTTCCAGAAAAAGTGGTTATCTATTTGAATTATACTCTGCTGCTATAACAGGCAGAAAGTTTAAAATTATATAAAAGTTGTATTATAAGATACCTGTAAAAAGTATTTTTATACTTTATTATTTTAGACGTTTAACAGGATTTAAGGGATAGAAAGCGCATATTTATTGCAGAATAAGAACTGCTTAACGCCTGGGTTGTTTTGAGCTTTGATTTAGCTCTGGTTCAGCTGAGCTTCTGTTTGATCAGAGCACTGACTTGTGACATATCAGCACGCCCCTGAACCTGGGGTTTTAACAGCCCCATCACCTTGCCCATATCTTTCATGGACTGGGCACCGGTAGAACTGACAGCATCGTCTATCAGCCGGGCTATTTCTTCTGCGGATAAAGCAGCGGGCAGGAACTCCTGAAGAACTTTCATCTCCATTTCTTCTTTTTCGGCCAGATCCATTCGATCGGCATCACGAAACTGCTGGGCAGAGTCTTTGCGCTGTTTAACCAGCTTGTCTAATACCGCCAGTACCTGGGTATCATCAAGCTCGATCTGTTCATCAATTTCACGTTGTTTTATGGCCGCAAGTACCCCGCGAATAACCACCAGGCGCTCTTTTTCTTTAGCACGCATGGCCGCTTTCATGGCATCAGTAAGATCTGACTTTAAGGTCTGGCTCATTTTTAACTCAATCTGTTTATAATAAGAGGTTAAGTGACCAACTTATCGGGCCGTTATTGTCTGACAGGCCTTAATAAGCGATTGAAATACAATAAAAACAACGGGTGATAGAACAATAATGACTTCTAACTGGCTTTGTCTCATTGAGAAAGTCAGTTAGAAGCTTTAGTACATACGTCTGCGACGACCAATCTCACGAGACTGTTTTTTCTGCCAGCGTTTAACAGCAGCAGCGGCTTTACGTTTACGTACTGCAGTTGGCTTTTCATAATGTTCGCGACGACGAACTTCAGACAGGATGCCTGCTTTTTCACAGGAACGTTTGAAACGACGTAAGGCTACGTCAAATGGTTCATTTTCTTTTAACTTTACCGATGGCATGAAAACTCCTAAATTAAAACATTTTACCCAGCAATTTATATTATCTACTGCATATTCCGGAGACAAAGCTTACCCTTTGACCCAAAACGCAGACACGGGATCATACTCTTATTTTGTGCTGACTGCAAAAAATTTTGCAAAAAAATTCAATGAAATGCATAGTATCAGAAACAATAAGCACAGTAACTGACATTTCCCGTTTCTTAGCTACTCTGAATACCTCCCCCCAACTTGCAAGATCATATAATAGAGTACACAATAACGCCCATGAAAGTACTGGGTATTGAAACCTCCTGTGATGAAACAGGTATTGCGATTTATGATGATGAACAGGGTATTCTGGCGGATGCCTTATACAGCCAGATAGCACTGCATGCCGACTATGGCGGTG
>Ga0256832_1000642_pt1 | contig 22887 bp, 13 predicted proteins | sample 134614metaG_FD_190534 | JGI IMG/M metagenome (GOLD analysis project Ga0256832, IMG submission 190534) | Hydrothermal vent microbial communities from Lau Basin, Pacific Ocean - 134-614 | ecosystem: Environmental > Aquatic > Marine > Hydrothermal vents | place: Pacific Ocean: Lau Basin | collected... | reverse complement strand
TTAATTGCTCATTAAATCGGCTCCACTCCAGAATCCTCTCCACCCCGCTATGTATTTCCGCGTTCAGAAAGATCATGGCGGCGGCGCCCAACCCTCCCGCAGCCCCGCTGCCGGGCATAGCGGCCACCCGACGGCCGCACATCTTTTCCGTTACCCGGGCAAAGCGGCGCAGTCCCCGATCCAAACGTTCCACGGTCGCGGCACCGGCTCCCTTTTGCGCGGCATACACAAACGCAGCACCCTTTTTGCCGTACAAGGGGTTGGTAACATCACCGAGCAGCGTAAAACGGACGTTTTCCGGCCACCCCTTCGAGGGAGGACAGATATGTTCCAGACGTTGCAGGGAGGCGCCCACCGGCGGCAGTTCCCGGCCCCTGCTATCGGTAAAACGGAAGCCCAGGGCCGCAACCATACCCAGCCCGGCATCATTGGTGGCGCTGCCGCCGGCAAACAGATAGATTTCCCCTGCCCCCTTCCTTAGGGCATCGGCAATCAGTTCACCCGTGCCATAAGTTGAGGTTTTTAAGGGGTCGCGTTCCCCCGCTGTCAAAAGCTGCAAACCGGAAGCGACGGCCATCTCAATATAGGCGCTCTCCCCGGCCATCCCGTAATAGGCGCGCACGGGACGGAGCAATGGGTCTCGTACGGTGAGTTCAATCCGTTTCAGGGACAGGGGTTCCCACAGGACATCCAGCGATCCCTCTCCGCCATCGGCCAGAGGCAGGCGGATGATTTCCGCACCGGGCAGCACCGCCAGCAGCCCCTCTTCCACGGCCTTACAAACCTGGCGGGCGGTGAGTGATCCTTTAAATTTATCGGGAGCGACTAACACCTTCATCAATAGTCCTTTTATCTTGAAGATTCTATATTCACAAGCTAACAAGATTGGCGGCAAAAGTCACTTTTTAGCTGCCGCTACGGGCGGATTCACTTTCCGGCTGCGGGACTCACCTTTTATATTCTTATGCCGATTTCATTGTCATTATGTCCTATTCTTTTTTTTCTTTTTGATGTTACCTTCGTATATTTATTGTACCTGTATTGTTACAGGATAACCGTAAAAAAAAACAGATAAATTCCGAACGAAAGGAACCCCGCTCATGGCAGCCGATAAATCGTTTAACGCCTTCGAGATGGCTCAAACCCAATTTGACCGTGTAGCCGATATGCTTGGCCTGGACTCCGGCACCCGCGAACTGCTACGCAACCCCATAAGAGAATATCACTTCAGCATACCCGTAAAAATGGATGACGGCAGCGTCAAGGTTTTTCAGGGTTTTCGTGTACAACACAACGACGCCCGCGGCCCGGCAAAAGGCGGCATCCGCTTTCACCCGCAGGAAACCATCAATACCGTAAAGGCCCTCTCCATGTGGATGACCTGGAAAACCGCCGTGGTGGAGCTGCCCCTGGGTGGCGGCAAAGGCGGCGTGATCTGCGATCCGCACAATCTCAGCCAGAACGAACTGGAACAAATCTGCCGCGGCTGGGTGCGGCAAATCGCCCCCAACGTGGGCCCGCTCAGCGATGTCCCGGCGCCGGACATTATGACCAACGGCCAGCACATGATCTGGATGCTGGATGAGTTTGAAAAAATACACGGCGGCCGCTACCCCGGCTTTATCACCGGCAAACCGGTGGGCATGGGGGGATCGCTGGGCCGCACGGAAGCCACCGGCTACGGCGTCATCTATACCGTGCGCGAGGCGCTGAAAAAGCTTGACCTGGATGTTACCAAAACAACCGCCAGCGTGCAGGGCTTTGGCAATGTGGCCCAGTACGCCATTAAGCTCTACACGGAGCTGGGCGGCAAGGTGACCAGCGTGGCCTGCTGGGATCAGAACGATCAGACCAGCTATACCTACAAAAAAGAGAGCGGCATCACCTATGAGGAGTTGATTAAAATGACCGACCGTTTCGGCGGCATCGATCCGAAAAAAGCCCGGGCCGCCGGTTATGAGCAACTGGACGGCAACGCCTGGCTCTCCCAGGATGTGGATATTCTGATTCCGGCCGCCATCGAAAACCAGCTCACCGGTGAAACCGTAAATAAAATCAGCCGGCAGGTGAAAGTGGTGGCCGAGGGCGCCAACGGACCGACGACCCCCGAGGCGGACAAGGTGCTCAGCGAGCGGGGCGTTTTTGTTATCCCGGACTTTCTGGCCAATGCCGGCGGGGTGACATGCAGCTATTTTGAACAGGTGCAAAGCAATATGAATTTTTACTGGACGCTGGAAGAGGTGACCACCCGCCTGGATGAGCGCATGACCCAATCCTTTCTGGATGTGTATGAACTGGCCCGCCGCCGCAACCTCTATATGCGCGATGCGGCCTACATGATTTCCATCAGTCGTGTGGCCGAGGCCTGCAAACTGCGCGGCTGGGTATAAAAGAACAACAGAAACGGGCCTGCCGGGAACGCTCCCCGGCGGGCCTTAAATGAAAGAATCAATTCCGCCCATGACCCAATCTAAAAAATCCTTCGATAAACTGATAGTCAGCCTGGAAGAGCGTGTACGTGAGCTTAACTGCATGTATGAAGTGGAGGAGCTGCTTTCACGCCCGGACATTACCATAAACAGCGCCCTGGCGGGTATCGTCAAGCTCATCCCGGAAGGCATGCAATTCCCCGAAGTTACCGAAGCGCGCATCCAGTACCGCACGCGGGAATATGCCACGAAGAATTTTGCAGAGCGGGAACCGATGATATCCCTGCCCATATTGGTTAATGACAAGGAAGTGGGCGCCATTTCAGTCATCTATAGCGAGGAGCGTCCTCCGGCCATCCACGGCCCCTTTTTGGAGGAAGAAAAGCAACTGTTGGAAACCATCGCCACCCGCCTGGGCTACTTCATCATGTATCAAAAGCTGAAAATGGTTTTCAGCAAATGGGAAAGCGCCAAGGAGGATATCACCTCCAAGAAACAGGGCGAATGGCAGATAGTTCTGGAGCTGCTGCAACGTACCGATCCGGATTTGTACATCCGCATTTCGCGAAAGATGCTCAATCATCTTATCTGGAAGGGCATCACCGAGGCGGAGCGTCTGTTGCAGGCTTTCAGCCCGGTGCCGCAATATGAGCAAAGCGACGTCATGGGGGAAAGCAACAGTCCGCTGACCAAGCAAATCTTTGAAAACTCCACCAAGATCAGCAAGGAAGTATTCATCCTGGCCGAAAAGTATTTGGATAACACGGAGATTCTCAGCAACATACAAAAATGGATGCAGCAGGATAAAACAGCCTTTTTGGTGCGGGCCGCCTCCAATAATGACTCCTCCCTGAACGAAATCGTCGAAGCGCTCTATAAATACTACCAGATTGCTCCGGACGGTCTGCAACTGATGCCCTCCACCAGAACGGGAGTGCGGGCCTCGCTGATCCGCCGTTTTTTCAGCGACCAGCTGGAGTATATCAACATTGCCAAAAATTACGTTCAGGTAAACGACTTTTACAATCTGGTACGGCGTGTCATCTTTCCCAGCGGCAGTCATGGAAAACTGGGTGGTAAAAGTGCCGGGCTCTTTCTGGCCAGGCGAATCCTGCGCCGCGCGCTGAAGGATGATCCGTTAAGCAAGCTGATCAAGACGCCGCGTACCTGGCACATCAGCTCCGATACGCTGATACATTTTATGCACTTTAACAATCTGGAAGAGATTCTGGAGCAAAAGTATAAAACCATTGATGAAATCCGGCAGGAGTATCCCCATGTGGTGCAGTTGTTTAAAAGCTCACACTTTCCTCCCGATATCGCCAACGGTCTGTCGGTGGCCCTGGATGATTTTGGGGAAAAACCGCTGATCGTACGCAGTTCCAGTCTGTTGGAAGACCGCCTGGGTTCCGCCTTTTCCGGAAAATATAAAAGTCTGTTCCTGGCCAATCAGGGCAGTAAGCATAAACGTCTGGAGGCGCTGATGGACGCCATCGCCGAGGTATACGCCTCCACCATCGGCCCCGATCCCATCGAGTACCGCGCCGAGCGGGGATTGCTTGATTTCCATGAAGAGATGGGCATCATGATTCAGGAGGTGGTCGGTACGCGCGTGGGTAAATATTTTCTGCCCAGTTACGCCGGCGTGGCTTTTAGCAACAATGAATTTCGTTGGTCGCCCCGCATCCGCCGCGAGGATGGCCTGATCCGCCTGGTGGCCGGTCTGGGCACCAGGGCCGTGGATCGCCTGTCCGATGACTACCCCATCCTGGTGGCTCCGGGACAACCGGGATTGCGCACCAATGTTTCCATCACCGAGATTGTACGCTATTCACCGCAAAAGGCCGATGTCATCAACCTGGAAAACGGGTGTTTTGAAAGCGTGGAACTGCGCGATCTTTTCAGCGAGGAAGGCAATAACATTCCCGGTATCGAGCAGATGGTTTCCATCTTCGAACACAACAATATCCGTAAACCCATGGGCATCAATGTGGATTTCACGCGGGAAGACCTGGTGGTCACCTTTGACGGCCTGATCAATGACAGCCCGGTCATCAAAGGACTGGGCAAAATTTTACGGGAGCTGCAAAACGCCCTGGCCACCCCGGTGGATATCGAGTTCGCCTCCAACGGTAAGGATATCTATCTGCTGCAATGCCGCCCGCAGAGTTACAGTAAGTATGACGCCCCCTCCCCCATTCCCGACAACCTGGAACCCGACCGCGTTTTATTTACCGCCAACCGCTACATCTCCAACGGACTGGTACCGGAGATCACCCATATCGTTTATGTGGACCCCGATAAGTACAGTGAGATTTCCGATTTGAATGTTTTAAAACGGGTGGCCAAGGCCGTGGGGCAACTCAACAAAACCCTGCCCAAGCGCAAGTTCATCCTGATGGGGCCGGGGCGCTGGGGCAGCCGCGGGGATATAAAGCTGGGAGTGGCCGTCACCTATTCCGATATCAACAACACGGCGGTTCTGATTGAAATCGCCCGTAAAAAAGGCAACTATATGCCGGATCTCTCTTTCGGCACCCATTTCTTTCAGGATCTGGTAGAAGCTTCCATCCGCTATTTACCGCTCTATCCCGATAATGAACAGGTCACCTTTAAGGAAGACTTCTTCAGCAAAAGCCCCAACGTTCTTAGCAAATATATAAAGGGATATAAAGACCTGGATGAGGTATTGCGGGTCATTGAGGTGGATAAGGTCTATCCGGGGCAGGTGGTGCAGATTTTGATGAATGCCGATATGGAAAAAGCCGTGGCGGTTGTCTCTCCGCCTAAATCGGGCAACATAGAGATGCTGGATGCCAACCCGGGGTTTAATACCGACGGCAGCGCTCATTCCGTTTGGCGCACCCAGATGGCCGAGCAGATAGCGGCACAGATGGACCCCAGGCGATTTGGCGTGAAGGAGGTTTTCCTGGCCGGCAGTTCCATGAATAAAACCGCCCAGCCAGGCAGTGACATCGACCTGTTTATCCGTTTTAAAGGCAACGCGCAGCAAAAACGCGAGCTGGACAGCTGGCTGGAGGGCTGGAGCCTCTGCCTGGATGAAATCAATTACCGGCGTACCGGTTTCAAATCAGGCAAATTGCTGGACATCCATTATTTAGAGGACAACGAAGATACGGAAAAAATGAAAAAACTGCTTTTCGCGGTTCATTAAAAAAAACGGTGCGCTTGTGCACCCACATAACTTACACAGGAGTTCATCATGAGTGATTACATTAAATCCCTGATGGATGGGGTTAAAGCCAAGAACCCCAGCGAGCCTGAATTTCATCAGGCGGTAGAAGAAGTTGTTGAGTCCTTATCCCTCGTTCTCGAGCGCCATCCCGAATACCGGAAAGCAAAGATTCTGGAACGCATAGTCGAACCGGAGCGGGTGATTATGTTCCGCGTCCCCTGGGTTGATGATCAGGGTAATTTCCAGATCAACCGCGGCTTCCGTATCGAAATGAACAGCGCCATCGGCCCCTACAAAGGCGGTTTGCGTTTTCACCCTTCCGTGAACCTGGGTATTTTAAAGTTCCTGGCCTTTGAGCAGGTTTTTAAAAACAGCCTGACCACCCTGCCCATGGGCGGCGGTAAGGGCGGCTCCGATTTTGACCCCAAGGGTAAAAGCGACAACGAAGTGATGCGTTTTTGCCAAAGCTTTATGACCGAATTGCAACGCCATATCGGCCAGTTTACCGATGTTCCCGCCGGGGATATCGGGGTGGGCGGCCGTGAAATCGGCTTTTTATTCGGCCAGTACAAGCGTATCCGCAATGAGTTTACCGGCGTGCTGACCGGCAAGGGCCTAAACTGGGGTGGTTCCCTGATTCGTCCCGAGGCCACCGGTTACGGCTCGGTCTACTTTGCCGCCGAGATGCTGGCCACCCGCAATGAAACATTTGAAGGAAAAACCTGTCTGGTTTCGGGCAGCGGCAACGTGGCCCAGTACACCGTTGAAAAGATCAACGAACTGGGCGGCAAGGTGGTTACCTTATCCGACTCCTCCGGCTATATCTACGACCCGGCCGGTATCAACGCCGAAAAGCTGGCTTTTGTCATGGAGCTGAAGAATGCCCGCCGCGGTCGCATCAAGGAGTATGCCGACGCCTTTAGCGGGGTCACCTACACCCCCGTGGATTCTTCCCTGGACTACAACCCGCTTTGGAATCACAAGGCCGACTGTGCCTTCCCCAGCGCCACACAGAATGAGATCAACGCCAAGGACGCCCAGAACCTGTTGAACAACGGCGTTTACCTGATCAGCGAAGGGGCCAATATGCCGACCACCCTGGACGGGGTTAACCTGTTCCTGCAGGAGAAGATACTCTACGGCCCGGCCAAGGCGGCCAATGCCGGCGGCGTGGCTGTTTCCGGGCTGGAAATGTCTCAAAACAGCATCCGCCTCTCCTGGTCCCGCGAGGAAGTGGACAAGCACCTGCAAAGAATCATGAAGAGTATCCACACCACCTGCGTGGAAACGGCGGAACGTTTCGACACCCCGGGCAACTATGTCAACGGCGCCAATATCGGCGGTTTTCTGAAAGTTGCCGACTCCATGATGGATCAGGGTCTTGTTTAAACTGTAATAAAGGAAAGGGCGTCGCCAACGACGCCCTTTTTTCATTATGCCGAAAAAACCGCTTCCGGCCATATCCGAGGCCTTTGCTACCGAATTTCCCACCGGTGACCGTTTTAAGGTTTTTCAAAACCTGATGCGACACCGTATCCGTCTGATACTGCTGGTTTCCAGTCCCTATAATTTGTTTCTTTTCGAGGAAGACGGTCGTGTCTACGAACTTTTGCGCCGGGAATATTTTGACCTGGGTTTGAGCTTTTCCCCGGAAATCGTGCGCGTCTCCGGAAGCCGGGAGGCCATTGAAACCCTGAAACAGAATCCTTCATTTGATCTGGTGATCACCACCGCCCACAGCGTGGGGGAAGAGGTACGCCAATTCGCCGATGAACTCAAAAAGGTACGCACCGGCATCCCTTTGGTACACCTGGTATTCGATAATGCGGAATTTAATCCCCGCCTGGAGAGCCAGTCGCTGAACCCCTTTAACGGCATCTTTACCTGGGGCGGCGATTTCCGCATCATCATCGCCATCATCAAATCGGTGGAAGATGCCCTGAACGTCGAGGAAGATGTACGCATGGCCGGGGTGCAGATCATCCTGCTGGTGGAAGATAATATCCGCTTTTATTCTTCCTACCTGCCCCTGCTGTACACGGAGCTGTTACACCAGTCGCAAAAACTGATCCCGGACGGTATCAATCTTTACCATAAATATTTGCGTATGCGCGCCCGTCCCAAGGTACTTTTAGCCACCAACTACGAAGACGCCTGTAAAATCGTGGACAAGTACAAGGATAACCTGCTGGGGGTTATCTCCGATATAAATTATATGCGCGAAGGGAAACGCGATCCCATGGCCGGCATTGCCCTGACCCGCTATATCCGTAACATACACTCGGATATTCCCATCCTGTTGCAATCCCATGATGTTGAGAACGAGCAACCGGCCCATGAAGCGGGAGCCTCATTCCTGAAAAAGGACGATCCCCATCTGCTAAAGGATCTGCGGCGCTTTGTTAATGATGAATTGGGATTCGGCGATTTTGTGTTCCGTACCAGTGACGGCAAGGAGATACAACGCGCCCACGATCTTGTAAGCCTGAAGGAAACCCTGAAAAAAATACCGGCCGATGTATTAAAATACCATGCCGACCGCAATCATTTTTCCAACTGGTTAAAAGCCCGCCGTGAGTTCTGGCTGGCCTATCACCTGAAATCACGCACCACCACCGATTATCCCAATCTGGAATCCCTGCGTCAGGATCTGATTTCCGCCCTGGAGCTTTATTTTAGCTTTCAGCGCCGGGGGGTGCTTAGCGACTTTGACCGCAATAATTTTGACCCGGAATACGGATTCGCCCGTATAGGGGAAGGTTCCATTGGCGGCAAGGCGCGGGGCCTCAGTTTCTTAAACCAGCTTATCAACAGCAGCGAGTTACATGCCCGCTTTAAAAATATAAAGATACGGGTACCGGCCGCCCTCATTTTAGGCACGGATGTTTTTGACGCCTTCATGGAGGAAAACAACCTTTTTCAGGAGGTACTGGATAATGAGGATGAAGCCCATATTCAGGATCTGTTTTTAAAGGCCCATTTCCCTGAAAGCTACTCCCGGGATTTAAAACATTTTCTGGAAATCGTTAAGAAGCCGTTGGCCATCCGCTCCTCAAGCCTGCTGGAAGATTCGCAGTACTTTCCCTTTGCCGGGATATATGACACGGTTATGCTGCCCAACGTGGAAGACGGTATTCATGACCGCCTGGAAAACCTGATTCTGGGCATCAAGATCGTTTTTGCCTCCACCTATTCCAAAAAGGCGCGCACCTATATGCGCCATACCTCCTTTCGTCTGGAAGAGGAAAAGATGGCTGTTATCATTCAAACGCTGGTGGGCAAGAACCATAACGGCCGCTTTTATCCGGAACTTTCCGGGGTGGCCAAATCCTACAACCATTACAGTATTCCACCGCAAAAATCGGAGGACGGCCTGGCCAGTGTGGTTTTGGGTCTGGGCCGCATGGTGGTGGAGGGTGGCAATTCCGTTAACTTTTGCCCCAAATTTCCACAGTATATCCACCAGTTTTCCAGCATAGAACAGACCCTGCAGAATAATCAAACCCGTTTTTTCGCCCTGCCCCTCTATTCGGACAAGGATCTGGATTTCCGCCATCCGGATAAAATGCTGGAATCCTACGATCTGAAAACGGCGGAAAAAGACGGCAGTTTAAAATATATCGCCTCTACCTATTCACCGGAAAACCGCGCCATTTACGATGGCATCTCCCGTCAGGGCTATCGTCTGATCACCTTGGCCCCTATCCTGAAATACAATCTTTTTCCCCTGGCCTCCATGCTGGAAACGATTTTAAAACTGGGTAAGGAAGGCATGGGCAATGATGTGGAGCTGGAATTTGCCATACAGCTTAGCGATAAGCCGTCCGAGCCACACACCTTTGCCCTGCTGCAAATGCGCCCCATTGCCAGTTCGGCCATGCACTATAAAATCAAAAGACCGGAAAAGAGTAAAATTATATGCTATAGCAATCAGGTGTTGGGAAACGGACGTATCGAAAAAATTGAGGATATTATATGCGTGCATCCCGGGATGTTTGACCGTTCCCATACCCGTGAGATTGCCCAGGAGGTCGCCTGGTTCAATCAGCAGTTTTTTGAACAGCAGAAAAAATATATGCTGATCACTCTGGGACGGCTGGGAAGCCGGGATCCCTGGCTGGGCGTGCCCGTGCAATGGGAAGATATTTCGGAGGCGCGGGTCATAGTGGAAAGCGGTATCGAGGAAATGGTCATCGAGCCGTCGCAGGCGTCGCATTTTTTCCACAATATCAGCTTTTTCCGGGTGGGTTACTTTACCGTCACGCCCAATAAAAGCAGCCATATGCTTAACTGGGACTGGATAGACCGGCAAGAGATCGTAAAAAAACTAAACTATGTGTGCCATATCCGGGTGACGGAAAAGCTTATCGCCGAAATGGATGGGGCCAATAATGAGGGAATCATCCGACTTAAATAAAAAAGCCCCGCAGGGCGGGGCTTTAAAATTCTTCTATAAAAGGGAAGCCAGTATAATACCCAGAATCAGCCAGATGGGAATGGAAATGAGCAGAGCCCATATGATTCCGTTTGCCGTTTTCAGGGAACTGGACAGACCGCGTTTTTCCAGGGCACGGGTTATTTTTAAACGCACCTCTTCGATATGAAAAGGCTTGGTCAAATAATCGTAGGCACCTTTCTTGATGGCCTCCACCGCCGTTTCGATGGTAGGATGAGCGGTAATCATGACAAAAACCATGTTTTTATCATGACTGCGCACGCGTCTTAATAGCTCAATCCCATCCATTTCCGGCATATATAAATCAGATAAGACAACATCAACCTGTTTATTCTTTATTACTTCCAGGGCCTCTACGCCATTTGCCGCGGTATAGGGTTCGAAGTTCATGCTCTTCAAAACGCTTTTCAACGTTTCTCTGACATCCTCTTCATCGTCAACTATAAGTATATGGGGAATTTCAGCCATTTTTTCTCCTGCAAAAGATAGATATGAAGAACTTCGGATAAAATATACGAGAATTTAAGATATAATTATATATTTTAACTGTGATATTAACCAATTAATTTAAATGATCGCGAAAAGGCCCCCAGTCAAAGCGATCGAGCAACCGGGAGAGTTTATGCAGGTTCTTGTCAATGTTGTAGTAATGCCGCCAACTCTGAAACCGGCCCAGATCCAGACGGGGCTGATCGGCGTCAAACTCCCAGGGATGCATATACATGATGGCCGGCAGCTTTTCCCGGTTCATTTTACGGATACCCATGGTCGTAACCGCATTGGGAAATATCCGCAGATATCCTCCCCCTCCGAAAGGCATGTTTTTCCCGAACCAGCGCATGGTGGACATGGGAAACTCCTCCAACTTATAACCGTTTTTTTCAAAAGCCACATAGCGGTGGCGCGGGGCATCGGGCACCCCGTAGCGATCATGCCAGACCGGGTATATGGAGGAATCATACCGCAGGCCCAGTTCGGCCATGATTTGCAAACTCCAGAAGGTCTCCCGCACCACGGAAAAGGTAGGTGCGCGAAAACCCAGCACTTTTTCTCCCGATATATCTTCCAGAATATCGATGGATTCCTTTAAATCTTCCCGGAATTCATCCGGGGTCATTTTTGTCACCATACGGTGATAGCTGCCATGGCTGGCCACTTCATGCCCGGCGGCAACGATATCTTTTATGATTTGCGGATGTTTACGGGCTACCCAGCCCAGGGTAAAGAAAGTCGCTGTTACACCTTTCTCCTCAAAAAGGCGCAACAGCTTTTCCATATTTTGCGGAACACGTTGCGGCTGCTGATCCCAGGAGTCCCGCGGAAAGCGCTCCTGAAGCGACTCCGGGTGAAACCACTCTTCAACATCCACGGATAGAATATTTTTCATTAACTTAAACGGTACTCATCATTTTTTTGAATTGTGACGGCGACACACCTTTACGGTTCTTAAAAGAACGGCTAAAGCTTGACAGCTCACTGTACCCCAGAATCTGGGATATATTTTTGGTCGGCAAATCCACCTTGGTAAAGATCAGATTTTCATAGTAATCGATCACCTTTTGCATAAAGCTGCGAAAAGACTGATCCGTCTCCCGTTTAAACTCCTGACTGAAGTAGCCGGGACTTATATTGAGATAGGATGATATTGCCGAGATATTACAATCCCTAATCGGCGCACTTTCGATAAACTGCATGGCTCTTTTCATTCTGGGTGAAAGCCTGGAGAACTGTATGCCAAATTTCTCGTAAGGAATCTTGCGCCAATAGTTATCCTGCAATTGTTTCAGAATCTCCGCCAGATCCGACTTTCTATTTTCGCCGATGATCATTTTTACTTTAGAAGTAAGAGAAAGATCGGGAATTTCATTAAAGTTCAGGGAATGGTTGTACAGTATAACCGCCAAACCGGGAGTCAACGATTGTACGCGTGAAAGGATGGTCAGCCCCTGGCGGTCAATACCGGTAATGACGATGAACAAGAAGTTAAAAACCTCATCAAAACGTATCTCATGGATTGCCTCATAAGCATCCAGTTCAATGTTCCCCACTTGTTCTATGATATCCCGGCATTCCTGCACAATGGCCGGTTGTGTTGTGACAATAATTCCTTTATACATTTGCCAAATCCCCTTTGATTCACGTTTCTACAGTATAGCGGAATGTGGCAAGGGGTATTGTGACTTATGTAACGAAATGAGACCTCATTTTCTAACGAATGACGACTAATTTTCCCGAAGCCCGTTTATTGCCCTGTTCATCCTTGATAACATAAATATACAGTCCGGAGCTGATATCCTTGTTATTATTGTTCTTAACGTTCCAACGATACAGGGGGCCGTTTATACGCTGGTTAAAGACCGGTTCACCAATGATATTGTATATGGCCAGATCCGTTACCAGGGGCAGATCGGTGAAAAATATGCCCCGTCCGTCGGTATCCAGAGTTGCTTTGTAAGGAATGGGAAAAACATTGATCTCACCGGATTCCGCCGTTGAGAAAACCGAGTCGGCGGAAAAACTTATTTGACCGGCCTCATTGCGGGAAACCACCCGAAAATGATAGATGGTATTCTCCTGCAAACCACTGATTTGCTGATCATGCTCAAGGGTAAAATCGCTGTCGCCTTCGGTGACCTTATCATAGGCCGTGGAGGTACCGTATTCGATATAATCGATGGTCGGCAGCACCGTTTTCCAGTTCATGGCCACATTGGTACCGGAGCCGAGATAAGCCACCTGTACTCCGCCGGACACACTTTGGGTTACCACGGTGATGGTAAAAACCGTGGAGGCCTGCGCACCGGCATTGTCGCTCACTTTTAACAGGAACACCTCATGCCCGCGAAAACCGGCCGGTGTAAAAAAGGTAATGGCATGAGCGGCATCATCAATAAAGTAACCGATAAACCCTTCACCCGATGTGATCAGGTCAATGGATACCAGGTCTTCAACCCCGTCGGGATCAATAAAGAAATCGGTAATGGGCAGGGTTTGGAAGCTGTTCTCGGTCATGGTAATCGACGATACCGAACGGGAACGGGGCGCGTCATTGACGGGTGTGACGGTTACCAGCAGGGTGTCAAAGTCCACATTGCCATCCGGATCCCGTACTTCCAGGAAAATCTCCTCCTGGCCATTCCAGTTGGCATTGGGAATCAGTGTAAGCTCATCGGAGTCGCTTAAATCCAGATCGATATTTTCCAGCGTGTTAAAGGTCCAGCTTAGTTCGCTCACATCATTATCGCTGTCGGAAACATAAGAACGCAGATCGATGGAGCGCTGAGTATCCTCGGCAAAGGTGATATCGGCAATGGCACTGATATGTGGTGCCCGCGCCTGATCCTGACGATACACCGTTATTGTGGTTGTATCGCGCGCGCCGCCCGTATCGCTGACATACACCGAAATAACTTCCTGTCCCCGGTAGGCGCTGTCCACTGAAAAAGTGGCCAGGCCGGCACTGGTGATCTGCACGGTCACATTCACTTCGTTGGCGGTACTCCAGCTCAGATCTTCCTTAAGATTATCCACATCGCTGGTATAGGAAGCCAGGGAAAGCTGCCTGCTCAACTGTTCGGAAAGGTTTACCGATGGCAGGGCGCTGAACACGGGGGGATCATTGACCGCTTTCACTAAAACCGCCACCTGAACACTATCCTTATTACCGTCGGGATCCGTGACAATCAGACGAACCTCGCTGCTACCGTTCCAATCCTCTGTGGCGGTAAACAGAGCGGTATTTTCACTGTGATCGATATCTACACTGATATTTTGAGAGTTGCGGGCAAACCAAAAGAGGTTTTGAACCGGATCATCATCATCGGTAACATAGTTATTCAACTGGACGGTCTGACCGGCGTCTTCATCAAATGAGACCTGCGGGAAATTGCTGATAACCGGCGCCTTTAAGTCCGCGGGGGTCACCCGCACCACCAGGGTATCGGTATCCGTGTCTCCGGCCACATCCGTCACCCTGACACTGACATATTCGAAACCGTCCCAGTCGCCTGGCGTGGTGATGGTTAAAATATCCTTACTGTCATCAAAAGAAAGGCTGATCCGGCTATAGTTGGTAAAGGACCAACTGATATTGGCAATATTATCATCCACATCAAAAACGTAAGGCTGCATATCCACCGTTACCGTGGTATCCTGGGAAAGGTTAAGACTAGGCAGACCGGAGAGTACCGGTGCGTCATTGACGGCGTTTACGGTAACCGTCAGCGTCGTCTGGTCGGAAAGCCCCGTTTCATCGGTAACGGTGACCGTGGCCGTTCTTTGGCCGTACCAGTTGGCCGCGGGTGTGATGGTCAATTTGTTCTTGTTAATGGAAAAATCGATGGAATTGACTTCGGTAATCGTAAAGACCAGGTCATCCACCTTACTATCCGGGTCACTCACATAGTCGCTTAAAATTACGGTTCCCTGCCCGTCCTCCTCAACCGTTGTGCTGATGGTGCCGGTGAATTTGGGCGGTTGTGCCGTCGGTGAACTGCTGGAACGGATGGACATGCTGTGCGTATCCTCAAAGCCCTGATCATCCTTAACCCTAAACAGCAGGGTTTCCTGCGAGTTCCAGTTGGACGGCGTGCTGATGGAGGCTACCCGGTTGTTGTTTATGCTCACGGTAAGCTTATCCGCGCCACTGATGCTCCAGACCAGGGTATTATCCGGATCGTCCGGATCATCCACGTAATTATCCAGGGGAATTTGAATGGTGGTATCCGACGGCAATACTTCCGAGCTGCTCATGCCACTGATTTTGGGAATAGCCACACTCAATTCATTGGTATAATCACTGCTGTTGAGTGAAAAATCCACGGATTTAAGGCGATAGTAATAAAGCACACCCTTTTGCACCCCATTGTCCGTATAGCTATGCTGTGGCGCCTGTACGCTGTCCAACTGGCTGCTGGCATTGGGAGCGGTGGAACGGAACACGCGATAAAGATAGAGGTCGTTTTCCGTACCCAGATCCCAGGAGAGATTTATCCCGGTTGTTTGAGCGGACAAAAAGGTCGCCCCCAGGGCCAGCCATAAGGTGATCATTTTCATAAATCTATGGTAGCTCAACTTTTAACTCCTTCGAGAATGGGCTTTCCACGCTGTTGACAACAGCGGTAACACTGATATAGATGGCTCCCTTGACTTTCACCGGTTTCTTAAAACGATGCTCGGTGCCGGGAATCAATGCTGAGTTAATTTTTTTCCACGGAGCATCCGGGGCCAGCTTGGCATAAACATTATACCGTGCTCCACGCACTTCACCCCAGTTTATAATCAGACGATCACCCTTTATTTGATAACGCAAATGGAGCGGGGCCCGGCTACGGGTAATGGTGTAGTTGGAATATCGGGGTCGTGTCTTACGGATTTTAACCCCCGGCAGGCCAAAGCGAAAAGTGAAACCGATACGGTGGGTGTTCCCCAGATCGGAAAGATTATAGTAGGTATAATCCACCAGATAACGGTTGGCAATATTAAATCCGGCACCATAGCCCGGTTGAAAAGCCTGATTGTTCTTAAACTGATTTCCAACACGCAAAGAAAAAGTTTTTAAAAAGGTATATTCCATGCCGGCATTGAAGGAAATATCCGTATCGATGGATTTATAGGCATCCACGGCAATCCGCCAGGGTATGCCTCGAATTTTATACGCCAGCCCCAGGCGAAACTGCAAGGGAAGTTTTTCCAGTTGGGCGTCATATTTTATATCATTGCCAAAGTTTTGAACGGCCAGCCCCAGAGTAAGACCGGGGATAAAGGTATACATATATAAACCGGCATCTATGCCGATACCCGAAGCGGTAATATCGGCCAGGTTATCCTGAAAGTATTTTATGCCGACGCCCAGGAATAAACTGGGATGAATGCGATAGCCTAAGCCTAACTGAATGATGCTGGAAGAGACATTAAACTCTTCGGTGGCATTGCCATAGGCGTCTTTACCCATCAGCGAGGGCATCCACAAATGGGAGATACTGACCGCAATGCCGAACTTGCGGTCAAAATTGTAGCCGAAGACCACATTGTCCATTTTGATATCTTCAAACCATTGCGTGTGGTTCAGGGCCAATGCTCCTTTTTTAATATTGGCCAGACCCGCGGGATTATAGAACAAAGCATTTTCATCATCCGCGACAGCGGTAAAAGCCTCGCCCAGGCCGGCCACACGGGTGCTTAAGCCCGAACGCAGAAACAGGGCTCCGGCCGATCCGGCCGCCGAAGAGGGGGATTGGGCCCACAGGGATGTGAACAAGAGTAAAAAAACGATAAAACTGCGAACGATCATAATACTTCCATATTTTACCGGTGGGAAAAGCAACTATGGTGCCAAGCAGAAACCTGCCTGTTATAGCCACCGGGGCTCCTTCACTAAAACTCCTGTTGTAAAAATATTGTACATACGGGAGTTTTCCGCTCTTATAACAAACGGCCTATAACTTTGGTCATCGATTTAGGTGATACCAGCAGATTGGTATAACTGGCATTGGCCAAAGGACAGGCACACTCCCTTTTTCTGATACTTTTACGGATTTTAGCCGCGCTGCGGCTATTCCAGATAGCCTTAAAATCATAATCATACTCACGTAAGTTACCCATGGAATCGGCCCGGATGCAACAGGGCCACACATCACCGTCGGGCGATATCTGACAAGAGGTAATTCCGGCAAAACAAGGGATAATCTGCTCCCCGCGACTCAGGTACTTTTTCACCAGGGCATAATATTCCAGGCGAAAGGCCCGGGCAATGCGTGCCACGCCGCCGGGCTTACTCTTTTTCATTTCCGTTATTAAAAAATCGATAGCGCGCCGGTACTTTTCCAGACTGGGAGTGATCGGCTCTTCCATCGTTCCCAGTTCCACACGTTCCTCGGCAATTTCCGTTATATAGGAGTCGGGTTCAAAGCGAATCAGTTCCCGGTAGATATCCTGAAAGCGGTCCACGTTAAAGTTGGATATAACCGTATGAATACCCAGGGTAAAATTCGGAGCCGACCGCAATTCGTAAAGAGCTTTGTACGTTTCCATGGCCCGCTCCCAGTTGCCGGGAAAGCCGCGGATTTCATCGTGTCTCTCCCCGATCTCATCCAGGGAAAGATTGATGATTATATCGGAATCGCTGCAATACTCGATCATCTCCTGTACCCGGCCCGGAATCACCTTATACAAACTGCCGTTGGTAGGGATGTTTATAATACCGGGACGGCAATGATCATAGGCCGCCTTGACCACATCCACGATATCCCGGCGCAAAAAAGGTTCCCCTCCGCTAAAGGTGAACCAGTAGGGGGCCCGGCCCAGCTTTTCAAACACTTTGTTATACTCATCCAGGGTAAAATTTTCCACCCGTTTTTCATAAACATTGCAGGTATTACACCGGGAGTTACAGGAGTAAAGCAGGCTAATGGTCACATTAACCGGATACGGCGCGGCTCCCATATCCACATGATAGTATCTGTGAAAATTGGGGATACGTGACAACAGTTGTATTTTTTTTGATGTTTTCGGGTTCATCTCGTCTCCGCTTGCTTATTTATGCGAAAGTATTTCGCCGTTTTCAGGCACCGGTTCCGGCCTACCCAACAGGGGGTAAAGCAATATTTTAATTTTATTCCAGCGGTTGTATTTTCCACCGAAGGCAATAACGGCCAGAATTTTCACCGGCCATTGTGCCCCGAATTTCAGGCTGTTTATGATTATGCGCGCCACCAGCATCTGCTTTCGTAAATCAATGATAAAGCCCTCTTTCAGGCGCCGGTCATAAGCAGAAAGGGTGGCCGCGTCAAAGGCTTGTCCGGCCAGGGCTTCCTCCAGGGTGGCCGCCGCGGCTTCCGCCGCATCGATGGCATAATCAATACCCGCGCCAAACAAAGGACTGACCATGCCGGCGGCGTCACCCAACACCAGTTGAGAATCATCGGAATAGTGATCAATCAGCCACATGGGGATAAAGCCCCCTTTTTTATCCGTTATTTCCCGCGCCTTTAACAAAGGGGCGCTTGCCGCATAGCTGTTTATAAATTCAAACAGCTTTTCCTTGACTTTAATTCCTTTATCTATCTCGGACTGTATGGTACCCACACCAATATTGGAAACATCGCTGTCGGGAAAAATCCAGCCATATCCCCAGGGGAAGAGGGCTTTATCCAGATAAATGACCATCTCATCCGGCCGGGTGGCCAGCCCCTGCATCTCATAGGCATAGGCATAGGCCCAGTTTTTGCGGTTTTTTTTATGATCAAAACGGGGATTTTTTTTGGCCAGGGTGTGCGGACCGTCGGCAAAGGCCACCACTTTGGCCCTAACCGTGTATTTTTCCTTTTTATCCAGATCCTGCAATTGCACCTCAATATGTCCCGTCTCGATCCGTTTCCAGTCCACGGCCCGGGTGCGGGTGCGGTAATCGGCGCCGCTCTCCCCCGCCCTGTCGGCCAGAAAGCGATCAAAAATACGCCGCTTTACGGTCACCTGATCACAATCATAGGTTACATCCCCCCAGGGCATTTTAAAAACATTCCTGCGAATATGCTGTTCCATGATTTTGGGATCGTTTACATAACGGTCAAAATAGGGCTTGTCAAAAAGTCCGCCACAGGCGGTTGTCTTCCCGGCATAAGCGTCCTTTTCCACCAACAACACTTTATGTGACTTTTCCGCCAGCAAACGGGCCAGCACGCTCCCGGCGGGGCCGGCGCCAAGAATAACTACATCAAATTGTTCCATGGATTCCCTTATCTTAGTATCCTTCCCATTATCGAAAAAAAAACCACTACCTTAAAATAAGGGAGTGGTTTGATAGGCATATCAAAAATGAGAAGCTACTTAAGCAATGTCAGGCGTTTGGACAGGCGCGTTTTCCCCACCTGTAAGAGATAAATATACATTCCGCTGGATACCTCGGCGCCTTGTTGGTTGCGCCCGTCCCACAGGGCGAAATAGCGCCCTTCCACCAGGGGGCTGTCAATCAGATACCGGATCAGACGACCACGAATATCATAGACCGCCAGCGATACATTTTGACCTGCTTCCTCGACAGGCACGGCAAAATCGATACGCGTTATCCCGTTAAAGGGATTGGGGAAATTTTGGGACAGTTCCGGCGTTTGCGGAATCAAACCGGATACGGTTACAACAGATGTATTGCCGGTGTAAACAATATCTTTTGCCGGATAAACATTAAGGCTGCCGTCATAATCCCGGCTGCGTAACTGGTAGCTATAGCGGCGTCCCGTTTCCACATCCGTATCCATCAAATAATATTCCTGCCCGTAACTACTGGTACCCAGCCCGGCTAAATCCCCGTTGTCGTTATAGTCGCTTATTTTTACAAAATCCTGTTCCACCGCTGACTTACGCCACACTTCAAAGCCCAGATTGTCGCGTTCGCTTTCGGTGCTCCAAAACAGCTCAATGCCGGATGCGGAGGAGGTCAGGGTAAAGGCGGCCAGTTCTACCGGCAGCGCGTTATCCGTGGAAACCGATCCCAGGGTAAACCTGGAAAAACGGGCCAGTTCCTTACTCAGACCGCTAACGGTGATCACATCATTCAGGGCATCTATGGTTTGGGAACCGGTTCCGGCAATTTCCCATTGAGAAGTGGTTTCGTTCCAAACACAGATACGTAAGTCGGCCTCATTGTTGATGGCACTCCACTCGCTGATGCCGGCATAAGTAAAATCAATGGTGGCATTATAGGTACCGGCCGCGGTAACGATGGTATAAAACCCGTTGGCAGCCACATGGTTAATGGCAGGATCAACGGCGCTGCGGTCGGGAACGGCTCCGTGGTTAAAAAGAACGGAAGTGGAATCGCTTATGTCTTTTGTAGAAAAGGTTATATCAGCCTTCCCCCCATTATAGGAATAGGTCGCCGTGCTGGAAGCGGGTATCCATTGCTTTTCAGCCAGGCTGTTTACCCACCAGGAAAGCTCGTTGGCATTCTGGGCGGTGGCAATAATATCGATGTCTCCGTCACCATCCAAATCCTGCGGTAATGCAAAATAGGCATACGTGAAGGTAGTGCTGATATTTATTTGGCTAAAATTTTGTGTTCCGTCATTCTGAAACCAGGCAATAGTGTTATCATCATCAGCGGCGCCGGCCAAATCAATGTCACCATCGGCATCTATATCCGCCGCAAACACATTTCGGGCATTTCTAAAGGAAGTTACCAGATTAGCTTCGGCGGCAAAGGAACCGGAGCCATTATTCTCATACCAGGCGATATTGTCTGCCCCCCAGAGAGCCAACAAAATATCGAGATCATTATCTTTATCCAGATCCGTAGCGATTACGAACCATGGCCCATTGCTAATAGGAGAAATTGTGTTTTGGGTAAAGGATTCCGAACCATCGTTCGCCCACCATGAAAGATCACGCTCTGTATTATTAAGATCCGCATTTCCGGCAGCCACGGAAATGATATCCTCTTCAGCATCACCATTTATATCACCGCTCCAGACCGAAGCGGCAGCCTCATAATTTGTGATCAGAGAGTTTTCAGTAAAGGAACCCGAACCGTTATTTTTAAACCACCGGATTTTATCGCCACCTAAATCATTTGTGATATTGTAATAGCTGCTTATTACTTCCGGACGCTGATCTCCGTCGAAATCAGTAACATGTATGGAATAGATGGTGCTGTCCGCGGCTCCCAGTGTGTTTTGGGTCCACCCTCCATCAGCCGGCGTCCCGTCACTGGCAAACCAGCTTAGGGCCTGCCGTCCGTCTCCTCCGGCAAGGATGTCTGGAAATCCATCTTCATTCAAATCCGCCACATAAACCGAACGGGCTCCCAGCACGGAATTGCTTACAAGATGTTCCGTAAATTGTTGTGATCCGTCGTTTTCAAACCATACCAATCTGCCTGGGGTAGCTGATGTGTCATTGGCGGTCGCCACAATATCCATATCGCCATCAGCATCCAAATCAATTACGGTAATACGTTTTGCCAATACCAAAGTATCACTTATCAGAGTTTTTGTTGAGAATGTTTGAGCGTGGGATAAACCGGCTACGGTCAGCGTCACTAAAATCCATTTTATAGGGGACATCATATTTCCTGTACTATATTTATCGCATCAAAATTACACGCAGCCAAAACAGCGGATTTTTAAAAACGCCTTTGGGTAGCGGTCTACCATAGACCATTATAAAAAAATTAGCTACCGGTTTAAAACGGCTGCTCCAGCGGAAAAAGCGTCCGCTAAACTTGTCTGAATCAAACTTTCTTTTTAGCCAGTCGGAGTAAAAGAAACCCGGTAAAATCTTTCTTTGCCACCACAGTTCATAGGGTTCCAGATTCTCTTTTGTCGGCAGTTTATTCTCCCGCACCAAATGCGTAGCCATTTCCGCGGCCTTCATGGCGCTTAAAATGGCAAAATAGATACCGCCGCCGGTAACGGGGTTTATAAAGGCCGCCGCATCACCTACCAATATGGTACCGTCCGTTATTCGTGAACCGGGAAGCGTGCCCAACGGCAATGGCGCCCCTTTCATCTCATTCACGGGTTGGGCACCGGCAAGTAACTTTTTTAATTCGGGATTATGTTCGATAACTTCCAGAAAAATATCACGGATGGTGCGTCCGCTACTCTTCTTATGCTTCTTGTTGAGCATAATTCCCACATTGGCCATATCCGGGGCCACGGGAAAAACCCATACATACCCCGGTAATGTCCGGCTATCATAAAAAAGATGCACGGAAGAATCAAATTTTTTCCCCTTAAAATACCATCTTAATCCGTCAAAGTGATGCGCCTGATCACGTTTTAGTAATTTTAACAACCGCGCCGTGTAGGAATTGGCCCCGTCGGCAGCGATTATCAACCGGGCTTCTATCCGCCGGATGCGGCCGTTTTCACGATTTTCCACCTCCAGCACCTGAAAATCGCCGCTATTTTGAATCGACACCAGCTTATGGCCGCTGAGCACATAATCACTCACGCTTTCCGCGCGCCGGTAAATGGCATAATCAAATTCGGTACGCGGAATGCATCCGCTCTTGGTACTGGCATCGGCCTGCAGGCTGCCATAGACAGTGACATGATTTTGCGGACCATATACCTTCAAACGATTGATTTTATAGCCGTTTTTAAAAAGGTCGTCTTCCTTAAAACCCAGTTCTTCCAGCAGCTTAAAGGTTTTCAGGGGTATGCCGTCCCCGCACACCTTATCCCGGGGGAAAGTCGCCTTATCAACCAGAGCCACGCTCAGCCCGTTTTTATGACAGCTTAAGGCGGCCGTGGAACCGGCGGGACCGGCGCCGATAACGGCCACATCAACCTTAATCTTTTCCTGCATCGGACTCCCCCTTTAATATTCTCCTGAGACGCTTTAACAGTTGCGGATCATATTTAAACATAAAGACAACATATATCAGTACACTGCCCACAATGGCCGCTATCAAAACCAGAACATTATGCAGGCGGGAAAGCCCCAGGTAAAGGGCCACAAGATATACCAGCAAGAACAACAGTGACCCGGCCAGCGCGGGTAGAAATTTCCGGGCCACGCTCATCCATGTGGCGCCGATAAGACTAAAGGCTTTGTATTGCCCGATGACCACAAAGGTCATCAACAGCAAGGAAACGGTTAAAACCACCGCGTTCAACCCCAGGGAGGCGCTAAAATAGACGCCCGGCAATAAAAAGAGTGCCAGACTCAAATTGATTTTCAACTCCTTATCCGGCTGCCCCATGGAGAGAAAAACCACACTAATGGTCGTCCACACGGAACGGGCAAACCCGGCCAGCGCCAGAAATTGCAGGGGAACGATCACCGCCGTCCATTTGGAACCGTAA
>Ga0256832_1000641_pt1 | contig 22914 bp, 18 predicted proteins | sample 134614metaG_FD_190534 | JGI IMG/M metagenome (GOLD analysis project Ga0256832, IMG submission 190534) | Hydrothermal vent microbial communities from Lau Basin, Pacific Ocean - 134-614 | ecosystem: Environmental > Aquatic > Marine > Hydrothermal vents | place: Pacific Ocean: Lau Basin | collected... | reverse complement strand
CAGTTTTCTTAAAGCCCGTATTTCTTCCTGCAGTTCAGTATTGGACGGTTCCGGTACTTTGGTCTTTAATACGGCTTTTTCATGTTCTTCATTAAGCACATTAACCACGACACCAATAACCATATTCAAAAAAGCAAAGGCCGTAAAGAAAATAAAACTCAGATAATAAATCCAGCTTAAGGGATAAACCTCCATCGTTTCATACTGTACATCGGTCCAGTCTTCAAATGTCATTACCCGGAACAGGGTCAACATGGATATGGCAATATCCCCCCATAACTCCTCATTAATATCCGCAAAGAAGGTACTGCCGACAGCGGCATAGATATAAAAAATAATAAACATCAGGGCAATAATATAGCCCAGCTGCGGCATAGCCTTAAGCAGGGAATTAAGCAGGATTTTTAATTCCGGTATTATGGATACCATCCGCAGTACCCTGAAAATACGGATTAAACGCCCGACCAGCGCCAGTTCACTGTCCTCAATCGGGATCAGGCTCATGACCACAATCAGGGTATCAAAAATATTCCAGCCCTGTTTAAAGAAATCTCGTTTGTGTTCCTCTGCCAGGAAGCGGATTATAATTTCCACCAGAAAAATCCCGGTAATCAACCAGTCCAGGGCATGGATCAACCAGAGAGTACGAGGTGAAATATCAAAGGTTTTGGCACCGATAACCAGAGCCGAGAAAATAATAATAAAAATAACAAAAGATTCAAAAAATCGGTTACTGCGGATCCGACGAAAGGTTTGAGTAAGACTTGCGCTGTTCATAATGTTTGTTTCAACAGTTAAACGGGAAATGAATTATACTGTTGAAAACAGTTTATTGAAACGACTGTATTATATTATTAACTCATGGGTACAGGTGTGACTCGCAGGACTTCTTCAATGGTAGTAATGCCTTTGGCCACTTTCTGGGCACCGGCCAGGCGCATTGGCTTATAGCCCTCCCGAACGGCCTGACGGCGCAGAGTGTCCAGTTCGGCGTTCTGGCTGATCAGGTGTTTTAAGTCCCGGCTCAGCGGCAGCATTTCAAACAGGCCGACCCGTCCCATAAAGCCGGTATTGCGACATTCGATACAGCCCACCGGTTTATAGATTTTCTGTGGCGGCTCACTTTTCCAGGGCCGCACCATATCCACCCAGACATCGGTATCGACTTCAGTGTCTTCCTTACAGTGCGGGCATAGAGTTCTGACCAGACGCTGGGCCATAATACCGATAATACTGGAGTGGATAAGATAGGTGGGCACACCAATATCCCGTAAACGAACAATAGCCGACAGGGTATCATTGGTATGTAAAGTCGTCAGTACCAGGTGACCGGTTAAGGAAGCCTGTACTGCCATCTCTGCAGTTTCACGATCACGGATCTCCCCAATCATTATAATATCGGGATCCTGACGCATCAGGGTTCGCACACCCTGGGCAAAGTCCAGGTCAATGTTCTGCTGTACCTGCATCTGATTGAATTTCGGTTCAATCATTTCAATGGGATCTTCCACCGTGCAGACATTGACTTCCGGCCTGGCCAGTCGTCGCAAGGTGGTATAAAGTGTACTGGTTTTACCGGAGCCGGTAGGACCGGTGACCAGAATAATGCCATTGGGCTGTTTGATCATATTTTCCCAATGCTGTTTTTCCTGTCTGCCAAAACCCAGCGAGGCAAAATCTTTGTTCAGCACTTCCGGATCAAAGATCCGCATGACCAGTTTTTCACCAAAGGCAGTGGGCATGGTGGACAGGCGCAGTTCTATTTCCTGCCCGGCCGGAGTACGGGTTTTAATCCGGCCATCCTGGGGACGGCGCTTTTCGGAAACATCCATCCGGCCCAGTATTTTTATCCGGCTGGATACGGCATTCATCACGGCTGCAGGAATTTCATAAACTTGCTGCATAATACCGTCAATTCGAAAACGTACATTAGCCTGTTCCCGTCTCGGTTCCAGGTGAATATCACTGGCACGCTGTTCAAAAGCATACTGCAGTAGCCAGTCCACAATTCTGACAATGTGGTTATCATTGGCATCCAGATTTCCGGCACGGCCCATTTCAATAAGCTGTTCCAGGTTCTGAATACCCAGAATTTCATCCTCACTCTGGTATCTGGCCTGGGTTACTGAGGAGGAAACACTGTAGAACTCCACCAGATAGTGGGCAATATCATCCGGATTGGCCAGCGCCAGTTCAACTTTTTTATTGTTGATCCGTTCAATTTCAGCAATCCAGTCCGTCTGAAACGGCTGTGCCGTAGCCACATAAACCCGATCGGCATGTACCTCAACAGGCAGGACATTAAAGTTACGGGCATAGGAAAAGGACATTAAGGTGGTAATACTGTGCACATCCACGGTCAGCGGGTCAATACGCATGGTTTTTATACCGGTTAATTCAGACAGCCATTGTGTCAGTTCATCCAGCGTAATCAGCTGTTCCGGATGTCGGCCGTTTTTCCAGCCCCGCTCAGTAATCACCAGAAACGGATGCTGGCTCCGATACTGGTCATTTTTATCCAGTGCCCGCAGTACCTGAGCATTTTCCTTGCTGACAATACCGTCCAGTACCAGTTGATCCAGTACCTTGTATAAATCCAGTTTACCGTCCGGTTGTGTCAATTGCTGTATTTGCATTAAAATTGGTTTACTTCTGATAAAAGGGTATAACAAAATGGCTCAACTGGTTCTGTTTAATAAACCTTATAATGTTCTGAGCCAGTTTACTGATAACTCATTTCAAAATAACAAGCAACAACACTCAGCCAGCCGTGAAACTCTTTCCGACTATATTGATATAAAAAAAGTTTATCCTGCCGGTCGTCTGGATCGAGACAGTGAAGGCTTATTACTGCTGACCGATTCCGGAGCCCTGCAGCATCAGATTGCTCATCCCAAGCATAGCAAAGAAAAGTCCTATTGGGTACAGGTGGATGGTGCAATTACTGAGCAGGCGGTTCAACAATTAAGCCAGGGAGTTAAACTGAAAGATGGACTGACCCTGCCTGCCAAAGTCCGTATCATACAGGAGCCGGATATCTGGCCCAGAAACCCACCGGTTCGTTTTCGCAAGGAAATCCCTACCAGCTGGATAGAGCTGACCATTTCAGAAGGTAAAAACCGTCAGGTACGCCGTATGACGGCTGCGGTCGGTTTTCCTACCCTACGTTTAATCCGCCACCGCATCGGACAGTGGCAGCTGAGAAATCTACAACCGGGTGAATTTATTGTTTTACATGTATAGGTACTTTAAGAGTCATTAACTATTTTCGGATGGAAATCACTTAATCTTTTCTGAAAATGGTCGTTAATAGATTATATGCTATATTTATTCTATTAATGTGCCATTTACTCATCTGAAATTGGAATTATTATGTTACATAACCTGTCCATCAATAAAAAGCTACTTATACTCAGCCTTTTTTTTATCTCCATTATTATTATCTATGCAACACGTTTATCCGTTAATGCCCTGGATAATTATAATAATTCACAGGATGTGATTGAAATTGTCCAGTTATCGGTATTTATGAACAATGTTGTTCATGAGTTGCAGAAAGAACGGGGAGCCAGTGCCGGTTATCTGAGTTCGGCCGGTAAAAAATTCAGCAGCACTCTGCAGCAACAGAGAACCCTGACCGATACTCAGATACAACAGCTTCAGCAATATCTGAATTCAAAAAACAATCCGTTTATAGAAAAAGTACAGCAACAGACTGATTTCTCACAGCTGAAAAGTATGCGTGAACAGGTCAGCAAGATGAGCATCGATACCAAAACAGCCGTAGCCTACTATACCGGTTTAAATAAAAACCTGATCAAGCTGATCAGTGAATTTTCCACTTATGCCAATAACACCCATATACGCAATATGCTCAATAGCCTGGTACTGTTTACCAGCGCTAAAGAACGGGCCGGAATTGAACGGGCCATTTTATCCGCCGTTTTTTCCAGAAATGAATACAATAAATTTTTAGAACACAAATTTATTACGGTTCTGGCTCAGCAAAAAGCGCTGTTTCAATTGTTTGAATTCACGGCAAACGACGCATTTAAACACAAATACCAGCAGATAACAGGCAGTCCTTCTTTTAAACAGGTACAGCAGATGCGCAATATCGCTCTGAACAGGGAAAAAGATTTCGGTGTGGATGCAGATGCCTGGTTTAAAACTATTACTCAGAAAATAAACAAATTAAAAGAAATGGAACTGTACATCAGTGATTCCCTGACAAAAGCGGCGGCCTATGACAAGCAAAGTGCTTTTTATACCCTCTTATCTGTTGCCCTGTTTTCTATTGTAGTACTTATTATTGCCATCTGGTTCAGCCAGAGTATCCGGAAAATTATTATGAACAAGATTCTGGATTTCAAACAGGCTATTGAAAGAGTAAGAAACGGTGATTTAACCATTCTGCTGAACTACAGCAGGGACAGTCAGAATGAAATGGATCAGATGGCGGCAATGTTTCAATCACTGATCACCATTATGCAGGATCTCACCACCCGGATCAGTACTTCGGTGCATTACGCAGCAAAAGGTGACTTTACATCCTGTAAATTAACCGGAGACGGTCTGGACGGTGATTTTCTGAATGCTATTAATAGTGTCATCAAAGGTATTGATGCCATGAAAGAAGCACATGACAAGCAGGAACTGATTAATTTTAATTCTCAACTGCAGTCACTGAATGATGTGGGCGGCAGTATCACTTTAATTCAAAGTGAAATATCCAGTATTGTTGAAAACCTGTCAGATGTTTTAAAAACAACCAATGAAACCTCTGAACAAGCTTCTGACACTCTGGTGGTGGTTGAAGAAATATTAACTAAACTCAACAAACTGGTAGAAAATATATTCAGCTCAAATGCGACTATCGAAGGACTAGAAGAAAAAAGCAATCAAATTACATCAGTTGTTGATTTAATACAAACTATTGCAGAACAGACCAATCTTCTGGCCCTGAATGCCGCCATTGAAGCCGCACGAGCCGGTGAACATGGCCGAGGTTTTTCTGTGGTGGCTGATGAAGTACGAAATCTGGCAGAACATACCCAAAGAGCAACCAGTGAAATTGCTGAATCCATTAACGCCATGAAAGAAGAAACTACATCTATTGTGAAAAAATCTGATGTGATGACACAACTGGCAAATGATGTCTCTGATCATGTAGAAAACTTCAAGGGAATGATGATAAAACTGAATAGTGATGCAAAAGATATGTCTTCTCTGGTAGGTGGAATGGAATGTCAGGCATTTATCGTACTGGCAAAAATTGATCATATTATTTTCAAAGCTAATGCCTATAATGCAATGATAAGCAATGACAATAGTGCAGAATTTCCAGATCACAAACATTGCCGCCTCGGAAAATGGTACCTGGAAAACGGCAAAACTCTTTTCTCCAAAACACAGAGTTATCCCAAACTGGATAAACCTCATAGCATTGTACATAAAATGGTTCATACTAATATGGAGTATATTCAAACTGAAGACCGACGTATTGAATGTGAAACCGAGATTATTGAAAACTATAAAGTCATGGAACAATCCAGTTCAGAACTATTTAATTTACTGGATGCCATGAGAAAAGAAATGCACTGTGGAAAAAAATAACCAACCTTAGAACTTCTGACTGACGGCTTTTGATCCGCTGAGGGCTCTTAACCTGCTGACGGCTCTTATCCTGGAACCGTTTTTTAATCAGCCCTGCGCAATTATGATATAATTTGATTATGAATTTTTATCGTAATTTTTTCATTGTATTTTCCTTTCTGATTCCGTCAGCCTCTCTACTGGCAGATGTTTTTGTTTCTGAAGAAATCAATAACAATCCTGATCGATATCAATTTTCCATGTGCCATGGTCAGGGCTGCAGGGAAGTAGAACAATTATCTCTCAGTGATCAGGAATGGCAGAAAATCTCCGCCTATTTTCAGCCTCCAGCACAATCTGCTCAACAGGAACGTCAGCAAATTGCTCTGGCCATAGCTGAATTTGAAAAAATTATCGGCCGAAAAACAGGTACAGACAGGGATAAAGCCCGCCTATTTGAACATATGGGTTCTCCAGGTCAGCTCGACTGTATTGATGAGTCAACCAACACCACTGTTTATTTAATGATTTTAAAAAAGCACGGCTTATTACACTGGCATGAACCCATGGATCATGTGACCCGTGGTTTTTTTATTTTCGGCTGGCCACACAGCTCAGCCGCCATGCGGGAAATCAGGCATCCCGAACGTGAATATGCTGTGGATTCCTGGTTTGAAGATAACGGCAAGCCACCCCATATTATTCCCCTGAAACTCTGGCGTGACGGCTGGGAACCACAGGACAGAACCTGAACGATGAATCAGAACCAGAAACAAACAAAAACAGACACACCGGTTATTGTCGGCCTGTCCGGCGGCGTGGATTCATCCGTTGCTGCCTTATTGCTTAAGCAGCAGGGTTATGACGTCTCCGCCGTATTTATGAAAAACTGGAATGAGGATGATAATGAGGGTTATTGCCCGGCAGAAGAAGATTTTGCCGATGCCCAAAGTATTGCAGCCGAGCTGGATATTCCTTTTCACGGGGTAAATTTTGCACCGGAATACTGGGATAATGTGTTTGCGTATTTTCTGGCTGAATATAAAGCCGGACGCACACCCAACCCCGATATATTATGCAATAAAGAAATTAAATTTAAGGTTTTTCTGGACTATGCCCTGGCTCAGGGAGCAGAAAAAATAGCCACCGGTCATTATGCAAGGGTCAAAGAAGAACAAGGTCAGTTCTATTTACTTAAAGGTAAGGATAATAATAAGGATCAAAGCTATTTTCTCTATACTCTTGGCCAGTATCCTCTGTCTAAAACCCTGTTTCCGGTCGGTGAACTGGAAAAGCCTCAGGTTCGTCATCTGGCAGAAACCCGTCAACTGGCCACCTGGGATAAAAAAGACTCTACCGGGATCTGTTTTATTGGTGAACGGGACTTTAATCAGTTTCTCAGCCGTTACCTGCCGGCTCAGCCCGGCGATATGGTCACGCCCGAAGGTGAAGTCGTGGGTCGGCATAAAGGACTGATGTATCATACTCTGGGGCAGCGTAAAGGTCTGGGTATTGGCGGCCGGCGTACTTCCGGTAAAACGGACAGTCATAGCGGCAAACCCTGGTTTGCCGCACAGAAAGATTTACAGAATAACCGCTTAATTGTAGTACAGGGCAAAGATCATCCCCTGCTATACAGTCAGAGCCTGACAGCATCAGATTTACACTGGGTCAGCGGCCAGCCGCCACAAACCCCTTTTCACTGCACAGCCAAGACCCGTTATCGTCAGCCCGATCAGGGTTGTGTTATTACCGTCATTGAAACATCCGCTCAGAACAGTCAATGTATGGTAGAATTCGACTCACCGCAATTTGCAGTCACCCCCGGCCAGTCAGTGGTTTTTTATGATGGCGAAATCTGCCTGGGCGGCGGAGTAATAAATTAACTAAAACTTACAGACACTATTTACAATCAACTGACAGCCATCCATAACAGGTTTTAACATTGATAAACGAACAGCTCAGCAATCTGGAACAACGCACCCTTGCTCTGGCCGGTATTTTTCAGAACTGTCATCAGGTGCAGCAACTGGCCAATAGCGGTCAGATTGATCGTTTTTATCTTAATATTGCAGTTAAGGCCATTATGAATACCGAACCGGATAATACCCTGGAGGTCTTTGACGGACTGCCGGGCATACGCGAAGGACTGCAGCTTATTGTTCAGCAGTTAGGCGGTGACAGTAAAAAGCGTAGCGCCGATCTGACCCGCTACAGTATTTCTGTTCTGTTCCTGTCCGGTAAGTTGCTTAAAAATCCGGCCATGCTCAATGAGCTGAGCCAGGGCATTGAAAAAGCCCGGGCACAGATAGAACATTTCGGCATTGACCATGCTAATATTTATGCCAGTCTGGGCGGTCTGTACACCGATACTATCAGCAAGTTAAGCCCTCGTATTATGGTCTCCGGTGAGCCGACGGTTCTTAATAATACTGACAATGCCAATAAAATCCGTACACTCTTATTATCTGCCATTCGTTCTGCGGTACTCTGGCATCAACTGGGCGGCAGCCGCTGGCAGCTGCTGTTTCAACGTAAAAAAATTGTTAATACCGCCAGAAATCTGGCATAAAAAAGCATTCATAAGTACAGCACTGAACTTTTAAAATTCAATTCTGTCTATAACAGCAAATTAATCCCTTTCTTCCTCTACCTGCTTCGCTCCAGCAGAAAGGTGGAGATAGGGGTTAATATTATCCTTATACTTGTTTTTTACCTTTTTATACCAAAATTAACAGACATATCCTGTTCCGTAGAAATGGAAATATAAGGATATTAATTCAATATTTTAGAGATGAATAATAAAACACTATGAGCCTATTTCAGCAGATCACACAAGCTAAAGATTGCTTAAGAAAAAAAATTATTGGCCAGGATGCCCTGGTCAATAAACTGTTTATTGCCCTGCTCGCCGACGGACATTTACTGGTCGAAGGTGCACCTGGACTGGCCAAAACCAGAGCCATTAAAGAACTCGGCGATTTAATTGAGGCTGATTTCCACCGGGTACAGTTTACCCCAGATCTATTGCCTGCGGATTTAACCGGTACGGAAATTTACCGCCCCCAGGACGGCAGCTTCCACTTTCAGCAGGGGCCTTTATTCCATAACCTGTTACTGGCCGATGAAATTAACCGCGCACCAGCTAAAGTACAGTCCGCACTACTGGAAGCCATGGCAGAAAAACAGATCACCATTGGCCGAGAGACCTATCCCCTGCCCAAACTATTTATGGTGATGGCTACCCAGAACCCGATTGAGCAGGAAGGTACCTATCCCCTGCCGGAAGCACAACTGGATCGTTTTTTAATGCATATCCGTATTGACTATCCGGAACAAAATGCTGAAAAATCCATTCTGGCACTGAACCGTCAGGAAGCCCAGCAGGATCTTGTTAACACCTCTGGCAGCAAAAATACTGATGAGGATAAATTTGTTATTTCCCAGCAGGTACTGTTTGCCGCCCGTCATGAAATCCTAAATATTCATATGAGTCCGGAGGTGGAGGACTATCTGCTTAAAATTATTCTGGCGACCAGAAATCCAAAACCTTATGATGAGACACTTGCCAACTGGGTAAACTATGGCGTTAGCCCTCGGGCGACTATTGCCCTGGACCGCTGTGCCCGGGCTCATGCCTGGTTATCCGGTAAGGACTATGTTGCACCATCTGACATACAGGCCGTGGTAGCCGATATTTTCCGGCACCGGATTTTATTATCCTTTGAGGCCGAAGCTAACGGCATTGACCCGGATTATTTTATCAGCAAATTACTGGGCTATATTGCAGTTCCCTAAAGGCGGGTCAATATGAGTTTCTGGCAAACACTCTTTAATACACAGGATCATTCCGCCAGTACCGAGGGCATGACTCGTGCCTCCGGTACTGCTCAGGAAGGATCAGACAACCGGGCAACCCATGTGGATCTGCAGGGTTTAATTCACCTGCGTTTTCATTCATCCCAGATTGCCCTGGGATCACAGCGTAAGGCCTTTTCTGCCCTGGCTGGTCAATACATGTCCCCTTTTAAGGGACGCGGTCTGAATTTTGATGAGGTACGTCCTTATCAGCCCGGCGATGATATCCGCAATATCGACTGGAATGTCACCGCCCGCACTGACCGGGTACACACCAAGGTTTTTAAGGAGGAGCGGGAACGCCCGGTCTTTATTGTAGTTGATCTCAGCCCCAGCATGTATTTTGGTACCCGCCATTGCCTTAAGTCAGTGACGGCAGCCAAGGCCGCAGCTCTGTTTGCCTGGGCCGGAGCCGATAATCATAATCGTATTGGCGGTGTGGTATTTAATGACTCTGATCATCGGGAAATGCGTCCCCGAGGTGGTCATCAGGGGGTATTACGTTATCTGAAAATGCTGACCGATTTCCATAATGCGCCCCTGGAAAATAAAGTATCAGAAACGGACAGTTTCAATAATGAAGCTCCCAGCGCAAGCAATAACCACAATATCAATTTTAACCGTGAATTTTTATTTGCCCGGTTACAGAAACTCATTCATCCCGGCAGTATTGTATTATTTGCCAGTGACTTTATGAATACTACAGAAACCGCTTTAAAACACATTCGACATATCGCCCGTCACAATGATTTACTCATGGCGCATATTTATGATCCCATTGAAGCCGAGCTGCCCCCGGCAGGCCGCTATGCCATCAGTGACGGTGAACATTACCAGCAGATTAATACCGGCGATCCATCCCTGCGCCAGGCCTTTCATCAGTCTTTCAGCCATAAGGAGCAGGAAATAGAACAGTTCTGTATACACAACCAGAGTAATCTGATTAAACTGGCTACTTATGACAAGGTGCCGGAACGCTTTATTGCCACCCTGGGCAGAGACAATACTACTCGCAGAATTGCCAGGAGTCGTCATTAATGCCTGTTACGCCCAATAATCCAGTTATGACACCTCCAGCACCGGGAAATGGTTTTGATCCGGCACAGCTGGCCGATATTCATTTACCGGAAGCCGTCAGTTTCTGGCCCATTGCGCCGGGCTGGTGGTTCAGCCTCGGGGTACTGGTCATTCTGTTTATCGCCATCTGGTTATGGAAAAAACAGCATGACCGGGATCCGGCCGTGCTGGAAAGCCGTCGTTTAAAACGCCTGAAAACTGAAGCACAGAAAGAACTGGAAAGCCTTGAACAGCAATTCAGAGAACACAACAATGCCCATCAGAGCATAGAAGCCCTGTCGGTTTTTCTGCGGCGTTTTGCCCTGTCCGTTTACCTGCGGGAACAGGTCGCTTCACTGACGGATGAACAGTGGCTGAAACTGCTGGATCAGCTATCCGGGACAGAGGACTTTTCCAGCCGGTTTAAAGAATTATTGCTTGAAGCACCCTATCAGGCACCGGATAAAAGCATAGATACCCAACTACTGGAACAGTTATTTACTGCCACAAAATCTCTGCTGAACAGAACCTTACAGCAAAAGCTGAGTTCACAAAAAGCTTCCGGAGGTCAGCATGTATAGTTTTGACTGGCCCTGGATGTTCCTGCTTCTGCCCTTACCTCTGCTGGTTTACTGGTTCAGCAAACCTTTAACCAGTACTCAGTCAAAAGCATTAAAGGTTCCTTTTTACGATAAAATAAATCAGCTTAGCCGCCAGACACAATCGGCCGGTAAGGCGCGGTTCTCCCCGGCACTGATACTGGCTTTGCTTGCCTGGATCTTGTTGATCACCGCCAGCGCCCAGCCCAAATGGTCCGGTGAAGCCATATCCATTCCTGTCAGCGGCCGGGATTTAATGCTGGCGGTGGATATTTCCGGCAGTATGGAACAGACCGATATGTTTTTTGCCCAGGATGCAGTGGACAGACTGACTGCAGTAAAAGCCGTTCTGCTGCCTTTTATTAAGCAGCGCAAAGGTGATCGGATTGGACTGATTCTGTTTGGTGATCACGCTTATCTGCAGACCCCTTTAACCTTTGACCGTAAAACCATTGAACGTATGCTGCTCGAATCATTTATCGGTATGGCCGGACAACGAGCCACGGCAATTGGTGATGCCATTGGTCTGGCCGTTAAACGTCTGAAGGATTTGCCCGCTACACAAAGCGAATCCAGGGTATTGATCCTGCTCACTGACGGTTCAAATAACGCCGGAATTGCGCCTTTAACCGCTGCAAAACTGGCCAAACAGATTGGTATTAAAATTTATACCATTGGTTTTGGTGCCGATGAAATGATTGTGCGTTCCTTTTTTGGGCGACAGCGGGTTAATCCATCCAGAGATCTGGATGAAAAAACCTTAAAGGAAATTGCCCGCATTACCGGCGGCCAGTATTTTCGTGCCAGAGATACCCGGGAACTGCAGAAAATCTATCAGACCCTGGATCAACTCGAACCGGTTGAATCCGATAATCTGACTTATCGTCCAACTAAATCCCTGTTTCATCTGCCACTGAGCCTGGCCTTTGTACTGGCAATTATTGTGTATTTACTGCGCCAGTTTTATCAGCCCTTTTATAGCCGGAAGGGAGGTCAGTAATGTTAGCTGATTTTCATTTTTTACGACCTGAGTGGCTGCTGGCTATCCCAGTAGTGGCCATTATACTGTTTGTTTTTTATCGCCGTTCCAGGCAGAGTATCGGTTGGGAAAAAGTCTGTGATCCAGCCCTGCTGAACTTTCAACTGACTCATACCAGAGAAGCCGTTGGTTCTGCTTCACGCCTGTTAATATGGCTGGTACCCTTAATGTTTTTAATAGCCATTCTTGCGCTGGCCGGCCCCAGCTGGCAGAAAAAGCAGCAACCAATCTTTCAGAAAGATTCCGCACTGGTTATTGTACTTGACCTGTCCCTGTCCATGAATGCCAGGGATGTTAAACCCTCTCGTCTGGAAAGAGCCAAGCTTAAAATTATTGATATTTTAAAACAGAAAAAAGAAGGACAGACTGCGCTGGTGGCCTATGCCGGTGATGCCCATACGGTTAGTCCCTTAACTATTGATAACAAAACCATTATTTCCCTGCTGCCGGCTCTGGACTCTTCCATTATGCCCCTGTCCGGCTCACGTGCTGCAGATGCAATAAAAACCGCTAAAGAACTTTTAGTCAATGCCGGTTATAGCCGGGGGGATATTTTATTATTTACCGATGGTATTGATGTTTCTGAACAGCAGAAAGTAAAACAACTGGTTAAACAACTTAATCAACAGGGCTATCATACCTCTGTTATCGGTATCGGCACTCAGGCCGGCTCCCCTATCCCCATTCCCGGTCAGGGAGGTTTTATCAAGGATCGCTCCGGCCAGGTTATTTTAAGCAAACTGGAAGAACAACCTTTAAAGGCCATTGCTCAGGCCGGCGGAGGTTTTTATCATCGTCTGTCACTGGATGACAGTGATTTTAAGGAGATTCTGGAACAGAAGTTTATTGATAAGGATAAAGTTAAACAGCAGGATGAAGAACTGGAACAATGGATTGATGCCGGGGCTTATGTCACACTGCTGGTTATACCACTGGCCTTATTTATGTTTCGTAAGGGTGTACTTAGTCTATTAGTGGGATCCTTACTGGTTTCATCCTTGCTGTTGCCGGCCTTTTACAGTGCACCGGTTATGGCAGAACCTACATCTGAAGCGGCGGCTAAAACAGCTGCATCTCAACAGCCCGGCAAGTCCGGTTTTAACTGGAATGATCTCTGGCTGACTCCGGATCAGCAGGCCGACAAAAGTTTCAAGGAGCAGAACTATCAACAGGCAGCAGAAACCTTTAAAGATCCGCTCTGGAAAGCCTCGGCTTATTATCGCGCCGGTCAATATGAACAGGCCTTACAGCAATACAGCCAGTTTGACAGCGCTGATGCCTTATACAATAAAGGCAATGCTCTGGCCAATCTGCAAAAGTTCCCGGAGGCCATAAAGGCTTATGAGCAGGCCTTAAAACAAAACCCGGAACTAAAGGATGCTAAAAAGAATCTTGAGTATCTGAAAAAACTCCTGGAACAACAAAAACAGCAGTCCGGACAGAACTCTCAGGACCAGCAGGATCAAAACAATCAGTCTCAACAGAAAGATTCACAGCAGAATCAGCAACAGGATCAGTCCGGTAATAAACAGGATTCTCAATCCAGCAAAGAGTCCGGAGACGACAGTCAACAGCAGGACCAGAAACAACAGAACGAGGCCGGGAAGAACCAGGACAAGTCTCAAAATTCCGAATCAGAATCAGACTCAGAGCATGAGTCCTCTGAACAGGATAAAAATCAGGAACAGAAAAACCAGTCTTCTGAACAGCAACAGCAGGCGGATCAAAATGCTCAGCAGGATAACAGGGATCAGCAATCCAGTCAGGCACAACAGCCTGACAGCGAAGAAGATATTGAGAAAGCCAGAGAGCAGGCCGCTCAGGCTGCACAGGCCAGAGACAATCAATCGGAACAGCAGGATCAGGAAAAGGATCAACACAATGAGCAGGCACAGGCTCCAGCCGATGTTATGTCTCAGCTCAGCCAGGAAGAACAGCAATCCATGAAACAGTGGTTACAGCGGATCCCGGACAACCCCGGTGAACTGCTGAGAATTAAATTCAGGAACAATACATTGATTAAACAAAGACAACAGCAAACTCCGCAACAGTACGAGGGTAACCCATGGTAAGAAATACGCTTAATACATTAATGGGACTTAAATTACAGTATATTATGCTCGTTTTGCTGATGATCAGTTTCTCCGCCCCCTTATGGGCCGATGTCAGGGCAACGACTGACCGAACCGTAGTGGGTATTGATGAAACTATAACACTGAATATTCAGTCTAAAAACGGTTCCGGATCGCCGGATCTGGATGTGCTGAAAAAAGATTTTCAGATCATGGGACAAAGTCAGAGCCAGAATTACAGCTTTATTAACGGCCATGCGTCCAGTACCCAGACCTGGACCGTCACATTATTACCCAGATCAACCGGGGAACTGACCATTCCTGCCATCAAGGTCGGCAATGAACAGACTAAACCAATACCTCTGGTTATACAGAAACAGTCCACAACACCTGCACTGGACGGCAAGGAAGTCTTTTTAAAGCTGCAGTTATCCACTGAAGACAGTGTCTATGTGCAGCAGCAGATCCTGCTGACCGTGCAACTGTATCATCGTATCCGACTGGCCAATGCCACCTTAACCGACCTGGAACTGAACAATGCCGTTATTGAAAAACTGGGTAATGACAGTAACTATACTAAGGTGATCGGCAAAAACCGCTATAATGTGATAGAACGTCAATATGCCATTTATCCTCAGCAAAGCGGCACATTAACCATTCCGTCACTGACGTTTTCCGGCAATAAGGAAATCGGCCAGAGTTTTTCCCTGTTTTCACGTCCCGGACGTCAGCTGATCAGTCGTACAGAACCGGTAACTATTAAGGTTAAACCCATTCCGTCCAGTTATACCGGTCAATACTGGCTGCCTGCCGAGTTGGTGGTACTGGAATCGGAAATTCTGGAAGACACCAGTAATATTAAAGCCGGAGAGGCCATTACCCGGCATATTATTATCCGTGCCACCAATCTTCTGGGTTCTCAGCTTCCGGCCATTAGCATGGCTTCAACCAGCGATTATAAAACCTATCCTGATAAGGAAAAACTCAATAACCAGCTGGTTAATGGTAAGGTCATCGGCAGCCGCAAAGACACCATTGCCATTATCCCTTTACATCCCGGCCCGTTCAACCTGCCTGAAATTAAAGTCAGCTGGTGGAATACCATAACCAATAAGCAGGAAACCGCTGTTCTGCCGGCCAGAACACTTAACGCCCTGCCCAATCCTGATATGCAGACTCAGCCGGCTCCCAAACCACCTGCACCGGTAACCAGACCACAACCGGTTCAGTCGGTTGCCAATAGTACAAATAGTGATAATTCAATACCTGAAACCACTAAAAAAGTCATTGAAAAAATTATTACAGCAGAGCCGCACTTTACTAAAAATCGCTGGTTCTGGATCAGTATGGGCTTACTGGTGTTATGGCTGATAACACTGATATTATGGCTTTCAGCCCGGAAAAAACAGACTGCGCCAGAAGTAACAACAGCCCCTGTACAGAAAGAATCACACGAGCCTTATTTACAACGTGTCTATGCCGCCTGCCAGAAAAACAATCCCTCTGCCGCTCAGGAGGCTCTGGTGCAGTGGGCAAAAGTTTACTTTAATCAGCCTTTGCTGGCCGGTTTATCGGACATTATTGAACAGACAGATGATCAGGCTTTAATCAGGGCTATTACCGGCCTGGAAGCATCCCGGTATTCCAGCCATAAACAGAACTGGGAGGGTAAGGAACTGGAAAAAGCCCTGCAGGATTTTATTGCACAACAGAATAAGCGTAATAATAATGGTGACGGGCAGGTATTGGTAGAGCTGAATCCGTAAAGAACAGCAATAGCTGAATTACCCTTCCATACTTACGTTATGGAAGGGTAAATATTATCACTTAAAGATCAGAAGGTGTCCCAAGGGTACGGGTGGATAACTCATTATCAATCATCAGTGTACCATAGCCATCCCCATCCACCAGTTTCAGCTTGGCAATAATTTCCATGACTGTGGACTCTTCCTCTACCTGCTCATTGACGAACCACTGCAGAAGATTATAGCTGGCATGATCTTTTTTCTTTAAAGCCTTATTGCTTAGCTCATTCAGATTTCGGGTCATAAACTGCTCATGCTCCAGACTGGCCTGAAAGACATCCAGCAGAGTACCGAATTCTTTGGGCGGCTTATCAATGGCTTCGAGATTAATGGAACAGCCCTGTTCAATAAGATAGTTGTAGATACGGGTAGCATGCTGGTGTTCTTCTTCGTACTGCAGTTTAAACCAGTGGGCAGCCCCGTTAAAATCTTTTGAGCTGCAGTAGGCAGACATGGAAAGGTACAGATAAGCGGAATAGAATTCACGATTCAGCTGTTTAATGAGTTCTTTTCTGATTTTCTTACTTATCATAATTTTTCCTGTAAGTGTTTAAGATTTAAAGCACAATCATAGACGGCTGACAGGAAAAATTCAATTAAAAGAGCGGGAGATAACTCCCGCTTCAGGCAGAGCATTTTGGTTACTGCAGAACCGGACGGGCATTAACCGGCTGGACTGGACGGTTATTAGGATGATGCATGACTTTCTTAAAAGCCTCAATCTGTGCTTTGGAAGCAGTAACAGTATCTTTCATCACAAACCAGCGAACCCCTTCACTACAGGGCGGTGTGGTTAAGGAACCGTTAAAACGGTAGTAATCTCTGTTCTCAGGCAGGGTTTTATTAACATCCACTTCTGCGCTTAAAGCCGCCTTATCACCCGCATGGGCAGGTAATTGTTTCCAGGCGCTTTCCAGTACTGGATTGGAGGCACCTTCTTCAATCATAACCGCAACTACAGCCAGGTTACCGTCTTTATCTGCATGAACCAGATGGGCCTCCATAGGATAGGAAATACCCTTGATCATGTTCTCACTGGGCGCGTGAAAATGAAACTGCAGTAGATTAAATGTATCATTATCAATAGTGATACTGCTGCCCTTTTTATAATTAATCTGGACTGTATGACCATTATTCAGTATCTCATGTCCACCGCTTTTGTAATTAAAGTCGATAGGCTGCAGTTCGGCTTCAATAAAACCCTGCAAATCAATGGGAGACTGGTTTTTACCCGCGCAGGCACTGTATTCCGGGGTCAGTTGCGCCCAGTGAGCAGGGCCGCTTTCACCTTCATAGCCCCAGTGATGACCACCGGAAGCCAGAACCGAACCGCTTAACAGCATAGCTGCACCTAATATCAGTTTTTTCATGTTTTAACTTGTCCTTTAACTAAAATTAAAAATAAAATAGATAAATACCATAAGACTAAAACAAACATTATAAGTTTATTTTTCTTAATTGATCAATGCATTATATTGCAACACTACTATTTCATCATGAAACACCCGGTTATAATATCTGCAGCTTTTATTAAACCAGCAACAGACAGCAACTATGCCCAATACACCAGACATTAAATGGCTTGACAGCGGAGAACCTTATTCTGAGCAGTTTCAGGATTATTATTTCTCGACTGACGGCGGACTGGCAGAAACCGAGTATGTTTTTTTAAAACAAAACGGTTTTCCACAACGCTTTATCCAGTCTGATGGCCATCAGAAAACGACATCAATAAAAATCGGTGAAACCGGTTTTGGAACCGGGCTTAATTTTCTGGTCACTCTGTATCACTGGCTGCATACACCCAAACCCAAAAAACCGGTACATTATATTGCTGTGGAAAAATATCCATTCAGTAAAGTTCAGTTAAGCAGAATATACACTCTGTTTTCAGAACAGTGGCCGCAACTGAATAAACCATGCAGAGTATTGCTTAATGTATGGCCTGACTCATTAAGACTACAGTCTGTTTTTGAGTACTCTTTTTTTGAACAGCATTTTAAACTGACTCTGTTAAGCGGGGATGCACAGCAGGAGTTATCTAACCTGCTCCCAGAACATAAACAGTCTTTTGATGCCTGGTATCTGGACGGTTTTGCTCCGGCCAGGAATCCTGATATGTGGCAGCTGAGTTTATTTAACAGCCTGTATCAGCTCAGCAAACCCGGTACGACATTAAGCACATTTACTGCGGCAGGTTTTGTACGGAGAGGTTTGATTAATGCCGGATTTACAATTAACAAAGTTCCCGGTCTAGGAAAAAAAAGAGAGATTATTAGCGGTATATACAAGGGACTGTAGACAGATTAAAAGCATCCCATAAAAAAAACCGGAAATACCCATAAGATATTTCCGGCACCCCTCCATCATAACAGAGTTGCTTATAGTGTAACCGTTGGAATAACGGCTTTAATAAGCTTTCTGTTTTATCAGGCTGTTACAATAACATTGGTTTTGGCCGTACCCAGTACTTCACCAGTGATCCAGTGTATTATATCAGTACTGATAATATACTCACCGGGTTCTGTTGGCTCAAAGATAATATCATAACGTTCAGCCGAACAGGCCCTTAACTCAGTGACCTCAATAGGGTTAGGCAAGGGACGACCATCTGAAATATAAACCTTACCGGTAAGACCGCCAAAGTTAATTTTCTGCGGATGGTATCCGGCACAGATATAACGCCCTAATAATTTCTGCCCCACCTGTACTGTTGCAGAAATAGGCTCCCGGTTCATAGCAGAAGTACCACTACCGTCAACCCCGGTAATAATAAAATAATCAGGGTTCAGGGTGTTCAGACCCGCATCTGCACCACAGGTACCTGCATCCCATCTCAGGTTATGCCAGCTTGAGTCAATTTCATCAACCACCCAGAAGGCTTCCACATCATAGGTTGGCCCACCGGATAATAAGGTACCAGGACCTTCAGGTGGATCAACAATCAGAGCACCATACATACCCATTTCAGCATGTAATACCGTATTGGTATGACAGTGATAAAAATAGCTTCCTGGATGCATGGGACGCCATTGATAGGTATAAACACCGTCCACATCCCAGGTAATATGCCCTACACCGTCAGCATGATCAGCCGGCTCAATACCATGATGATGCATAGTATGCACCCACATCATGCCCTGCACATTAAGACGAGAGTGTACAATCTGTCCAGCAGTAACACGTATGGCGGGTGATGGAAAAGAGTTTCCACCCATACCTCCACCACCGGAACCATCAGTAAAACCCCAGATCCTGACAGAATTGCCATCATCCATAGTCATGGAGCCATTCATGTAAATTCCACGATCAAAGGTTACATCAGGTGTCACAATTCCAGGTGTTGCTGGAGAATCCGGATAGACGTAGCAGGCGCCGCTGGTGCCGCCTCCTCCGCCACCGCCACCGCCGCCGTTTCTATTTCTCATTCCCATAATAATATCCCCCTTTTATTCAAAATAAATATCAGTTAATGCACCGAACATATAAAACCCGCCGCCGGCTGTCTGAGACATTTCGGTGTGAAGATGCATCGGATAGGTGCCGGTCGTTGCAGGGGGATAGGAATCGGGTGGTACTTCAAATGGATAAATAACATCCAGTGAACCCATATCACCATCAAGATAAATACAGTCTTTTTTCCAGATATCAGGACGGATATTGCCGTTTTCTGTCAACCATTCCATGTGGTTTCCATGAGTGTGTACGGACTGGGATGCAAGACCTGGATTTAAAATACGAACCAGTGTACGATCCCCTATCTGTCCATGTAATGCTGTTCTGGTATCAACCATTGCATCAATATTTGGGTCGTGTGAACCTGGAGCACCCGGCGGGCGGGCTCCAAGACCATTAATGGTAAAGTATCTTGGCTCATAAGCTGTTTTTGGTGTCTGGTTGTTTGAAATAGCATTATGCCAGACCGGATCAATATCATTAAAAATCCAGAAATACTGCTGCACAAAGGTAGGACTTCCCGGGTATAACTGATTGGATAAACCGCTGGGCATTACCGCAAAACCGCCATGCAGTCCAACCAGACGGTTATAAGGTGCATTCATCTTGTCATAATACAGATAAGTACCGGCTTTTGATGCTTCAAAGGTAATTGTTTTAGTCTGGTTTGAAGCTATCGGGCCGCTGTCCACAAGACCGTCGATAACAAAACTGTGTGTAGTACTTAAGGTGTTAACAACGGTAATTTCAATGGTATCGCCTTCCTGAACAATCAGTGATTCACCCGGTACATTAACCATACCATTGGCATCACTAAAGCCCCGGAAATAAACATCTTCACCGGTTATTAGAGTCTGGTAACCTTCCGTTATATAAAAAGTTTTGGTAATTGTTTGTGCATAGGCTCTGGGAGCCCAGGATAGTAAACCGACACTACCAAAGACTGTGCTGGCAACCGATGCCGAGCCTACTTTTAGAAAGTCTCTGCGTTTCATAGTTTCCCCTTAGTCGAAGTTTATATAATAATGCCGTGATTAAACCTGCTGATATCTGTTCCTGGTTGTTGCGACCCGGCTCTATATTTAAATAGTTAAAGATACTGCTTGTTATGGCATTAAAATAATATTCTGATTCTTATAATAAGTTATTATTAATTACGATCAGTTTATTAAATAATATACAGATAAAAATTATAGGTATGTAACAAAAGGTACATAAGAAGTTTTAATTAAAGGAGGAACTGAAGATCTAGACTTTAGTCTATTTTAAGACTTAAAAAACTTTAAAAATTAGACTTTAGTATAGTAAAAAAAGGTAAGGCAAATTCAGGTCGCACATAAACTTTGACTGATGGAAACAGACAATTGACTTTTATCAATACAGGTTATTTTTCCCCGGGACAACTGTATCTTACCTTCCTGTTCCATCTGCTTAAGCAGACGACTGATGACTTCACGGGTTGTTCCAATCTCGTGGGCAATTTCCTGATGGGTAATTTGCAAAGTATCACCACTGGTATTATAAAATAATCGACTGAGTAAACAGAGCATACGCTCTTCTAAACGGCTGAATACGGTTTGCTGAAAGGTATCGATAATATTATTGAAACTGTCCGCCATACCATTAAGTATAAGCAGACGAAATGCCTGGTTTATATCCATGGCCAGCATAAATTCTTTCGCCGGGAATTCTAGTGCCAGTAATTTTTTTTCCACCACCGCATGAGCATAGGATGGCTGGTTCTTAATAACAGCGCTTAAACTAATAATACTGATATCCCCTGGAGCATTGCGGCATAATGTACATTCACGGCCATCGGGAGCCAGTTGATAGACTCTTACCCGACCTTCCAGCAATAATAATAATTTGGGGTCATTATTATTCAATTTGGTTTGTGCTTCAGCGGTGTAGGTTCTTAACTGCCTGAGCAATTTAAGCCATTCTTTGTTGGTATCATCTTTTAACTCTGGATAGACATTAAAAAACTTTTTAAGAGTAGCCTTATCCAGCAGCTCATGTGATTTTTTTGTTGTATTTTTCATAACCTGGATTTAATACTTCCTGCTTTCCATAAATAATAAAGTACCGGTATTAAAAATAAAGACAGTATCGGAGCAGTAATCATACCGCCGATTATAGGAGCGGCTATACGCTGCATCACCTCTGAACCTGTTCCTGTAGTCAGCATTATGGGCAGCAGTCCAGCCAGAATAACTGCAACAGTCATTATCTTGGGTCTGACACGCAATACAGCACCCTCTATAATGGCACGTCTTAAATCCGCTAATGTATTTAACTGCTGTTTTGATGCTTTTTCTTTAACTGACTGATCAAGATACACCAGCATAATAACACCAAATTCAACGGCAATTCCAGCCAGAGCAATCATGCCCACAGCTGTTGCAACAGAAATATGATACTGCAGAATTGCCAACAGCCAGAACCCGCCAATTAATGCAAAAGGCAGAGTCAGCATCACCAGTAAAACTTCCGCAACCTGACGGAAGATCAGATACAGCAACAGGAAAATAATCACCAGGGTAAAAGGTATAACCTGGTATAACTTTTCTCTGGCTCGCTGGAGATATTCAAACTGACCTGCAAAAGTTATTGAATACCCCACTGGAAGCTTTAAATGATTCTCTATAAGACGTTTTGCTGTTTGTACATAACTGTTCAGATCAACCCCGCGAATATCGACAAATACCCAGCCGTTCAACCGTGCATTTTCACTTTTATATAGCGGTGGTCCGTCAACAATTTTAATATCGGCCAGCTGTTCCAGAGCAATGACTGCCCCCGATGGGGTGGTCACCGGTAATTCACTCAGTTTCCGCAGATCATCACGGATTTCCCGGGCAAAACGCAGATTAACAGGATAGCGTTGTTTGCCTTCTATGGTATAGGTAATATTAATACCGCCCACCGCAGCACTGATTACTTCGTTAATCGCCTTCATGCTTAAACCCAGATAGGCTGCTTTTTCACGGTAAGGTGTTATTTCTATATATCGGCCGCCGGTCAGCCGCTCAGAATAAACCGATGCCGTCCCTGGCTGTTCTGCCAATAGTGATTCAATCTGTTTACCAATAGATTCAATAACCGACAGATCCTCCCCGGCAATTTTAATACCTACCGGCGTTTTAATCCCTGTGGATATCATATCAATGCGTGTTTTAATCGGCATTAACCAGGCATTGGTCAGGCCGGGGACATTAACTGTCTGATCCAGCTCTTTAATTAATTTCTGTAACGTCATGCCCTGGCGCCATTGATCTTTTGGGTGTAACTGGATAATAGTTTCTATCATGGTCAGAGGGGCGGGATCGGTGGCCGTATCGGCACGCCCTATTTTACCCCAGACACGTTTTACTTCTGGCAGACCGGCAATCAGCCGATCGGTCTGCTGCAGCAGTTCCTGTGCCTTACCAATT
>Ga0256832_1000640_pt1 | contig 22923 bp, 17 predicted proteins | sample 134614metaG_FD_190534 | JGI IMG/M metagenome (GOLD analysis project Ga0256832, IMG submission 190534) | Hydrothermal vent microbial communities from Lau Basin, Pacific Ocean - 134-614 | ecosystem: Environmental > Aquatic > Marine > Hydrothermal vents | place: Pacific Ocean: Lau Basin | collected... | reverse complement strand
ACACTAAAGCGGCCGTCTTTTATCGAAACGAGTCCTTTGTAAAGAATATTTTTTTGGAGGGTAAACGAAGCTATGGAACTCTCTTCGTCATTGCCTTTTGTGCGGAGGGTGGTGGGTTTATCAAAGAGCGTAACGTAGAGTTTTCCGTTAAAGTCAGTGACGATATTGCCATTGTGGTCTTTGATGACTCCTTCCAGGGCTACCTTATCCAGAGCATGAAGGGTGTCCCGGAAGTCTTGGACGGATTGATTGTTTATTTTAGTGGTTACCACGTCAAAGGTTGGGACCATTACCTTCATCGCCGGATCTCCAAAAATTAGAAATTTTTGGGTATTTACGGCGTTGCCACCATTATTGTTTTTGCTTCTCATAAACAGATCTCCGAGTTTGGGACGCTTCCCATTGAAGTCATTGGTGAGTTCTCGAATCATGAAAGAAGTCATTTGATAATTGGAGCCGGCATAGACTGCTCGAACGGTCGAAAGCAGGGCGGAAACTCCGCCGGATGGATGCAGGATAGTCTGTTCGCCTACCGAGACGAATTCCGGATCATCAAAAGGGGTAAAAGAACAAGTGGCGGTCAAGAAAATAGGAGTTTTGACGCCGTTGTTCCATTGGAGGATGTCGTTGATTTGCAAAATACGTTCTTGAGCGAGGCCGGTCGGTCCACCGTGTCCCAGATAAGTAAACATAAATACTCCTTTGAAAATGCTTTGGTTGATGGCTCTGGTTACCTCCGGGTAGCGTTGTCCTCCTGAAGTGACTAACTGCTCGTATGCATCGAGATATATTTTGTCGATATTGTAATTGGGGTTTTGGGAGCTAATAATTTTGGAGAGGTTTTCGATGTCGTAAAAGTATCTGTTGGAGTCTTCATCATCAGCAGCTCCCAGGAACCTGTTTTTCCAGTCTTGAAAAGTAGCAGGATCTGTTTCGTAAGTGATTATGCGGTCCACAAACCGCATAGCATCTTCACTATCGTGCGCGGGAATTCTTCCTATGGAGACATCCAAAAGTCCTCTGAGGTCATATCCTTCATCGTCACTGATCATCCCAAAATAATCATCAGAGGGGAATGCCGTAATCGGATTGAGTGATTCTTTTGTTTCGTAGACCGGGATAAAACTCTCTTTGGGCAGATTTTTGCGTATTCCGCGGTAGTCATATGAACCGTCACCGAATAGCAAGACATACTTTAAGGCTTTGGAGTGTTTGTAAACGGTACGAACGAAGTCCCGGATGGCCGTTGGGTCTTGTTTGCCGGCAGAGAACTCGTTGTAGATTTGGTGGATGTGCGCCAGGGCAATGGTCATCCCATCTTCCTGCTCCCTGTGCTTGGCCAATTTTTGGGCTGCTTCTGCCGTGGCGTCGTAGTACACGATGATTTCATCAATATCTTTCAGCCCGTGTAAATTCTGTTGAGCTACGGCCCCGGCGGATTCCGGTATTAACAATCCTGCAGCGGTGTTGAATGCCAGATGTTGCCATGGGGCTTTATTATTTTGGTATGAAATGGTAGAATTTGTGCCATTTCTTTGGACGGAGAGATGGGCCGGGTGCATGGGGTCGGTGATGTCCCATACTGTAAATCCGCTGGGTGTCTCTTCGAAGGTGTAACGGACAGAATTGTAGTCTAATGAAGCAGGATCGTAGATACGCAATTGGTTTTCGTTGGCGTAGTTATACTTCTTTTTGTGATTGATGTTGATGTAATCCAACCAGCCGGAGCTTACATTTGGAGAGAGCGGATAGTTGACGATAACCTTAATGTTGGATAGATTTGCAGTACCGGTTATATTGGCGATCCTGGCATACAGTGACTCGACGCTGGTGATATTGATGCTTGAAATATTGCGTTCCAAGAGCTGTTGGTCTATTTCGATGCTCACTTTGTTGTATTCGCTATTTCTGGCTACAAAGCGCATATTGACCGTAGCTTTTTCACTTGGGTCGAGGTGAAGCGTGGAGAATTTATCGCTGTATTCCCGGGTCCGAACATTAGTAAATTCGTCTCCCACCCAAAGTTGCCCGCTACCTTCGTGGGATCTGGATTGGCCGAGCAGGTTGGTTTTGTCTTCCTCGTAGTGCTGCAGGTTGAGATAACTTTTTGAGGTATATTCGGGAGAAATAACAGGGGAGATGGTGCGGATCCGCTTCCCCGGTTTGGTGTCTATTTTGATATAGTAATAGCTTTTGTCATCGTAGATGTTATTTTCGTAGATATACAATATTTTGTCTTTATTCAAGGCAATCCGGTCCGGGCCTTCCGCGTAGAAAAGAATGCGGTCTCCACTGTCCCACTTTCCATCAGATTCGCCTTCTACCCAAATAGAAAGCTCTTCGAGATCATCTACCCTCTCGGAGGAGATACGTTCTGGCAATGCTCCTCCGGGATGGCCTAAAATGCGAATGTTTCTAGGGTCTAATCCATTGGTATTTATGCCGAGTTCCCGGAGTAAGGCGTCGTCGATTACATGGACACCATAGGACGAGACGGAGATTTTGTATACCTGCCCACTGGCCAATTCGGAGGTTGTCTTTGGGTCGCCTCTATAGATGGCATGGTCAAAAGATTTGTCCGGGGTTAATCGTATGTTGAGCGTGCCTTTAAGCAATTTTTCAGCCTTTCCCTGGCGGCGGACTATGGCGGGGAGTGTGACTACACCATAGTATTTGTTCCCTTGTATATAAGTGTGGCCTTCCGGAAGTATTTCTTGAGGCATGGGGCGATTTTCATTTGGTTGTAAGCTTATAGATTCCCTTTCCACATTAGATAATGAGGCAGAAATACGGGTGGGACCCGATAGCTCAAATTGGTAATGCCAGACCGGAATTCCGGGATATTGGGCGGAGTTGTTGGCGCCGATAAAGGTGGGCAAATGTTGGTTGCCGGCCATTTCATACCAATCAATAGAAATGGGAATGGACTTAGTGGTTTGTCCGGATAGAGTATGAAATGGTAGACTTAGAAGTGCAAAGAATAAGGCGGCAATACATGAAAAACGAAGTGCATTATTCTTGTGAGACCGGATAATGTTGGACATAGGTTAAGTTTTGGATGAATAATGAGAATCACCATTGGATGAAGTTAATCGCGAGAGCATCGACATTGCCTCTTTTGTTGCAGGCTCTAATCAGAAAGCGCCTGCATCTGCTTGTCCTGGTAATAACGTCAGGTTGGCTGTAAAATTGTAAATGTTAAAATTTGGGACTATATTTTAACATTTGTAATGGAAATAGAGCGGCATGAGAGTAAGCCGGTAGGCAGCAAGAGAGAATTATAAATTTGTGATTTAGAGCAATAAAGTGCGGTAGTATTGCGTAGATTAAAGACGCTGTATTATCAAGTAGGGCCAAATTATAGGTATGTGTGTCCCGGGATGTCCGGTTTTAAAATTATTGTACCTTTGAGTTTGTCACCCGTTTTGATAGTAGCTGCTATAGTGATTTGATGTATGAAAAAGTGCTTTTTTAACTATTTGAATGTTCATTATGTATTTTGCCTTTTGGTGGGATATTGGGTCATTGCCGGCGGGGTGTTAAAGACGCGTGCACAAGACCCTTTTTTTACCCAGTTTTATAATGCCCCGGTATATATGAATTCGGCTTTTGCCGGAATATCCGACAGGTATACCATAGCATTGAATTACCGCAACGAGTATCCTTTTTTTGCCGATCTCTTTGCCGTGTACAACAGTTATTCGTTTTCTGTGGATAAATTTTATAAGAAGTACAACAGTGGTATTGGGATAACGTTTTCCGGCAATAGTGCAGGCAATGGGTTGATGAGTACCTTGAATGCGGCGATTTCATATTCTTATAGAGTCCGATTGGGTGGAAATAATTATGTAAGAGGTGGGTTAGAGATCGGTGGAATTTCGAGGCACTACGGTTGGAATAAGTTCTTGTTTCCGGACCAATTGGGCAATGTGGTGCAGGGGGATCCGCCAAGTACGACTCAGGAAGTTCCAGCCCCATCGAATCGGGTATCGAAGTTGGATTTCTCATTTGGTGTGCTATTCCATCATCCCAATTACTTCGCGGGAATTTCATGGAAGCACCTGAATACACCGGACTTGTCTGTTTTGCGGATTCGACCGGAGGAGTCGCGCAATAATAGCTTGCCGGTACGTTGGTCATTGCATGGAGGATACAAATGGTATATCAACAAAGATGCGGGTTATCCGACGTTTATGTCTTTGAATATGGTGTATTTACAACAAGCGAGTTTACGTCAGATAAATGTTACCGGGATTTATAAGTTTAGCAAGGTTTTTGCAGGCTTAGGGTGGAGGCATGCCTTTCAGAATATTGATGCGTTGCTTTTGTCGTCTGGAATAATACTGGATCGAATGACGATTGGGTACAGTTTTGATTTGACGGTGTCCTCTTTTGGTATTGCCAATGGCGGAAGCCACGAACTTGCCTTGCGTCTGCAGCTGGGCAATGAAAAGGATGCAGATGTGCGTACGACATGTTACTCCTTTTATTAGTTTGAATGCTATCAATATCATAGAATACGACAGTACTAAGAATAAAAAGATAAAAAATGTAAGTGCGAATTCATAATTATTCGTATTTTTGTCACCTTAATTGAAAAAACGTTTACAAAATGAAGTTAAAAGTATTTACCGTAGTGTTGTCTTTGGCTGTGATGCTGAGCACTCAAAGTTGCAAACACTCCGAGAAATCCAGTACAACAGGATGGCATTACAATGAAACCGAATGGGGTGGATTTGAGAAATTGGATTACGAAGATCAGATCACCGGCCCCAACCTGGTATTCATCGAAGGGGGTAATTTTACCATGGGGCAAGTGCAGGAAGATGTGCCCTACGATTGGAATAATATCCCTCGTAAGGTCACGGTTTCCTCGTTTTATATGGATGAGACCGAAGTGAGTAATATCGCATATCGTGAATATATCTATTGGCTTTCCCGCGTTTATGGGACCAATTATCCTGAAGAGGTGCACAAAGCGTTGCCCGATACCTTGGTATGGCGGGATGAATTGACGTATAACGAACCATTTGTGGAGACTTATTTTAGACATCCCAACTACGATGATTATCCGGTGGTCGGGGTAAATTGGTTGCAAGCTACTGATTATTGTAAGTGGAGGACAGATCGTGTCAATGAGATGATTCTCATCGAGCGCGGTGTACTCAATAACAATAACGAGCAAATGGACTCGGACAACTTTACCACAAAGACCTATTTGAGTGGTTTGTATCAGGGGAGTGTCAATAAAAACCTTCCGGACTTGAAAACCGGGGGAGAGCGACCGGTGCGTTTTGAAGACGGAATTTTGCTTCCGGACTATCGACTGCCTACTGAGGCAGAATGGGAATATGCCGCCTTGGCTTTGGTGGGTAACAATGCCCTTTCTGGCGATGAGGTCATCAGCCAACGTAAGATTTATCCATGGAATGGCTTTTCCGCGAGATATCGCAAACATGATAAACACCAAGGAGATTTCTTGGCCAACTTCAAAAGAGGGGCGGGAGATTACATGGGTATTGCAGGTGCACTCAACGATGCGGCACATATACCCGCTCCCGTAAAGTCCTTTTACCCCAATGATTTTGGTTTGTACAACATGGCGGGAAATGTCTCCGAGTGGACGGCAGACGTTTATAGACCTTTGACCAATGAGACGCTGTTTGATGAGGAGTCGCATGACCTCAACCCTTACAGGGGGAATGTTTTTAAGCAAGTTTTGAGAGATGAAAACGGGCAACCGGTTAAAGATAGCTTGGGACGTCTTAAGTACTTTGTACCGGATGATACCACTGCAGCTAGACGAGAAAATTACAAGCGCAACTACCTGAAGAACTTTAACGATGGAGATGGGGAGGATATCAAGTATGCTTATGGAAAATCAACCTTGATTAGTGACAAATCAAGAGTCATCAAGGGCGGCTCATGGGCGGATAGAATATATTGGATGTCTCCCGGAACTCGCAGGTATAAGGATGAAGATAAGTCCTCAAGGACTATTGGATTCAGATGTGCAATGACCCGGACCGGTACCCCGAAAGAGAGCGGCAAACCCGCCGGTAAGATGTTTAAGTCCCGAAAAAGAATAAAGAGGAAATACGACTAAACTCCTTGTTTAATTGAATAGAAAAAGTCCTTATTCCAACCGAATAAGGACTTTTTTGTTAACTGATATTAGAATGTTTACCGGAAGAGTTAAAATATTGGAATGGTTTCTAGAGAGCAATGGGGTTTCTACAGATACACGTACCCTTGCGCCGGGCCAAATATTTTTTGCACTTAGAGGCGATAATTTTGATGGTAATGCCTATGCCACTGCGGCCTTGAAGGCCGGTGCCATGCGTGTTGTCGTAGATCGTCCGGAGAAGGTTCGATCGGATAAATACCTCTTGGTCGATGATGCTTTAAAGAGCCTTCAGCAACTCGCTGCCGACTATCGCGCTTCTCTATCTGCCAAGGTGATAGCTATAACAGGTACCAACGGCAAAACTACGACAAAGGAGTTGTTGACCGTTGTTCTAAAGAGTAAATACAAGGTGCACGCAACTTCCGGTAACTTCAACAATCACATTGGGGTACCTCTTACCATTCTCAGTGCTCCACGAGATACGGAGGTGCTACTATTGGAAATGGGTGCGAATCATCCCGGTGAAATAGAAGCATTATGTGAGATTGCGGATCCCGATTATGGGTACATCACCAATATCGGTTCTGCCCACTTGGAAGGATTTGGTACAAAGGAGATGATATTGGAGACTAAGGGGGCATTATTGAAGTGGGTTTGTGAGAAACAAGATGGAATTGCATTTGTCAACGCCGAAGATCCGATGCTGGAGCTTTTTTCCGCGGAGTTGTCCTGTGCTCGTTTGTTACACCCTTATATGGCTTCTTCCGCGGGCAGTATAAAGGTGGTCGACGAAAGGGGGACACCCTATTTGAATTTGAGACTTAAGAAGGGATTGCAGAATGTTGAATGTCCGACTCAACTCATTGGAAATTATAATACATCAAATATTATTGCTGCACTTGAAATTGCTGATTTCTTTGGCATTCCGTTAGAACAAGGGGTTCGGATGATTTCCTTATATCGCCCTGAGAATAGTCGTTCGGAATACAGGGATCTGGGGCGTTATCGAATAGTTCTGGACGCCTATAATGCCAACTTGTCCAGTATGATTGCCGCAATTAATAACTTTTGTCAAATCGATGCGGGGAGGAAGGTTTGTATCTTAGGAGATATGCTGGAGTTGGGAGATAGCGAACAGGACATGCATCAACAAATCGTTGACCTATTACAGGAGAAAGGGTTAGAGGCGGTTCTTTTTGGCGAGCACTTTGATAATACCCGTCATGACAATATCCCCGCATTCCGAACAATTGAGGAAATAGTGCATTACGTGAATCAGGTGGAAGGAGAGGAGCTATGGCTTCTGATCAAAGGTTCGCGAGGTATGCGTTTAGAGCGCATTCTGGAAAAGCTCCAATAACCTCTCCGATATTTCGTTATGAGTGCACATCTGGTAATCTTCGTAAGAGCAAGCGTATATTTTATTTGTGACACGCGGTGATTTAGAAGCTTCTTGCCGGCTGACCCACCATCTTCCGGTTTTTTCGCTTTTGTAAAAAATAAACCCTACATTTAGATCGTCCGGATTAACCATGTATTTGGTGAGATTCCGATTGGTAGAGGTAAGTGCTTCGTTGGCTCTGTTCTGGTGTCCGAAGATAAAGTACCATATCATTTGAGCAGTTAATTCTGCTGTTTGGCCATGTTCGTCGTATTGCAAGTCGAAATTTCCCAATGCAAAGAACTCCATACTTTCGTTAATACCTGCATACTTTGTCAATTGGCAAGCTTCTTCTGAATACAATCCACTGGGGTTTGAAGCAAGTTGTGCCGGCGCCTCAGCGTGCTTTAATGCATTAAATAAGAAAAACAGTGCATTAGCATCCCGGACATATGGTTCTGCCGTCTTAATATCATTGCGCAATGTGCCCAATCGCAATCCATGAACAAAGGGAAATTTTATTCGTACCTGCTCTATATTTGAGTAGTGTTGTTGGAATGAAAGAATAGAAATACTATCTACAGTAATTTCCTCTTGCTCGAGGATTGGATTAAGATAGGACCTGGTGAAGTCTTGCCCTATTCCGATTTTGTCATCTACAAATACCGGTCGTATTCTTTGGTTTTTGACTTTTGATAAAGCCAATAGAATGTGAGTGATGTCATTTTGTGAGATACCAAGAAGAATGGGGATTATTCCGGCTTCATCCAATTCCCGTAGTACTGGTGTTAAGGTCGAAGGTTTTATGTTGACCAATGTGCCGAGGTCGACGATGGGGCGCAAACCGGGGTGAGCGGACATTCGATATAGACGCTTCTTTATAGATGCCGCTTGTTGGTTAGAGCTAATGAGGGCGAACTGTGTGTCTTCCCTAAATGACCCGGTCTGTCCAAAGAAATACACTTTAGAGCCCAGTTGAGTATCCGAGAAGGGCAGATCGCCACACACCTCGGATGGATTCGTTAATCTAAGCCAATTATTAATCATAATGCATTTTGTTTCCGCAAAGTTACATATTATATTTAATTGTAATATGAATTTGGTGCATCTTTTTTATTTTTAGCTCGACTTGATGCAGGAGGGGTGGTTTGACGGTAGTATGTTTATTATTCGAAAGGATAGCGAAAGGTGATTAATGTGGTTTGCCAAGAAAACGAAAGATTGCTGTATGAAATGAAAAATTAGAATGTAAGAATCATAAGTTTTTATGCTGTTCGAAATTAAATTATCTTTATCTTTGCGGTATATTTCAATGTCATTGGCGGCTTAATTTTGGCCGGATATTTGATATGTAATATATGAACTAAATTGTTAAGACACAATCAACCTGATTATGATAGGATTAAGACGCTGTAATTCAGTGGTTAAAGGGTATTTTGGAGTTTTATTACTCCTGTTGCTCGGAATAGGTGTGACACAAGCACAAGTTGTAGAACAGTCCGTTACCGATACTGCATCGGTGAAAGTTTCTTCCACTATGATGCATGGAGGAACTTTATACGGCCTTTCGGATGAAAGGACATTAGACCCCGAACAGCACAAGCGATGGAAGACAGGCAAAGAAGTTTATCCTGCCAAGCCCCGGGATATGTGGGAGCTGGGTTTGCATTTTGGGCATTTTGCTATTGACGGCGATGTCGATCGACTTACACCGTTTTATTCCGGATTCGGATTTGGAGTGCATGCGCGTAAATCCCTCTACTATGTGTTCTCCATGCGCTATAGTCTGTTTTATGGACAAGCATATGGTTTGGAACCACAACCTTATGGTAATTCTCTTCGCCCGGAGCAGTATGTCTTTAAGGGATATGGTCCGGAGAATTATTGGTTTCCTTCCTACAGAACGCGAATGGGAAATGCGACAATAGAAGTCATTATGAACTTGGGCAATCTACTATTTCATAAAGCCTCCAATAAATGGAATCTCAATGTAGGAGTAGGAGTGGGTGGAGCCATTCATGACACTTACTTGGACTTGAGAGATGAGAATGGAAGGCTGTATACGAATTTGGTAAGTGCTACCGGGTGGTCCTATCCAAAGTTTGACACACGTCAAGGGCGAAAGGATATAAAAGCAGAATTGAATAAGATATATGATGGGACTTATGAAACAAGAGGCCCATATAAGAAAGGGTTGTTTAGGCTCCAAGACAAATACAATGTCAATGGTTCGTTTACTGCTTCTGTAGGGGTCGCCCGCAAAGTCAATGATCGATTTAATATTGGATTGGAGCATAAGGTGATTACGGTTGATAATGATTATTTAGACGGTATTAAGTACCGCACGAATCTTGATCAGACGAATAATTTGGATATTGGGCATTATACCCGATTAATTCTTGCTTACAATGTCGGCAGTAAGAAAAAGAAAGTAGAACCACTTTACTGGTTGAATCCTTTGGATTATGCATATAGCGACATTGCGGCATTAAAAAGGCGACCTAAATTGGACTTGACAGATTCTGATGAGGATGGCGTGCTCGATATGTTTGATGAAGAACCCGAAACTCCCGCCAATTGTCCGGTGGATGTTAAAGGACGTGCGTTGGATAGTGATGGCGATGGCATCATTGACTGTAAAGATGATGAACCCTTTTCCGTGTCTGGATATGATGTGGACGAAAAGGGCGTGGCACAGATTCCCGATGATGTGCGACCGCTCAATAAAGGAGAGGTCACCAAGGTAATCGAGAATACCATCGCTACTCAAGGCCCTAAATGCTGTACTCCAAAATGGTTCTTGCCAATGATTCATTTTGACTTGGACAAGTACTGTATCAAGCCCGAATTCTATCCTCATATGCAACACGTCGCCACGGTGATGAAGCAAAATCCGGACTTGTGTGTAACGGTCTTAGGTAATACGGACTCTAGAAATAGTAATGATTACAATAAGGTATTGTCCTATAATAGAGCTAAGGCAGCGATTGATTATTTGACCTCGAATTATAACATTCCACGCTCTCGATTCAAATTGATGTACGGTGGGGAAGAAAGCCCTATGGCCAAGAATGTCGAAAGCCTGCATGGGAAGAAAAGAGAATATGCGGAGTACATCAATCGCCGGGTAGAGTTCAGAGTTTGTGAAGACGGAGATGTGGATATGGGACGTCCGGAAGGACCGGAAGCCGGTCATTGCGACGAGTATAAACCAATGGATGACACTTATGTGCCTTCTTCCACTAGTCCGATGTATCGCGGTAATAAAACATCGGGATTCTAGAAAGATACCAAAAGTTTTACTAATAAAAAAGGCAACTACGACCGAGTAGTTGCCTTTTTTATTCGGGGTATATTATAACCAAAGGGGGAAGTGTGCCCGCAGTGGTTGCAACTGCAGTATCATAGGATAAGCCGAATGGTACACCGGCTGTATTCTTGGGTGAGACTTTTTCCGAATAAGCCAATACAAATCACTACAATATCCTATCTTTGTGAAGGTATTGCCGGGTGAAAGTTCTGCTACTATTTTCTCCTGGGCAACTTCTTATGCATAAATGCAGAATTACATATGAATTTTTCATCTAAATTAATAGAAGATGCCGTAAAGGCATTTTCATCTTTGCCCGGGATTGGTAAAAAGACGGCTTTGAGATTGGTATTGCATTTGTTGCAGGAGAAGGAAGAGGTGACGGCCTCTTTCGTGCAAGCAATAGGAGTATTTCGAGCGGATATAAAACAATGCCGGGTTTGTGGCAATATTTCCGATGCGGACCTTTGTACCATTTGCTTGGATAAAGCAAGGGATCATTCTACAATATGCGTAGTGGAGAATATCAGGGACCTTATGGCCATCGAATCTACCGGATTGTACAAAGGAGCTTTTCATGTACTGGGTGGCGTAATATCTCCAATAGATGGTGTTGGACCCGAGCAGCTCAATATCGATGCCCTTGCAAAAAGATTGAACCATGGGACGATCAAAGAAGTCATCATGGCCATAAGTCCTACCATCGAAGGTGAAACCACTATTTATTATCTATCCAAGCTGTTGGAATCAAAGGTGCCTGTCATTACTCAGATTGCAAGGGGAGTTTCCTTTGGTGGAGAATTGGAGTATGCTGACGAATTGACCTTGGCGCGCTCTATTGCCGATCGAGTACCTTACTCTGTTCACACCCCATCTGCCGGATGAAGGATTTGAGCGTTGTCATAGTAAACTACAATGTGCAGCATTTTTTGCGTCAAACCTTGTTGTCCTTGGAGGAGGCAGCCCGATCGTTATCGACGGAAATCTTTGTGGTGGACAATGCTTCTTCCGATGGATCTGTTGAAATGATTCGGAACGAATTTCCTTCGGTAAAGCTAATTTCAAGTAAGGAAAATTTGGGCTTTTCAAAGGGGAACAATATCGCGTTGAAAGAAGCTACAGGAAAGTATATCCTTCTGTTGAATCCGGATACCGTTTTGGGGGAAAATACCTTGGAAGCCTGCTTTTCGTTCATGGAGGCCAATCCCTCAGTGGGGGCCTTGGGGCCTAGGATGATTGATGGGTCCGGAACCTTTCTTCCAGAGTCAAAGAGAGGGTTCCCAAGTCCCTCCGTGGCCTTTTACAAGGCGTTTGGCCTTTCTAAAATCTTCCGAAACTCCTCCCGGTTTAATCGATATCATATGGGCCATGTCGATTCTGATACACAAGTACCAGTGGATGTGCTTGCAGGGGCCTTCATGTTTATCCGGCATGAAGTACTAAGTCAAATCGGTCTTTTAGATGAGCGTTTTTTTATGTATGGTGAAGATATCGATCTATCTTACAGAATCAAACAGGCTGGCTTTGAAAATTATTACTTCCCCAAAGCTCAGATTATTCATTTCAAAGGGGAGAGTACGAAAAAGGGGAGCCTAAATTATGTCCGGGTCTTTTACCAGGCGATGATTCTATTTGCCGACAAACACTTTAAGGGCAAGAAGGCCAGTTCTTTCATTGGCTTAATGAAATTTGGGATCGGTTTGCGGGCATTAGTGGATGTGGTAAAAGGGGTATCTTACAAAATTTTGTTGCCGCTTTTTGATTTCCTGTTTATTTTTTTGGGTTTGTACCTGTTTAAAGAATTTTGGGAGGTCTATTACTTTGATAACCCGGAGCATTTTGACGGTACGAATATATACTATTTTATGCTGATCTATACCTTAGTATGGATGAGTGGAGCGTATATTTTTGGTGGGTACCAAAGACGCTTCAAGTTTACTACCGTCCTCCAGGGAATATTACTTGTCAGTTTGATCCAACTCGCTATTTACGGTTTGCTCAATCCTCACTATCGCCCTTCCCGCATGATGCTCGTTTTGGGGACGGTATGGGCTCTCATCGTCTTTTTGGCCAATCGTCTTATCCCACATTTTTTACAATATGGCAATTTGGATTTTGGAAAGGATCAAAAGAAAAATATAATAATTGTCGCAGGGGATTCCGAGTCCCAAAGGATATTACATCTATTGGACTCAGCGGGTGTGGATTTTAACCTATTGTACCATCTGTTACCAGGGAAGGATGCTGATATGAAATGGCTGGCACCGGTGCGAAGTCTTATCCGTATGCTGCGGGTTGATGAGATCATTTGGGCGCTCAATGATGTCCCTCGCCGGGTTATGATAGATTTTATGTCTAAAGAAGGAGAGGGAATTTCCCATAAAATGGTAGAAAAAAATTCCAAAGTTATTTTGGGTAGCCAGTCGAAAGATGAGCAGGGGGAATGGTATGCTCATCAAGAGCGCTTTGCTTTGGATAATCCGGTGGCCCAAAGACTGAAGCGAATGTTTGATGTATCGATGGCAGTATTGTTTTTGATTTTTAGTCCTTTACTTTTATTGTGTCAGGGCAACAGATGGGGACTTATTAAGCATATTATCGAAGTCTTTGGGGGTAAAACATGGGTCGGATATTATAATGATGGTGAGCATATTGACCCTTTGCCACGACTTCGGCAAAGCATTTTGCCTCCGGTCTATTCGCGGGTATCAGCAAATGTCCAAATGCGCACTATTGCCAATTATCAATATGCGAAACACTATTCTATCTTACTTGACTTGGGAATCCTTATGAAGAATATATGTCACTTAGGTATATAATATAATGGTTAGAACCATACAAAGTTGTCTTGTATCTTCTTATTCCACAGTCAACCGTTGACAATGTTTACTTCTGATAGAGTACCTCTTGTCAATGAAAATTACTTCGTTAGCCTTGGCGCTTATTTATTTCCCAATAACTATAGCTCATTCAGAAGTGCTTTTGCTTGTTTTTTATAATGATGCTTTTCGGAATTAAGAATGGCATTTAGTATGTCCTTGGCACGAGCGGGGATACCTGCTTCCAAATAGGCTAAGGCTGTCATCCATTGGGCGTCTTTAAAATATTTCGACTCCGGGTTGGCTCTGACAGCTTTAAACTCATCGATAGCCTTGAATGGTTGATGCTGCTGCAATGCTACAATACCCATTACATAATGCGCTTTGTAGTAATAGGCATTGCCGGGTTTGAGTTGGTTAAAGGCGGCTTCCATGTCTTTATATTCTCCTTGCTTATATTTTTCAATCCCCAGTGCCCAGCTAGGAGTCGGTATGCTCGTTACATCCAGATCCGCACTTGGAGAGTACGGGACGAGATATTTTTTAACTAAATGGTCATATTTATTTTTTCCGGAACAAGAGGAAAAGAATGAAGCAATGGTAATGCTAGAAAGTATTACCAAAAACAATGCAGATGCGCTTCGACGACGGGAAAGGGACGAGTGAATCGGATATAGCATAACTATCGAGTTTTTTTGAAGAGGTGGCAAAGGTAAGATTTTGGCCGGATATGGGATGATGTATTTTACAAGGATTTAGAGTAGTAAACATAGTGTTCGACATGATAGGATTGGACAAGCATAGTAGCAAGTTGCTGAATCAGATCACCCCTCATACCCAAACCGACGGAGGGATTGCTTGTTGTCTCTCCATTTCTCCAGGACTTTGACATGCAACTCGAGATAGACACGGTTATCCAAAAACTTTTCGATGTCATAACGTGCGGCCGTGCCTAGTTTTTTGATAGCCGCCCCTCTTTTACCAATCAGGATGCTCTTTTGGGATTTTCGATTGACGAATATAGTACTTCGAATACGGTACAAATCATTCGTGTCTTCTGGCACTTTGAATTCGTCGACGACCACTTCACAACTGTAAGGTACCTCTTCTTTAAATTGTTTCATGATATGTCCCCGGATGATTTCACTAATAAAAAAACGCGTTGATTTATCTGTCCATTGGTCCTTTGGATAGTAAGGTGGGGCTTCGGGTATTAAGGAATTAATAATCGGTAAGAGCTTTGCCTGTGTTTCACTTTTTTCGATGGCAGATATCGGGATGATTTCATCAAATCCTATTTGTTTTTGCCATCGATCGGCGATGACAAGAAGCTCTTCCATCGATGTCAAATCCTTTTTATTAATAAGCAAAATCTTGGGAAATATAGCATTCTTTACCGCATCTAACCATTCATCAGGCAAGGAGTCTTTAGGACGAGAACCATCCAGTATTAGCATCAGTACGTCGGCATCTTCGAAGGCGCTTTTGACAAATTGATTCATCATTTCATGCATCTCATATGATGGATTTTCGACGATTCCCGGGGTATCTGAAAATATAATTTGGTAGTGTTCTCCATTGAGTATCCCCTTTATCCGGTGCCGGGTTGTCTGGGCTTTGGGGGTCTCGACAGATAGTCGCTCACCCAATAAAGCATTGAGTAAGGTCGATTTGCCCGCATTTGGCCGGCCTATGATATTGACGAAACCTGATTTATGTGCTTTCATGGGTAAGGTGGTGATAAGTGAGGGATTTAGTATAGCATTTTTGGTCTGCTGTTATGGACCATTTCATCAATACGTTCAAAAAAGTATTCCGGTCGAAATTTTCTCCAGGGAATTCCATTGAGCTCGGGCCCCATAAATAGATAATTGTCCAGGTGGGCATCCTGAAAGTCCCGCATGACGTGATCCAGTAGATTGACGGTGCAGATCCATCCGCCCTCTTCCCTTGTTTCTTCTGCCCACTCTTCATAATAGCAGTCGTCTGAGCGATGGAAAGAGAGGACATTTTCCATAATAAGGATAAATTTGGATATCCCGTGCATTTCCATGACTTCGATGATGCCCTGTTTGAAGAGCATGATGTCATTGTAGAGGCAATCATTCCATTCACCGATGCATTCGATTATCGTGTAGCCTTTGTCGTAGTCCGTATAGAGGATTTTGGTGTAAAGCGTCTTGGACCCGAAATCATCCCATTGGGGATGTATGAAATAGTTGTAAACTGTGTTGGAAAAAACGAATTCGCTATACTCCCGGCCATAGAATGGCGACTTGGGATCCTCCGCTGCGGAGTACTCACCGCACCAGCGATAGAAGGGCTCGATATCATGCATAACGGTCGTAATGGTTATTATACCAACGCAATTAATGAAAAGGAGATTATCCTTCCTCCAGTCTTTTTATTACGTCATCTGTCAGTTCTAATGTGTGATATACCGCTTGGACATCATCATCATCTTCGAGCATTTCGATCAGATTAAGTGCTTTCATCGCTTGATCTACCGGAAGCTCGGTGGTGTTGAGGGGTAATCGTTCGATGGTGGCACTTTTGGGCTCGATGTTCATCTCTTCCAATTTTTGTTGCATCGCACCAAACTGAGGGAAATCAACGGTAATAATCATATCATTATCCTCGATTTCGATATCCTCGGCTCCGGCGTCAATGAGCTCCAATTCGAGCTCTTCGGGGTCGAGGTCTGTGATGTCAATAGTGAAGATGCCTTTGCGTTCGAAGAGAAATTCGACAGAACCATTCTTGCCCAGATTGCCTCCTCGTTTGTTAAAAATGGCACGAACATTAGCTACAGTCCTGTTCAGGTTGTCGGTAGTGCATTCTACAAATACAGCGATTCCACCCGGAGCATATCCCTCATAGGTAGGTTGCAAAAGTGCTTCACTACCGGATTCGAGCGCTTTTTTAATGGCGCGTTCGATATTGTCCTTAGGCATATTAACCCCTTTCGCATTGGCGACAGCAACACGAAGGCGAGGGTTGAATTCGACATCTCCACTGGCGCCTTCTTTTACGGCGACGGTAATTTCCTTAATGATTTTGGAGAAAATCTTGGATCGTTTGGCGTCCTGAGCGCCCTTTTTGTGTTTTATCTTTGACCATTTATTATGTCCGGACATACGTTAATCTTTTATGTGTAAAATGCTTGTATGATAAAATGTACGCAAAGGTAAGGTTTTTAGCCGGATAGAAGAGCATTTTTGGAATGGAGTACATCCGGGTTTATATCCTTCCTAGGGGACAGGACGTTGCCCATAGTTTTTTCATTAGCATAGTACTTTACCATTTCATACCAAATAGATAGACTAAAGGGTGAATACGGATATGGTATAGAAGCCAAATGATGGAACTTTAAAGAATAACCGAACGGGCAGTTAACTCTCTACAAAACTATATGATTAAGCGTACGCCACCTAATTCTTCTAAGCGATAGGGAAACTTTTCATCCGGCGATCCGATAAACATAAAGTTGATGGGGATCTTCCATTCCTTGGATAGTTTTTTGATGAGTTCCGGCCCAAAATCATCATAGACAGGGACGAATTCGATGTCGATGTCGGGATATTCCTCGTCGAGGAGCTCGATATACTTCAGCAACTTGTCCGAGGGCTTGTCCCCTTCTTTCAGTACTTTGACGATCTTTACTTTCTTGGTATGCTCATTGTTGCGGATATAAAGCATGGCCTTATTGAGGTTGGCGATGCTCTTTCCTTTGGTAAAGAACACAAATTCCTGACTGTTGATATCATTGATAAGCGCATCAATTCTCTTGTGCAATTTGAGGAAAAACTCACGAATGGGCTCAAAAATATTCCAAACGAGTTTGAGCAATACTTTGAGCAGTACGGTTCGGTTGAGCATTATGAGAATAAATATGATTGTAGGTACAAAATAGATGAGGAAGACCTGATAATTGGGCATGTCTCCGGGGTGTTCCGGTTTCATCACGATGTTGCCTATTAAGGCGACCAATACGGCAGTGAAAGCGATAAAAAGCCCGTACCAAGGGGCGTATTCCGGTCGCGGCAAATGCTTTCGTTTTGCTTTGAGCAATAGATTGCCTATGACAAATAGCAACATGACAGACAAGAACGAAATCGTATAAACCCCGGCGAGGGTTTTGACATTGCCCTGCGTAATCCAGAGAACGGAAATACTCAAGAAAAAGAAGAATAATATGATGCGATAGGAGGCGCCGCGGTTGTTCTTCTTCAGAAAGTAATTGGGCATAATCCGGTCCAGGGTCATTCGCTCGAGAAGTCCGGTCACCCCGATGTAGCTCGTCAAGACCGCACCGGACAATACCAAAAAGGCATCAATGGAGATGATGACGGAAAGCCATTCGCCTGCTGACATTTCTCCCATTTTTGATAGGAGGGTTTCTTTATACGGGCCGGCGATATCCGGAATTGTCAAGACGGACAAGGCGAGGAATGCCATCAATGGGTTGAGTACACTTACGACCATCCACATGTTTCTCAATGTTTTTGGGAAGACACCTTTCTCTTGTTCCTCTACGAAGTTGGCCGAACTTTCGAAACCGGAAATCCCCAACATGGAGGCGGCAAAACCAAAGAAAATGGCCGTAGTGATGCTATTTTCTGAAGGGCTGTTCCAATTTTCGGCAAAAATCCCCCAACCGTGCTGCATCACATATATAAATATGGAGAAAATAAGGACAATCATGGTGGATAGATGAAAGATAAAGATACCTATGGCGACCTTTGCAGATTCCGAAATACCCATGATAGCCAGTCCGGCAAAGATGGCGAGCAACCCGGTTGTGCCGGATAGTACGGTGAGGTTATTGTTAATGTCAAATATGTGAAATAAATAATGTATGGCCTCATTGGCGGAAATGACAGCTGTGGCCATGTAGGAGAGTAAGGTTAAGGAGGCGGCCATGGAAGCCATCCTTTTGCTCGTAGTGTTGAGCAGGGCATTGTAGGCTCCTCCGTTTAGCGGCAGCGCTCCCACCACTTCACCATAAATCTTACGAAAAAAGAAGAGCACCAAGGCAACAATAAGTAGGGTGATAAACGCATATTTGCCGGCAAATGCGATCGCAAGTGCCGATACGTAAAGTACAGAGGAACTGATGTCGTTACCACTAATGGCGGTGGCGGCTAGTTCGCCCAATTTGTTATGTTTAGCTTCAGCTTTCAATGTGTTTGGACTTTCGTTGTGAGGTAAACAAAACGTAAAATTAGTATTGTTCTTCATTATGAAGGTGTTTCAAGTACGCTTTTTTTAAGGATTTATAAGTATTTGTATTTATTGTAATGTATAAAAGATAGATACATAATGATTAATAGATTTATGATAAGCTTATGTTTTCTTGATGTATGATAATTAGGGTAGCGGATTGTGGTTACATTAGAGGTGCATAGATGTTGATAGAGGGTAGACCTGGCAAACAGGGGTATCCGGACGAGGGGAGCGGTATGAAAATAAACCAACAAAAAAAAATGTTCCTAAGCTATTGTTTTTCATAAAAGTATTACCTTTGCACTCCATTTGTGAACCGCGCTCTCAAAATGATTCGTTTGAGGGCATAAAAAAACAAAAAAACCATGCGGAATTATGAAATTACTTTTCTAATTGATCCGGTCTTATCCAAAGAAGACATTGCGTCAATACCCGACACGTATACGGATTTGTTAAAGAAAGCCGGGTGTAATATTGTCCATGCTGATAACATGGGTTTGAAGCAATTAGCTTATCCCATAAATAAGCGTACTACGGCGGTCTATCATTGTGTAGAGTTCCAGACGGCAGACAGTGCCATTATTGATAAAATGGAATTATCTATGCGACGGGATGAGCGCATTATGCGTTTTTTGACCGTTAAGCTGGATAAGTTTGGAGTCAAGTACAACGAGGATAAGAGAGCCGGCAAAATTCCACGGAAGCGGGTAGAGAAAGAAGCCGAGCCCGCACCGGAGAGAAAAAGTGCTCCCACTCAAGCATCTTCAAATCCAAAGAAGGAAGAAGAGTAAGTTTTCATTCATCAAATAATCTTTAAAAACAGACCATTATGGCAAGTAGAGACGATATAAAATTTTTGAACAATCCAAACATCGGACAACAGCGTAAAAAGTATTGCCGCTTTAAGAAGTACGGCATCAAATATATTGATTACAAGGATCCGGAATTTTTGTTGCAGTTTATTAACGAGCAAGGCAAGTTATTGCCTCGCCGGATAACGGGCAATTCACTCAAATACCAGCGAAAGGTCGCTCAGGCAGTAAAAAGAGCACGGCACCTCGCTATCTTACCTTATGTTGCAGATTTATTAAAGTAAACGATTTAAAACGATATAGATCATGGAAATAATCCTACTTAAAAATATAGATAGACTCGGACATAAGTTTGATGTCATTAAGGTGAAAGACGGCTATGGAAGGAATTATTTAATCCCACAAAAAATGGGTATTATTGCTAATTCTACCAACATGGCTAAACTTAACAACCTAAAGAAGCAAGAAGAAGCGCGTTTGGAGAAAATGCTCGATCAGTTTAAGGTATATGCAGAGCAGCTCAAAGACGTTACACTGAAGATTCCGGTAAAAGCGGGTGCTTCCGGAAAAATATTCGGCTCGGTTACCCCGCTTCAAATTGCTCAGGTCATCCGGGAGCATATCGATTACGAGGTCGACAAGCGGTGGATTGAATTGGAAGAGGAGATTAAAAATCTAGGAACCTATCAGGGGAAATTGAACTTCCACAAGGATGTCGTCGCAGATCTAAATATTGAGGTGTTGGAGGCATAGAAGGATAGGTGATAAGTGCTTTAGGATAGAATACCCGGCACAGATTAAAAGACGCAAAGGTGGCTGTTTTTAGACAGCCACCTTTCTTTTTGTTTGTAATCCGGCATGATCTCCTCTACCTTTTTCCAAAATAATCTTGAGTGATTGGGGTGTATCAGATGGGTCAATTCGTGAATGATTACATAATCGATTACATCCAATGGTGCCTTGAGAAGACGGGTGGAAAGGTTGATATTGCCTTGACTGGAACAGCTCCCCCAATTGGATTTGTTGTTTTTTAACCTGATCCGGTTGATTTCTACTTCCGGAAAATGTGCATCTTTTAAGTCCATTAATCGCAAAGAGACCCAAAAGAATTGATCCGCTGCGATACAGGAACTAATGAGGGATTCAGCAGCGGAACCAAGATCGATATCCTCCCAATTTTTTGGGTAAATTAAAGTGATTTGATTGTCGTCCGGCGCAATATTGGCCTTCATGGATTTTCTGTGTGCGCGGTATATTTTCAAGGTATACGCTTTCTTTGTTGTCTGAATAATCTGGCCATCGAAATATTTTTTAATGCGAAACCGGTCGAAGAGGTGGGGGGATTGTTTGTATTTTTTAAGTATCCAGTCCTCTGCCCACTGGATGGGGTCTTTTACTAAAGAGGTATAATTATAAGAAGGCAATCTGAGATTAACAGCCTTCGTGCCAAGTGCTATTCGTACATTATTCCGCCATTCCCTGTGGATAATAAGGGGGACAACGACATCTTCAATCCGGATGAGCTTTTTTGTTTTATGCGCCATGTTGCTTAGAGAAGGTTTGCATTACGTCCACTAATTTTTCTACTCCTTCCACAGGCATGGCATTGTAGATAGAAGCTCTAAACCCTCCTACGGATCGATGCCCTTTGATGCCGACAATCCCCGCCTCGCTACAGGCTTCGACAAATGCATTTTCTAATGTTTCATCATTGATGTTGAAGGTGACATTCATTTTGGATCGGTCCTCTTTCCGGGCGTAACCTGTAAATAGAGAATTGTTGTCAATTTCCTTATAAAGCATGGCTGCTTTTTTACTGTTGTGCGATGCCATTGCTTCCGGTCCACCTTGCTGCGCGACCCAGCGCATGGTGAGCATACTGACATATACGGCATAAACCGGTGGGGTGTTAAACATCGACCCCTTGTTGATATGTGTCCGGTAATCCAACAGGGTGGGTATTTGGTGCTTGACGCGACCTAACATGTCTTTACGGACGAGCACTAGAGTGGTTCCGGCCGGTCCCATGTTTTTTTGAGCACCGGCATAAATGACAGCATGCCGGTTGAGGTCGACAGGTCGACTAAAAATGTCAGAAGACAAATCACCTATAAGAGGTAAAGTCGTATCCGGTAATTGGTGATACTGAGTTCCATAAATGGTATTGTTGCTGGTGTAATGCAAATATTTGGCATTCCCTAAGTTGGAGAGTTGCTTTGGAATATAGCGGTAGCCGTCGTCTTCAGAACTGGCAGCGAGAACGATATTACCAAACAACTTAGCTTCTTTTATCGCTTTAGTGGACCAGGTACCGGTATTAATGTATGCGGCGGTTTCGTCTGTGTTGAGCAAGTTCATGGCCGTCATAAAAAACTGGCTGCTCGCACCACCGGTCAAAAAAAGTGCTTCAAACTCATCTCCGGCACCGGTCAGTTCTTTGGCGAGCAGTTGGGCGTCTTGCATTACCTTGGTAAAGTTGGGGCTGCGATGGGAAATTTCCAAAATAGACAATCCCATATTGTCAAAGTTAGTGACGGCTGAAGCCGCTTGGTGTAATACACTTTCCGGAAGTATAGCCGGGCCTGCGTAAAAGTTGTACTTTTTAGTTGCCTTCATCTCGAGCATGTATTATATTATATATTATATGGTATGAAATGGTAAAGTTCGACCTCCTTACAACCTTTTTGATGCTATCAGCATGATAATAAGTTTTAGAGTAGGCTCTTTGACTGATTTTTTGGTTTTGAAATGCGAAAGTACACATAGTTGGGATATTAGACAGACGTTTTGATGTGATATTTGCTCAATGAATGGGTTTGTAAAGGGAGCAGGTGGAAGCGGGCGAGAGGGAGGAATGTTTGAAGGGGTGTGTAGGCATCGGTAATGGACTAAAGGAAAAAAGGCCAGCATGATATTTTGTAGAGAAAGGAAGTGCGAAATTCGCAATATTGTGTGGGCATGACTCAAATAATAGGGTGTTATTGAAATTTTTGGTCACTAATATAAAGAATGTGAAAAAATATTTTGATAGCGATTCGTAGGTTTTCTGCTGTAACGTATTGTAAAACAGGTTAAAAATGGCCGGGTCCCCAAAGAGCTGGGAATTAGGTGAAATTATTTGAAAAATACTTCAAAAAAAATTTGGTTTGGGTGTGGGGTTGGTTGTATCTTTGCGTTCCCTTTCGCACAGAGGTGTAGGAGAGGGGAAAGATATTTGATAAGTTGGGGAAGAAATAGCACAAGAAAAC
>Ga0256832_1000639_pt1 | contig 22945 bp, 18 predicted proteins | sample 134614metaG_FD_190534 | JGI IMG/M metagenome (GOLD analysis project Ga0256832, IMG submission 190534) | Hydrothermal vent microbial communities from Lau Basin, Pacific Ocean - 134-614 | ecosystem: Environmental > Aquatic > Marine > Hydrothermal vents | place: Pacific Ocean: Lau Basin | collected... | reverse complement strand
CGGTGACCCGCCTGTTTGGAGCCCCGGCCAGACGCATTCAGGAGAAGGAAAAGCCCATCGTCCACTGGCTCTATCCGGAAAGAGGGCTGGATATCGCCCTCTCCTCCGAGGAGAAGGACATCCTGCAGTATGTGATGCCGGCCCGTTTCGGGCAGCTGCTCGAGCCGCTCGAGGCCTCGGGTATGCCGCTGGAGTGAACTACCGTTGTTCCACCAGCCGGTATACCTGCCGCTCCGCCGAGGGAACGACGATTTCGGCCAGCCGGTACCGGTCGATGGTGATGTCGTCGAGAATGGTATCGAACGGACCGTCAGGGGTGTCTCCGGCCAGAACCGCGTAGCGCCTTCCGGGTTCCAACAGTGTCGTCCGCAGGATCAGATTGCCGTCCACGAAACGGAGAAAGGCCCGGCCCCACGGTCTGGCCAGCGGCTCTCCGACGAAGATCCCCTCCCCCGGCCGCCGCACCGACTTCCAATAGGCCTCGAGCAGGGTGTTGCCCCGGAAGTAGAAAGGCAACAGGGTACTCACTCTGGGAAATTTCGACGGGTAGTTGCACGGCTCAACCACCGTTCCGTAGCTGGCGGTCGCCCCCGCCTCCAGCCAGCGCAATGCGCTCATCTGGCCCGAGGTGGAGGGGAGGATCCCCCCCGCGGAGGTCAGGTGGTCGGCGATCGCCCCGGGTAGATAGGTGTTGGTCCCGATGCCATCCACCCAGACCAACCCCGTGAAATAGAACAGTACGTCCTCCCGGTTTTCTACCAGATTCCCGACCTTGCCATCGGCGTTGTCCCTGTATTCCAGCTTCAATCCCTCCTCATGATTCCACACCGAGAGCATCTGCTCGAAATCCGGGTAGCGCACACTGCGAAGCGAATCGGTGGTACGCACCAGATATCCGGTACCGGTGGGGAAAGTGCCGTCGGCTGCCAGGCCGCGCTCGATCAGCGCCCGAACCTCCTCTTCGCTCACTCCGCCCAGCACCATCGCGGGGCGGACCCCGTGATCGTCGAAAGGGCGCGTGGATTCGGAGCCGAAGTAGTCCACCGATGCGGTGAGACTGCAGACATCACCAGAGGTGTTACAGTATCGGGAGGCGTACCCCCCCAGGGCGAAGGCGGAGGTAATGGACATGCAACCCACCCGGTAGGGCCTTATCCAGGTCAACACATATCCCTGGATCCCGTCCGGCAGCGCCTTTTCCACCTGCTGCAAAACCGACGCAAAGAGCTCGGGTGAAACCACGTCGGCACTCTCCGGCAAGGAGACATGGATCAGGTTCTCTTCCGGAATCCCCCGCTTTCGGGCGTAGTAGGGCCCCATGGCCACCGATATCGGATCGTTGTCGTTGACGATGATCGCCAGCTCTTCCGGTTCCAGCGAGGTCCGCGGCAGCAGAACGATGGGCGCGCCCGGCTCCAGTCGTTCATAGATGGTAAGGAACACCCTGGCTTCTGCGCTGGCCCCTTCCGGATCGACGATCCGGTAGACGAACTCGTCGTAACCGTTGTACCCCCTGGGTGCCGTGTAGTTCAGCGCATCGTCGAGCCGCCCCCTGCGCGGCCCGGCCACCACCTCCACTTTCAGGGGCCGGGCCTCCGGGTCCCGATCGTTGGCAAGCAGATCCAGCGCCAGCGTCGCGCCCTCCCGCACGGCGATCCGATCGTCTCGAGCCTCCGGGGCGTCGTTCCGCCCCTCCACCGTCACCTCGACCACGGCTTCGGCCGTCGCGCCGACAGGATCCGCCACCGTGTAACCGAAGGAGTCGGCGCCGTCGAAGCCCGGAAGAGGCTCATAGAGGATGCTTCCTTCCCCGGCCACGGCCGCGGAGCCGTGGGCCGGTGCAGAAACTGCAATGATCTTCAGGGGATCGCCGTCCCTGTCCCGATCGTTTGCCAGCACATTCACCTTCAGCCGGCCATTCTCCTCCACGGTGACCTGTTCACCATTCGCTTCTGGCGGGTCGTTTACGGGGACCACGGTGACGGTGATGGTTGCCTGGGCCCGTTTCCCGGCCTTGTCCTCCGCCGTGTATGTGAAACGGTCCCGGCCCGAAAAATCGGGGTCGGGACGATAGCGTACCCGTCCCTCCTCGAAGGTCGCCTCACCCCGCTCGGGAGCAGAGATGGAATGGAGACGGAGTCCTTCGCCGGTATCGTTGGCCAACGGTGTGAACTCGACGGAGCCATCCTCCTCGACGGTGACCCTGTCGTCCTGCAGCTCGAGCGGAATCGGCTCAGGCAGGGTGACCACGGGGGTCCCGTCTCCCACATCCCGTTGGCAACCGCCCAACAGAGCAACACAAAGAATGAGCCATGCGGCTCTAGGCATCGCCGCCCCCCCTGTCTTTCCGAATCTTGCCCTGCTCATGCGAGCCGCGACCGTCGAGATGAGACCACTCCCCTTGACGGGCGGAACCACCATGTGGTGACCTGCGGTTTCATCCACCCCTTTCTTTGGGAAATTCCAGTCTTGGTGTGAGCACAGCCGTGAACAGCAAGGAGCCGGGCCGAGGGAGTCGCCTCTCGTTACAACTCCCAGCTGTTACGCTTCCTGACCCGCAGGCGGGGAAGCACGATCCCCACCAGGATCCCGGCAATCAGAACGCCGGCACCCAACAGGAACCAGTCCCGATCGGAGCGGTCCTTCGCCACCTGCAGCTCCTGGCGCACCATCTGCAGCTCCTTTTCGAGCGCCACATTCTTGTTGCGCAAGGCTTCATTCTCGTTGGCAAGAGCCAGCGGCTCCGTATTGATCTCCTCGAAGCGCCGGATCTCGGCGGTCAGCCGTTCGTTTTCACTCTTCAGCCGTCGCAACGCATCCGGATCCTTGCTGAGAGACTGGAGATCCTCCAGTTCCTTCCTGAGCCTTTCGTTCTCTTCCTTGAACCGCTTCCACTCCGTCTCCATCTTCGCCAGACGAATGGCCGCGATGGGCTCGTCCACCAGGTAACGGGCCGCCACCCATCCCTCTGTCCCGTTCTTCAGCGCAACCTTGGCATAGGCGCCGTTGCTGGAGCGCTCCAGCAGCTTCACCTCGGCTCCCGTGGCGATGGTACGCAGCACCTTGCCTTCCTTGCCGGGGGCGTCGCGCAGGGAGACCACGATGCGATCCCGCACCCACAGCGTGGTCGCTTCAGCCCATACGGCCCCGCTCATGGCCGCCAGCATCACCAACAGAACGATTTGCCGCATCATCATGTTTGCAGGCCCGGAAAGCTCCATCTCTTACTCTTGGGGAGGAACGAACCCCTCCGGCATGGATCCCCCTTCGCCGAAGAAGTAGTTTTCCATCTCCCGCTCCAGAAACTTGCGATGTTCCGGATCGATCGGGGTCAGGCGGTGTTCATTGATCAACATGGTCTGGTAGCGAATCCATCCCTGCCAGGCCTCCTTCGATACGTTCTCGAAGATGCGCTTGCCCAGCTCTCCGGGGTAGGGCGGCCTCTCCAGACCTTCGGCCTCCCGGCCCAGTTTGACACATTTGACCATACGGCTCATTACTATCGGCTCCTCACTCAGATAATCATGTTTTCCAGAGCTGCTCGAGCAATCGCCTGACGGGTGCGGCGACCCCACAGGGCTCGGGTCGCTCCCTGTTATACCAGAGTAGCGAACGGGCTTCCATCACCCGCGCCACGGATTCCTCTCCCTGGAGATACACCACCTGGGGCCGGATCCGCAGCCGGAAGTGGGTGAACGTGTGGATGAAAGGGGCAATGGAGTCACCCACTTCGACCTGCAGGCCCAGCTTCTCCCGGCACCAGAGAACGGGGTCGACGCCTTCCTCGCACTCCGGTGGACTCCACAGACCGCCCCAGATACCGGCAGGTGGCCGCCTTTCCAGCAGGACCCGCCCGCTTGCATCGACGATGAGCAACAGAACCACGGGGCGCAGAGGCAGTGCGCGATACCGCCTCGGTACGGGCAGCTCGTCCGTCCGCCCCTGCAGGAGCGCGAGACACTCTCCTGCAAAAGGGCACTCCCCGCAACGGGGCCTGGTGCGACGGCACTGGAGCGCTCCGAAGTCCATGATGGCCTGCGTATAATCGGCATTCCGCTCGCAAGGGAGATAGTCATCCGCCAGCCGCCACAGGCGGCTCTGGACGGCCGCCCCTCCCGGCCACTGGTCGATGGCATGCAGACGACACAGCAGGCGTTTGACATTGCCGTCCAGAATGGCGTGACGCTGGTCGAACGCCTGGGAAAGTATCGCACCCGCGGTGGAACGGCCGATACCGGGGAGTTGCATGGCCGCCTTCAGATCACGCGGGAAACGGCCACCATGTTCATCCCGCACGATGCGCGCCGCACGGTGCAGATTGCGGGCTCGTGCGTAGTAACCCAGGCCGGACCAGAGATGCAGCACCTGGTCCAGCTCCGCCGCGGCCAACGCCCGCAGGGAAGGAAACTCCTTGAGGAAACGGCGGAAATAGGGGACTACCGTATCCACCCGGGTCTGTTGCAGCATCGTCTCCGCGACCCAGATGGTGTAGGCACTCCGCCTCCGTTGCCACGGCAGATGACGACGACCATGCCGGTCATACCACGCGAGCAGCCGGAGGGCAAATCCTTCGACAAGGGGTTCCTGTTCCAAAGCGCTTTCTTGTCAGTCTGCGACGATCACCCGATTTCTGCCGCTCTCCTTGGCCTTGTAGAGTGCCTGGTCGGCCCGTTCGATCAGTTCCGTTCCCAACTGCCTGAACTCTCCCTGATGCTGCATCGGCTCCAGCAGGCTGACGCCGATGGAGGCGGTGATCTGCAACGTCTCGCCGTTCTCGAGGGGAAAAAGCTTTTGCTCCAGCGCCAGACGGATGCGCTCCGCTATCACCCTGGCCCGCTGCACCGTGGTACCGCTCAACAGGGCGACGAACTCCTCTCCGCCATAGCGGGCCAATACATCCTGTCCGCGCAGATGCTGCCGCAACAGGGCAGCCACCCGCTGCAATACGCTATCGCCGGCCTGATGGCCGTGCGTATCGTTTATCCGCTTGAAGTGGTCCACATCGATCAGCAGACAGGCCAGTGGCGCCTTGCCCCGCAGGGTCCGCATCACCTCCTCGTCCAGCCGCTGGTCGAAAAACCGGCGGTTGTTGATCTCCGTCAGGGGATCGATCAGCCCCAGAATGGCCAGTCGTTCATGATTGACGGCGCTCTCCACACCGACCGCCACCACGGTGGCCAGGCGCTCCAGGAAATAGGTGTCCTTGTCGCCGGCGAACCGTTCCGTGTCTCTGGCCGCCATGACCAGACACCCCGTGAGGCGCCCCCGCCGGAACAACGGCAACATGGCGACACTGCCCGGCCTCGGGCGCAAATCGCCGAGCAGGGAGGCGTGAATGTGGGTATCGTACCCTCCAAGGCGTGGCGTGGCCGACTTGCCGAACAGCGAATCCAGCGGTTCGCTGTCCGGCAGCAATACCACGTCCCGCAGTTGCTGTTGTACGGCACCCCGCATCTGTTCGAACAGCTTCCGGATCTGGTCGTCGACATCCACCAGCACCAGCACCACCCGGCTGAGCCCGAAGGCACGCGGATAATCCACGGTGAGGGTGAGAATCACCTCAGACAGGGAGTCGAGCCCCAGCAGCTCCATCTCCTGATGCTGCAGCCGCCTCAGCTTCTTCTCGTTGACGCGGGCCTGGTGCAGCAGTTCGTCCAGCCGCTCCCGCAGCTGCCGGTTCTCCCTGCGCAACTGGGCCAGGGTGACTGCATCCATGCTGCGTTGGATCGCCTCGACGGGATCTTCCTGTTTCTGTATGGAAAGCATCGGTTCCTTCTGCCCCTCGAGGCAGCTCAACGGTTCGACAAAACCCTGTTATCGGCCGAAGAGGAGGAAGGATTAGCCCTGAGCCAGAAGGTGACCGGACCATCGTTCGTCAATCGCACCTGCATGTCGGCACCGAACCGCCCTGCCTCCACCGGGTGATGCCGCCGCCGCGCCTGCGCGAACAGATACCCGAACAGGCGCTCTCCTTCCGCTGGCGGGGCGGCAGGGGTGAAGCTGGGACGCATCCCCTTGCGGGTATCGGCCGCCAACGTGAACTGCGGAACCAGCAGCAGACCGCCACCGGTGTCGGCGAGACTGCGGTTCATCCTGCCCGCCACATCGGGGAAGACCCGATATCCCAGCAGGCGCTCCAGCAGGCGATCGGCCTGGGGCTCCCCATCCCCTTTCTCCACCCCGACTAAGACCAGCAGTCCGGCACCAATGGCGGCAACCTCCTCTCCGTTCACCACCACGCCGGCCTCGCTGACCCGCTGCAGCAATCCGATCATCCCGCTGCCCGGGCCGCCTTCTTGCGCTCGTGCTCCAGCAGCAACTTCTTGCGCAAGCGGATATGACTGGGGGTCACCTCCACCAGCTCATCGTCATCGATGAACTCCAGCGCCTGTTCCAGCGACATCCTGATCGGTGGTGTGAGCTGAATATTCTCGTCCGAACCGGCGGCACGGATGTTGGTCAGCTGCTTGCCCTTGAGGGGATTCACCACCAGATCGTTGGCGCGCGAGTGGATACCGATGATCATCCCCTCGTAGACTTCGTCTCCATGACCGATGAACAACCTGCCGCGCTCCTGAAGGTTGAACAACGCATACCCCAACGCCTTTCCGGCGCCATTCGCAATCAGAACCCCGTTGACACGCTGCCCGAACTCCCCCGGCTTGAGCGGGCCGTAGTGATCGAAGACGCTGTAGAGCAGACCCGTACCCCGCGTGGCGGTCAGGAACTCGGTACGAAATCCGATCAGCCCCCGTGCCGGAACGATGTAGTCGAGGCGCACCCGCCCCTTGCCATCCGGCTGCATCTCCTTGAGCTCCGCGCCCCGCTGCCCGAGACGCTCCATCACCGCCCCCTGATGATGCTCCTCCACATCCACCGTGAGATGCTCGTAGGGCTCCTGCTTCACCCCGTCCACCTCCCGGACGATCACTTCGGGCCGGGAAACCCCCAGCTCGAACCCTTCTCGACGCATGTTCTCGATGAGAATGGAGAGATGCAGCTCGCCGCGACCAGAGACCCGGAACCTGTCGGGATCCCCGGTCTCTTCCACCCGCAACGCCACGTTGTGCACCAACTCCCGCTGCAACCGCTCATGGATCTGCCGCGAGGTGACGAACTTGCCGTCCCGGCCGGCGAAAGGAGAGTCGTTGACCTGAAAGGTCATGCTCACGGTAGGCTCGTCCACCGTGAGGGGCGGCAACGCCTCCACTGCGCCGGGGTCGCAGAGGGTGTCGGAGATGTTCAGCCGTTCGAGTCCGGTGAAGGCGATGATATCCCCCGCCTGCGCACGCTCCCGCTCCACCCGTTCCAGGCCGTGGAACCCCATGATCTGCAGGATCCGGCCGTTGCGCCGCCCTCCGTCCCGATCCACCACCGTCACCGGCGTATTGCTCTCGATGGAACCCCGGGTGATGCGCCCGACGCCGATCACCCCCACGTAGCTGTTGTAGTCGAGCTGGCTGACCTGCATCTGGAACGGCCCCTCCACATCCACCTTCGGCGGCTCCACGTGATCGACGATCACCTGAAACAGGGGGGTCATGTCCCCCTCCCCGACCGTCGGTTCCAGCCCGGCATAGCCGTTCAGGGCCGACGCATAGACCACCGGAAAATCGAGCTGCTCATCGCTGGCCCCCAGCCGATCGAACAGGTCGAAGGTCTGATCCAGTACCCAATCGGGACGGCTGCCCGGCCGGTCGATCTTGTTGATCACCACGATGGGACGGAGCCCCCTCTGCAACGCCTTCTGAGTAACGAAGCGGGTCTGCGGCATGGGCCCCTCCACGGCATCCACCAGCAGCAACACCGAATCCACCATGGAGAGGATCCGCTCCACTTCGCCACCGAAATCGGCATGCCCGGGGGTGTCCACGATATTGATCCGGTAGTCGCCCCATTCGATGGCGGTGTTCTTGGCCAGGATGGTGATGCCCCGCTCCCGTTCCAGATCATTGGAGTCCATCACCCGCTCCTCCAGCCGGGCCCGCTCGTCGAAGGTGCCCGACTGGAGGAGCAGCTTGTCCACCAGGGTGGTCTTGCCATGATCGACGTGGGCGATGATGGCGATGTTACGTAGATTCTGAATCACTGTTCGTCAATCCGTCGAAAACCAACTAGTTTACCCAAGAATCGCCAAAGAGACACCTTTGGTTCACCGAGCCAAGACGAACAAACGAGCCATTCTGCGGCATGGATCACAGTAGAGACCACCGTGCCCGCCGTACCATACTCCTGGGTGGACATCGACAAAAACTTGATAAAAAGATGCCCAAAATGCATCATGCAGCATAAAAATAACGTAAGAAGGGGTGAATATGCTTAAACGAGCGCTCTGCGTCGTCATCGTCTCCGCCCTCCTGGGTTTGCTGTTGTGCTCCTCGACCGCAGCGGCGGAGGAAAAGGCGCCGCGCTTCCGGCTGCCCGGAACCAGTGGAGTAATAGACCTGGCCAAATACCGAGGCAAGGTGGTCTATCTCGATTTCTGGGCATCCTGGTGCCTCCCCTGCCGTAAATCGTTCCCGTGGATGAACATGCTGCAGGCGCGATACAAGGAAAAGGGTCTCGAGGTGATTGCGATCTCCCTGGACGAGAACCCCGGCGATGCAACCGCGTTCCTGCGCCGGTATCCCGCGGCCTTCACCGTGGCTTTCGATCGCAGGGGAAAAGTGGCCGAAGCCTACGGCCTGAAGGTCATGCCCACCTCTTATCTCATCGACAAGAACGGTCTTGTGACCGCCAGATTCGAAGGTTTCAACAGCGCACACAAAAAGGAAGCCGAATCTGCAATCGAGGAGCTGCTCGCGAAACGATGAAAATGCTCAAGCCCCTTCTGTTTCTCACCATCCCGATGTTTCTCCAGGCGTGCGCTGCGCTTCAGCCGGAGCCGGTGAAACCCTGGCAGCGAGGCATCCTGGCGCAGGAGGCCATGCAACTGGACGACGACCCCACTCAAAGCTTTGCGGACGAACACATCTACTTCAGCAAAGAGGGTTCCACCGGGGGCAAGGGGGTCGGTGGCGGGGGATGCGGCTGCAACTGACGACAAGGCGATTGACTCGACAATAAAATGAAATCCATCCGTAGCAAGCTGGCCATCGCGACCTGCACCGTTCTTTCCCAGGGGGTTCAGCAGGCAGGCGCGACCGAAAGTGCCTGGACCACCGATACTTCGTATCTTTATTACGGCGAAGCCGACGATCGGGTGACCGTGCACAAGATCATCACCCGTGCCGACGTTACGCTGGGAGACTATAATCGGCTCTCCCTGGAAGCGGTCTATGATACGGTGACCGGGGCAACCCCCACCGGCGCAGTGAAATCATTCAATACGGTTTCGGTCACCACCCCTTCTTCCGGGGGAAACGGTTTCAAGACCGCTTCCGGCTCACCCGATCTGGTGCAGTTCGACGACACCCGCCTGGGGGTCAACGCAGGCTGGAGCCATGACTACAGTCGCACTTTCAACATCCAGTATGGTGCCAGCGTTTCGGTAGAGCGTGACTACGAGGCCTACGGCGGCAGTGTCACCTTCAACAAGGAAACGGACGACCGTATGTTGACCTTCACCGCAGGGATTGCCGGCTCTTACGACACGATATTCCAGAGTTCCGGCGGCACCCCGAAACCGATGGGGAACGTGGAAGAGAACAACGGCAATCCGGAGTTCTTCGGCGCCGGCAACAAACGGGGATACGAGGGGATGCTTGGGGTCTCCGGGGTCATCAATCGCCGCACGGTGGCCCGAATCAACTACTCCATCAAAACCCTGGAAGGATACCTCACCGATCCCTACAAACTGATCAGCGTTACCGACGCCAACGGCATCGAGATGGAACGCTATTTCGAGAGCCGGCCGGACAGCCGGTTGCGTCAGTCACTCTATGGCATCCTGGTCCACCAACTGGACAACAAGGACGTCATCCACCTCTCCTACCGCTACTACTGGGACGACTGGGACATCAACTCCCACACCATCGACTACCGGCACCGCCGCAATCTCATGAATGGCCGCTTCATCGAGCCGCACGTACGACTCTATCACCAGACCGCCGCGGATTTCTTCCACCACAGCCTGAAATATGGTGAGCCGCTCCCTCAGTATGCCAGCGCCGACTACCGGCTGGACGAGATGAGCAGCATCACCCTTGGCGCCAAGTACGGACTTCCCGCATGGGGGGGCACGTTGCGCTTCCGCCTGGAATACCTCTACCAGTCCTTTGCCGAGGCGGAGTACGATACCAACAAGGCGCTGATATTCCAGGCGAGCTACAAGAAGGAATTTGACTAGCCCCTTCAACCTGAGCAGAGAGATCGGTTACTGGCGTGGGAGATTCCACGCCATGGCCAGTCCATGCGAAATCCTCTTTGCCATCGACGACCGCGCACAGGCTGAACGGCTCCTGCATCTGGCCTGGAGCGAAGCCACGCGTATCGAACACAAATTCAGCCGTTACCGTACCGACAACGACATCTACCGCATCAATCGGAGCGAAGGGAATCCCGTGCGCGTGGATGAAGAGACCGCCAATCTGCTGGATTTCGCCCAGCAATGCTGGGAGATCAGCGAAGGAAAGTTCGACATCACCTCGGGCGTGCTGCGGGAGGTGTGGCGGTTCGACGGCAGCGACCGTCTTCCTTCCACCGAGGCGGTCGCTGCGCTGTTGCCGCGTATCGGCTGGGAGAAGGTGAGCTGGAAGCGGCCGCTCATCACTCTCCGCCCCGGAATGGAGATCGACCTGGGGGGAATCGGCAAGGAGTACGCCGTCGATCGGACCGCCCGTCTGATCTTCCGCGAGCTTGAGAGCGGGGTGCTGATCAACTATGGGGGGGATCTCTACGCCCTCGGCCCGCGACAGGAGGGGGAGCCGTGGGCGGTCGGGGTGGATGATCCGGAGGCCACCGGATTACGGCAGATCGGTGCGGTGAATCTCTCGAAAGGAGGACTGGCCACCAGCGGCGATGCCCGGCGCTACCTCCTCAAGGACGGGGTCCGCTACAGCCATATCCTGGATCCCACCACCGGCTGGCCGGTACCCGATGCCCCGCGCGCGGTCACCGTCATCGCCGAAACCTGCCTCGAGGCGGGAATGCTCTCCACGCTGGCAATGCTGCAGGGCAACCGGGCTCGGGAGTTCCTCGAAGCACAGGAGGTAACCTTCTGGTGCCTCTGACCCGACCGAGGGACTCAACCGAACAGAGGCGGCTCCCCGGCCACCGTTTCATCGATGGGTGGCTCCCCCTGAGGAGCATAAACGGCATCCCGGGTCAGCACCTCCGGATTCTGCACCCCGAACCATGAATAGACGGTAGAGGCTATCGCCGTGGGCTCGAATTCATAGCTATCGTCGGTAGGGCGGGTAAACTGCCGGTTCTGCTTCGAGCTGCCGAAGCGCTCGGTCTTGCCCACCACCTTGCCCAATGCCCCTGCGGGTCGTATCGCTGCCCCACCGAAGGTGTAGAGATTCTGGTTGTTGCCGTGATCCCAGCCCAGGGAGTTGTTCAGATTCACATTGCGCCCGAAGTCCCCGAAGACGTTGATGATGATGTTGTCGGTCCCGCCCGGTCGATCGGTGTACCGGATATGCTTGACCGCCGCCCGCAGGGTGGTCATCAGCGCCTGCATCCGGTCGGTGTACTCCTCGATGGCCGAGTTGTGATCGTCCCATCCACCCAGGCCACCACCCACCGTGATGAACAGGCTGTCCGGGTTGGCGATGGCCAGGGTGACCGCCGCCTTGATGCGCTGGGTATAGCGGGTGTTGGGATAGCGCAGGCGGCCATCCTCCCCGGCATCCACATCTCCTTCCGGCAACAACGGTAGTGCGGTATCACTATTGAGCTCCGAGGCGAATCCGTCGATCAACTGCTCCAGCTTGCGACGGGTCTCAAAACCGGCATAGGCCTTGGCAAAACGCTTGTCTGCGCCGCCACTCATCTGGGCCACCAGGCGCTCCAGGGCTTCGCCGAACTGGTTGCTCCCGCGAGAGTAGGGATTGTCGAACCGCTGATCCAGGCTGATGGCTCGCAATCCCAGCGGCAACGGATTGTCCGGGTCGCTGATGAAGGCGGTGGATCCCCCCTCGAAAGAGACGAACGGCAGCACGAACTCCTCGATGGGCTTGCTGAGTGCGCCGCTGTTCTTGTACAAAACGGCGGCGAGGGTGGTGCCCATCCCCGGACTGTTGTCGATGTCCAGGTTGCCGGTCAGACAGGAGAAGATGCTCGGCCGGTGGGCCCGGGTGTTGTTCTTGCGCCGGTTGACGGTACGGTAGATGGTCATTTCGCCCGCAGCCAGCATCTCTTCCATCGCTTCTCCCCCGGCATCGCTCCAGAAACCGTTGCGGGTGATCCGGCCGTTGTTGTCGGTGGTCGGTCTCAACAGGCTGCTGGGATAGGGGTTCTGCGAGTTGCCATTGATATCCTCGATATTGGTCAGGTTCCCCGCCAGCTCGGATGGGCCACCGTAGAGAAACACATTGATCACCTGCGGCATCACCGGCGGAGCCACATAGTGCACCTCGTTCAGCAGGGGTGCCGCGGCTGCCCGCTTGATCACCGATTCTTTGGAAAACATGGCGGGCATGCTGGCGGTAATCCCCAGTGCACCGGCCGTCTTGATGAAGGTTCTTCTTTTCATGGCGGAGACTCCCTCAGTTGATCGCCTTGAAGTAATAGGTTTCGGGCAGCCTGGAGACATAGTCGAACACCAGCTGGGCGAGATCGTCGTGATATCCGTCCCGCACTACTCGTCTGCCCTTTTTGGTCACCACATAACCGGCATCCCGCGCGATATTGATCAGGGTGGTCTTCTCCACTGCATCCGCCCGGCGCAGGGCCGCCCCCAGGAACAGGTAGTCGAGATACTCATCCGGGGACATCTCCTCCACCAGGGCAAACCGCTCCTGATTCCGCTCATAGAGTTGCTGTGTCTCGTCGCTGGCGTCCTCATCCGGTTCATCCATGGAGACCAGGCCAAGCCCCTTGCGCCAGCGGTCCTTGCGAATCAGCAACACCTCCCGGAACCCCTTGTGGTAGTTGGCGAAGCTCAATGAATCCATGGGGATACCGAACAGGCGCCCCAGCTTCAGTGACATGGTGGGCCAGTTCATCTCCCCCATATAGGCGCGCGCTGCGTCGCCGCGGTTGGAGACCACGCCCTGGAACAGGTCTCGCGGAGGGGTCCAGTCGAGCCGTTCTGCCGTACCGAAGAAGCTCTCCTCGAAGGACTTCGGCCGCTCGGTATTCAGCAGATATTCCCGGGAGAAAAGGATCCCCTTGAAGATCTCTTCGAAAGTGGTGGGATTACTGGCGGTGATGGAGCGCACGATCCTCAGCCGGTCCGCATTGCTGCGCCCCGCAAAGAAATACTCCACCAGCACCGTGGTCACTCGCCCGATGACCAGGGGGTGACCTGCGATCAGATCGTAGAAGTCGTCGCAGTTGGTCACGTAGGTGCCCAGGACCAGCTGCGGTTCCGTATTGGGAGAGCCGGTGGAAAGCAGCTCGTATCCCTCGTCCTCCCCGGACAGATAGAGATCCTTGCACGCAATGGAGGCTCGGGGCACATCCTCGTCCCGATCGAAGAGCCCCAGATAGATCTCGATCATCTCCCGGGTGTTGTCCTCCGGTGAGCGGAAACGGCGCCAGTTCTCCTGCGTCCGCATGTGGCGGGAGATGACCTGGCGGATGGTCCTGCCATTGCGCAGATCATCCACCAGCTTGTTGTACACCTTTTGCACATCATTGATGTTGGCGCTGTCGATCTCCTCCGCCGGAGAGAAGAGGATGGTATTCGCCAGATGCCAGGCCATCCAGTGGTCGAACATATCCTTGCTCAACGGATAGGTGGTGATCCGCGCCAAAGGGCGCTCCTTGGGCAGCTGCCGGAACCTGAAGCGCGCCTCGATGCCGCTATCTTCGTCCCCCTCTATGAAACTGTCATAACGCTGCCGCGTGGCCGAATCCAATGGAGTGGAGAGCGCCGCCTCGATAGAAGCGAGAAAACCCCGTCCCTCTTTCAGGGAGGGTTTCTCCATCCCCTGAGAGAGATCGAAGAAATCCGCCACCGAGATGCCCCGGTAGAAGCTGCTCAACAGCTTGTTGGCCACCCGGTACTTCTCCTCGTCACCGAGGCGGCCATACTCCTCTTCCGAAAGGGGAGCTGCGTAACCGGAGACACGGAACCCCGCCAGCGCTCCTTCACTGGGTAGACTTACGTCACATCCACTGACCACCACGGCCAGCAGCATGAACAACGGCAACCATCTCTTCATGGGAGAAACCCCCTTCCTACCTGCGATGACTATCGAAAAACAAGGATGTCAGCGACCGCTCTTGTTATTGGCGGTATCTGTCGCGCTCTTCTTGATGGCCATTTAATCCCAAGGGGGCGGGGGAGGCTGCGATACGAGTCACAGTTTGCAAACATTCGGTTACATGTGACCCGGCCGCTCGCTGGAACAATTCATCCGGGACTGAGAGAATGGTGATGGTCAAACCTGAAGGTATCGCCCCGGAACGTGATGGTCGTGAACCGGGCAAAGGTCCCCCCAACGGAGAGGAGCACCATACGACCCATGTGTGGCATTTGCGGAACCCTGCATCTGGATGGCAACGAGGCCGCCCTCGCCCCCATCGAGCGAATGATGGAGAAACTGGCCAGGCGCGGCCCGGACCACGCCGGCAGCTTCAGCGACGGGCCCGTGGCACTGGGCCATCGACGCCTAGCCATCATCGACCTCAGCCGACACGCCAACCAGCCGATGGTGGACAGCGAGCTGGGGTTGACCATCGTTTTCAACGGCACCATCTACAACTATCCCGAGCTGCGCGAGGAGTTGCGGGGGATGGGTTACCGCTTTTTCTCCCATGGCGACACCGAGACCATCCTCAAGGCCTACGCCGCCTGGGGAGAGAGATGCGTTCAGCGGCTGCATGGGATGTTCGCCTTCGCCATCTGGGACGCCAACCGGGGACAGCTGTTTCTGGCGCGGGACCGGCTGGGGATCAAGCCGCTCTATCTTGCACGCACCACCAATCACTTCCACTTCGCCTCCACCCCCCAGGCGCTGCTCACCACCGGCGAGATAGACACCACCATCGACCCGGTCGGACTCCACCATCAGCTGACCCTGCACGGCGTCATTCCGGCACCCCGCACCATACTCAAAGGGGTCAACAAACTGCCACCGGCCACCACCCTGACGATAACGGCAGACGGCCAGGAGCGCCGGTGCACCTACTGGGAGCCGCAAGCAAAACGCCCGTCGGCAAGGATGAGCGAACAGGCGTGGTATGACGCAGTGGAGGAGAAGTTACAGCAGGCGGTGGAGAAAAGAGGGGCGGTGGCCGACGTACCGGTGGGAGTGCTGCTCTCCGGGGGGCTGGACTCCTCGCTGCTGGTGGGGCTGCTGGACAAGGCGGGGGCACGGGAGATCCTCACCTTCTCCATCGGATTCGAAGACATCGGAGACGAGCGGGGCAGCGAATTCGAATACTCCAACCTGGTGGCACACCGCTTCGGTACCCGGCACCACCGAATCCACATCCCCAACGAGAAGGTCCTCGACCGCCTCCCCGAGGCGGTGGCCAACATGGCGGAGCCGATGGTGGGGCAGGACGCGGTGGCCTTCTATCTGCTGGCCGAGCAGGTATCCCGCGAAGTGAAGGTGGTTCAGAGCGGCCAGGGTGCGGATGAGCTGTTCGGCGGCTATTTCTGGTATCCGCGGATGGCCGAAGATCGCACCCCGGACGAGGTGGAGCGCTTCGCCAGACACTACTTCGACCGGGATCACGAGGAGTATCTGCAGACGGTCACCGCCCCCTACCGCGGCGGCGACTTCACCCGCCACACCATCGGCGAACTGCTTGCCAGACCCGGTGCGGACAGCTTCATGGACCGGGTACTGCGCATGGATGTCACCACCCTCATCGTGGACGACCCGGTGAAGCGGGTGGACAACATGACCATGGCCTGGGGGCTGGAGGCCCGGGTACCGTTCCTGGATCACCGGCTGGTGGAGCTGGCCCTGCAGATGCCACCGGAGCTCAAGCTGAAGGAAGGGGGGAAACACCCCCTCAAGCGCATCGCCCGCGGCCTGTTGCCCGATGCCGTGATCGACCGCCCGAAAGGCTATTTCCCCATGCCGGCACTCAAGTACCTGCGGGGGCCGTTCCTCGACTTCATGCGCGACATCCTGCACTCACCCGCCTGTCGTCAGCGAGGGCTGTTCGAACCCGCCTACGTGGAGAAGGTGCTGGCCGACCCTGAAGAACACTTTACCCGCATCCAGGGGAGCAAGCTGTGGCATCTCGCACTGCTGGAGCTCTGGCTGCAGCTCAACGTGGATTCCGCTTGAGTTCCTGCAGTGTCTTCAGTGCCGTCTTCGCCCGATCCAGCTTGTTACGCAGCTCCTTGTTGAAGGGGTCCAGCTTGAGCATCTCCTCCCAGACCCCGGCCGCCTCCTGGATCCGCTCCCGGCTGTATAGATCGTCGCCCCGGGCGATGCCCTGCTCTACCGCCTGCCGGATGACCCGATCCAGTTCGGCACCCAACTCCTTCACCCGCGGATGCTGTGGATCGATCTCTTCCATCTGCAACATGATGCGCCGGGCCGCCGCCAGATCCCGCCGGTCCCATACCTGGGCATAGTCGGCCAACAATCGATTGAGACGCAGCCTCTGCTGTACCTTGCGGGAGACGTAACGGGCATCGCGCCGGTGACGACGAGGCTCGAACACCTCACTCTCCTCCACCGGTTCGACGGGCGGTAGCTGCGCCAGCGCCGCCCTGATATCGGGAGAATCACTGAGCCGCTGCGCCATCACCAGACAGTGCTGCGCCAAACGCAGATCCCCCTCCTCTTGCACCTGCCGCCCCACCTCCAGCAGCTCCTTGGCAACTGCCCGCCGCCTTGCCTGATATTTGCGCAGATCCCAGTCCAGATAGAGATAACCGGGATTTGCCCGCTCCAGCTCACGATGTGCCTTGGCGCTCTCCAGCAGGGAACGGCCTTCGTGGAGCAACAGCTCCAGCTGCAGTTCCTCGATACGCCGCTGGCGCCGGTCCTCCAGGGAATCCCGTGCCACCCGCAACACCGCGCTCTGCGGCCAACGATCCAGCGCCTCATCCAGCCGCTGAAACGCCGCCTCCCAACGGCTTTGCTGCACCAGACGTTCGGCCTCGGCGATCTGTTCCGATGCATAACGGCTGGCCCGTTGCCAGGCGTTGTACAACCGTTCCCGTGCCGCCGCATCATCGGGACGCAGCTGCACCCGGCGCTGCAGGGTGGCAAGTGCATTGCCATACTCCCCCTCGGCCAGCCAGGCGTCGATCTGCTCCGGTCCGATGGTGCTCTCCCGCGGCAACTGCGCACACCCGGAGAACGCAACGAACACCACCATTATGACGAAGAAACCCTTCATCCGGCCAACCGCCTGGAGAGCAGGGTGTCGATCTGCTCGTACATGTGTGGGCGGAGTGCGACCACCACATCATCCACCCGATAGGTGGCCACCGGCTTGTCCTTCCCCCGCACGGAGACGGACTGGTAACCACCTATCTCCACATAGTCGCTCACCATCGGCTGCTGCAGCATCTCACCGCTGACGATGATCTCTCCCGCCTCCGCGACGCTGGAGAGACGTGACGCCAGATTGACCGCATCTCCGAGTACGGTGTACTGCATCCGGCTTTTCGACCCCATGGTGCCGGCCACCATGCTCCCGCAATTCACCCCGATACTGAACTGCAACGGAATCTTCCCCATCCAGAGGCGCTGGGTGTTGAGCCGCTCGATGAGGTTCTTCAACAATACCGCAAAATAGATGGCGTGAAATGCGTGCTTGGGATCGGGCTCCGGCACGCCGAACAGAATCATCGCACAGTCGCCCACGTACTTGTCGAGCGTGCCGCCACACAGCTTGGCCGCGTCTGCGATGTAGGTGAAATATTCGTTCAGCAATCCGGCCACTTCGCTGGCGGAGAGCTTTTCCGACAGGGAGGTATAACCAACGATATCGGCAAACAGCACGCTGGCCTCCACCGTCTCCCCCCCCAGGTCCACCTGCTCGATGTTGGACAACATCTGTCTGGCCACATTTTCCGGCACGAAACGGGAAAAGGCCTGCTCCACCTGTACCTTCTTGCGCAGACCGGCCGCCATCTCATTGAAGGCGTTCATCAGCTGACCCAGCTCGTCACCACGCCGCTCGGTGATGCGGTAGTCGTAGTTCCCCGCCTGGATCTCCCTGCTGGCGCGGATCAATTCATGAATGGGTCTGGCGATTCTCCTCCCGAGAAAAAAGGCACCGACGATGCCGAGAGCAATCATCGCAAGGGTGATGGTCACCACCAGTCGCACCGATTCCTGCAAGGACTGCACCAGCATCTGCCGGCTGAAGGTGGTCAGACTGTAGCCCAGCACCACGTCCTGAAAATGAATGGGGCTGATGAAACTGATCAGGTGCTTTCCCCCGTTTGGGGAACGCCACTCCACTTCGGCAGGCACGATTCCGCCCCCCCCATCCTTCGGCCGCGGCAGCAACCTCGACGGCGGAACCAGCCCGGAGCGCGCCAGAACCTCCCCATCGGCGGCGATCACCGCAGTACCATCGATATTTTCGTTACGGGTCAGGTTGGAAACCAGCACCTTCAGCCCGAGCTCGTCCTTGGCGAGAACCAGCTCCTTGGCAGAATCGGCCACCTGGCTGGCCACCGTATGCCCGAAACGGCCGATATCGGCTCGCAACAGCGCACCCTGCCGGTCGATGAGCAGCATCCCCAGCAGCACCATCGCCGACATCAGCAGCAGCGTGATGGCGATGGCGAGCCTGTATCCGATGGGGATACGGAAGCCACGCCCCCCCTTGGGCATGAAGTTGCTACTTGCCATGAGCGGCCGATATCTTGGTTCTTGAGTCGGTGTTTCGAATGGCCTTGTCTCGATTCTGTTGTTCTAGTCCATGCCAGAGACAGGGCCCCTTCCTACCTTAACACATTCCACGCCAAAACCTAACCGCATGTTCCGCCCGGACACGCCTCGATGGCTCCAGGGATGCCATCCGGCCGACCTCCTCGTTGCTTGCATTCCGAGAAGAGGATATGGCCTAATGATCAACCAGTGGTTTCAGGCACGAGAAACGGAGTACATCTGCGATGCTGAAGCGTATCCTGCTGTTTTTGATAACCAACCTGGCGGTCATCGTGGTACTGAACATCGTACTGCGCCTGCTGGGTGTCGATCGCGTCATCACTGCCCAGGGAGGACTGGATTACACCAATCTGTTGATCTTCGCTGCGGTGTTCGGTTTTACGGGCTCCATCATCTCTCTGCTGCTCTCCAAATGGACCGCCAAACGGATGGTGGGCGCCCATGTGATCGAGCAACCCAGCAATCCAACCGAACGGTGGCTGGTGGAAACGGTGGCCCGGCAGGCGCGGCAGGCCGGTATCGGCATGCCGGAGGTGGCCGTCTACGACGCCCCGGAGCCCAATGCCTTCGCCACCGGTGCCAATCGCAACAACGCCCTGGTGGCGGTCAGCACCGGCCTGCTCCGGGTGATGGACAAGGACGAGGTGGAGGCTGTGCTGGGCCACGAGATCAGCCACATCGCCAATGGCGACATGGTGACGCTCGCCCTGATTCAGGGAGTCGTCAATACCTTCGTCATCTTCCTCTCCCGGGTGGTGGGTCACACGGTGGATCGAGTGGTGTTCAAGAACGAAAACGGCTATGGCCCCGCCTACTGGATCACCACAATCGTGGCGGAACTGCTGCTCGGGATCCTGGCCACCATTATCGTGATGTGGTTCAGTCGGCAGCGGGAATTCCGTGCCGACGCGGGGGCCGCCCGGCTGGAAGGCAGGGAAAAGATGATCGCTGCATTACGCGCGCTGCAACGGAGCGCCGGAGAGGCCGAGCTGCCCGACCAGCTGGCCGCTTTCGGCATCTCGGGCCGCATCGGGCACGGCCTGAAAGCCCTTTTCATGTCCCACCCTCCCTTGGAGCAGCGCATCGCCGCCTTGCAGGGCGGCTGAGGCCTACGATGCCTCACCGGTGAAGTCATACTGCATGGACGCAGATGGCTCCTGCACGAAGTAGCCCTGGATATAGTTCACACCGGCTTGCCACAAAAGTGAAAGGCTGTTGGCGCTCTCCACGAACTGCGCAATGGTGGCCCCGCCGGTCTCGCGGGCGATCTGGTTGATGCGCTGCACCCTTTCCCTGGATTCCGGGTTCTCATCCAGGGTCGTTATCAGTGAGCCGTCGATCTTGAGATAGGGGACCCGCAGCCGCTTCTGCAACATGATGGCGTTGGGGGCGACGCCGAAACGATCCAGGGCGACACCGCACCCCAGCTTGCGCAAACCGTTGACCAGCTTGGTCACCACGCCGAGATGGTCAAGGGCGCACTCTTCCCTGATCTCGAAGACCAGCCCATCCCCATCGACACCCAGCCGGCGAAGTTGCTGCCCGATCCAGAGCAGCAGCGATTCATCACCGACCGAATCCTCCGACAACTTCACGAACAGCTTGGTGTTCAACCCCTTGCCTTGCCGTTCGGCCAGGGCCCGGATGGCATGGGCGATCACCCATCGCTCCACCTCGGGCAACAACCCGATCTCGTGTGCAACGGGAATGAACTCCGCCGGAGAGACATCCTGCCCATCTTCCGACATGCGCAGCAACACCTCGTATTTCTCACCGGGTTCGCCGTGCAGACTGACGATGGGCTGGAACAGCAGCCGCAGTCCTCCTTCATCCAACGCCTTGCGGATCCGGCGGACCCATTCGGTCTGCATCTTGCGTTCCGCCATGTCCTCCACCACGGGAACGAACTGGGTCACGCGGTTGCCTCCCGCCTCTCGACTCTCTGCACAGGCCTTGCTGGCCCGGGCCAACGCCTCCTGGGCACTGGGGGTGCTCTCATTGATCAACGTGACCCCGATGCTGCAGGTGCTATGGATGGAGCGCCCCCTGATCTCCGAGACATGCCGTTCGATCATCGCCCGGAGCAGTTCGGCGATCTTGCCCACCGTCGAGGCGTTACAGTTGCGTACCACCGCGGTAAAGATGTTGGTGTAGAAGCGTGAAAGGCCCTGCACCAGGTTGCCTTTCCGACGCAACACCCGGGCAATGTCCACCAGCAGCTGATCGCTGACCGCCACCCCCAGCTGTTCCTGCACCTTCTTGAAATTGTCTATCTCGATGTAGAGCAACGCCCCCTTCGTCTTCCCTTCCCTGGCCCGTTTCACCTCGGCATTCAGGCGGCGAAGAAAATACTGGCGGTTGAACAGCCCGGTAATCGGATCGATATTCTTGAGCCGGCGAACCCGCTCCTCCAGCTCCTTGCTGTGCGACTGCTCACGGATGGTGATCTGGACGCAGGGCTCTCCTCCCAGAGTGGCCGGCCGCAACTCCATAGTGGTATCGAAATGCCGGCCATCCGTGTTCCGTGCCTGCACCCGCAACTCTCCTTCTCCCGACTCCGGCCCCTCTTCGGTGAGATTGCGCAAGGAGGATTTCACCTTGTTCCGATCCTCCTCGGCAATGGTCTCCAGCAACAGCTCGCCCTGCAACTCCCACAGGCCGGCGAAACCGAAGCGCTTCAGATAGGCTTGGTTCGCATAGGTGTAGACACCGTCCTTGACATAGGCGATGGCATCCCGGGAACTCTCCAGCAACTCCCGCACCCGCCGCTCCGAATCGAAATACCTCTGTGTGAAATAGCGCTGTGCCCTCCGTGCCTCCAGATCCTGCAGCTCTCGCCCGACCACCAGACGGAAATGCTCCGGAGAGTAGGTGCTCACGATCCCCCTCGCTCCTGCTCGCAGCAGCTCCATCACCTCGTTTCCGTACTCATCCGATTGGTCGGTCAAGACCAGAAAGGAGAGATCCTGGCCGCTGCGCACGGTTTCGGCGAGAACATCCATGGGCCGGAATTGCTCGTGGGGCAGGCGGGCCATCACCATGTCCCATTCATCCTCTTCCAGCAGCCGTTTCATGTCCGTCGCATTCTCCACCCGCTCCACGAGGACAGGGCAGCCACCGCTACGCAACAGATTGACAATCTCTTTTCCGTCGTTGGCCTCATCCTCGACCAGGATCAGGCGAAGGTAGTGGTCTCTACTGCTCATAATCTCTATTTTCTTCCCGAAAGCGCGATGCTCCCCTCTCTCCGGCCCGGTCCGGTCCCGCCGCCACATCTCTGCAGCACATGTTTGATATTTCGGCAGCTCTCGCTATTATTTGAATGACGAAAATTTATCACTCTTGGAGCCGTCCCGGGGAAGAACCTGGGGGAAGAGGACAACCGGTTGACATGACAGACATTTTTTGCACGGCAACCAGAGGCTTTCCGGTGTGGCACCGGTGGTGCCGCAAACCATGACCTCTATCCGTGGCCAATGGTGGAGCCAGGAACAAAGAACATGACGGAGATTACCATCCGACCCGAATCATCCGAAGATCTGCGGGGCATCGATATCGTCAACATCGCCGCTTTCGAAGAGGAGGACGAGGCTCGACTGGTGACCGCGATCCGCCACAGTCCCGCCTACATCCCCCAGCTCTCTCTGGTGGCGGAGGGTCACAATCGAATCCTGGGCCACCTGATGATGTTCAAGGCCCTGCTGGAGCGGGGGGAGGAAAAGATCGACATCCTCGCCCTCGCTCCCATGTCCGTGCTGCCGTCCCATTCCCACCGGGGGATCGGCTCCAAGCTGGTGATGTCCGCCTTGCAGCAGGCACGGGAACAGGCGTTCCCCGGCATCGTGGTTGCGGGCTATCCCGACTACTACGCACGCTTTGGCTTCGAGCCCGCCTTTCAGAAAGGGCTCGAATGCAACCTGCCGGTAGAAAAGGAAGCGATACTGGTACTCGAACTGGCGGAAGGGACGTTCGATCGCGGCGGCAAAATCGTCTATCCGGCGCTGTTCCGGCAG
>Ga0256832_1000638_pt1 | contig 22953 bp, 24 predicted proteins | sample 134614metaG_FD_190534 | JGI IMG/M metagenome (GOLD analysis project Ga0256832, IMG submission 190534) | Hydrothermal vent microbial communities from Lau Basin, Pacific Ocean - 134-614 | ecosystem: Environmental > Aquatic > Marine > Hydrothermal vents | place: Pacific Ocean: Lau Basin | collected... | reverse complement strand
GGCAAAAAAACCGCTGTAGGCCGGTTCAAGTACCGCGGAACCGGCTGCGGCGGTGCCGCGCAATGGCGTCGCTGCCCGATCCGCTGCGCTTGATCGGGCCTACGCCCTGTCGGGTCAATGGCATTTAAGTGCGATTGCCCTGGGGAACAAACGCCCTGCCCTTGTGCCACCACGCAAACCCGCTACAATGCCGCGAATGAATGCTATCGCGGACAACTTACAGCAGGTGCGCGCGCGGATCGCGGAGTATGCGCTACGGCATGGGCGCGATCCGGCCGGGATCGAGCTGCTCGCGGTAAGCAAAACCAAGCCGTTGGAGGCGATCCGCGCGGCCTGGGAGGCGGGGCAGCGGGCATTTGGCGAGAACTATGTGCAGGAAGGAGTCGAGAAGGCCCGGGCATTGTCCGATCTGCCGGTGGCATGGCATTTCATCGGACGTATTCAGGGTAACAAAACGCAGGCGATCGCGGCCCATTTCGACTGGGTGCATGCCCTGGCATCGGAGAAGCATGCCCGGCGGCTTGACCGACAACGGGGCGACCGCCTGGCGCCGTTGAATGTCTGCATCCAGGTGAATACCAGCGGCGAGGCGAGCAAGGGCGGCGTGGAACCAAAGGCCGTGGCGCCGCTGTTGTCGCTGGTCGAGGCTCTGCCCCGGCTGCGGCTGCGCGGGCTGATGACGATCCCCGCGCCGGCCGGCGATTTTGCCGCGCAGCGGCAGCCGTTCCATCTGTTGCGCGAGTTGTTCGAGGCGCACCGCGCGAGCCATCCGTCACTGGACACGCTGTCGATGGGGATGTCCGGTGACCTCGAGGCCGCGATCGCCGAGGGCGCGACCCTGGTGCGTATCGGCACCGCGATCTTCGGCCCGAGGGATCCTTCCCCGGGACCGGGCCAATGATCTAATGATCTGGAGCACCGTATGAGCAACCCTCCCCTTCTGGCTTTCATCGGCGGCGGCAATATGGCCCGCGCCTTGATCGGCGGCCTGATCGAAAACGGACACGCAGCCGATGCGATTCTGGTTTCCGAACCCGATGCCGGGACGGCGGCCCGCCTGCAACGCGATTTCGGCGTGCGCCTCGCCACCGACAATAAGGAGGCGGCAACCGCCGCCGATGTGGTGGTGCTGGCGGTAAAGCCGCAACAACTGGCCCGGGTCTGCGCCGCGATCGCGCCAGCGGTGCAACGCGGCCGGCCGCTGCTGATCTCGATCGCGGCGGGCATCCGCGAGCGCAGTATCGAGGAATGGCTCGGAGGTGATGTGATGTTGGTGCGCTGCATGCCGAACACCCCGGCGCTGGTCGGGGCCGGCATGACCGGGCTGCATGCCGGGCCGGGCGTCGACGCGGTCGGCCGCGCCCTGGCCGAACGCATCCTCGGCGCGGTCGGCGAGGTGTTGTGGGTGGAGGAAGAGTCGTTGCTCGACGCGGTCACGGCGGTTTCCGGTAGCGGGCCGGCCTATTATTTCCTGTTCATGGAGGCGATGATCGATGCCGGCGAGCGACTCGGTTTGTCCCGCGAGGCCGCCACCCGCCTGACCTTGCAAACCGCGCTCGGCGCGGCGCGCATGGCCCGCGCCGGTGACGAACCGCCCGGGGTCTTGCGACAGCGCGTGACCTCGCCTGGCGGCACCACCGAGCAGGCCTTGCGCCATTTCGAACAGGGCGGGCTGCGCGAGCTGGTGGTCGAGGCCTTGCGCAAGGCGCGCGACCGATCGATCGAGCTTTCCGATCAGTTGGCCGGTTCGGCCTGAGCCTTGGAAAACCCGCTGGCGCCCTCATCTCCTGTATTCCAGAACCGCATAAGTAAAGGATAACCCGATGGGTAGCAGCTACCTGGCCAACCCCCTGGTCTTTCTCATCCAGACGCTGTTTGGACTCTACGCGGCAGCGGTATTGCTGCGTTTTCTGTTCCAGTGGGTACGCGCCGATTTCCATAACCCGGTGTCGCAATTCATCGCGCGCATCACCTCGCCGTTGCTGAATCCGTTGCGCCGGGTGATCCCATCCGGCGGCAAGGCGGATCTGGCCTCGCTGGTGCTCGCCTGGCTGGTCAAGGCGGCCGAGCTGTTGCTGGTGCTGTCGATCTCGTTCGGGAGTTTCAACCCGCTCGGCGCGCTGCTGTGGGCGATTCCCGAGTTGATCGATCTGGCCTTCGGCATCTTCATCTGGGCGATCATCATTCAGGCGATCCTGAGCTGGGTCGCGCCGGGGAACTATCATCCAGCCGCGCGCCTGGTCGACCAACTCGTCGAGCCGCTGATGGCGCCGGCGCGGCGCATGATTCCGCCGATCGGCGGGCTGGATCTATCACCGATGGCGGTGATTATCGGCTTGACGGTGCTACGCATGCTGGTCATGCCGCCGCTGCGCATGCTGACCGCGAGCCCGTTCTAAGCCATGCCGGAACCCGTCGCCTGGCATGGCGAAGCCCTGCATCTGCATCTCTATGTGCAGCCCAAGGCCAGCCGCGATGCCTTCGGTGAGCGCCATGGCGACGAGCTGCGCCTGCGCATCACCGCGCCACCGGTGGACGGCAAGGCCAACAGCCATTTGATCAAGCTGCTCGCCAAGGTCTTCGGCGTGCCCAAATCAGCGGTCCACCTGCGCGCGGGCGAAAGCTCGCGCCACAAGTGGCTGATCATCGAGAAGCCAAGAAAGATCCCGCCGCCGGTCCAACTCTTGCTCCAGGACGATGTCATCTAACCCGGAAAATTCATGAATGACACGCGCCCATGCTGGTTTCTTGTTCCCACAAGAAATTTTCTTCCGTTGCCCGTAATCCCTGATACGGGACGCCTTCACCTTCAGAAGATTCCTTGTGAAAACCCTCTCCTGCGCGATCATCACATGAATTCATGAAATTTCCGGACTAAGCGCCTAAGTGGTGGACAAAGCCGGGGTGACGGGGTCCTGGCTCTTGCCCGATCCATCCTGACATGCCATTTACTTCCCAAAGGGCCTGTTTGGTTCACAGAATCGACCTACCTCACGGCATTCCATTGACACTCAGTCAATAATTTTTGCATTCTTGCGCAAAATAATTACCTTAATTTTCGATACCCGGAGCGAGGAAAACGCCGTTACTTTTACTATATTGAATCCGAGGTATCCCTATGGAGCCGGCATGGTCTCTCGATAACATCTGGTACAACGAGCACCTGGGCGTGGTCCAGGTCGACAAGCAAGGCAGGCTGGTGGCGGTCAGCGACAAATGGCTGTCCCTTTATGAATACGAGGAGCAAGACGTACCCCATCTGTGCATAGGCAATATCCTGTCCGACCGTCGCCAGGAGAAGGAATCCCGATCGCTGCTCGACGAGATTTTTCAGAAGAAACGGCGTTCGTACCGCCTGACGCGCAAGTTTCGCAAGAAGAACGGCGGCTATTTCTGGGGCAACGTCTATGTCTGCGCGGCCACCGACGCGCGCGATGATGTGCTCGGCGCCACCGCGGTGGTGATCGACATCAGTCGCGAGAAGGAGTTGGAGTTCCGGCTGCGTTACCTCTCATCGGTCGATCCGTTGTGCCAGATCTTCAACCGGCGGCACTTCTTCAAGCTGTCGGAGCAGGCCTTGCTGGACGCACGCCGTGACGAGGCGCCACTGAGCCTGCTTTACATTGATATCGATGACTTCAAGCGGATCAACGATCTCTATGGCCATCCCTACGGCGACGAGATCCTGGTCGACTTCACCCGCTGTGTAAAAGACATCCTGCGCGTACCGGATATCTTCGCGCGCATCGGTGGCGAGGAGTTCGCGGTGACCCTGAGCAACGCCGATGCCGAAGAAGCGGCGCGCGTCGCGCAGCGTATCATCGACCATATCGCGGAGATGAACACGCTGCGCCGTCCCGATGAGATGCCCTACTCGGTCAGCATCGGCGTGGCCACGCTGCGCGACAGCGACAAGGGCTTGGACGAGCTGATCCAACGCGCCGACCAGGCGTTGTATCGCGCCAAGCAAGAAGGCAAGAACCGCTATTGCACCGATCGCGACTGATCCGGTTTTCCATCCAGTCGCCCGCCAGACGATGCGTTCCGCGGCGAAACAGGCGGGCGGAACGCGCCCGCCTTGACAGCGCGCGTCCGCCGCACGGACAATCGGGCAACGGTCCCGCCGCGTCGGCATGACCGTCACCGGCGTGGTGAGGGAGGCGCCGCCACTGTATCACCAAGACGGAAATCCGATGGACCGTTGGATTTTGGGGATCCCGCTCTGGCAAGGGCTTATGGCGATTTTTTCGATTGCATCATGAGGCACCTGCCGAAGGCATCGGGAAAGCGGCCGTTTTGCCGCCGCGCCAGTCGACGATACCCCGGCCCAGTGGTCTACAAACACAACAATATCATCCTCGGGAGTATCGACTATGGATACACAGGCACAAGACTACTGGCGCGCGAACCTGCGCCTGGTCACGGTCCTGCTGACGATCTGGTTCATCTGTTCCTACCTGTTCGGCATTCTGCTGGTCGACCAGTTGAACGCCATCAAGGTCGGCGGCGCCGGCCTCGGCTTCTGGTTCGCCCAGCAGGGCTCGATCTATACCTTTCTGGTGCTGATCTTCATCTACGTGATTCGCATGAACGCGCTGGACAAGAAGTTCGGCGTTCACGAAGACTGACGGGGCGCCGACATGGATTTGCAACTACTTACCTATATCGTCGTCGGCATCACCTTCGCACTGTATATCGGCATCGCCTTTTGGGCGCGCGCCCATTCCACCAGCGAGTTCTATGCCGCCGGTCGCGGCATTCACCCGATCGCCAACGGCATGGCGACCGCTGCGGACTGGATGTCGGCCGCCTCGTTCATCTCGATGGCCGGCCTGATCGCGTTCAACGGCTATGGCGCTTCGGTGTTTCTGATGGGATGGACCGGCGGTTATGTATTGCTGGCGCTGTTGCTGGCGCCCTATCTGCGCAAGTTCGGCAAGTTCACGGTGCCGGAATTCATCGGTGACCGCTTCTACTCCAAGACCGCGCGCATCGTCGCGGTGATCTGCCTGATCCTGGCCTCGATCACCTATGTCATCGGCCAGATGAAAGGCATTGGCGTGGCCTTCTCGCGCTTCCTCGAAACCGGCTACGACACCGGCCTCTACATCGGCATGGGCATCGTCTTCATCTACTCGGTGCTCGGCGGCATGAAGGGCATCACCTATACCCAGATCGCCCAATATGTGGTGTTGATCTTCGCCTATACGGTGCCGGCGGTATTCATCTCGTTGCACCTGACCGACAATCCGATCCCGCAGCTCGGCCTGATCGACAATATGAGCGGCTCGGCCACGCCGATGCTGGACAAGCTCGACCAGGTGGTCACCGATCTCGGCTTCAAACAGTACACCACCCAGGTCATGGGCAACACGTTGAACATGTTCGTCTATACGCTGACGCTGATGATCGGTACCGCCGGCCTGCCGCACGTCATCATCCGCTTCTTCACCGTGCCCAGGGTCAAGGACGCGCGCTCCTCGGCCGGTTGGGCGCTGGTGTTCATCGCGATTCTGTATACCACCGCTCCGGCGGTCGGTTCGATGGCGCGCCTGAACCTGATGAACACCATCCAGGTCGGCGAGGTCGGCTCGCCGGACGGCAATCTGGCCTACGCCGATCGCCCCCAGTGGTTCAAGAACTGGGAGGCCACCGGCCTGTTGCAGTACGAAGACAAGAACGGCGACGGTCGAATCCAGTACTACAACGACAAGAACCCAGCCTTCGCCGAAAAGGCCAGGGCCTGGGGGTGGAAGGGAAACGAGATGGTCAAGGTGGACCGCGACATCATGGTGCTGGCGAACCCGGAGATCGCGAAACTGCCCGACTGGGTGATCGCCTTGGTCGTCGCCGGCGGCCTGGCCGCCGCGCTGTCGACCGCCGCCGGCCTGCTGCTGGCGATCGCCTCGTCGATCTCTCATGATCTGGTCAAGGGGATGATTCACCCGAACATCTCGGAACGCGCCGAGCTGCTGACCAGCCGCTTGACCATGACCGGGGCGATCCTGCTGGCGGGGTATCTTGGCCTGCATCCGCCGGATTTCGCCGCCGGCACGGTGGCGATCGCCTTCGGCCTGGCCGCCGCGTCGATCTTCCCGGCCTTGATGATGGGGATCTTCCACAAGCGCATGAACCGCGCCGGCGCCATCTGGGGCATGATCGCCGGCATCGGCATCACGCTGCTGTATGTGTTTCAACACAAGGGCATCATGTTCGTCCCCGGAACCTCGTTTCTTGGCGACATGAAACCGAACTGGTTCTTCGGCATCTCGCCGAACGCCTTCGGCGCGGTCGGCGCGCTGATCAACTTCGCCGTCGCCATCGCGGTGTCCCGCATGACCACGCCCCCGCCGGAGCACATCCAGCATCTGGTGGAGCACATCCGCGTGCCGTCCGGCGCAACGGGGCCCACCGGCCACTGACGGCAGGCATCCGCGTCAGTTGTAAGGCCCCGCTCCGGCGGGGCTTTTTTCTGCCTCTCTCGTCGTCGCCCCGGGCGGTTCGCGGGTTCAGAGCTCGGCGAGGTCGCCCTTCTCCTGGAGCCAGCGCTTGCGGTCGGCGGCGCGTTTCTTGGCCAGCAGCATGTCCATGACACGCTCGGTCCGATCGGCGTCGTCCAGGGTCAGTTGCACCAGGCGGCGGGTATCGGGGTCGATGGTGGTTTCACGTAGTTGCAGCGGATTCATCTCGCCCAGGCCCTTGAAACGCTGCACGCTGATTTTTCCTTTGATCTTCTCGGCCTCGATGCGGTCGAGCAGCCCCTGCTTTTCGTTGTCGTCCAGCGCGTAGAAGACCTGCTTGCCCACGTCGATGCGATACAGCGGCGGCATCGCGACATACACATGGCCGGACTCGACCAACGGGCGGAAGTGGCGCACGAACAGCGCGCACAGCAGCGTGGCGATGTGGGCGCCGTCGGAATCGGCATCGGCAAGGATGCAGATCTTGCCGAAGCGCAGCCGCGAGAGATCATCGGAGCCGGGTTCGACGCCGATCGCGATCGAGATGTCGGCCACTTCGCGCGAGGCGAGCACGTCGAGCGCGTCGACCTCCCAGGTGTTCAGGATCTTGCCTCGCAGGGGCATGATCGCCTGAAATTCCCGATCACGCGCCTGTTTCGCCGAGCCCCCGGCGGAATCACCCTCTACCAGAAAGAGTTCAGTGCGCTCCGGATCCACCGCGGTGCAGTCGGCCAGCTTGCCGGGCAAGGCCGGCCCCTGGGTGGCTTTCTTTCGGGTCACCTTGCGCCCGGCGCGGGCGCGCGCCTGGGCGGCGTCGATCGCGAGTTGGGCAAGCGCCTCGCCGACATCGGTGTGCTGGTTCAACCACAGGCCGAAGGCATCCTTGACGACCCCGGAGACGAAGGCCGCGCACTCTCGCGATGACAGCCGCTCCTTGGTCTGACCGGAGAACTGTGGGTCGGCGAGTTTTACCGACAAGACATAGCTGATCTGCCCCCAGACGTCATCCGGCGCCAGTCGCACGCCGCGAGGCAACAGCTTGCGGAACTCGCAGAACTCCCGGATGGCCTCGGTCAGACCAGTGCGCAGCCCGTTGACATGGGTACCACCCTGAGGCGTGGGGATCAGATTGACGTAGCTCTCGGTCACCGCATCGCCGCCTTCCGGCAGCCAGGTCAGCGCCCAGTCGGCGGCCTCGTTGCCGCCGGAAAAACTACCGGTAAACGGAGGATCAGGCAGCTTCGGGGTATCGCCGAGGGCATCGACGAGGTAGTCACGCAAGCCGTCCTCATAGTGCCAGCTCCATTGCTCACCGCTAGCTTCGTCACAAAAGTCGACGCGCAACCCGGGACAGAGCACGGCCTTCGCGCGCAGTACATGTAGCAACTGGCGCAGCGAAAACCTCGGGGTGTCGAAGTAGCCTGGATCGGGCCAGAAACGCAGCCGGGTGCCGGTGTTGCGGACGCCTACCTTGCCGACGACTTCCAGCTCCGAGAGCTTGGCGCCGTCAGAGAAGGCCATGTGGTATTCCCTGCCATCGCGTCGCACCCAGACCTCGAGCCGGCGCGACAGCGCGTTGACCACGGAGACGCCGACTCCGTGCAGACCGCCGGAGAATCGGTAATTCTTGTTCGAGAACTTGCCACCGGCATGCAGCGTGCTCATGATGACTTCGACGCCGGGCCGCTTCTTCTCCGGATGCAGATCCACCGGCATGCCGCGACCATCGTCGGCAACCTCGAGCGAGCCGTCCTTGTAGAGGGTCACCTCGATGCGCGAGGCATGACCGGCGACGGCTTCATCGACGCTGTTGTCGATAACCTCTTGGGCGAGATGGTTCGGCCGCGTGGTATCGGTGTACATGCCGGGGCGCTTGCGCACCGGTTCCAGGCCGCTGAGCACCTCGATATCGGCGGCATCGTAGGAGGATTTCGCTGTCATCCGGGGTCGATGCGCATGGCTCAGTCGAGCAGCTCGGCGTAGGGATCGATCTCCTGCTTCTCGTGGCCGGCGACCAGCGCGCGGATCTCGGCCGGTCGGCGCGGCGTGGCGCCGTTGCACAGGTAATCGTTCTTCAACTCGATGCGGTAGCGGCCGCCCGGGGTCGCCCGCAATGGCTTCCATGTCGGATGCGCATAGGGCCGCACCCGGCCGCCATCGGGCATCGCATAGCCATAGAGCTTGTATTCCCCGGTGCCGCAGCGCATGCCCTCGTAGCTGTAGTTCCGCACCCCGCGCGAGGATTCCAGCACCAGCCAGAAGCGGACCACGTCGTCGTGCTCGCCGTTGCGGATGCTCGAGGTGTCGATCAGCACATGAAAACCGCGTGGCGCGGAATCGACCGCCAGCGGAGCCAGGGCCTTCGGATTCGGCGCCGGCGGCTTATCGATGGCCTGTTCGACCCAGGGTGTATCGCCGCTGCTGTCGTATTGGAAGTCTTGATCGTTCTCGTCGATACTACGGAACCTTTCATAGGGATCCGCATCGCGCGCCCACGCGACATGCCACGCGAGCAGTCCGAGCAATGGAAGCAGGATTCGGAACATCGGAGCGTCTCCTGACATCAGTTCGTGTTGTAGAGGTCGACCATCTGGCACTCGCCGCCGCCGGTTTCCTCCTGCCGGGCCGCATCGTTGCGCAGCAGCTCGAGCTGGCGCAGATAGTCCGCGCTGACATCCCCGGTGACGTAGTCGCCATCGAATACCGAGGTATCGAAGCGCTGAATCGCGCTCTTGCCCTTCTTCTGCACCGCCTCGATCAGATCCGACAGATCCTGGTAGATCAAGCGGTCGGCGCCGATGATCTCGCGCACCTCTTCCTCGCTGCGGCCATGCGCGACCAGCTCGTTCGCGGCCGGCATGTCGATGCCATAGACGTTCGGATAGCGCACCGGCGGCGCCGCCGAGGCGAAATACACCTTGCGCGCGCCGGCCTCGCGCGCCATCTGCACAATCTGCTTGGAGGTCGTGCCGCGCACGATCGAGTCGTCGACCAGCAACACGTTCTTGCCGCGAAACTCCAGATCGATGGCGTTGAGCTTCTGACGCACCGATCTCCGCCGCGCGGTCTGTCCCGGCATGATGAAGGTTCGACCGATATAGCGGTTCTTGATGAAGCCCTCGGTATAGGCCACGCCGAGCCTGTCGGCGAGCGCCAGGGCGGCGGTGCGCGAGGTGTCCGGGATCGGAATCACGACATCGATGTCGTGGTCCGGCCAGGCGCGCCCGATCTTGCGCGCCAGGCGCTTGCCCATGCGGGAACGCGCTTTGTGCACGAAGATATCGTCGATCACCGAATCGGGCCGCGCGAAGTAGACAAACTCAAAGATGCATGGTGACAGCACCGGGTTCGCCGCGCACTGCATCGTGTGCAGCGTCCCCTGCTGATCGATGAATACCGCCTCGCCGGGTCGCAGCGAACGCTCCAGCGTGAAACCCAGCGTATCCAGGGCGACGCTCTCCGAGGCGATCATGTACTCGCGCCCCTCGTCGGTCTCGCGCGACCCATAGACCACCGGGCGGATGCCGTGCGGATCACGGAAGCCGACGATGCCATGCCCGACTACCATCGCCACCGCCGCGTAACCGCCGCGACAACGCTGGTGCACGCCGGCCACGGCCTGGAAGATCTCCCGCTCGGTCAGTTGCATCCTGTTCTGCGCGGCCAACTCGTGAGCGAAGATGTTCAATAACACCTCGGAATCGGAATTGGTGTTGATATGACGTCGGTCTTCCTTGAAGAGATCGCGCTTCAGCTCCTCGGCGTTGATCAGGTTGCCGTTGTGCGCCAGGGTGATGCCGTAGGGGGAGTTGACGTACAGCGGCTGCGCCTCGGCCGATGAGGAACAACCGGCAGTGGGATAACGCACATGGCCGATGCCGATATTACCGCGCAAACGCAGCATGTGGCGAGGCTCGAAGACATCCCGGGTCAGACCATTGCTCTTGCGCAGATGAACGACGTTGTCGTCGCAAGTGACGATGCCGGCCGCATCCTGGCCCCGGTGCTGAAGCACCAGCAAGGCATCGTACAGCGCCTGATTGACCGGGCTTCTTCCAAAAATGCCTACGATTCCACACATCGCGCTAGGACTCCGGGGTATCAGAAGGGTAGACGATGCGCTTCGCCACATCGTCCGGCAGCAGGCCGCGCAGGACCTTCGCGGCCTGCTCGAAATACGGCAGCAATTCAGAACCCTGCCACCAGGAATCGCGCGGCATCGGCGTCAACCCGGCCAACAGCACCAACACCGCAACCAGCAGCGCGCCGCGAGCGGCGCCGAAAAACAGCCCGATGAAGCGATCGGTGACATTGAGACCGGTCTTGTCGACGATCAGGCTTAACAACTGCACGACGAGGCCTCCGGCCAACAGGGCAGCAAGCCAAACCGCAGTGAAGGCAAGCACGGTGCGCAACGAAGGTTCTTCGATCCAGTTGGCAAAAAACGGCTCTAACTGGCTGTAATATTTCCATGCCAGCCACAGCGAGGCGATCCAGACCGCGAGCGAGAGCGCCTCTCGCACAAAGCCCCGAAACAGGCTGACCAAGGCGGACACCGCCAGAATGCCGAGAATGGCGTAGTCGACTCCAGTCACCGAAGCATCCCATTCAAGCCCAGGAAGCAGGAATTCTAACAGCCCGAAAGCCCGACCACGAGCAGATTTTTCCGCCGTGTCGGGCACATCGCAACGAGCATCCGCCAGCCGCCCGACAGGCGAAGAGAATGGCCGCGGCAGGCAAGCGGCGCCAGCATGACTATACTTCTCAAATTCCCCCAAGCGCCACCGCAGGAGGCCAGCGATGACACCCACGAAAAATCCAAATCGAACCCCAGACGCACCCCCGCAATACCCACTGAACGCCCGGCCCGATGTGCCCGATCTGCGCGACTGGCCCTATGAGCCCAATCTGAGACAGTTGAAGCGATACCTCAAGGTACCGCCAAAACTCAAGATACTGGATCAACAAAATGGCAGCGCATGCACTGGATTCGCGCTGGCCGCGATTATCAATCTGCAAAACCGTGAACGCGGCATCCCGACGACCGTCAGTCCCCGCATGCTGTATGAAATGGCCAAGCGGCACGACGAATGGCCGGGCGAAGGCTACGCCGGATCCAGTTGTCGCGGCGCGATCAAGGGTTGGTACAACATGGGTGTTTGCAGCGCCGCGAAATGGCCCTATAAACCGCGCGAACCCGGCGACCTGACCGTCGCCCGGGCCAAAGACGCACGCAAGCATACGGTCGGCGCCTATTACCGCATCCAGCCACGCATCTCGGACTTCCATGCCGCGCTGAATGAAACCGGAACGATCTATTGCTCGGCTCACACTCACCGCGGCTGGCTTCGCGCCAGCAAGAAGACGGGTGTAATTCCTTTCGAGAAAGAACGCATGGGCGGCCATGCCTTCGCCATCGTCGGCTATACCGCGAAAGGTTTTTGGGTGCAGAACTCATGGAGCGAGCGCTGGGGGAAGAAGGGCCTCGGCCTGTGGCAGTACGAAGACTGGCTGGCCAATCTGATGGACGCCTGGGTCTTCAGCCTGGCATTGCCGACACCGCAGATCTGGCATCTGCCCCAGGACCGGGAGCGCAACCGCTCCGGCGCTTCGCTGAAGGCCAGTCCGCCTCGCAGCGAGATCGCCGGCCATTTCATCCACGCCGACGATGGGGATTTTCACACCCAGGGGCGCTACTGGAGCTCGCCCGGGGATGTGCTCACCACCGCCGGCAACCTGGCCAAAAGCCGTAGCTATGACCACCTGCTGCTGTATGCCCACGGCGGCTTGAATACCCCCAAGGACTCCGCGCGACGAATCGCCGCAATGCTCTCAACCTTCAAGAAGAATCGCATCTATCCCTATCATTTCATGTACGATACCGGACTCATGGAAGAGTTGAAGGATGTCATCCTGCGGCGCAGGAATGGGGTCGAGAAACGTGCCGGCGGCCTCGTCGACTGGACCGACCGACTGATCGAATGGGGTACCCGCATCCCGGGTCGCGCGCTATGGCGCGAGATGAAGGATGGCGCCTACCTGCCCTTTCTTTCCGAACGCGCCGGAACCCGAACCCTGCAAATCTTTCTCGACGCGCTCGACGGAGGCGCCGGCAACAAGCTGAAGATCCACCTGGTCGGCCACAGCACCGGCGGCATCCTGCTCGCCTGGCTGGTCGACGCTCTGAAGCGAATCGCGCCGGACGCCCGAATCGCCAGCTGTAGCCTGCTCGCGCCCGCCGCGACCGTGGAGCTGTTCCACACGCACTATCTGCCCGCGCTGCGCGACGGTCGGATCGAGCGGATGCAAGTGCTGGCGCTGAACGACGAGTTGGAACGCAAGGATCAAGTGGCCGGCATCTACCGAAAATCGTTACTCTACCTGGTCTCCAACGCCTTCGAGGAAGAGCCTCCCGCGCCGTTGCTCGGGATGGCGCGCCACAATCAGAAGCTGGCTTTGGAAGCGGATCTTGGCGATCGTCTGCAACTCCTGTACAGCAATGGCGTCGACAGCGAGACGACCCGCGCGACGAGCCATGGCGGCTTCGACAACGACCCTTATACAATGAACCACCTGCTCCACACGATACTCCGGGAAGAACCGAAGGAAATGTTTACAAAAGAGACGCTAAGCTATTGAGAAAACTATATTACTGCCACGATCCGATGTGCAGCTGGTGCTGGGCCTTCCGCCCGGCCCTGAACGCGCTGCGCGCGAGCCTGCCGCAAGACATCCATTTCACCCCCTTGCTCGGCGGACTGGCGGCGGACAGCGACATGCCGATGCCCGAGGCCCAGCGCGAAGCGCTGCAAGCCACCTGGCGCCGCATCCAGCGCAGCGTTCCCGGCACGGAATTCAACTTCGACTTCTGGCGCAACCGCATCCCCCGGCGCTCGACCTGGCCCGCGTGCCGCGCGGTGATCGCCGCCGACGCCCATGATCAGGCCGAGGCGATGATCCATGCCATTCAGCGAGCCTACTACCTGGAGGCCCGCAACCCTTCGGACGAGACCACCCTCATCACCCTGGCCGCCACCCTCGGCATCCCACGCAACGACTTCGCCATGCGATTGAACCATCCGGAAACCCACGCCGAACTGGCGCGCCAGATCGCCGCCTGCCGCGCGCTCGGCGTCGAGGCTTTTCCCAGCCTGGTGCTGGACCTCGATGACGGTCGTTGGCCGATACCGGTCGAATACCGCGACCCGGAAGCCATGCGCAACACCATCGAATCCTTGCTCGCCTTTTCTGATTGACCCCGGTCAAGGCCAATGGGCGACAGACAGGCGCACAATGGGCGGAATGAACCCTTTCGATCTGAACGACCACGACGCCTACGCACGCTGGCGCGATCGCAAACTCGCGAACCGACCCGCCTCGCTCGACGAATTGATCGTCGAGATCGCCGATCCCGCTCGCCCGACACCCACCGAGCGCGACGCGGTACACCGCGCCTGCTCGCGCGCCAACCTCGCGATCTTCGTCACGTCCCGCCCCGAATCGGTCGTCAGACAAGACCTGAAGGCCCTGGCCGGCCACTTCGGCCTGCGCCGTCTGAACCACAACGAAGGCGCCGATGACGACGGCGTCACCGTCCTTGCGGTGGCCGAGACAGCGCAATGGCGCAACACCTACATCCCCTACACCGACCGTCCGATCCACTGGCACACCGACGGCTACTACAACCGCCCGGAAGAACAGATCCACGGCCTGATGCTGTATTGCGAAACCCCGGCCCCGCGCGGCGGCCGGAACGCCCTGCTCGACCACGAGCTTGCCTATATCCATCTGCGGGAACAAGATCCCGAGCTGGTGCGCGCGCTGATGCACCCGCAAGCGATGACCATCCCCGCCAACCAGATCGACGATCACATCGAACGCCCGGCGCGCCCCGGACCGGTATTCTCGGTTCGTGACGACGGCCGGCTGCACATGCGCTACACCGCACGCCGACGCAACATCGAATGGCGCGACGATGACGTCACGCGCGAAGCGGCGCGCCGACTCCGCGCGCTGCTCGAATCCGACAGCCCATGGATCCATCGCGCCACGTTGCAGCGCGGACAAGGTCTGATCTGCAACAACGTACTGCACGACCGCGCGGGCTTCGAAAACAGCGACGAACAACGCCGCCTGCTTTACCGACTGCGCTTCTTCGACCGTATCGACCCTCACTTCACGGCAATAGCGTAATCCTCCGGTATCCGCCATCGCGCAAGCGCTCGGCGGCATCCAGATCGGCCGCCACATCCCGCGTGGGCCAAACCGCGCGCAGCGCCTCGAGCGTGGCGCCGGCGGCGCGCGCATCCAGCATCCGGATCCCCCGCCGCCACTCTTCGGCATGCGCGACCGCCTTCGGCGCCAAGATCCGCCCATCGCGGACGCGCTGACGCTGCAATAGCTGCAATCGGCGCTTGGCCTGCTCCACCTGCGTCTTCAACGGCAAGGCCAGATCGAAACACAGGGTCGCCAAGGCCGCACCGTCCGGCACCGCTTCACCGGCTTCCAGGCGCTCGGGGCCGAATGAGGCCTCACGCCAATTCAGGCGCCCCTCACCCGGCGCATCGCGCACTGCCGGGTCCGGCGGAAACTTGTGAAACCCCCACCGCGCGCCGAGCGCGCACTCGATCAACACCTTGTCCTGGTCGATGCGGCAATCCCCCTCGCCACACTCCGCCGCCGGCACCCAGGCACGCGGATCGTTCTTCCACTGACAGAAATCCCGGTTCGGCGCGCGCCCATAGTCCTGCTCCAACGCCCGCCAGGTCGCGATGAACGCCCGCCATTCCGCCTGGTAACGCGGATTCCGGCGCAGAAACTGCCAAGCCCACTGCGCGCCGCTGAAGCCCTCGGTAAAGGCATAGTCTTCCACGCACCGCCAATCGGCCCCATCGAACCGCGGGTATATCGCCATCGCGTTCTCCCGTGAAAATCACCACTTTCCAACCAGGGAAATCGTGTTTTATTTCGCCTGACGTTTCCGGATTTCAAAGGCTGAGCGCTGTTGTCCTACCCACTACGCGGGATCGGGCCTGCGCCTTGCCAGGTCAAGCTCGTTTCGGCGGTCAAGCGGGCAGGTGCGCCAATCTCAGCTGCCCGGGCCGTCGGCATACATCGCCTCGACCTCGTCGGCATGGCGTTCGAGCACCCTCGCCCGCTTCAGCTTCAGCGTCGGCGTGATCAGGCCGTCTTCCAGCGTCCAGGGCTCGAGCAGCAGGGTCACGCGGCGGATCTTGGCGTAGCCGGGAAAATCCTTCAGCGCCGCGCCGATGCGTTTGAGCATCTCGCGCTGGATCTTCTTGTCTTTCAGTAGCGAGGCGTCGTTCGGATCCAGCCCCCGGGCCTCGAGGTACTCGCGCCATTTCACAGGCTCCAGCACCACCAGGGCGCTGAGGAAGGGACGCCCCTCGCCGACCACCACCACCTGTTCGAACATCGGATCCAGCGCAATCGCCACCTCCATGTCGCCGGGCGGGATCTTCTCGCCATTGGAGAGCACCAGGATGTCCTTGATGCGGCCGGTAATGACGATATGACCATCCTGAAGACGCGCCTGGTCACCGGTGTGCAGCCAGCCATCGGGATCGATCATCGCGGCGGTGGCGGCATGGTTGTTCCAGTAGCCGAGCATCACGCCGGAGGATTTGACCAACAATTCATCGTTCTCGCCGATGCGCACGGTAACGCCGCGCAGCGGGGGACCGACACCAATCGGGAGGTTGTCGCTCAGCCGGTTGACGCTGATGACCGGGCTGGTCTCGGTCAGGCCGTAGCCCTGCACGATCGGCACGCCGAGACCGAGAAAGATCCGCGAGATCTCGGGTGACAAGGCGGCGCCGCCGCTGATCGCGATGCGCAGGCGGCCACCGAGTTTCTCGCGCACCTTGCGCGCGACCAGGCGGTCGAGCAACGGCCACAGCAGCAGCTGCGGCGACCAGCCGGCGCGCCCCTGCTGGCGTTCGAAACGCCGCCAGCCGGTATCGATGGTCCGCCGGAACAGGTAACGCGCCAGTGGGGATTCTTTGTCGAGCTGACCGACCATGCGCGCGTAAACGCGCTCGAAGATGCGCGGCACCGCGATCAATGCGGTCGGGCGGATCTCGGTCAGATCATTGGCGAGTTGCGCCACCGAGCGCGAGAACGCGACCCGCGCGCCGGCCAGCATCGGCAGGTAATAGCCGGCGGTGCGCTCCAGGGTGTGCGACAGCGGAAGGAACGAAAGGAACACGTCCTGGCGGTAGCAATCGATCGCGGTCAGGCTGGCGTGGGCGTTCGACAGCATGTTGTGGTGGCTGAGCATCACTCCCTTCGGTCGCCCGGTGGTGCCGGAGGTGTAGACGATCGAGGCCAGCGCCGCCGGATCGCCGTCCCGCTCGCGGGGCTCGGCGTCTTGCTCCGGCAGCCACCCGGCGGCGGTGGTCACGCGCTCGTCGTTGCGCGTGAACTTGCGCGCCTCGCTGGCGGAATCGAGCAGCACGACCCGTTGCAGCGCCTCGCATTCGATCGTCAGCGGCGCGAGCCGTTTCCAGCGTCCGGCGTCCTGCACCAGCAGCAGACGGATCGCCGCGTCGTCGAGGATGTAGGCGATATTGTCCGGGCGGTCGTCGGTGTACAACGGCACCGTAACCAGCCCCATGCCCAGCGCGGCGATATCGAACGCCACCCATTCCGGGCAGTTGCGCAGGATCACGCCGACACGGTCGCCCTCGTTCAGCTTTTCCGCCGCCAGCGCCCGTTGCCAACGTCCGACCGCCGCCGCCATCTGCCGCCAGCTGTAGTCTTCCCAGCGCTTGGTCACGCGATCGAAATGGGTATAGGCCAACGCATCCGGCGAGCGCCGCACGCGCAACCGAAACAGGCCGTCCAGGGTCCTGGCCTGCTCCACCGGGATCAGGTCTTCGCTCCATTGCCCGCTCATCCATCCTCCTCGTTTGGCTGTCAAGACCGGCTAAAATCGTTACAATGGTCCGGAATTCCGCAGTATACCCCAGGCATCATGCAGATCATCCTGAACGGCGAGCCGCGCGAGCTCGCCGACGACACCACGCTCGGCCAATTGATCGACCGTCTCGGCCTGGCCGGCCGGCGCTATGCGATCGAGATCGACGAAGAGCTGGTTCCGCGTTCGCAACAAGCCGCGCGCGTGCTGCGCGACGGCGAGCGCGTCGAAATCGTGCAAGCCATCGGCGGCGGTTGAAGCGCCCGCTGTTTTCTTTTCTCCAGCCGTACCGGAAGAACCATGAGCGATACCCTTGAAGACAGCTTCGAGATAGCTGGCAAAACCTACCATTCCCGCCTGCTGGTCGGCACCGGCAAGTACAAGGATATGGACGAAACCCGTGACGCGCTGGCCGCCAGCGGCGCCGAGATCGTGACCATCGCGGTGCGGCGCAGCAACATCGGCCAGAATCGCGACGAACCGAACATCCTCGACGTGGTGTCACCGCAACGCTACACCATCCTGCCGAACACCGCCGGCTGCTACGACGCGAAGACCGCGGTGCGCACCTGCCGTCTCGCGCGCGAGCTGCTCGATGGCCACAATCTGGTGAAGCTCGAGGTGCTCGGCGACGAGAAAACCCTGTTTCCGGATATCGTGCAGACGCTGGAGGCCGCCGGGGAGCTGATCGCCGACGGCTTCGATGTCATGGTCTACACCAACGACGATCCGATCATCGCCAAGCGCCTCGAAGAGATGGGCTGCGTCGCGGTGATGCCGCTGGCCGCGCCGATCGGCTCCGGGCTCGGCATCCGCAACCGGTTCAACATCCGCACCATCGTCGAGAACGCCCGGGTGCCGATCCTGGTCGACGCCGGCGTCGGCACCGCCTCGGACGCGGCGGTGGCGATGGAGCTGGGTTGCGACGGCGTCTTGATGAACACCGCGATCGCCGCCGCGCGCGAGCCGGTGCTGATGGCCTCGGCGATGCGCAAGGCGATCGAGGCCGGGCGCGAGGCCTATCGTGCCGGACGCATGCGGCCCAAGCGCTTCGCCTCGGCCTCGTCGCCGTTGGACGGGCTGTTTTTCGACTGATGAGCGGGGAGGCCCCGGCGCATCGCCCGATCCGCTCGTTCGTGCTGCGCGAGGGGCGCATGACCCCGGGTCAGAAGAAAGCCTGGGAACGGCTCTGGCCGCGCTACGGCCTTCCCGCCGACGGAGCTCCGCTGGACCTCGCGGCGCGGTTCGGCAACCACCATCCGGTGTATCTGGAGATCGGTTTCGGCAATGGCGACGCCCTGCTCGCGCGCGCGCTCGCCACGCCGGAGCATAACCAGCTCGGCATCGAGGTTCACCGCCCCGGCATCGGCCGTCTGCTGCAAGCGCTGGACGAGCACCGCCTGAGCAACGTCCGCCTGCTCCGCGCCGATGCCCTCGAGGTGCTCGAACGCCGGCTTCCCGATGCCTCGCTGGCCGGGGTCTATCTGCTGTTTCCCGACCCCTGGCACAAGAAGCGCCATCACAAGCGGCGCATCGTGCGCCCCGCGTTCATCGACCAGCTCGCGCGGGTGTTGCGCCCCGGCGGCTTCTTCCATGTCGCGACCGACTGGGAAGACTATGCCGAACAGATCGTCACGCTGATGGAGGCACGCGAGGATTTCATCAACCAGGCTGGCGAGGCGCGCTTCGTGGCGCGCCCGCCCGAACGCCCGATGACCCGTTTCGAGCGGCGCGGCCAGCGACTCGGTCACGCAACCCGGGACATGCGCTTCGAGAAAAAACCGCGTTGAACGCACAGAAACCGGGGGGCCGCGCTCCCCTATACTCGACATTCACCGACAGGACAGGAAGGAGAAGTCAATGAGCCCCACCGAGGAAATCGCCCGCCATTACCACGAGATCATCGAGGGCGTCGGCGAGGACATGAGCCGCGAGGGCCTGCTGAAGACCCCGATGCGCGCCGCCAAGGCAATGGAATTCCTGACCCAGGGTTATACCCAGTCGCTCGACGATGTCGTCAACGGCGCGATCTTTCCCTCCGACAATGACGAGATGGTCATCGTCAAGGACATCGAGCTCTATTCGCTGTGCGAGCACCATCTGCTGCCATTCATCGGCAAGGCGCACGTCGCCTACCTGCCGCGCGGCAAGGTCATCGGCCTGTCGAAGATCGCGCGCATCGTCGACATGTTCGCGCGCCGCCTGCAGATCCAGGAACAGCTCACGACCCAGGTCGCCCATGCCATCGAACAGGCGATCGACCCGGCCGGCGTCGCCGTCGTCATCGAGGCCGCTCACCTGTGCATGATGATGCGCGGCGTGCAGAAACAGAACTCCTCGACCACCACCTCGATGATGCTCGGCACCTTCCGCGAGAATCATCGCACCCGCGACGAGTTCCTGAAACTGATCAAACTGTGATGTTGACGATCCGCATCAAGAATCTGCGCCTGCGCACCTACATCGGCTTCAACGACGAAGAAAGGCGCAAACGCCAGGACGTGGTCATCAACATCCGTTTCGACTACCAGGCCGACCGCGCCGCCGACAGCGACGATGTGGCCCATGCGGTCAACTACCGCACCATCACCAAGCAGATCATCGCGCTGGTCGAGGGCAACAGCTTCCTGCTGCTCGAGAAACTGACCGCCGAGGTGCTGGAACTGGTGATGCGGCAGCCCGAGATCCGCTTCGCCGAGGTCGAGATCGACAAACCCCATGCGCTGCGTTTCTCCGACTCGGTCTCCGCGCGCCTGAGCGCCTCGCGCGACACCCCGGACTGAATCCCCCACGCCGATGCCTGCCCCGCCGATCCAGATCCCGGAAGACGAGCTGGAGTTCAGCGCGATCCGCGCGCAGGGCGCCGGCGGACAGAATGTCAACAAGGTCTCCAGCGCGGTGCACCTGCGTTTCGATATCCGCAACGCCTCGCTGCCCGAGAGCATCAAGCAGCGCCTGCTCGCAAGCCGCGACCGGCGCATCAACAAGGACGGCGTGATCGTCATCAAGGCGCAGACCCAGCGCACCCGCGAACGCAACCGCGCCGAAGCGCTGGCGCGCCTGATGGAACTCGTCCAATCCGCCGCCCGGACGACCAAGAAACGCAAGCCCACGCGCCCCACCCGTTCATCACAACGCCGCCGCATGGACCGCAAAACCCGTCACGGACGCAACAAGGCGCTGCGGCGCAAACCCGAGATCTGAACCGCGACTCAGCCGAACAGCAGCCGCAACGCCATCGCCACCGCGACCAACACCAGCGCCGGGCGCACGATCGCGGCGCCGTTGCGCATCACCAGATGCGAACCCGTCCAGGCGCCGGCGAGCTGACCCACGCCCATCGCCAACCCGACCGGCCACGACAGCTGCCCGGCCAGCGCGAAGCCGAGCAACGCGGCCAGATTGCTGGCAAAGTTCATCGCCTTGGTGAGGCCGGTGGCGCGGCTCGCGCGCAATCCCAGCAGCGACACGCTGCCGATCACGAAGAGCATCCCGGCGCCGGGGCCGAAGAAGCCATCGTAGAACCCGACGCCAAGGCCGACCACGAGCGCGAACGCCGGCACGCCGAGGCGGGCGCGGGCATCCTCGTCGGACAAACGCGGCGAGAACAGAAAGAACAACGCGAAACCAAGCAGCATCAGCGGCAACAGACGGCGCAGCAGACCGGGATCGAAACGCTGCACCACGCCGGCGCCGAGCAGACTGCCGATGAAGGCGCAAGCGACCGGAAGCGACGCCAGGCGCCAGGAAAGATGTCCCTTGTGCAGAAAGTTCAGCGTCGCGGTGAGGGTGCCGACGCTGCCTTGCAGTTTGTTGGTCGCGAGCGCGGCGACCGGCGACAGGCCGGCCCACAACAACACCGGCAGGGTGATCAGTCCGCCACCACCGGCGATACTGTCCACCAACCCGGCGAGCAAGCCGCTGATAACGAAGATCGCCAGCCATTCCGGACCCAGGCTCTCCAAGGCAAGCGACTCAGAACAAGCGGTTCAGGCCATTCAGCGCGGCAACGCGGTAGGCCTCGGCCATCGTCGGATAATTGAAGGTGGTCTCGGCAAAATAACGAATGCTGTTGGCCTCGCCGGGCTGAGACATGACCGCCTGACCGATATGCAGGATCTCGGCGGCCTGTTCGCCAAAGCAATGGATGCCGAGAATCTCGAGGGTATCGCGATGAAACAGCAGCTTCAGCATGCCGACGCGATGGCCGCTGATCTGCGCGCGGGCGATGTGCTTGAACTCGGCGCGACCGACCTCATAGGGTATGCCGGCAGCGGTCAGCTCGCGCTCGCTCTTGCCGACCGAGCTGATCTCGGGGCTGGTGAAGATCCCGGTCGGCACCTCCTTGACCAGCGACCAGTCGCTGCGGCCATCGGCGATCAAGCCGCCAACGAAACGTCCCTGATCATAGCTCGCGCTGGCCAGCCCGGGCGGTCCGATGACATCGCCGACCGCATGGATGTGCCCCAAGGCGGTGGCGAAGGAGGCGTCGACCTCGATCTGACCCCGATGATTGACGCCGATACCGATCGCTTCCAAGCCCATGCCGTGGGTGTTGCCGCTGCGCCCATTGGCCCACAGCAGGATATCGCTGCGGATACGCGCGCCGGACTGGCATTCCAGCACCACGCCTTCGTCGTCGGCCTCGATCAGCGCATAGCTTTCGTTGTGGCGGATCTGGATGCCTTGGTCGCGCAGGTGGTAGGCCAGCGCGTCGGTGACCTCGTCATCGAGGAAAGACAGGAGCTTGTCGCGGGTGTTGACGAGATTCACTTTCAGATCCAGATTGGCGAAGATCGAGGCATATTCACAACCGATCACGCCCGCGCCATAGATGGTGACGACGCGGGGCGTGTACTCCAGCGAGAGCAGGCTGTCGCTGTCGTGGATGCGCGCATGGGCGAAATCGACATCCTCCGGGTGGTAGGGACGCGAACCGGTGGCGATGACGAAATGATCGGCGCACAGAAACTCGTGCTCGTGCGCGCGCCGCGTGACGCGCACCCGGCAAGGCTCTTCGAAGCACGCGAAGCCATGCACGATATCCACCTGATTGCGGTAGTAGAAACGCTGCCGCGTGCGCACCTGCTCACTGCTCACCGCGTGGGCCTCGCGCAGCAGCTCGGGAAAACCGACATCCATATGCCCGAGGGTATGTTCGAACAACGGATGGCGACGGTATTCGGCAAGCAACTGCACCGCGTGGCGCATCGCCTTGCTCGGGATCGTGCCCCAGTGCGTGCAGCCGCCACCGATCTGTGGATGCGCCTCGACCACCGCGACCCGCTTGCCGGCCTTCGCCAGACGCATCGCCGCGCCCTCGCCGCCCGGCCCACTGCCGATGATCACCACATCGTAACACCGCTCCATGAATCACCCCGCGCTTGCCTTCCCTCCGATTGTAACCCGAATTCCCGCCCGACAGTGCGAAGCGTCTGACCGGCCTGGGGGCCCTGGCAAGCGGGAACGGACAGCATGACGACTCTCCCCGCGCCCGAATTGATCGAACTCAACTGGAACGCAATCACCGCCCGGCCCGGCGTGGACGGCCCT
>Ga0256832_1000637_pt1 | contig 22965 bp, 22 predicted proteins | sample 134614metaG_FD_190534 | JGI IMG/M metagenome (GOLD analysis project Ga0256832, IMG submission 190534) | Hydrothermal vent microbial communities from Lau Basin, Pacific Ocean - 134-614 | ecosystem: Environmental > Aquatic > Marine > Hydrothermal vents | place: Pacific Ocean: Lau Basin | collected... | reverse complement strand
AGACCGCGCGCAGCTCGTGTTCCGGGCGGACGATCAGGTCTTCGTAGCGCAGGCCGTGGATGCGCCCGGCCTCGCCCAGCCAGGCGCGCAGCTGCAGCGCCGCGGCCTGCTCCTCGCACCAGCGTCCCACGGCCCGCAACACACCGCCGCGGTGGGACGGCGAAGCCTTCCAGGAGGCCGCCACGTCACGCGGATCGCGCACCAGGTGGATGAACCGGGCCTGGGGGAAGTGCACGAGCAGATAGGCCACGAAGCGGTGCAGACCCACCTCCTTGACCAGCACGAGCCGCTTGCCCTGGGCCCGGGCCTCCGTCTCGTAGAGGGACCGGACCAGCGCGGCCAGGCTCCGCGGGCGCACCGAGCGGAGCAACGCCGCCGAGGGCCGCGTGGTCCAGGGCCCGAGCTTGGCATCCCACAGGCCCAGCAGGTGCTCGATCAGGGCCTGCCACGCGGGCTCGGCGTCCAGGGCCCCGTAGACGGGCAGCCGCGGCGCGAGGATGCGCAGGGCATGCAACGGCGCCGGGCCGCAACACTGGGGGTGCGCGTCCACCATCCGGGTGAGGAGGTTGCTTCCGGAGCGTTCCCCCGCCATGAGGAAGGCGAACGCCACGGGACCGCCCGAGCCTCGTACGGTCCCGGACCCGTCCGCCGCTGCATCACCACCCGCACGCAGCGGAGACGATGGACTGCAGGGCTCGTGGGCCACGTGCCGGCCTCCACTACAGGTAGTTGAACAGGGAGAGCCCCTGCACCCGGGTGAAGGTCTTCTGCGCCGCCTCGAGGCCCACCATCTGGCGGTTCAGTCGCGCCACCGCCTCGGCATAGTCCAGATCCTCCACCGCCGACAGCGTGCGCTGCATCTGCAGGCGCGTGTCCTCGTTGAAGGCCCGCTGGACGTCCACGGTGTTGAGCCGCGCGCCCACCTCCGTGTGCACCTGGAGCACGTGGTCCAGACCGGTGTCCAACTGATCGATGAGCCGGCCCATCTCGGTCTGGAAGGCCGGGTCGTCGGGGTTGTCCAGCGCATTGGCGAGACTGTCCAGGGTCTCGAACAGGCTCTCCCGGCCGCCTGCGGCGGCAGGCACGTCCATGAACACCACGTTGCCGGGGTGATTCACGGTGACGTTCCGGCCCGGGCCCAACTCGATCTGGCGCACCCCGGCATCACCGGCGTAGCTCACCCCGGAGCCTGCGACGACGAACGCCGGGCTGCGGCTGCGGTATCCGGCGAAGATGTAGTCCCCCTGCGCGTCACGCGTGTTGCCCAGCCGCACCAGATCGTCTTTCAGGCCGCGCAGCTCCTTGGCCAGCGCGGCCCGATCCCCGTCCGACAGGCTGTCGTTGCGCCCGCGCACGGCCAGCTCGCGGGCCCGTTGCAGGATGTCCTCCACGTGGGAGAGGGCGCCGTCCTCCAGCTGCAGCCGGGCCTCGGCCCGGTCGGCGGCACGCTGGAACTGCGCCCAGGCCGAGAGCGCCTCCTTGAGCCGCAGGGCCTGCGCCGTGCCGCTCGGATCGTCGGAAGGACGCAGGATACGTTTGCCGCTGGCCAGCTGCTCCTGGGTGTCGCCGAGGCGGGCCTGCTGGTCCAGCATGGCCGAGACCGTGCGCTGATAGAGCTGCAGGGTGGAGATCCGCATGACTATCCTCCAAAGGCCGAGAGCAGGGTCTGGAACATCTGGTTGGCCGCGGCGACCACTTGGGCCGAGGCCTGATATGCCTGCTGGAAGCGCAGCAGATTGGCCGCCTCCTCGTCCAGGTTGACGCCCGACGTGGCGTCGCGGGCCTCCTGGCTGCGGCGCAGCAGCGCCTCCTGAGCGTCACGCGCCAGTTCGGCGGAGCTGGTCCGCACCCCCACGGCCGAGACCAGCTGACCGTAGGCGGCGCCCGGCGTGGCCGTACCCCCGTTGAACAGGGGCGTCTCCTGCAGGGCCGCCAGGGCCAAGGCGTTGCGGTTGTCGCCGACGCCTCCGGCATTGGACTCGACGACGAACTGGTCGCCCTGGGCCGGGCTGCCCTGGAATTCGATCACCACATCGCCGAATCCGGGCACGCTCAGGGTCAAAGGGGTGCCGGCGTCGGTGGCCGGATCGTAGCCCAGGCTCCCACCCGGGGGATTGCTCACCACGAATGCCTGGCTGCCCGCATCGTAGGTCAGGGTCACGGGGGTGCCCAGCGCCGTGCCGCTCAGGTTCTGTGCCGAGAGCGCGGTCACTTGCGCCGTGCCGCCATTGCCCGCATCGGCGGTGGAGCGGACGGGCACGGCTGCGGCGAATTCCTCGGGGTCGCCGAGCAGCAGACGCATCTCGCGGCTGGCTCCTGCGGTGGGTCGGATCAGAAACGTATCCCCCGCCGCCGGCGCACCGGAGGCGAGATCGATGGTGAACCCTTCGCCGGCGATGCTCTGCGGGAACCCGGCGAAGGTACCGACCACCGTCTCGTCCGCCAGGCGCATGAGCGTGTACTGGGTGCCGTCGTAGGCGAGCCGGTAGTCGCTGGTGCCCAGCTGTGCCGGGTCGTCCACGGTCACCGTCAACGCCGCACTGCCGGTGTTGCGCTGATCGGCACTCACCCGCACGTCCTGCAACGCGGCACTGTTGGCGTCGGAGAACAGCAGACCCCCGATCTCCCCCCGCAGGTTCATGCCCGAGGCGTGCTGGGCGTTGACGGCCATGGTCAGGCCGATGGCCAGGCGACCCAGCTGCGCCTCGGCCTCCCCCAGCAGGGTGCGGTCGAAGTCCAGCAATCCGCCGAGCACGCCCCCCTGCAGCTGTTCGGTGATGGGGACCGAACCGGCCACGTGCAGCAGGGTCACCTCCACGCGCTGGGGATCGCTGCCACTGGCTTCCACGCCCAGGCGGTTGGCCGTGGTCCCCAGCACCAGATTCAGGCCGTTGCCGATGAACACGTTGAGCATGCCATTGTCCTGCTCGACGGTGGTCACCCCCACCTTCTCGGCCAGCCGGGCGACCAGGGCGTCGCGCCGATCCAGCAGGTCGTTGGGCTGGCCGCGACCCACTCGGGCGGCAGCGATCTCCTGGTTGAGTCCAGCGATCCCGGAGGCCAGGGTATTGATCTCCGCCACGGTGTCGGAGAGCCGCGTCTGGAGGCCGTTACGCATCTCTTGCATGCGGCCGTCCAGGGCCCGGATGCGCCCGGCGAGCGCCTCGGCCCGCCCGAGCAGCACCTGGCGCGGCGCGATGGAGGCCGGATCCGCGGCCACGGCGCCGAGGGCGTCGAAGAATCCCTGCAGTGGGGCGCTGAGTTCCGTGCCGGCCGCGCCCAGCAGGTCCTCCAGTTCGGCGGCGAGCTGATGGTAGCTGCGCAGCTGCCCTGCGGCGGCCGTATCGGCGTTGAGCCGGTCGATCTGGAACTGATCGAAGATCCGGCGCACCCCGGCCACTTGCACGCCCGCCCCGAAGTAGCCGTCGCCGAACCAGGTCTCGGGATAGGTGGCGAGCAGGGCCTCCTGCCGGCTGTAGCCCGGGGTGTTGACGTTGGCGATGTTGTGCCCCGTGACCCGGATGGCCTTCTGGTTGGCCGTGAGGCCCGAAAGACCGATGTTGAGCAGGCTGGATATGGTCATGCTGTCCGCTTCCTCACGCTGTACGCGGTACGGCGCCGTTCACCCGGTCGCCGGGTGCCGCTCGCCGCCTGGCGTTCATCCCCCTGTATCGGCCAGGGCCAGGCGATCTTGAGTCAGGGGCGCCTGGACCTCCTCCATACGCAGGATGCCCAGCACCTTCTCGGCGTAGTTCGGGTCCGTGGCATAGCCGGCGCGCTGCAGTGCGCGCACGAAGCGCTCGGGATCCGCCGCCTCCTGCAGCGCGCGGGCATAGCGCGGGTTGTGCTGCAGGAACGCGGCGTAGTCGTCGAAGCTCTCTGCATATGACTCGTACACCCGGAAGGCCGCCCGGCGCGCCACCATGGCCCCGCCCTCGAACTCCAGAGACCGCGCGGGCGCCACCGGTCCCCGCCATGCCCCGTGCGCCTTGATGCCGAACAGGTTGTGGCTGCTCCGGCCCTCGGGCGTGCGCGGGAGCGCCCTTCCCCAGCCGGTCTCCAAGGCCGCCTGGGCGATGAGCACCCGGGGGTCCACGCCGATGCGTGCCGCGGCACGACGGGCATGGGGCCAGAGCCGCGTCACGAAGTCTGCCGGTGAGGCAAACGCCGGATTCGTCTCCTCCGGCCGAGCCTCTCCGCGGCCGCCCGTGACCTCGCTGGAACGCGTTTCCAGGCCGGGCCCGGCTCCATGGCCCATGCGGGCACGCTGCACGGCGGAGGGTACTCCGGCCGGCGACGGGACGACGGGTGCCGTGGAACCCGGTTGCGGAATTCCGGCGCCCACCTGCTGTTCGAGTATGCGGGCGATCCCGAAGCGCCCGGTCCGGGCCAGTGCGATGGCCAGCTGCTGGTGATACAGCTCCTGATAGAAGCCGCTCTGCTCGCCGTCCAGGAGCCCACCGCCCATGCCCGCGTCACGGGCCGCCTTGAGCAGCTGCTGGATGAAATAGGCCTCGAACTGGCGGGCCGCCTCGGCCAGCGCGGCCTTGGGATCGCGCTGGGCCTGGGCGCGCAAGGCCGTGAGCCCCGAGAAATCGGTGTAGACGAGCGCCTGGGCCTGGGTGGCTGAAGTCATGGCCGCTGTCGCTCAGATCACCACCAGTTCGGCGCGCAGTGCGCCGGCCTCCTTGAGGGCCTCGAGGATGGCCACCAGATCGCCAGGGGCGGCACCCACCCGGTTGACCGCTTCGACGATCTCTTCCAGTGTCACACCAGGCTGGAAGAGGAACATGCGGTTGTCTTCCTGGTTCACGTCCACCTGGCTCTGTCGCACCACTTGCGTGGTACCACGCGAGAAGGGCGCGGGCTGGCTCACTTGGGCGCGTTCCGAGATGGTGACCACCAGGTTGCCGTGGCTGACCGCCGCGGCCGTGACCCGCACGTGCTTGCCGATCACCACGGTCCCCGTGCGGGCGTTGATCACGACGCGTGCCGGGGCCTCGCCGGGCTCCAGCGTGAGGTTCTCCAGCTCGGCCACGAAACTCACGCGGGCCGCCTGCCCCGGGGGTGGCGTCACCCGCACCGAGGCGGCATCCACGGCGGCCGCGCGACCGGGCCCGAAACGGTCGTTGATGGCCTGGGCGAGGCGGTGGGCGGTGGTGAAATCCGCCGTGTGCAAGGTGAGTACCAGTTCCGAGCCGCGGGCGAATGCGGTGGGTACGCTGCGCTCCACCAGGGCCCCGTTGGGGATCCGGCCGGCGCTGGGCACGTTGATGGTGATGCGCGAACCGTCGGCCCCGCTGGCATCCAGCCCGCCGACGATGAGGTTGCCCTGGGCCACGGCGTAGACCTGGCCGTCGAGTCCCTTGAGGGGGGTCATGAGGAGGGTGCCGCCACGCAGGCTCTTGGCGTTGCCCAGCGATGAGACGGTCACGTCGATGTACTGGCCCGGCTTGGCGAAGGGCGGGAGCACGGCGCTGACCATCACGGCCGCCACGTTCTTGGATTTGGCCTTGACTCCGGGGGGCACCGTGATGCCCAGGCGGTTGAGCAGACTGTGGATGCTCTGGTCGGTGAACGGCGTGTTGCTGCTGTCGCCGGTGCCGTTGAGCCCCACCACCAGACCGTAGCCGATCAGGTGGTTGCTGCGCACGCCGAGCACGCTGGCGATGTCCTTGACGCGCTCGGCGGCGGCCGTTCCCCCCCACAAGACCAGGATCAGTCCCAGTGCAGCGGCCAGCGCCCGTGTTCTCCTGCCACCGTCCATTGCCGTTCCCTCCCCTCGCCGATCAGAAGGGCCACAGGGGGCTGAGGAAGAAGCGGCTCAGCCATCCCGGACTGTTGCCGTCCGCCAACACCCCCTTGCCCCCGTAGCTGATTCGGGCATCGGCCACGCGCGTGGAGGGCACCGTGTTGTCGGTGCCGATGTCCTCGGGACGCACGATGCCCGAGAGCCGGATGTACTCTTCTCCTTGGTTCAGGGCCACCCATTTTTCGCCGCGCACCACCAAGTTGCCGTTGGGCAGGACCTCGGCCACGGTGACGGCGATGCTGCCCCGCAGGCTGTTGCTCTGCTTGCTCTCACCCTTGCCGTTGACCTCGCGCTGGGCCTCGAGCTTGAAACGCAGGTCTCTACCTGCCAGATCGGCGGGGTTGCCGAGCAGGACCGGGTTGTTGAATTCGGTGTCGAGATCCTTGGAGACCTTGGTGTCCGCCTTCTTCTTGGCGTCGGTCTTCTCCACCAGGAGGATGGTGAGGATGTCGCCCACACGGCGCGCCTTGACGTCCTCGAACAAGCGCATGTCGTAGCCTGCGCGGAACAGGCTGCCATTGGGGGGCGCCGCCGTGTGCTGCACCGGGCGGGTGGGCGCGTAGCGGGGCTGGTCGGGCCTGGGGGGCGTGGCACAGCCCCCCAGGACCGCGGCGGCGAGGCATACGCCTGCGGTATGAAGCCGGATCGCCATTGCCGAACCTCCTGCCGCAGCGCTACAGGGTCTGATTCACGTACTGAAGCATGGCGTCGGCCACCCCGATGGCCTTGGAGTTCATCTCGTAGGCGCGCTGCGCCTCGATCATGTTCACCATCTCCTCGACCACGTTCACGTTGGAACTCTCCAGGGAACCCTGCACCAGGCTGCCGAGCCCGTCGAGACCGGCCGTGCCCGTCTGCGGCGTCCCGCTGGCGGCCGTCTCGACGAACAGGTTGTCACCGATGGGCTGCAGCCCGGCGGGATTGACGAAGTCGGCCAGCTCGATGGTGCCGATCTGCGTGGGCGCGGTCTCTCCTGCCACCAGGGCGGAGACGGTCCCGTCCGATCCGATGGTCAGGGTGAGCGTCCCCTCGGGGATGGTGATGGCCGGTTCCAGCGGGTAGCCGTTGGCGGTCACCAGTTGTCCGTTGGCGTCGCGTTGCAGCGCCCCGTCACGCGTATAGCCGATGTTGCCGTCGGGCAGCAGCACCTGCAGGAAGCCGCGGCCCTTGATGGCCACGTCCAGCTGGTTCTGCGTCTGCACGATGTTGCCCGGGGTGAAGAGCTTCTCGGTGGCCACCGCACGCACGCCGGTGCCCAGCATGAGCCCCGAAGGCAACTGCGTCTCCTGTGAGCTCTGCGCCCCGGCCTGGCGCAGGTTCTGATACATGAGGTCCTGGAACACCGCCCGGCTGCGCTTGAATCCGGTGGTGTTGACGTTGGCCAGGTTGTTGGAGATCACCCCCAGATTGATCTGTTGGGCCTCCAGGCCGGTCTTGCTGATCCACAATGCGGGTAGCATGATGTTCTCTCCCTGTTCCCAATGGCGCCGGGAAAGCGGCATCGCCGCCTCCCGCCTCAAACGATGCAATTTCGCTGCCAGCCGGCTCGCCGCGCATGACCACCGGTCGGGTCCGTGGTGCCGGCCGCTAACCCATGCGCAGCAGCTGGCTGGAGACCGAGTCGTTCTCCTCGGCGGCCTTCATCAGGCGCACCTGGACTTCGAAACTGCGTGCCAGGCCGATGAGATCGGCCATGGCGCCCACCGAACTGACGTTGCTGGACTCCAGGGTGCGCGGGATCACGCGGACCTGGGCATCGGCGACCGCCTGGGCCCCGGCACGCAGCCGGAACAGGCCGTCAAGCCCTTTGACCACCGCGTCTGCCGGGGCGCTCACGAGCCGGATCCGGTCCAGCACCACCATGCCTGTGGCGCGCTCGCCCACCAGCCGCGCACTGATGGTCCCATCCGCGGCGATCTCGATGGACTCGGCCGGCGGAATGGCGATGGGGCCCCCGTCACCCAGCACCGGATGCCCGGCCCCGTTGACCAGCAGACCCACGCTGTTGACCCGCAGGTCGCCAGAGCGCGTATAGGCCTCACGTCCGTCCGGGGCCTGCACGGCGATCCAGCCCTCCCCGTCGACCGCGATGTCCAGATCACGGCCGGTCGGGGTGAGTGTGCCCGTGGACAGGTCGGAGCCGGCCGGCTCCAGGCGGTTGGCCACCCGGGTCGGCTGCCCCGGCCCGTAGATGGGCAGGCTGCGAACCCGCAGCAGATCGCTCCGAAAGCCCGGCACCGAGGCGTTGGCGAGGTTGTTGGAGATCTGGGCCTGGGCGAGCGACACGTCCTTGGCGCCCATCATCCCCAGATAGAGGAGTCGGTCCATGATGACCTCCGGCTATGCCGATCAGCGGATGTTGATGATGGTCTGGGTCACGGCATCGGCCGTGCGGATGGTCTGGGCGTTGGCCTGGAAGTTGCGTTGGGCCGTGATCAGCTTGACCATCTCCTTGGTGAGCTCTACGTTGGACTCTTCCAGCGCGCCGGACTGCACCACCCCCAGCCGCCCGGAGGCCGGTGCGCCCACCAGGGGCTGCCCCGATGCGTAGGTCTCGGCCCAGGCCGTATCGCCCAGGGGTTGCAGCCCGCCTGGATTGGGGAAGTTGGCCAGGGCCACCTGACCCAGTGCCTTGGACTGGCCGTTGGTGTAACGCCCGAAGATGATGCCGGAGCCGTCGATCTCCACGCTCGCCAGCTGGCCGGTGGCATAGCCGTCCTGGCTCAAGGCGTTGACGCCGAAGGGGCTGCCGAACTGGGTCGTCTCCAGCAGGGAGATGTCGAAGTCCTGTACCGCCGCGCCGTTGGCGTTGCCCTGTGAATCCAGCGGCGTCCAGCCCGCGATGTTGAGCAGTGCGGTGGTGGGATCGATGCTGCCGTCGTCCTGGAAACTCAGCGAACCCGCCGGTGTGGCCCCCACGGTCACGCCGTCGACCAACGCATGCACGTCCCAGGCGTTGGAAGCGGTCTTGACGAAGTACAGACTCAGGCCGTGGGCATTGCCCAGGCTGTCGTAGATCGTCAACGAGGTGGCGCTGTTGTAGGTGGCCGGGTCCGGCGGCGGATCGCCGAAGGCGAAGGGTCCACCCCAGGGCAGCGGCGGGGGCACCTCGGTGGCGTCCAGATTGAGCGCCCCGTCCACCCGCTGGGTGGCCTTGGGCTCGATGTTGGACAGATCCAGCTTGAGATCCCCGAGCTGACCGGTGATTTCACCGTTGCCGTTGGCGAGGAACCCGGTCAGACGCTGTTGCTGTGCATTGACCAGGTACCCCTCGCGGTCGGTGCGGAAGGCGCCCGCGCGCGTGTAGACGATGGTGCCCCCGTCGTTCATGCGAAAGAACCCCTGACCGTTGATGGCCAGGTCCAGGTTGTTGTTGGTGAAGCTCACGTTGCCCTGGGTGAACTGCTGGGCCACGTCGGTGAGATGGACGCCGCTGCCGGTGGCCGTGGAGGCCGTGCCGAACACGCTGGCCGCATAGACGTCGGCGAATTCCGCCCGGGAGGACTTGAACCCGATGGTCCCGGCATTGGCGATGTTGTTGCCGATGACGCGCAGGTCCGAGGTTGCGGCCGAGATTCCGCTGATGGCGATGTTGAATGGCATGTTGCCCTCCTTGCGTGATCAGTCTGTTGCCTGTCCCTGGGCCGACCGCCCCATGCCGGCGGACCGCCCTCCGTTTCCGTCATGCGGGGGCACGGATCTCGGCGACCTCGTCGAGCGCGTACTGCCCGAGCCCCTCGAGATTCAGCATCATGCCGCCCTGCTCACCCCCGAGGACCACGCTGTCCACACGGCCCACGGCGTAGGTGGTGAAGCTCTGGGTCTCGCCGTCGAGCGTGCCCTCGGCCACCACGTGGTAGTAGCCGGGCGGCAGGGGCTCGCCCGCGTCGGAGAACCCGTCCCACTTGAAATCCACCATTCCCGGCCCCTGCCCGTCCAACGGCAGCTCGCGCACCACCTGTCCGGACACGTCCGAGATCCGCAGCCGCAGGTCCGCCACCTGTTCGGGCAGCTCCACGGCCCCGGACAATCCCTCACTCGCGCCGAGGACACCGAACGGGCTCTCCACCAGTACCGACTTGCCCACCAGCGCCGAGGCCTGCAATGCCTGGTTGGACTGCAGTGAGGTGGCCAGGGAGGAGAAGGAACCCTGCAACTCGGCCAGACCCTGGACCACGCTGAACTGGGCGAGCTGGCCCAGGAACTCCTTGTTCTCCAGCGGCTTGAGCGGGTCCTGATTCTCGAGCTGGGCGGTCATGAGCTTGAGGAAGTCCGCCTGGCCCAGCTCGTCGCGTTTCTTGGCCTCGGGGTCCGGCTTGCGGGTCAGGCCCAACGCGTCCAGACGCGCCTGCAACGAATCGTCATTGACCTGCATGGTGATCTACCTCCACCCGGGGCTCACTTGCCCAACTCCAGGGTCTTGAGCAGCAACTGCTTCGAGGTGTTCATCACCTCGACGTTGGTCTGATAGGAGCGTGAGGCCGAGATCAGATCGGCCATCTCCTCCATCAGGTTGACGTTGGAGACATAGACATTGCCGTTCTCGTCGGCCAAGGGATGGCCCGGTCGATACTCCGCACGGGGGGGCGCCTGATCCTCCACCACGCCCAGCACCGCCACCCCCGCCGACGGCCCAGCGCCGCTCCGTCCTGCACCCTGCATCGCCTGGCTGACGATGGTGGCGAAGACGGGATGGCGCGCCTTGTAGGCCTGCTCCGGAGCGCCCGCCACGGTGTCCGCGTTGGCCAGATTGCTGGCCGTGGCGTTGAGCCGCAGGCTCTGGGCGCTGAGTGCCGAACCCGCGATGCCGAAGATCTTCTCCAGTGCCATGACTATTCCCCTCTCAATGCGCTGAGGATCGACTTGACCTTGCCATCCAGGAATCGCAGGGAGGCCTGATAGCGCAGGGCGTTGTCCATGAACGCCGCCTTCTCCACCTGGGGCTCGACGGTGTTGCCATCCAGTGCCGGCTGCAAGGGGATGCGATAGGCCAACGGCACGGCGTCGGGTCCTGGCGAACCGGTCATGTGCGCCGGGTTCGTCCGCTCCAGGGGTACCCCGGGGTTCACCTGGCTCAGCACCTGCCTGAAATCCACGTCGCGCGCCTTGTAGTGCGGTGTGTCCGCGTTGGCGATGTTGGCGGCCAGGACCTCTGCGCGCCGGGTCCGCAACCGGAGCATCAGCGGATGCACCCCCAGGGCGGTATCGAGGTTGATGGGCATGGTCAGCGTCTCCGTTCTCCGACGTTCCGCCCACACCCATGCAAGGGTGATGCCAAAACACCTGCCCGCCGCCAAAACGGCGGCCTGGAGCGTGGGACGCACCCTGCCGCGCGTCCCTGACGCAGATCTCGAAGACGGCCACAGCGCCGAACTGGCAAGGATTTGCCACCTGGCCGGCAGACCGCCCTGCCACCTTGCCGCCCCCACGAGACCCGGGACCTTCCGGTCATGGCACGGTTGCTGCTTCCCTGGAGGCAGGAAACGTTTTCTTGACGCTCGCGACAGAGGGAGCCGAGACATCATGAGCAAGATCGGGACCCGGCATACGGACCTCCGCCGATGGGGCACGCTCCTGCTCGCCCTCGTCCTGCTCCTGCAGGGCGCCTGGAATGCGGGTTGGGCCGCCAGCGCCCGCACCGCGACGCAGCGCCTGGCAGACATCGAGCAGGTGGTGCGCAGCTACGTCCTGGCCAGTGAAGCGGCCATGGACGGCGAGCGCGAGGTGCGCGTGGGCGCACTGGATCCCAGGCTGCGGCTCCAAGCCTGCAGTGCGCCCTTGGAAGCCTTCTCCGTCTCCCGAGCCACGCGCGGCAACGCCCTGACCGTGGGCGTGCGGTGTACCGCACCCCAACCCTGGACCATTTACGTCTCGGCGCGGGTGATCTACCGCGGCCCGGTGGTGGTCGCCGCGCGCGCCCTGGCCCGGGGCACCGTGTTGACCGAACACGATCTGCGGGTGGCACGCAAGGACGTCTCGGCCGCGCCGGCCGGCGTGCTCACCGATCCAGGTCAGGCGGTGGGGCGGCGCCTTCGGCGGCCGGTCGCTGCTGGGGCCACCCTCACCAGCGCCCTGCTCGAAACGGTGCCCGTAATCGAGCGCGGTCAACGTGTGGATCTGGTGGCTGGCAGCGGTGCGCTGATGGTCCGCATGACCGGCCGGGCCCTCATGGACGGGGCCGCCGGGCAGCGCATCCGGGTGCGCAACGTGAAGTCCAGGAAGGTGGTCGAGGGCACGGTGGACCCGGCGGGCTTCGTCCGGGTCGACTGACTCGCCGCCTCCTCCTGCGCACTGCTAAAGTTTTTCGGCGGCCTGCCGACAAGGAGGTTGCCACATGGGAGAACGATCCGATGACCAACACGATCAAGGGCCTTTCCAACCAACCGTCGCCTCAGGTGAAACCGGCCCGGGAACGCACCGGTCAGGCAGCCGGTACCGGCGGGGAGAGCACCCCCGAGTCCGTGGACCGGGTGACGCTCACCGACACCGCCCGGCAGATGCAGGCGGCCGAACGACGTGCCGCACAGAGCAGCGGCGTGGACGAGAAGCGGGTGGAAGAGGTGCGCGCGGCCCTCGCCGAGGGGCGTTACCGTATCGATCCGCAACGTGTGGCCAGAAAGCTCATGGCCTTCGAGCGCATGATGCCCCGGGAGAGCTGAGCCATGCCGCCGAGTACGGCACCCGGGCTGCTGGAGCGCTTGGAGGCAGCCGTCCACACGCTGCAGACCGCCCTGCGGGCCGAAGGTGACGCCCTGCAGGACAGGGCCGTGGAGCAGGTCGAGGCGGCCACGGCGGCCAAGGCCGAGGCCCTGGCCGCCGTCAACGATTTGACACAGGAACTGGAGCGCGCCGTACGGGCGACGGGGCTGCCGCTGGATGGCGACGGCCTACGCAGCTTCTGGGCACGGCAGGCCGGAACCGACGGGCCCACCCTGGAGACACGCTGGACCAGCGTATGCGATACGTTGCGCGCCTGCGAGCGCCAGAATCGCCTCAACGGCTACCTGGTGGAGCGGCTGAGCCAGGGCACCCGCCAGGCATTGGAGATCCTCCGCGGCACGCCCGATGGGGGGCCCCTCTATCGTCCCTCGGGCCGCCTGGGACCGCAGCCCGGTGGGCGCGACATCGGCAAGGCCTGAAGCCGCCTCCCTACCGACCTGCCCCTTGCCATCGCACTCAGCGCGGCTCGCGCCTTCCCGTCACTCGGGTCACCCAGAGCTCGTCCAGTCCCAAGGCTTCCTTGAGTCGCGCACCCTCGCGCAGCGCCGTGGCACGGTCGGGGTAACCATCCACATAGAGCCGGTACAAGCTGCGCCCGCCCTTTTCGAATACGTCCGTGCGCACGTCCAGGCCGTGGGCCGCATAGCGGGCGCGGTAGGCGTCGGCACGCGCCTTTCCCGCCACCGTGATGAGATTGACCGCCCAGTTCTCGGTCGGCGCGGCACTCCCAGGCGAGTCCCCGGCCTGGCCTTCCGACTCCGAAGGTCGTGGTGCACCCTGCGTCGTGCCCTCCGGAGACGACACGGCGGGTTCTCCGGCACCGGCCGATGGTCCGCCGGGCGTCTTCGGCTCCAGGGCGGCGACACGGGCCTGCAACTGCGCCAGGTCCGCAGCCAGCGGCCACCATGACTCGGAACGGGCCGCGCGCAGGGCCGCGAGACGTTGCTGTTGCTCCTGCAGTCTGGCCTCCAACACCTTGAGTTGCTGACGAAGGCTGTTGAGCTGCGTCTCCCACGCGGTACTTTCCGCGGTATCCACCCGCCCGGCCAGGGCGCGCAGATCGGCATGCACGCGACGCAGGGCGTCCACGGTCCAAAGGCCGTACAAGAGGACCCCGACGATCAGCACCACGGTGAGCGCCCAGAGCAGCCTCAGCCTGCGTGGCTCGCGGGCCGACGCGGTGGCGTCGGTGCCCGGCTCGGTACCCGAGGTCTCGGGTGCGGCGGGACGTGGTGGGCCGCCGCTGGCGGCCTCCACCTCCTGCAGCGGCACCGCGGCACCGCTGTGGTCGGCCACGTCCTGGAGGACGGAGTCGAACGCCGCAGGCCCATCGTCCCGGATCAGGCCCAGTACCGAGCTCGCATTGGCCGGCAGCGGCCCCCGATCCGGCCCCGATGCGCCCTGTGGCGAAGCCCCACTGGGGCGACCCTGTTCACGATCACGGCTCATTGCAGTACAGACCTCGTCCCGCTCGTGTTCCGGCCAGTATACGCCCGCTGCCGCCACCCACGTCCAGCCGGCTCCCGGGGGCTGCGCAGGACCATTCAGTCGGTGGTGCAGCGCCGTTGCCGGAGCCGCTCGGCGTCGCGGTGCAGCACGTGCCGCGCGATGAGGTCCCGATCCTCCTCGAGAATGCATTCGTAACACACGCCCACGCGGTGGCTGGCGGCCCCGCCGTCGGGTTTGCAGTACACCACCCGCCCGTAGGCCTGGATGCCCACCAGGGAGGGCAGGAGCAACAGGCGCAACTCGAGCAAGGTGCCCGGCTCCAGGGGTACGTCGGTGCCGAAGGCGATACCACCGGCGCTGATGTCCACTTCCACGGGGTCCGCATCCAGGGTGTTCCCCAGCTCGTTCTTCATCAGGCTCTCGGCGAGCAACTCGAGCTTCTGGTCGAACAGGCAGAGATAGCGCGCTACGGCCGGGGCGCTCGCCTCGATCTGCTTGAGCACGGGTATCATGCGCTGGCTCAGCGCCTCGAAGCGGGCCTTGATGGAGAAGGCGTTGGGCAGGTCGTCGCTGAGCCGCTCGATGAGCCGCTCACAGCTCGTCTCGGGGATCCGGCGGTACTGGAAGACCACTTCGTCCTTGATCCGATAGTGACTCCTGCGGTCGGCTGCGTGTTGGTCCATATGGATGCTCCAGGTCCGGTAGGGTCTCGATCATGGCGCACCGCTTCGCGGAGCGGCCTGCTGCTCCGAAGCGTCGGAGCCGTCGCCCTCGGGTTCCTCCCGGGTGATGATCTTGGCGTAGGCCAGGAGCTCGCGCGCGATCTCCTCGTCGCGCCCGTACAGGATCTCGATCTCCACCCGGCGGTTCTGGGCGCGGCCCTCAGGCGTGCTGTTGTCCGCGCGGGGACGTGTGTCCGCATAGCCTTCGATCCGAAAGTGATCGGGGGGCAGTGCCCCGTCGGCCGTGAGCCGATGCACCACCGAGGCCGCGCGGGCGGCGGAAAGGTCCCAGTTGGAACGGAAGCGCCCGGTGGAGATGGGACGGTCGTCGGTATGCCCCGAGACCACGACCAGATCGCCCGCGCCGGTCTGCACCAACGCCTCTTTGATGCGCTCGAGCACCGGTTCGTAGTCGGGCATGATCTCGGCCTTGCCGGACTCGAACACGCCCTGTTCCCGGATGCGCAGGACGATCTTGCGGTCCTCGGTGTCGATCTCGATCTTGCCCTCGCCCAGCTCCTTGGCCAGCTTGGCCTTGAGCACCGCCTTGTCCCGCTCCATGCGTTTCTTCAGCCAGGCCAGGTACTCGTCGATGCGCAGGTTCTTCTTCAGGTCGTCCAGGGTGAACTGGCGCACGGTGTTGATGAGCGTGGGTTCCGGGCGACCCGGCGAGAACTCGCGGGCGATGATGTTCACGCCCTTGGGCGGATCCTTGACGCGCACCACGCGCTGGATGCCGAATGCTTCGCGCATGGAACCGGCGATGCGCTTGTACTTCTGCTTGTCCAGCTCTGAGAAAGAGAACAGGAGCACGAAGAACGCCAACAGCAGGGACATGAGGTCGGCGAACGTCATGACCCAGCCGGGCATGGCGTCCGGACATTTCTTGCCTCCGCCCTCTTCCATCTCGCGTACTCCTCATGCCAGGGCCGGCCCGAGGCCTGGGCCCCACCTCAGGCCGCCGCCGGGGCGGCCTCCCGTTCGTTGTCCGGCAGGTAGCTCTTGAGCAGCTCCTCCATGACACGCGGGTTGAGTCCGTCCTGAATGGCCCGGATGCTTTCCAGGATCAGAGACTTGTTGATGCTCTCCTCGCGGCTGCGGTGGGCCAGTTTGTCGGCGATGGGCAGTGCCAGCGCGTTGGCGATGACCGCCCCGTACAGCGTCGTGAGCAGGGCCACGGCCATGGCGGGCCCGATGGCCTTGGGGTCGTCCATGTTGGCCATCATCTGCACCAGACCGATCAGGGTCCCGATCATGCCCATGGCCGGTGCCGCGTCTCCGATGGCCTTGAAGATGCTCAGGCCCTCCTCGTTGCGTTCGATGGACAGGTTGATGTCCTTGGTGAGCATCCGTTGCACCAGGTCGGAGGGGTGACCGTCGACCACGAGCTGTACCCCTTTCTTGAGGAAGGCGTTTTGGATCTCCACCTGCTCCAGACCCAGGATGCCCTCCTTGCGGGCGATGTTGGCCAGCTCGATGCTCTGGGCGATGAGCTCGTCGGGCTTCTCGGACTTGTAGATGAAGGCCTTCGCCGCCACCTTGAAGGCCCCCAGCGTGTGGGACAGGGGGAACTTCATGAGCGTGACCGCAAGCGTGCCCCCAACCACGATGATCAGGCCGGGTACGTTGACGAAGACCGCCGCGCTGCCGCCCATGAGTATGGACGCGAAGATCGCGCCCAGGGCGCCGATCAGTCCGAGCAGGGTGGCAAGATCCATCTCGTGCATTCCCTCCGCGCAAGTGGCTGGGTTCCGTGGGCCACGGTTACCTTCGTTATCGGCAGCAGGCGCCGCAGCTTGAGTCATCGGTTGGCGTGACCCGGGGGCACCTCTGCTTGCCCACAGCATAGGTCCCGCCCGGTACACGGCGATCCGTCGATCCGATGTGGGGTGGTGAGCGGCCGACTCGCGGTCTGCGGCGGCGTTGGGGGGCGTCCACTCAACCGACCTGCGCAGGGCGGCCGCCTATCCCCCGCGGGGAATGGCGCTCGGGGCCGGGGAATATTAGCCTGCGCTGATACCCGCTGTCCGGCGACCCGCCATGGAAGACCTGACCCAGCGTTCCGACAAGGCCCGTGGTCACACCGAGGTCAAGTACACCACCTGCTACATGTGCGCCTGCCGATGCGGCATCCGGGTGACCCTACGCGACGGGCAGCTGCGCTACATCGAGGGCAACCCGGACCACCCCCTGAACCAGGGGGTCATCTGTGCCAAGGGTGCCTCGGGCATCATGAAGCAGTACTCGCCCGCCCGGCTCTCCCGGCCCCTGCGCCGCAAGGCCGGCACCGAGCGCGGCGAAGGCAAATTCGAGCCCATCTCCTGGGAGGAGGCCTTCGGCATCTTGGCCGAGCGGCTCGCAGAGATCCGTGCCACCGACCCGCGCCGGTTCGCCCTGTTCACCGGACGCGACCAGATGCAGGCCCTCACGGGGCTGTTCGCCCAACAGTTCGGTACGCCCAATTACGCCGCCCACGGGGGCTTCTGCTCGGTGAACATGGCCGCGGGGCTCATCTATACCATCGGCGGCTCGTTCTGGGAGTTCGGCGGCCCCGATCTGGAGCGGGCCAAGCTCTTCTTCATGATCGGCACCGCCGAGGACCACCACTCCAACCCGCTGAAGATCGCCATCTCCCGGTTCAAGCGCGCCGGTGGGCGCTTCGTCGCCATCAACCCGGTGCGCACGGGCTACGCGGCCATCGCCGACGAGTGGGTGCCCATCCGGCCAGGCACCGACGGGGCCTTCCTGCTCGCCGTGGTTCACGAGCTCATCCACACCGGGCTCTACGACCGTGAGTTCCTGGTGCGCTACACCAATGCCCCCGAGCTGGTGAACCAGGATGCGGACAGCGAAGAGTTCGGCATGTTCGTACGCTTCGAGGTGCCGCCCGAGGAGGGCTGCTTCGACCCGCAGAACAAACTGTGGTGGGACCCGGAGGTGGACCGGCCGGTCTCGACCCACACCCCCGGCGTGGACCCTCGCCTGCTGGGCACATTCCGGCTCCCCGACGGCACCCCGGTGAAGACCGCCTTCCAGCTCCTCAAGGAGCGCGTGGCCTCCTACACGCCGGAGTGGGCCGAGGACATCACCGGGGTACCGGCGGCCACCATCCGCCGGCTGGCCTACGAGATGGGGGTGACCGCGCGGGATCAGAAGATCGAGCTGCCCATCCCCTGGACCGACGTCTGGGACCAGGACCACGAGTCGGTGGTGGGCTCGCCCGTGGCCTTCCATGCCATGCGCGGACTGGCAGCCCATTCCAACGGCTTTCACACCATCCGCGCCTTGGGGATCCTGATGACCCTGCTGGGCACCATCGACACCCCCGGCGGCTTTCGCCACAAGGCCCCCTTCCCGAGGCCCATCCCGCCTTGCGCCAAACCGCCCAAGGGTCCGGAGGACGTGCAGCCGGACACACCGCTGAACGGGCTGCCGCTGGGCTGGCCCGCCGACCCGGACGATCTGTTCGTGGACGAGGCGGGCGCGCCCGTGCGCATCGACAAGGCCTTCTCCTGGGAGTACCCGCTGGCCGTGCACGGGCTGATGCACAACGTGATCACCAACGCCTGGAAGGGCGACCCGTACCGCATCGACACGCTGATGCTGTTCATGGCCAACATGGCATGGAACTCGTCCATGAACACCACCGAGGTGCGGCGGATGCTCACCGACAAGGACGAGAACGGCGAGTACAAGATCCCGTTTCTGGTGGTGGCGGACGCCTTCGAGTCCGAGACCGTGGCCTTCGCCGACCTGGTACTGCCCGACACCACCTACCTGGAGCGCCACGACGTCATGTCCATGCTCGACCGGCCCATCTCCGAATACGACGGGCCCGTGGACTCGGTGCGCATCCCGGTGCTGCCGCCCAAAGGCGAGTGCAAGCCCTTTCAAGAGGTGCTCATCGAGCTGGGCGTGCGGCTGAAGCTCCCCGCCTTCGTGGACGAGAACGGCGAACGCAAGTACAAGGACTACCCCGATTTCATCGTCCGCTACGAAACCGCACCGGGCTCGGGCATCGGTTTCCTGGCCGGCTGGCGCGGCAAGAACGGTGACAAGTTCATGGTGGGCGAGCCCAATCCGCGCCAGTGGGAGATGTATGCGCAAAACGGCGGTTTCTTTCATTACGAACTGCCGCGCTCGTTCCAGTACATGCGCAACTGGAACAAGGGCTATCTCACCTGGGCACGCGCCAACGGGCTGACCCGCTATGCCGAGCCCATCAACTGCCACATCTATTCCGAGGTGCTGCAGAAATTCCGCCTGGCCGCCGAGGGCCGCGGCATCACCCGCAAACCCCCCGAGGCGCTGCGTGAGCGGGTGGCCTACTTCTTCGATCCCCTGCCCTTCTGGCACGAGCCCCTGGAGACGGTCTACACCGATACCCGCCGTTATCCGCTGCGGGCCGTGACCCAGCGGCCCATGCCCATGTACCACTCCTGGGACAGCCAGAACGCCTGGCTGCGCCAGATCCACAGCCACAACTACCTGTTCGTGCATCCCAGCGTGGGCAAGGCCGGTGCCTTCGAGGACGGGGACTGGGTGTGGGTGGAGTCCCCCTGGGGCAAGGTACGCTGCATGGCCCGGTTCACTGAGGCCGTGGAGCCCGGCACGGTGTGGACCTGGAACGCCATCGGCAAGGCTTCCGGCGCCTGGGCGCTTCACCCCAGGGCCAACGAGTCACAACAGGGCTTCCTGCTCAATCACCTGATCACCGAGGAGCTGCCCGAGGACCCCGAGGGCCTGCGTGTCTCCAACTCCGACCCGGTGACGGGACAGGCCGGCTGGTACGACGTGCGCGTGCGCGTCTACAAGGCGGCCGAAGGCGAGCCCCGGGTGACCGAACCCCGGTTCCCGCCGTTGAGGCGCCTGCCGGGCATGGCCAAGGCCCCGCGCAAATGGTTGGCGTACATGGCCGGCCTGAAGGGCAGATGAGCGCTCGAAGGGCACAATGATGGCGCGGAGAGGAGCGTGAAAGGCATCGGTTGCATAGCATTGGGGTCTGCTGCTGGCGATGTGTGCCACAGCCAACGCCAGTCCCGCGCATCAGGGTGGACCGCCTGCAGGATTGGTGTACGCTGCGCCCGCTTTCTTACCCATTTTCACTCGGCGCTCTCCGCGTCCTCTTTGTTTCAAAAACAGATCCTGACATGACACAGCTTGCTCTGGTGATCGATCTCAACGTCTGCGTGGGCTGTCACGCCTGCGTGACTTCCTGCAAGGAGTGGAACACTTCGGGCTGGGCGGGGCCGCTCGCGGACTTCAGTCCCTACGGGCCCGATCCGCACGGCACCTTCTTCAACCGGGTGCAGACCTTCGAAGTGGGCGAGTACCCGCACACCACCGTGGTGCACTTCCCCAAGTCCTGCCTGCACTGCGAGGAGCCGCCCTGCGTGCCGGTCTGCCCTACCGGGGCCTCGTACAAACGCGAGGAGGACGGCATCGTCCTGGTGGACTACGACAAGTGCATCGGCTGCAAGTACTGCTCCTGGGCCTGCCCCTACGGGGCCCGCGAACTGGACGAACACCAGAAGGTGATGAAGAAATGCACCCTGTGCGTGGACCGCATCTACGACGAGTCCCTGCCCGAGGCCGAGCGCAAGCCCGCCTGCGTGCTGGCCTGCCCCACCAACGCGCGGCTGTTCGGCGACGTGCACGACCCCTATTCCCAGGTCTCGGTGGCCATCCGCGAGCAAGGCGGCTACACCCTCATGCCCGAGTGGGGCACCAAGCCGGCCAACCACTACCTGCCGCGCCGGCGCACGGAGCTGCGCATCCACGCCGACGAGCTCATCCGCGCCGACAATCCACTCAAGAAGGAAGGCGTGCCGCCCAAGCCGCCCAAGGACCAGCCCACCCTGGACGAGACCACGAGCTGGTGAGGATGAAGGATACCCATGTCAAAGTCTTGCACGGTGACCGCGGCGGGGTGGAATGCTCGGACCAGGCGGGTGCTCGCCCAGCCTGAACCTTATATCTGACGCAAGACTTATCATATATCTTATTGATTGATATGACTTCCGTGTAATCTCTTTGTGAGTCCTCCATGCATCCTGCGTTCTCGGTCATCCTTCTCACCACCCTGATCGGCGTCGGTCAGGGGCTGTTCCTGGCCATCTACACCAGCCAGCTCTATGCACTCGCCCGCCTGCTGCCCATGCCCGACCACCAGCGGTTCTTTGCGCTGGGCAGTGCCATTGCGGTGGGCTTTCTGGCCTTGGGCCTGTTCGCCTCGTTCTTCCATCTGGGACGCCCCGGGCGGGCTTGGCGTTCAGCGGCGCGCTGGCGCACCTCCTGGCTGTCTCGAGAGGTGATCCTGTTGCCTGCGTTGATGGTGCTGGTGGTGGCCTATGGCGCCATCCACTACTTCGGCTGGACCGAACCGCTGTTCGTGGTCCGCGGGGCACTGCCGGTGGACCCGTCCCTGATCGTGGGCGCCCTGGCGACCTTGGCCGCCTTCGCCTTGTTCGTGGCCACCGGGATGATTTATGCGTCCCTACGCTTCCTGCGCGAATGGGCCACGCCCTTGACCATTTTCAACTTCCTCCTGTTGGGGGGTGCCTCGGGCTTCACTCTGGCCGCGGCGTTCGCTGCCTGGCTCGGCAGCGGGCTCACCCGTTTCTACGGCACCTGGGCGGTGATCCTCACCGTGGCGGCGGCCGCGAGCCGGCTCGCCTCGCTCTACCGCAACGCACACCTGCAGCCGAAATCGACCCTCCAATCGGCCATCGGCGTGCGCCACCCGCGCATCCGCCAGGTCACACAGGGCGCCATGGGACCGACTTTCAACAACCGTGAGTTCTTTCACGGTGCCTCTGCGAAGGCCGTGCAGACGGTACGCACCTTCTTTCTGCTGGCGGCGTTCGTGATTCCGGTGGTGCTCCTGGCCACCGCCTACGTGCTCTCTTCGTTCTGGATCCCGGCGGCGGCCTTCGCGGTACAGTACCTGGGACTGGTTGCGGAGCGCTGGTACTTCTTCGCCGACGCTCGTCACCCTCAAAACCTCTATTATCAGCGCGTCGCCTGACGACGCACCTCAGGGGTGCGAACCTGTACCAATAGGCTGTCGGAAAACTGCTGCGGATCCCGCGTGCGGTATCGCGCGCTGCCCGCATCCTCGCCGATCCCTCCGATATGTCTCGGTCGCTGCGCTGCGCCGTGCATCGGGGCATCTCGCAACGTTTTTCAACAGCCTGCTAGACTCTATTCATGGAACCGATGCACATGGAACGGTCCGATACGGGAACGCCGCATGCGTCCCGTATCGGGATGGCAGGGGTGTGGCGATGGCGCGGAAGGGAACGACGGCGTGGCGGTGCGCGCTTAGCGTCCGGCACTTCTGTAGGATCCTGCTGTCGGTGGCGTTGGGGCCCGTATGGCTCGTGGGCTGCGGGGGTGGAGACGGTGGTGTACCCCTGCACGAGCCCGATCCGGTACAGGACCAAGTGACCGTCCGGGTCACCTGGTCACCGGTGGAACAGGCCACGCACTACGAGCTCATCTGGTGGACCAGCATCCGTCCGGCCAGGGAGTGGATCACGACCTTTCACGACTTCGCCGAGTTCCAGGCGGTGATGCCGGTCGGCACCACCGTTTATGCGAGGGTCCGCACCTGCGGCTATGTCGGCTGCAGCGCCTGGGCGCGCACGGTGTCGGCCTCCCGCTGACGCCGCCAGCGCACGGATCCACTCGGCGCACACCTCTTCGCCCGTGTCCGCGGCTCCCAGACACGCAGCTCGAAGCCGGAGACGGCGGCCGGAGCGGCCAGCGCCGCCTTGTAACCGTCGCCGACCGGTAGGTCGAACAGCCGCCAGCGCCGGGCCTCGGGGCACGTGCGCAACAGCGTCGCTGAGCCACTTGGCGTGAGACGCACGTCGAAGTCCTGAAAGCTGTGGTAGATACCTCTGCCCAAGGCCTTCACATAGGCCTCCTTGCGCGTCCAGCCCAGAAAGAAGGCCTCCCGGCGGCGCGCTGGCGGCAGACGCAGTAACTCGCGCTGCTCGGCCGGGGAGAAGACGCGCCGTGCGAGCCGCTCCACCTCCACCGGATCGTGTGCGTATTGGATGTCCACGCCCACGGGCAGGTCCCAGGCCACTGCCAACAGTGCCACAGTGCCCGAATGAGAGAGATTGAACGCCAGTCGCCGGGCGCGTGGCCGCGGCCAACTCAGTTCCGGCTTGCCGAAGCGGCCGTAGGAGAATACGAGGACCTGTGGAGGACACCCGAGCCGAGCACCGAGGATCTCGCGCATGGCCCCATGTG
>Ga0256832_1000636_pt1 | contig 22967 bp, 20 predicted proteins | sample 134614metaG_FD_190534 | JGI IMG/M metagenome (GOLD analysis project Ga0256832, IMG submission 190534) | Hydrothermal vent microbial communities from Lau Basin, Pacific Ocean - 134-614 | ecosystem: Environmental > Aquatic > Marine > Hydrothermal vents | place: Pacific Ocean: Lau Basin | collected... | reverse complement strand
GACAGCGCCCCCTATCGCATGCGCAGGCCGTTTCGGCTGCGCATGAGCCTGTCCACGGCCATCCTCCTCGGAATGGCCCTGGGGATCGCCACAGGCGTGTTCCTGGGGGAGCTGGCGGCACCCCTGGGCGTGGTGGGCACGATCTTCATCAAGCTGCTGCAGATGACCATTCTGCCCTACATCGTGGTCTCGCTCATCGGGGGGATCGGCGGACTGACCTTCGAGAAAGCACTGCTGCTGGTCAAACGGGGCGGCTTCTGGCTGCTGTGGTTCTGGGTCATCGCCTTTGCGTTCATCCTGCTGGTGCCGCTTTTGTTTCCCAGCACGGAATCGGCTTCTTTCTTCAGCACGGCCTTGGTGCAGCCGCCTGCGCCGGTGGACCTGGTGGATCTCTACATTCCAGCCAACCCCTTTCGGGCGCTCTCGGAGAACCTGGTCCCGGCCGTGGTGTTGTTCAGCATCGCGGTGGGGGTGGCCCTGATCGGCGTGCCGCGCAAGGCGGGCTTCCTGGACAGCCTGGCGGTGCTCACCGACGCCCTGGTGAAGGTGGCGGGTTTCGTGGTGAAGCTGACCCCCATCGGGGTGTTCGCCATCGCGGCCTCGGCCGCGGGGACCATGACCGTGGGCGAACTCTCCCGGCTGCAGGTCTATCTCATCAGCTTCAACCTGATCAGTCTGTTCATCGCGTTCTGGGTGCTCCCGGCCTTGGTGGGGGCCGTGACGCCGTTTCGCTACCGCGACGTGGTGACCGTCTCGCGCGACGCCCTGGTGACCGCATTCACCACGGGCAATCTCTTCGTGGTCCTGCCGATCCTGATCGCCGAATCCAAGTCTCTGTTCCAGAAGTACGGCCTCGCCCGTGAGGACACCGACTCCTACGTGGACGTGCTGATCCCGGTGACCTTCAACTTCCCGAACATCGGCAAGCTCATCATGCTGACGTTCATCCTGTTCGGGGCCTGGTTCACGGGGCGCGAGCTGGGTTTCACCGATTACCTGCAGTTCGTCTTCTCTGGACTGCTCAGCTTCTTCGGCGGCGTGGACGTGGCGCTGCCCTTCATGCTGGACCTCATGAAGATGCCCACCGACCTCTACCAACTCTATGTGGTCACCGGCATCGTCAACGGGCGCACCGCCACCCTGCTCGCGGCCATGAACCTCATCACCTTCACCCTGCTCACGGTGGCCTCTCTGCAGGGCCAGCTCCAGGTGGTATGGCGCCGGCTCGGGGCGCTGGTCCTGCTCACGCTCGTTCTGGCGGCGGCGGCCGTGGGCGGGATGCGGGTCTACTTCGAGACCTCCGTGGAGAACACCTATACCAAGGACGAGCTGCTCGCCTCCATGGTCTCGGTGGCACCCCCGACCGAGGTGGAGATCCATTCGGAGCCCAAGGAAGCGGGCGAAGGTGCCGCAGCGTCGCCACCAATGCCCGGGATCCCGCCTGGGCGTGATGGACTCACCGACATCCGAGAGGGCGGTGTCCTGCGGGTGGGCTATCGGCCCTACAACCTGCCCTTCACCTTCCTCAACATCCATGGAGACCTGGTGGGTTTCGATGCCGACATGGCACGGCTGCTCGCCCATGAGTTGGACGTGAAGCTGGAGTTCGTCCCGGTCACGAACCTGAACATGGCGGACATGCTGGCCGAGGGCCGCGTGCATCTCGTCATGTCGGGCGTGAGCATGACCACGGACCGGCTCGCGGAGATGGTATTCAGCGCGCCTTACATGGACGTCAACGTGGCCCTGGTGGTGCCCGACTACCGGCGCAAGGCGTTCTCCAGCCTCGAGGAGCTGCGCCGCTGGGAGGGCCTGCGCCTGGCCGTGCCCATTCGCGCCGATGACTACTACGTCCGGAAGCTGCAGGAGGCCTTGCCCAAGGCCGAGATCCTGGAGATCCCCGAGGTCGCGGACTATTTCGAGTCCGGCGAAGAGCTGGCCGATGCCCTGGTGATCGGTGCCCAGCAAGGGGCCACCTGGACCCTGCTGCATCCGCGATACACGGTGGTGGTGCCCGAGGGCGTCCATGCGGCGCTGCCCCTGGGCTATCCGGTGGCGCGGGGTGATCTCAAGTTGCGCAGCTTCCTGGACGGCTGGGTGGCCCTCAAGAAGGAGGACGGCTGGATCGACCGTTTCTATCAGCACTGGGTCCTGGGCGAGGACGCCGAACCGCGCAGGCCCAGGTGGTCGGTGCTGCGCAACGTGCTGGGGTGGGTGGACTGACTGCCGGGGGTCGGGGGGCGTTGCTCAGTGGGGCTCGACCCAGCCCAGGAGCCCGGGCAACTGGTTCAGGTGCGTGATCACCCGGTCGGGCGCCACCCCTGCCACCCGGGGATCACCCTCGCGCAGGCGCAGCGAACGCCGGTCTCCGGCGAAGAGCACGGTTCCGAGACCGAGGGCATGAGCGGGCACGATGTCCTTGAGCATGTCGTTGCCGACGTAGAGCACCTGGTGGGGCGCGATCCCGTATCGTTTTGCGAGTCGTCGCAGCACGCCGCGGAACAGGCTCGGTGAAGGCTTCGCCTCGCGCAGCCGCCACGACCAGGCGCACAGGCCAGGATCGAAGCCCAGGTCTTCCAACCGGCGTCCGGTGAGCGCCTCCAGGGTCAGGGGCGTGTAGAACTGGGCGTTGGAGACGATCCCGAGGGGCAGGTCGTGGTCGACCAGCGAGTCCAGGAGCTGTGACATCCCCGGCATGGGCCAGACGGGATTGGTGGCGCACTCGTACTCCACGGCCAGCCGCCGCAGGCTGTCCATGCTCGCGGGGCCGAGTCCCAACATGCCCAGGGCGTCAGCCCAGACCTCCAGAATATCCACCTCGGGATACTCGATCCCCTCACGGCGTGCGCGCTCGTGGTGTCGGCCGATGATGTCTTCGAGCAGTCCCGGCGGGGGATTCAGGGGCTGGGCGGGCGGCAGCAGTCCGGCGGCCTCCAGCGCCGCGCGCATCACGTCCCCGCGGGTGACCTCGTGGGCGGTGCCCACGTCGCCACTGCCGGAGATCAGCAGCGTGCCGTAGACGTCGAACAGGAGGGCGCGGACGCCGGTCACGGGGCGCAAGTCGGGGGCCTGGTCTGTGGGCAGCGGCTCGAGCGGCCGGCTGAGCGCGCGGATCCGCTGGATCAGCTCATGGTCTGTAGAGGGATTCATGTACGCAGGAGGTACAGGCGTTCGGGGGCCAGATAGTGATCGAGCAGGGCCTCGCCGTCCAGCGGCCTGGGCGGGGCCACGGGGGCGTCCAGGAGGGCGCGGTAACAGCGCAGCAGCCGTTCTCCATAGGTCTTCAGTCCGAAATTGTGGCGGATGCGCTGGCGGTTGGCCGCCACGACCGCCCCGGTGGGCATCCCGGCGCCCAGCGTGCCGGGGTGCAGAGCGCTGCGCTCGTCGGTCGCTCCGTGTACCCGGCGGATCACGGCGCGTTGCAACGGTTCGTCCAGGCGGCCGAAGTCCACGTGTCCGTCGCGGATCCATGCCGCCAGGGCCCGGTCGACTGCGTCCGGAGGCAGCGGCCTGGCGTAGGCCTCGTGGAGGCGCGTCAGGGCCGCTCCGGCCGCGGCACGCAGGGCGTCCCGGTCCAGCCAAGCGAGCGGTACGTCCAGGCGCCGGTAGAGGCCGTCGAGCCGCACACCTTCGGCGCGGAAGTCGTCCGTGAGCTCCGGCAGGTCGCGTCCGGCCACGGGGCGCAGGGCAAGCCAGGGCTCGAGGAAGGCCAGGCCGAAGCCCTCGGCCACGCTGGTGGTCACCGTGGCGTGGCAGGCGGCCAGCAGGCCGGCCAGCGTGGCGCCCGGCTGCTCGCCCAGTTCGAAGCTCACGGGCAGCCGCAGCTCGGCTGCGAACCGCCGCCACTCCTGGTAACGGGGCCATTCTGCGGGATTGGCCGGGCCTCGCGTGGTCCCGAACCGTGCCTCGGGTGTGATACTCGCCCACAGCAGGAACTCGCCCAGGTTCTTGCGGCGGATGGCGCGCGTGGGGTAGAGCCACAGGGGGGCCTGGGATGCCGGCGCCGCACGGGCGGGGAGGTTGCCCTCCATGTCCAGGTCCACGGCGTTGGGAAGCAGGTGATTGCGGCCTGTGGGCACGCCCGCCGCGGCGAAGGCCTGCAGCTCGCGCCGATTGAGGACTGCGAAGTGGACCTGTGGTGCGTCCGGATAGAGCACCGAAGCCAGCCGGTCGATTCGACCCTCGCCCAGCGTGTCCAGCATGCGCCGGTACAGGGCTGGGCGCCCGTCTTCGGCCAGATCGTGGACCTGCAGGAGGATTCGCTCACCGTCCTGCGCCAGCATGCGCAATGCCACGGGAAAGACCAGGTTCTTGCCCAGGCTGTGGTTGTGCACGTGCCACAGGTCGGGAGCGCCTCCCAGGGCTTCGCGCGCTGCCGCCCGCAGATCGTCCAGGAGCGCCTTGGGTGTGGTGGCGGGGCGGACCTCTTCGTACTGCAGGGCAGGCACCACCTGGACGGGACAGGGCCAGGGGTGCTCCGGACGGCTGCCGGCGAGGACCACCGGTCGGACCCCGCGGGCCGACAGGGCGTGCACGGCGTGCTGGATGACCCGGGTCACGCCTCCGGTCTGCAGGTGGTAATGGACGATGGCGACCCGCGGTTCCACAGAGATGCTCAGCCTTCCTGCGGGGGGAGGCCGCGTTTCTCGCGGTACTGCGGCACCTCGACCATGGGCGGGCGCTCTTCCTCGTGGAGTTCGTGGATCACCTGCTCGTACTTGCCGTCATGGAACTGGAACTGGCGCAGGATCGGCGTGAGCTCGGGCAGCCCGGGCAGGATCCCCCGGGCCCGCAAGCGGGTGAGGAAGGTGTGGAGGATACCGAAGGCCATCTTGCCCAGGTCGCGGGTGGGCTGGTGGCGATGCACGCGACGGTCCAGGTCGGTCTGTGCGAAGGCCTCCAGCCCCCATTCGAAGTACACGTCGATCAGGTGCGAGGTCTCCACGCCGTAGCCGATGGGGAAGGGGATGCGCTCCAGTACTTCGCGACGCACGGCATACTCACCGGACAGGGGTTGGATCAGGGCCGTGAGCTCGGGAAAGAACAGCGAGAACAGCGGGCGCACCAGGATCTCGGTCACCCGCCCGCCTCCGGAGGGGCGGATGCCGGTGGTGTCGGCCAGCGGTCGGTCGTAGAAGGCCTTCACGTAGTGGACCTCGGGCCGGTAGACCAACGGCGCCACCAGGCCGTAGACGAAGCGGGGGTGGATGTTCTTGATGTCGGCATCCACGTACACGATGATGTCGCCGCGCAGCTGATAGATCGCCTTCCACAGGTTCTCGCCCTTGCCGCGGCGCGTGCCCCATTCGGGCAGGATCTCGGCCGAGAGATAGGTGTCGGCGCCGAAGCTGCGCGCCACCTCCAGCGTGCGGTCCGTGGAGCCCGAGTCGATGACCGCGATCTCGTCCAGCAGCGGATAGCGGTCCACCAGCTCGGACTTGAGGATCACGATCTCCTTGCCGATGGTCTTCTCCTCGTTGAGCGTGGGGATGCACAGCGAGACCGTCAGTCCTTTGGACTCCTTGGTCTCGATGAGCCGCTTGAGATCCCAGAACTGCCCGTGGTGGTAGGTATTGGTCTCGAGCCACCGGTCGATGTCAGTCACAGCAGCCTCCGTCGATGGCCTGCAGCACCCCGATGAGCTGGGCCAGGCCCTTGAGCATGGGGGCGATCTCCACGTATTCGCTGGGTTCGCCGCGGTGCGCGCCGTAGCTCACGCCGAGCGTGATGGACGGGATGTGCTGTTCCAGGAACACCGAGGCGGCCGAGGAGTGCGTGGGGGGCAGGGGATCGATGCCGAGGCCTTCCAGGATGTGGCGCGTACGCACCACCAGAGGGTGGTCGTCGGGCAACCCGCCGGCCCGGGTCCGGGCGATGACGTCGAATTCCACGCGGACCCCCGTGGAACGGGCCACGGCGTCGCAGATGGCGACGATCTGTTCGGTGATGCCGTCCACCACGGGATCGGCGTCGCCGCGCAGCTGGAAGCGCAGCGTGGCCGACAGCGCCGGGGATTTGTACGAGGTGCCGCCGGCGATGGAGCCGAGCACCAGGCGCGTCTGGGACTCGGCCGGCAGCTCCATGGCCCGCAGCTGGGTGATGACCTGGTTCAGCGCCGGGATCGCACCGGCTTCCACCGGATGCTCCGGGTCGACGCGGCAGGTGATCTCGGCGCCCACCGTAGCCTGAGAGACGTAGTCCATGCGCCCCAGGGGCACGCCTTCGATAGACAGGCCCGCCAGCAGCGGCAGCTGGGTGGTGACCAGGAAGGCGCGCAGGCCCTCCAGGTTGCCCCGACCGAGGCTGCGCACCGAGGCCATGAACACCAAGTCGTTGTCCAGGGAGATGCCCAGGTTGTCCAGGATCGTGGGCAGGGTGACGATGGCCGCCAGGCCCAGGGCGTTGTCGGCCACGCCGGGTCCCACCACGCGCTCCGGCTCCACGTTCAGGGTATGGGGCAGTGTCTCGGGGAACGGGGTGTCGGCGTGGGCGTGGAGCAGGATCGCGTGCCGGCCGGTGCGGCCGCGCAGGATGCCCAGGCCATTGCCCGCGGTGTCGCTGGAGACCTGCTCCAGCCCGCATTCGACGAAACGCTGCTTGACGAACTCGATACGCGCCTGCTCTTTGAAGGTGGGCGCGGGGATCTCGCCGATCATGACCAGATTGGCGAGCAGCATTTCCCGGTAGCCTTCCAGGCGCTGCGGAAGCTCGCGGACCGCCGCCTGAAGCTCCTCCGCCGCGGTCTCGTTCATGTCCCCCATCCTTCGACTGCATGGATCCGCACCGCCGGTGTGCCGTGAGTCCTTGAAGACCCTTCCTCAGACGGCGGCAATGGCGCAGTAGTGTGGCGCAACTGGCCCCGAGCATACAATCGGACGAATCCCGTGACCACGAGACGCATGCGACGGGCGCGCCGCTCTGCGGCGCCCGGTACCACACGATCAAAGGGTTAGGGGGCGGCATGGCCGCCCCACGGGGAACGCGGTGGGTCAGTTCTCCAGCTCCACTTCGTCGGCGATCCCGTCTCTGCGACGCTCGTCGTCCTTGATCTTGGCGAAGGTGCCGCTGGCCGCCAGGGCCTGGCAGAATGCGGCACTGTCTGGCAGCGGATCGCCGGCCAGGTCCTCGAAGCGGGTCACCCCGTCCTGGATGGTGTAGGGAAGGCCCAGCACGACGATCCGGTCTCCGGGCACGCAGTCGGTGACGGGACCCTGCACGATATCGTCGTCGATCTCGTCGCGTCGCACCTCGCCCGCAACCACCCGCCGTTCGCCCAGAACACTTCCCCGGATCTCGAGAAAGTCGCCGCTGCCGATGTCCGCGGGCGTGAACGGCGCACGTCCGGACAGATCGTCCCGCATGCTTGTCTGCGGACTGATCGAGACCGTCACAGTGCCGGGCACCAGGTCCATGACCACGCTGCCGGCAGCCGCATCGACGCTGAGTGTGCGCGCGTGGATTCGGGTCGCTGCGCCCTGTGCCTCGACCTTGACCGCGCGCAGCACGCCGCCAACGACGGGGCCTTCGACTTCGATGCGAATGCCGTCACGCAGCACCAGACCCGGTGGCAGCAGCGTTGCGGCGGAGGCATCCACGCGTTGGCCCTGGACCCGGAAATCCGACGGGCTCACGAAGTCGGTGACGAGTCCCTCGATGCGCAGCTTCTCGCCGGGCGCGTTGACCAGCACCTGGTCCTCCTGCTGCACGCGCGAGGCCTGGATCGTGGTGCCCGACAACCTGCCCTTGACCTCGACTCCCATTCCAGAAGCAACCTCGCCTCCCGGGATGCCCGAGAGATCTGCAGCCGAGAAATCGACCACGAAGCGGTCCAACGTGAAGGTCGTGCCTTGCACACTGCCCACAATGCCCTTGATCTCGATCTCGCTCACCCCAGGGTCGAACCGGGCGGATTTGCGCTCGATGCGCGTCGCTTCGATCACGCCGCCGGGGCCCACGATCCCGCTGACCTCGATCACCTGGCCCGTGGCCAGTGTGTCGAATGTGACCTTCTCGAATACGGTCTCCCCGCGGGTCGCCGCCACCTGACGCCCCAAGACGGCCAGGGTCTTGCGGTTCCCGGATGGGTTTGTCGAGATGCGTTCGATGGGGCCTTGCACCTCGTCGTCGAAGCGAATCTCCTGCGCCTCTCCGCGGCGCCCCTCCGCGTCCACGGTACCCTGGACGACGACCACCATGCCCAATCGGAGATCCCCGGGGGTGCCCAGTCGGTCGTCCACTTCCACCCGGGCCGAGCGCGTCTCGAACTCGATGCCCGCGACGAAGATGCTTCCGAATGCAGTGATCGGACCCACGACGGTGACGGGATTCCCCTGAGGGGGTGGGGCGCCGTCTGGAACCGCCTTGTCATCCCCGCTGCCCCCACCACAGCCCGACAGAAACACGAGGAACGATATGGCGATGACGATTGGCGTTCGGGTTCCTGTTGGCATGGCTGCCTCCTTTCCAGTGAGGTGAGCGGCTGGGCGCCTGGGATGCGTGCTCGGCACACCCGGATCAGGGTATGCGGCTGTGCACCGCTTGACCCAGTCAACAGCCGGATCGAGCGGATATTCCCTTATCTGGGAAAAAATGCCCATTGCCATGGGAATAATTCTGGTGCTCTCGTGTTCGCTTGGGTGTCGCTGCAGCCCCGGGGCTGCATACCCGCGAGCGGGGGGATACGGCGGCGCCGACCAATCTCAACGACGAGGGAACGCACCGATGCGAGAACGCGGAGTAAAGGCGATGAATCCAACGCCGTGGCTGCTTGCGGGCGCGCTGCTTGCAACAGGCCCCGGCCCCGCCGCGGCAGGGCCCCGGCATCCCGTGGACATCCGGGTTCTGGCGCCCGAGAAGGGGCACCACGTGGGCCTCGGCGGGCGGGGCTGGTTCGTGGATCTGGAGATCGAATTTCGACACACGACGCTGGAGCAGACGGGCTTCACCGACTTCCAGCTCACCGGGCCAGGAGGCCACAACGACATTCCGCCCATGCCCGGCACTTTCGGACCCGGGCAGGACGACAGGCTGCCGGGCCTCATCGTGCTGGTGAGCACAGCCGAAGCCGGATCGTGCACCAACCTGGCCAATCTGTTCAATCTCACCGGCGTCACCGGTCTGGACGACGACGAGGTGGAACTGTGGGACACCTGGATCGTGGGTGCGCCCAAGTTCGGCGTCGGCGTGCGGTCCACGCTCTATGTCGCGATGGCCGCAGACCGGGATGGCAACGGAATCTTCGACGATGCGCCGGATGTGCTGCCCGACGTGGATGGCGACGGCGACTGTGACAAAGTCGATTTACGTGCCTGGGGCCTGGCCTCTAAGGTGCGACGGGTCCGCTTCCACATCAACGGTGAGTGATCGCGCACCTTGGTCGCGAACAAGGGACTCCCAGCGCACTACTACCACCACCATCTTTCGGAGGAACATACGATGCACAAACCTCGATCATGGACGGCATCGTTGATAGCGCTCATCTGGCTCGCCACCGTGGCGGGTGTCGCCTCGGCCGGCCCCCAGAAATCGCTCTACGAGCGGCTTGGCGGCTACGATGCGGTGGCCGCGGTGGTCGACGACTTTCTGGGCCGCATGATCGCCGACAAGCAGCTCGGGCGGTTCTTCGCCGGGCTGGGCGACGACCGCAAGCACCGTGCCCGACAGGTGACCGTGGATTTCGTCTGTGAGGCGACCGGTGGACCGTGCTACTACACCGGCCGCGACATGAAGACGACCCACAAGGGCATGGGAATCACCGCGGCGGACTGGAACCTGGCGGTCGGCCACCTGAAGGCCACGCTTGCCAAGTTCAAGGTGCCCGCCCAAGAGCAGAAGGAGGTTCTGGACCTCATCGGCGGCCTGCGCGATCAAGTGGTTGACCAGGCCCCCTGAGGCCCTCTACAGGCCTCAGGGCCCCTGCGGGCTGGGAGCCTCCGCTCCGGATCGTGTCTGGGATTCCCCTGGAGGGCCGTCCGGCAGGGAATAAAAATGCTTCTGAAGGTGTTCACGGTATGAGCAGGCGAGAAGACCGTGGCGTCGCTTGGGGCGCATGGCGGTTGGGAATCCCCTCTTGGGAATCGTGGCTGGAAGATGCGAAGTCGATGAGGCGGGTATCGTGACCATGCGCTCCCTGGAGCCGGAGGTTGGTCGGCTGCTCGCGGCCCAGATCCCCAGGCTGCGCCGTTACGCGCGCGCCCTCACGGCCGACCCGGACGAGGCCGACGATCTGGTACAGGACTGCCTGGAGCGCGGTTGGAGCCGGATCCATCTGTGGAAGAGCGGAACAGACCTGCGGGCGTGGTTGTTTACGATCATGCACAACCTGTACGTCAATGGCGTGAAGCGCCGGGCGGCACGACCGGAGAGCGGTCCCCTCCCGGCCAGTCACCATGACCCGCGTTCCATGGGGCAGGAGCATGGGTTGAACTTGCGTGACGTAGAGCGCGGTCTCGCCCAGCTCTCCCCGGAGCTGCGCTCCGTGCTCCTGCTGGTCTGCGTGGAAGGGATGAGCTATCGGGAGGTGGCGCAGGTCCTGGGCGTGCCCGAAGGCACGGTGATGTCCCGCCTGCACCGGGCGCGCGAGCGTATGCGCCGCTGGTTCGACGGGGACACGGGACCCGCGCTGCGGAGGGTGAAATGAGCGCGCGCGAACGCATCCCCGAGGAGATCGCCCAGCTCCACGCCTATGTGGACGGGGAGCTGGATCCGGAAGCGCGCCGCGAGGTGGAGCTGCGCCTCGGTCAGGACAGCGAGGCCCGGCGGGCAGTGGCCGACTATACGGCCCTGCGCGATGCGCTGGGGGCACTGTATGGGCCTATCGCGGACGAGCCGGTGCCTCCGGATCTCCTGCTGGGTTCTCGGCGGCCACGGCGCCGATGGCTGCGCTGGTCCGGCGCTCTGGCTGCCGGTCTGGTGATCGGAATACTGGCCGGCTGGGGCGGCTGGCAGCTCCGTGGGTTGGAGGGCGAGCTGGCGTCCGAGGAGAACTACGTGGTGCGCGAGGCGGCCATGGCCTACGCGGTCTATACGCCCGAGGTGCGGCACCCGGTGGAGGTGGATCGCTCCCAGGAGCAGCATCTGATCGCCTGGCTCACCAAGCGGCTCGGTGCGCCCGTCAAGGCGCCGCATCTGGACCGGCTCGGCTTCGAATTGATGGGCGGGCGCCTGTTGGCCACGGAGGAGGGGCCGGGGGCCCTGTTCATGTATCAGGACGCCTCGGGCCGGCGGGTGACGCTCTACGTCTGCCTCAACGACGAGCGCAAGACCACGTCGTTCCGCTTCGATCGGTACCGGGGCGTCTCCGTGTTCTACTGGCTGGACGAACACTTCTCCTATGCCGTGGCCGGTGATCTGGACCGCAGCGAGCTGCTGCGGCTTGCCGAAGAGGTCTACAGTCAGGTCGCCGTGTAGGGCGGCGAATCTTCGATCGAACGAGAGGAGGAGCAATGAAGAAACTTCGCCTTGGTGTCGCGGTGTGCCTCGCCAGCGTCGTCTCGGTCAGCGGCATCGCCGGCAGTGTGCTCCCGGCACCCAACGGCATCGAACTGCCTGCGGGCTACAAGGACTGGCGGGTGATCGGCGTGTCGCACCGGACCGACAACCACACGCTGCGCGTGATCCTGGGCAACGACACGGCCATCGAGGCGGCCCGCGAAGGTCGGACGCGGCCGTGGCCCGACGGCACGATCCTCGCCAAGATCGTGCTCAAGGACGCCCAGCACGAGGCCTGGCCTGCGGCCACGGTCCCCGGCAAGTTCGTGCACGCCGAGTTCATGATCAAGGACAGCAAGAAGTGGGCGGACCACGGCGGCTGGGGCTTCGCGCGCTGGCTGGGTCAGGAGCAAAAGCCCTACGGCAAGGATGCGAGCTTCGCCAACGAGTGTTTCAACTGCCACAAGCCGGTCAAGGACAACGATTACGTCTTCACGCACCCGATCCCGTTCCCCTGACTGACATGCCGGTGGCGCCAGCCCCGGCTGGCGCCATCCGCCATCTTGTCTCGTCCACCGCCGGCCCGTGACGCGATCGGCCGCAGCCGCTTTCTCCAGCAGTTGTCGCGGGCAGGCCCCACCCGTTGCGGATCAGGGCGGCACCGTCGCGCGTTCGGTCACGAGCAGGAAGGGCTGGTTCGGCTTCCCCTGAGTAGCAGTGATTGACGTCGCTGCAAGGCCGGCCGATTCATGCCTGTGGCAGCGAGGACATGGCCAAACCACGCGGTCGACCTTTGCGGGCCGCCTGCATTTCGGCACGGTCACCGCCCCTGGCGCAGCCCGACGGGCTCTGCATCCGTCAAAGGAGGTAACGCTCAATCCAAAAACACTTCCCTTGGTGATGGGCTTTTTTTCCCAGATATGGGAATAAATGCTGTCGCTGGATGTTTGCGGGGTACAGCAGCTCAAAATCCATGGGGAGAACGATGTGAAAACCGTGACGACACCAACCCCTTTGGCGCGAGGGGCACTGGACCATGCAAAGTCTGCGTATACGGCGCGTCGTGTGGATCTGAGCCAGGCCCGGGCACTGCTTGGCGGTGAGGTTCGGCCGCGGTTCGGCGATGTGGTCCTTGCGCGCGTCTCGGCGCTCGGGCATCACACGCGCCTGGAGTCGCCCGCCGGTCGACGGGTGCACCTGTTTCCGGGCGACGAGATCGTCGTGGTCTACGGAACCCGCTATGCACCGGATCAGTTCGAGGCGCTGGTGCCTGCCGATCTCGGGAGCTGCCACCTGGTCGCCGCCGGTGGCATCGCTGCAAGCATGCGGGTCCGCCATACGCGCGCCAAGCGTCCCACGGCCATCGAGCCGCTCGGCATCCTCTTGGACGCCGGATCGCGGAGGCTGAACCTTCAGGACTGGAGACTGACGCCGGTGACGAACCCGCGGGGCATCGGACTCCCGACCATTGCCGTAGCGGGCACGGCCATGAACAGCGGCAAGACCACCGCGGCTGCACATCTCGTGCGCGGACTCGCCACGGCCGGGGTGCGTGTGGGCGCGGCCAAGCTCACCGGTGCGGGTTCGGGCCCCGACCGCTGGAAGCTCATGGACGCGGGCGCACAGCACGTCGTGGATTTCACGGATGCGGGCTATGTCTCCACCTATGGCGTAGCGGCCGCCGAGCTGGACACCATCTGCTGCACGCTGCTCGCCGAACTCGAGCGGGCTGGCTGTGAAGTGGCCGTGCTGGAGGTGGCGGACGGGTTGTTTCAGGAAGAGACGGTGCACATGCTGCAGTCGCCGTGCTTCCAGCGGCCGCTGGCGGGCATGCTGTTCGCTGCCGGCGACGCGGCGGGCGCAGTGCTCGGGGCGCAATGTCTGAAGTCTTGGGGGTTGCCGCTGCTGGGTTTGGCCGGACTTCTGGAGACCTCTCCCCTGGCAGTGCGCGAGGCGGTGGCCGCCACAGGGTTTCCCCTGTTCACGTCCGAGGAGCTGTCAGACCCCAAACTCGCATCGAGTCTGTGCGAGCATGCTGTCGCAGGCGCCACGCCGAAGGTGGCGGCATGCGCTGGCCTGGCCTGAACACGCCGCGCCGGCGCCGGTTGCTCTCGGCGTTGGCGGTCATCGGCCTTGGGCAGGCTGCGGCAATGCTGGCCATGGCGCTGGGCGTCGGCCAGCTGTTCGACCTGTTGTTGTCCACGGCCCGGACCCATGCGTCACCTAGGTTGTGGGTTGGGGTTTCCGCGGCCCTGATGGCACTGGCTGCGCTGCGTGGCACCGAACGCGTAGTGGCCGAGCGCTTGGGGCAGGACTATGTCCACGCGCTGCGGGACCGCCTCGTTCGGCGCCTGGTAGAGATGCCGCCGCGTGAGCTCATCGGCCGCTCGCAGGGGGTGGTGTTGTTGCGCTTGACCGGCGATCTGAGCGCTGTGCGCCAATGGGTCAGCCTGGGTCTGGCGCGGCTGCTCGTGGGCGGCGCCATGGGGCTTGGGGCCTTGATCGCGTTGGTATGGGTGGATCCGGCGCTCGCCTTCGCCGCACTCGTGCCCATCGCTTCCGGTACCGCCCTGGCGTACGTACTGGGTCGGCCCATGGAGGAGGCCGTCCGCGATGCCCGTCGGGCCCGAGGTCGCCTCGCAGGCCAAGTGGCCGATCTGGTGCGCGGGTTGGCCACCATCCAGGCTTGTGGGCGGGTGCGGTCGGAACGGCGCCGAGTCGCCGACCGAAGCCGGGATCTGGCGCAGCGCATGATTCGTCGGGCCACCGTGACCGGTGGCCTCCGGGCCGTCACGGAACTCACTGCCGGGTTCACCACGCTGGCCGCCCTGGGCATTGGCGGGTGGCAGGTCATGGCGGGTGTGGTCTCCCCCGGAACCGTGGTGGGGGTCATGGCCATCGTCGGGTTTCTCACAACGCCGCTGCGGGATCTGGCGCGCGTGCATGAATACTGGCGCGCCATGCGCGTGGCCCGGGCGAAGATCGAGGGGTTCCTCGCCACCGCTCCGGCTCTTCGTGCACCCCGAGCCCAAGGCCGGGGCAGTCCTCCATTGTCGGGATCGATCCAGCTGGAATCCATACACAGCGGGCCTTTGCGGGGGCTCGACGCGGACATTGCTGCAGGGACGCGCGTGCTCGTCACCGGACCCAACGGAAGCGGCAAGTCCACATTGCTGCATTTGGTGGCACGCCTGTGCGACCCGGACAGGGGCGTGGTCCGGATCGACGGACTCGATGTGCGCCGCATTCCCCTGCGCCGACTGAGGCGCACGGTCGCGATCGTTTCTCATGAGCTGCCCCTGGTGCGGGGCAGTCTCAGGCGCAACCTGGTGTACGCAAACCCCGGTGTGAGGCCCGAGACCCTCGCAGCGGTCTGTCGGTTGTGCGGCCTGGAGCCGGTGATCGCCAAGCTGCCCCAAGGGTTGGACACGAGAATCGGGCCGGACACCCGCTGGCTCTCCAATGGGGAGGCCCAACGCGTCTTCCTGGCTCGGGCCCTGATGTGTGAGCCGCGCATCCTGCTGTTGGACGAAGTGGAGTCTTTCCTGGACGCCGGGGCACGCTCGGCACTGGCGCGGGTGCTGGACCGATTCCCGGGTACGGTGCTCATGGTGACCCATCGGGCGGGTTACCGGTCTTGGGCGCACCGCGTCCTGGACGTGGAAAAGGGACGTTTGATGGAAGACGTCGGCCCGGAGGGGCCCGTCGCAGCCTTCCCACGGGCTGCCCCATGAATGAGGAACCAGCAGGAGATCACCCATGCAGATCCCCGCATCCACCACCCTGGAGGCGCGCCCAGCGCGCATCTTCCCCAGGCCGGGAGGTGTTCGATTTTGTACCGTACTCGGCCGCAGCGAGCTGAGGTATGCGTTGTATGTGCCGGGGCGGGTTGGCCCAGAGTCGCCGTGTCTGGTGAGCATCCATGGGATCTCACGCAATGCTCGGGAACACGCCCGGCGCTTTGCCTCCTACGCGGAACCGCTGGGGGCGGTGGTGGTGGCGCCCCTGTTCGGCCGGACCCATTTCCCGGGCTATCAGCGCCTGGGAAGAGGCCTGAGGGCCGTCGAAGGGTTGGATTGCATCCTCGATGATGTCGCCCGACGCACTGGAGTCCGGACCCAACGCCTGCATCTGTTTGGCCATTCGGGTGGCGGGCAGTTCGTACACCGCTACGTGATGTTCCATCCACAACGGATCGTGCGTGCGGCGGTGAGCGCTGCAGGGTGGTATACCTTTCCGGATCCGGCCCTGCCTTACCCATACGGCCTGAGGGGCGCCGCCAGGGTGTGGGGTCGGCCCGTGGAGCCATGGCGGCTGCTTCGCGTGCCCGTTGCCGTATTTGTGGGCGAGCGGGACACCACACAGCAGGCCCTACGGCGTGAACCTGCACTGGATCTCCAGCAGGGAACCGATCGCATCCAACGGGGGCGTGCCTGGACTCGGGCCATGGCACGGGCTGCAGGGCGCCTGGGTCTGGCCACGCCTTTCCCTTTCGAGTTGCTTCCACAAGCGGGCCACGATTTCGGGGAGGCGGTGGACCGCGGTGGATTGGTGCGCCGGGCCATGGCCTTTCTGTTCGACGGCAACGAGGGGGTTTCATGACCCGCTGCACGGCCCTGGTGTTCTCTGCGCTCCTTCCCGTGGCGGCGGCTGCGGGGCCGACGCCCGACCTGGAGACCCTCTATCAGATGCTCCAGACTCAGCAGGCGGAGCTTGCGCGCCAGCGTCACGAGATCGAGCGGCTGCGCAAGGCCCTGGCACACAGACGGGCCGGGCCCGCGGCTGCGGCGCCGTCCGAGGGCGCGTCCGGCGCCGGCGGACAGCCGGAGGCGGAGGGGCGTTCGCAAGAGCGGGCCTCAGCCGCGGTGCGCATGGACCGCAAGGGCCTGCGGGTCGAGTCCGGTGACGGCCGCTTCGCCATGCGGCTGGGCGGGCGGCTGCACCTGGATGGCGCCGTCTACGCCAGTGACAAGCGCGCCCTGGGAGACGGGCTGCGCGTGCGGCGGGCCCGGCTCACCCTGCGGGGTCACGTCTACGACGTATGGGGATACCGGCTGGATGCCGAGTTCGCCAGCGGTACCCCGGAGCTGCGCAACGCCTGGGTCGCCTACCGGGGACTGAAGCGCTTCGATTTGAGCTTCGGCCAGCAGCAGGAACCCGTGGGGCTGGAAGAGCTCACCAGCTCCAACGCCATCACCTTCATGGAGCGCGCCCTGCCCATCGCGCTGGTGCCCAGCTACCACGTGGGGGCGCTGGTCCGCACCCACGGCGATGGCTGGACTGCGGCCGCGGGTGCCTTCGGCGAGCCGGTGGGGCGCACCGGGAGCGACCGTGTGGACGATGGCTGGGGCGTCTCCGGGCGCATCACATGGGCGCCCTGGGCCACGCAGGACGGGCTGCTTCACGTCGGGGTCTCGGCTGCCTTCCGCGAGCCGGCAGCCGACGCCACAGTGCGGGTGCGCGCCACGCCGGAGACGAAGGTGGCCGACGTGAGCCTGGTGAATACGGGATCCATCGCAGGGGTGCGGCACTTCTACACACTCGGGTCCGAACTCGCGGGCACCTGGGGGCCCTTCTCGGTCCAGGGGGAATATCTGCGCAGTACCTACCTGCGTGAGGGTCCCGACGTGGACTTCGATGGCTGGTACGTGTTCGCAAGCTGGGTTCTCACCGGTGAGCACCGCAATTACTCCGCCGTCCGGGGGGTGTTCACTGGAGTTCGACCACGGCACAAGCTGGGGGCCTGGGAGCTCGCAGTGCGCTACAGCACGCTGGATTTGACGGACGCCGATGTACGCGGGGGGCGCGAGCGCAACTGGACCTTCGGGCTCAATTGGTATCCCAACCGGAACACGCGGCTCATGGCGAACTTCATTTTGGTGGACACCCACCCCAGCCGCGACGGTGTCAGCGACGACCCCTACCTCTTTCAGGCGCGCGCCCAGGTCAACTTCTGAAGGTTGGTATCGGGGGCGGGTGCTGCTGCAGGCGTGAACGGTTGCCTTCCAGAGGGGCGTCATGAGTCAGCCGGCGGGCTTCCGGCGGGGCGTTGCACGGGTTCGTCCTGGCACATGCGATCTCGTGGGTAAGCCGCGGGGTCGGGCCGCGTAGTCCGTGCCACGGGGGCGCGCGGGGCCATGCCGCCCTCGGCTTGCATGCGCTGCGCGTGCGCCGCTAGCCTATGTCCAGCTCAGTCAGCCACAGGCGCGTGGGATGACCGAAAGCGTCGGATTCGTCTCGACCCGGTTCGCTGGCACCGACGGGGTGTCGCTGGAGTCGGCCAAGTGGGCCGAGGTCCTGTGGGCCGACGACAGCCACGTGAGCTATTGGTACGGTGGATTGCTCGACCGGGCCCCGGAGATCAGCATGTGTATTCCGGAGGCCTTTTTCCACCATCCGGAGAACGCCTGGATCAATCAGCGCCTCTGGGGGCATCGCCATCGGCCTGCGGGCGTGGCCTCGCGCATCCAGGAGATGGCGGACTATCTCAAGGGGACGCTGTACGAGTTCGTGGCGCGCTTCGACATCAGCGTCCTCATCGTCCAGAACGCCGTGACCATCCCCATGCACGTGCCCCTGGGGGTCGCCATCACGGAGTTCCTGCTCGAGACCGAGATTCCCGCGATCGCCCACCACCACGACTTCTACTGGGAGCGCTCGCGTTTCCAGAATTCCGCGGCGCTGGACTATCTGGAGATGGCCTTCCCGCCACGTGTGCCGCGCCTGCAGCACGTGGTGATCAATCAGGCGGCTCGCGAGGACCTGGCCTGGCGCAAGGGCATCGGCTCGGTGTTGATCCCCAATGTGCTCGACTTCGACACCCCACCGCCGCCGCTGGACGACTACAACCGCGACGTGCGGGAGCAGATCGGGCTCGCACCGGACGACATCTTCGTCCTGCAGCCCACGCGTATCGTGCCGCGCAAGGGGATCGAGCATGCCATCATGCTCCTACGACGCCTGGGCAATCCGCGCTGCAAGCTGGTGATCTCCCACGACGCGGGCGACGAGGGCAAGGACTACCTGCGTCAGATCCAGGAGCTGGCTCAGGACGAGAACGTGGAGCTGCGCCTGATCTCCGACCGCGTCTCGGAGGTGCGCCAGTACGACGGCCAGGGGCGCAAGATGTACGTGCTGGAGGACCTCTATCCGCACGCCGATTTCGTCACCTTTCCGAGCCTGTACGAGGGCTTCGGCAACGCGCTGCTGGAGGCCATCTACTTCCGCAAGCCCGTGCTGGTCAACCGTTATGACGTGTTCGCACGGGACATCCAGCCCAAGGGTTTCCGCCTGCCGGTCATCGACGGCTTCATCAACCGCCAGGCCGTGGAGGAGGTCCGCCGTCTCATCGAGGACGCCGAATATCGCGAGGAGGTGACCGCCTACAACTACCGGCTGGCGCAGCGTTATTACGGCTATTCGGTGCTGCGTTACTCGCTGCAGTCCCTGTTCAACAACATCCGCCACCTGACCGAATGATCATCCTGCCCCAGGAACCGCTGGAACGGCTGCGCGGCCGCATCGCGCGGCTCTACGGCGAGACGCTGGCCGAGCGGCTCACCCGGCGCTTCGCGTTGCTGGCCGGACGCTACCACCCTGAGCCCGAGTGGGAACGTCCCGAGGGCCCGTTGTGGGACGAGACCGACGTGGTGCTCATCACTTACGGGGACATGGTGCGCAGGGAGGGCGAACGCCCCCTGCGCACGCTGCAGCGCTTCCTCAAGCGCCATCTGGTGGACAGCGTGACCACCGTGCACATCCTGCCGTTCTTCCCCTACAGTTCGGACGACGGCTTCTCGGTGATCGACTATCGGCAGGTCAATCGTGACCTGGGCACCTGGGACGACGTGCGGGCCATCGGGGCCGACTTCGACCTCATGTTCGACCTGGTGTTGAACCACGTCTCCAGCCAGAGCGAGTGGTTTCGCAACTATCAGGTGGGCCTCGCCCCTCATCGGCATTACTTCATCGAGGTGGAGCCGGATACGGACCTGTCCATGGTCGTGCGTCCGCGCACCACGCCACTGCTCACACCCACCCACACTCCGGGCGGGGAACGCTGGGTCTGGACCACCTTCAGTGCCGACCAGGTGGATCTGAACTTCGCCAATCAGGACGTGCTGTTCGAGTTCCTCGACATCCTGCTCTACTACATCGAGCAGGGAGCCCGCATCCTGCGCTTGGATGCCATCGCCTATCTGTGGAAACAGATCGGCACGCCCTGCATCAATCTGCCGCAGACCCATGAGGTGGTCAAACTGTTTCGGGACGTGGTGGACATGCTCGCCCCGGGCACCCTGCTCCTCACCGAGACGAATCTGCCCCATGCCGAGAACATCAGCTACTTCGGTGAGGGTGACGAGGCGCACATGGTCTATCAGTTCAGCCTGCCGCCCCTGCTGCTCCACGCCATCCAGTTCGGCACCACCCGCTATCTCACGCAATGGGCCAGCCAGCTGCCCGCGCCGCCGGCGGGCTGCACCTTCCTCAACTTCACCGCCTCCCACGATGGCATCGGGGTGCGTCCTCTGGAGGGTCTGGTGCCGCCGGAGGAGATCGACGCCCTGGTCGAGCGGGTGCGCCAGCTGGGCGGACTGGTCTCCTCACGACGCCTGCCCGACGGCAGCGAGAGCCCCTATGAGCTCAATATCACCTATTTCGACGCCACGGGGGATCCGGTGGTCCACGATCCTGAGGTGCACATCCGGCGCTTCCTCTGCACGCAGACCATCCAGATGAGCCTGCAGGGCATCCCAGGGATCTATTTCCACAGCCTCACGGCCACGCACAACGACTATTTCGGTGTCAACCAGACCGGGCACAACCGGGCGATCAACCGCGGCCGCTGGGCCGAGTCCCAGCTCGAGGACCTGCTCGCCGACGCCGGTTCCGTGACCGCCCGGGTCTTCCATGAATACACCCGGCGACTCCAGCTGCGCGCCGCCCAGCCGGCCTTCCATCCGGACGTCCCCCAACGGGTGTTGCCCCTGGGTGAGGGACTGTTCGGGGTGGAACGGCGGGCCGAGCACCAACGTATCTGGTGTCTGAACAACCTCACCCAGCGTCCCATGGAGGTGGACCTCGCCAGTGTACTCGAGCCCGGGGAGGAGGCCCCCGCGGGCGGCTGGACCGAACTACTCGGTGGCCGGGCGCTGGAGACGCGACCCGAGCGACTTTCGCTCCAGCCCTATGGGAGCGCGTGGCTCACGGTGATGCGCTCGCCCCGGGACTGAGCCCCTCCCTGACCCGGGTGCGATGCAGCACCGGGCGGTTCCGCTCGGTTTGTGGAATATTCCCCGTTTCCGGTGGGTCTTCCGGGGGCGGTCTATACTCAACGTGGAATCGGAAAGCAGCCCTCCGATGCGCGATGCGCATCCGCACCACTCCACGTCTGCACCGACTCCGTCCATTCGATGACGCCCGGTGGCGTCGTCGCCTTGCGGTGTTCGCACGGATCGCGCTGGTGTCTTTCATCGATACGACGAGGAGGGTGGTGCCATGCAACCCATGACAGAAGCGGTATCCCAGCCCGCCGGACGGGCGGTCCGCGCTCGCGACAGCGCCTGTTTCGCCATTGTCTGGCTGCAAAAGGCCGATGTAGCCATGGAGCAGCAGGTACTCCAGGTGGTCAATATGGTCGACTACGATCCGCTGCGTGTGCGCGCCAGCCGGCTGCTGGAGGTGATGAGCGGCTTTGGTGTCCGGGCGCGCCTGGTGGGCTGCTGAGCCCGTAGGTCGCAGTGCCTGGAGGGCTGCCTCGATCCCCACTGCGTGTGCGAAAATCTGAGTTCTTCCGTGGCCGGTCTACCTTTGAGGTACGTAGCGCCCGGCCCATCAGGTACGCAGAATCCGAACGAAGGGGGGATCCACCATGGATGAGGCGGCGCGCAGCGTTCCGCAGGGCCTGGAGCCCGAGGCCGTCCGGCCTTGGGGTTTCTACGAGGTGCTGGCCGACGCGCAGGATCACAAGGTGAAGCGCATCACCGTGTGGCCGCACAAGCGCCTGTCCTTGCAGCGCCACCGGCGTCGGGCGGAGCACTGGTATGTGTTGCGCGGCAGGGCCACGGTGACCCTGGACGAGCGCCAGATCACGCTGGGACCTGGACAGTCCGTGGACATTCCGCGGGGCGCCTGGCACCGCATCCGCAACGACGGTGACGAGGATCTCGTGTTCATCGAGATCCAGAGTGGGGACTACTTCGGCGAAGACGACATCGAACGCCGCGAGGACGACTACGGACGGGTCTGAACGGCTGGCGGTTCGGGCCGTCTGCCACGCAGGTCGCGGATTTCCGGGTCCGCTCCCGCCGCCACCAGCAGGTCCCAGAGGGCCCGGTCGCCCTTGGCGGCCACGTGGTGGAGCACCGTGGCACCGTTGTAGTCCCGCGCATTGATCTGCACGCGCGGCTCTGCCAGCAGGCGGCGTACGGTGTCCGTCCGTCCCTCGAACGCCGCGCGCATCAGGGGAGTCCAGCCGAACATGTCGCGCAGATTGGGGTCGGCGCCGGCATCCAGCAGCTGGCCGAGGATCTTCGTACGCCCCTTGGCGGCGGCGATCATCAACGGCCCCCACCCGTTGGCCCCCTGACGGTCCACATCGGCTCCGGCGCGGATCAGCGCCGACACCACCCGGGGATCTCCGCCGATCACCGCATACATGAGCGCTGTGCCGTGGCGTGGGTTGGTGGCATCCACCGGCACGCCGCGGGCGATGAGCGCCTCCACGAGGTCCAGACAGGCACGACCGGCAGCGGCCATGAGGGCCGTCTTGCCCCGCAAGGACGGCCGTTCGGGTGCCGCCCCCTGTTCCAGCAGCCGGGCCATCTGCACACAGTCGCCCCGCTCGATGGCGCGGGACCAGGCATCGGTCGCCCCGCTCGCGCGGGCGACGGAGACGAGGAAGAACACCAGGAGGGCCTTCCCGACGAGACCGGTGCTGCGTTGGGGGAAAGCCGCTGACATGGGCGTTTCAGCCGGCCTGCAGGCGGGCCACCCGCCGGGCGAATACGTTCCAGAGCATTTCGGCCTGGCGGTCCAGCAATGCCCCATAAGGGCCCTCCAGCAAGCGGGGGCGCATCCGGGCGGTCAGCTCCAGGGCGACCCGACAGCCCGTCCCCAGAGGCTCGAACCGCCACTGGATCGAGAGCGTTTCGAACGGGCCGCTGGCGGCGTGGATATGGATCCGGCGCGGGCGGTCCAGACGGGCCACCGACTCGAACCGCCAGCTGGCCGGCCCGAGCCGCAGTTCCTGCTCCACCCGCAGACCTTCGTCCCCGTGTGCGACGATCTTCGCGTCCAGCCAGCCGGGGACGAACTCCGGATAGCGCTCCACGTCGGCCACCACCGCGTACACCTGCTCGCAGGGATACGGCAGCACACCCTGGGCGCTCTTGCGGATCATCGGGTCAGAAACAACGTGGCCAGTCCCAGGAAGGCCATGAACCCCACCACGTCCGTGACCGTGGTCAGCACCACGCCACCGGCCAGTGCCGGGTCCACGCCGATGGCACGCAGGATCAGGGGGATGCTGGCCCCAG
>Ga0256832_1000635_pt1 | contig 22974 bp, 20 predicted proteins | sample 134614metaG_FD_190534 | JGI IMG/M metagenome (GOLD analysis project Ga0256832, IMG submission 190534) | Hydrothermal vent microbial communities from Lau Basin, Pacific Ocean - 134-614 | ecosystem: Environmental > Aquatic > Marine > Hydrothermal vents | place: Pacific Ocean: Lau Basin | collected... | reverse complement strand
TCCGAAAGTATAAATAGTTTAATGATTACAACAAATTTTAATTTTTTATGTTTATATTGCAAAAATAACTAATATAAAATGAGAAATATATTATATTTATTAGCTTTGAGTATGGTGTTGATAAGTTCTTGTACAGGTAATAAAAGAGTAGTGAAACAAAAAGAACACTCAAGTCAAACAAGACAATTAGAGTATGTTCAGTTTTACGAGGGAGGAACTTTGACGGAAATCATAGATAGAGCAAAGGAAGAAAACAAACTCGTATTTATAGATATTATGGCCGAATGGTGTGCTCCTTGTAAACTTATGGAACAAGAGATATACACTTATAAACCATTGTACACCAAAATGAATAAAAACTTTGTCAGCTATCAAGTGGATATCGAAAAGGGTATCGGACCAAATCTCTCTATTCTATACAACACAAAAACTGTTCCAACACTTTTGTTTTTGGATACAAGAGGAAGAGTACTGGCAAAAAATGAAGGAGCATTGGGAATTCAAGCTATGTTGGATCTTGTAGATCAAGTAGCTAACGGAATACACGTGGAAAATTAATTTAAAGTTAATATTGCATACATACAAAACTCACAGAATGTACTAATTTTGCATAGATAAATTGTGCAATGAAAAAGAAAATACTAATTGTCGATGACGAACCGGATATTCTGGATATATTGAAATACAATCTTGAAAAGGAGGGTTATGAGGTTGCTCAAGCTAAAAATGGAAACAAAGCACTGTCAAAAGCCGATGATTTCAGACCCGATTTGATTCTTCTCGATATAATGATGCCAAAAAAAAATGGTTTTGAGGTTTGCCGCGAGTTAAGACAAAATCCAAAATTTTCGGATACTTATATTGTTTTTTTAACTGCCAAAGGTGATGAATTTTCCGAAATAGCCGGATTTGAAGCGGGGGGAGATGATTTTGTAGTCAAGCCTGTTAGACCCGGAAGTTTATTATCAAGAATCAAAAATATATTGAAAAAAGAAAGGGTATTAGAGAATAAAAATATGGTTTTGGAATTTGGAAATCTGCTCATTGATATTCAAAAACACAAAGTTTTTGTCGATAACGATGAGATTGATCTAACAAAAAAAGAGTTTAATATTTTGCTTTTCCTTTCGTCAAAACCCGAAAGGGTCTTTTCCAGAGAAGAAATTTATTCTAAAGTGTGGGAAAGTGACACATTGGTCGGAGAGAGAACTTTGGATGTTCATATAAGAAAAATAAGGAAAAAATTGCAAAAGGAATATATCAAAACTATAAAAGGAGTCGGTTACTCTTTTAGACCTTAAGTAAATATATTATGAGCATGTATATAAGAATTTCAAAAACAGCTTTATCCTTGACATTCGTAAATGTCCTTCTCTTTACTATATTATATCTCCTTTTAGGTTTAAATCATTCATTATTGTACTATTTTTTGATAGCTATTTTTTTTATCGCATCTTTTTATCTTATAAATGTATATGTACTAAATGCATTTGCCGGAAATAATATTGACAAGATATATGAGATATTGAACTCCCCAAAAGGAGAAAAAAATAAAAGGAAAAAGAAAAAATCCTTGGTAGAAGTTGAAGCAGAAGTAGGAAGTTGGGTCAATTCAAAAGATTTTGAAATAATGAATCTCAAGACCCAAGAAAACTATCGTAAAGAATTTTTGGGAAATATTTCTCATGAATTGAAAACTCCTATTTTTATCGCTCAAAGCTATATCGAAACACTTTTGGATGGGTCTATCAATGATAAAAATGTCAACAGGAAACATCTGAAAAAATCACTTAAAAGCATAGTCAGGCTTTCCACAATAGTAAATGAATTGGAGATGATATCCCAATTGGAAAGTGACACGAGCAAATTAATAAAAGAGAACTTCGATATCAATTCACTTATTTATGAGGTTGTTGATTCCTTGGAAATCAAAATAAAAAATGAAGACACCAAAATATTATATCAGGATAATATCGCTGAACCCTGCTTTGTTTTTGCCAATAGAGATAAAATAGAACAGGTGATATATAATTTGCTTGATAACGCATTGAAATATAGCAAAAAGAAAAATTCTTGGATAAAAATCATCTGCTATCCCCTTGACTCTAAATGCATCATTGAAATTGAGGATAACGGAATCGGAATTAAACAAGAAGATATCCCCCGAATATTTGAAAGATTTTATCGCGTAGATAAAAACCGTTCGAGAAAAAAAGGTGGCTCAGGATTAGGGCTATCAATCGTCAAACACATATTAGAAGCTCATAATCAAGAAATAAACGTAAAAAGCGAGTATGGAAAAGGAACAAAATTCAGTTTTTCCTTGGCTATATCTGATAATTAGCCGGGATTATTCATGCTTTTAGCTTTATATAGATTTAATATCAAATTGTCATCAAATTTAAGAATATAAAATGTTTCTTTTTAGCTTGTTCGGCTTCATAAAATAATTCCGTAACTACAGCTCTACAATGATTCTATTCATTGAACAAACAAAAAATAATTCATTTTATAAATCATAATCTTTATAACAATTTGATATAAAGCATCGAAATACGCAGATATATTATTAGTGCCTGCAAGGGACAAAGCATTTCAATAATACTCTCCCCTCATCAAATATTCCCTGACATATTCAATAACCCCTTTCTCCAATGAATAGAATCCTGCAATATATCCTTGTCTTCTCAATTTATCCATTTTAGCTTCGGTATAATACTGGTATTTATCTCTGATATCCAATGGAGTATCAATAAATTCAATCCTCGCCCTTTTGCCTAATGCATAAAATACACTATTTGTCAAATCCAGAAATGTTCTTGCTTTTGCTGTCCCCAGATTGTAAATTCCACTATTGACAGTATCTTGATTGCTTTGCAAAAAATCTATTACCTTAAATACATCTTTGACATAAATAAAATCTCTCATCTGTTCTCCATCTTTGAAATCAGGGTGATGAGACCTAAATAAACTCATTTTCCCTGTATTCATAATCTGATTATATGCGTGAAATACAACAGACGCCATTCTTCCCTTGTGATATTCATTAGGTCCAAAAACATTAAAAAACTTCAATCCCACCCAAAAAGGAGGTTTCTCTTCCTGCTCCAATACCCATCTGTCAAAGTCATTTTTGGATTCTCCGTATGGATTCAATGGCTTGAGTCTATGGATGATAGATTCATCATCTTCATATCCCAATTCTCCTGCTCCATATGTAGCTGCACTTGAAGCATAAATCAATGGAACATCGTTATTTACCGCTATTTCCCATATTTTCTTTGAATAATTCAGATTCAGCTTATTAAAAATATCTTCATTCATTTCGGTTGTATCAGTCCTAGCTCCAAGATGAACTATTAGTTCCACATCATCAAAAACAAATCCTGTCTCTTTGATAAAACTCTCTCTATTCACAAACTCTTTTATATTTTTTCCCTCAAGATTACTATTTTTGTCTTTCCGGGAAAAATCATCAACGGCAATTACCTCTCTACCTGGGTAATTGGCATTAAAAAATGATATCATTCCTGAACCGATAAATCCTGCCGCACCTGTAACTACAATTGACATATATCCAAATTTTTTTTCCTAATGTCTTATATACAAAAAAGACACCCTTTTAAACAGGGTGCCTTTCTTAAATATAACTGATTTTCTAATCTTCTTCTTGTTGTGCTTTGTATTCTGCAATCAGTCCTTGCTGCAAATCGTGAGGGACAGGAGCATAATCGGAAAATGCTCTTGAAAACTTAGCCCTCCCTTGTGACAAAGAACGCAATGTTGATGAATATTTGTACAATTCTGCCAATGGAACTTTAGCTATAATCTTTTGGTAATGTCCTTCACTATCCATTCCTTGTATAATCGCTCTTCTTGTTTGCAAATCGCTCATAATATCTCCCATTGATTCCTCAGGACACAAAATTGTCACTTCGTAGATAGGTTCCAATAATTTTGGCCCTGACTTTACAAATAAGTCCTTAAACAAATAAGATGTCGCTATCATAAATGCCATATCGGATGAATCCACAGGGTGCATTTTACCATCATAAACACTCACTCTGATATCCTGAACATTTGAGCCGGTCAATGGACCTTCTTCCATCCTTTGGATTACACCTTTCTTGATTGCATTTGAATAGTTTTTATCTATAGAACCTCCGACAATACACCACAAGTATGACAATTTACCACCCCAATCCAAATCTTCCAATTCTTTGTTCCTCACGGTCAATCCACTTGGATCTGACATACCTTCAATATATGGTTCGATTCTCATATGCACTTCAGCAAATTGTCCTGCACCACCGGATTGTTTTTTATGCCTGTAACTACCCTCGGACATTTTGGTTATAGTTTCACGATATGGTACTTTTGGCTTTGTGAATTCCATTGATATACCATTCATTTTCTCTATACGGTATTTGATAATATCTAAGTGAAGTTGCCCTTGTCCATGAATAATAGTTTGTTTCAATGTGGCATTTTGTTCCAACTTCAAGGTTGGATCCTCCTCTTCGATTTGATGCAATGCTTTCATCAATTTTTCCATCTCCGCCTTACCGGGAGGAACAATCGCTTCCCTGATTCTCGGTTCAGGGAAAACTATTTTTTCGATTTTTACATCGACACCTTTATCCGCAAGAGTATTATTGGTATGCGAATTTTTCAATTTTACAGTCACTCCTATATCTCCTGCCACTATTTCATCTACTTGCTCTCTGGTTTTTCCGTTAGTGACAAATATCTGATTCAATCTTTCGATAGTCCTGTTATCTTTATTTTCCAAATCAACCCCGGATTTTATAATTCCGGAATAGACCTTGAAGTACGATACCAAACCAACTTGAGGCTCAGACATAGTTTTGAATATAAACAAAACGTTTGGCCCGTCTTTTTTACATTCCAAAGTACCTCCATCTTCGAGTTTTGCAGGTGCTCTATCTGCAGGTGACGGAGCGATATCATTGATAAATCCCATCACTCTACCTGTACCCATATTTTCCTTACCGGATGTGACAAACAATGGATAAATATCTTGATTTATCAAAGCTATTTTCAGCCCTTGTGCAAGATCTTCTTCACTCAAACTACCATCTTCAAAGAATTTTTCCATCAATGCCTCATCTTCCTCAGCAGCCGCTTCAACTATAGCATTGTGCATTTCCTGAGCTTTTTCCATTACATCAGCAGGAATTTCTTTTTTCTCAGGTTTTCCACCACCTTCCGGAAATACATACATGACCATTCTCAATGCGTCAACTATACTATTAAAACCCGCTCCCTGATTATATGGAAATTGTAGTGGAAGAACCTTATTTCCAAATCTGTCAATAGCTTGCTCTAAAGTCTTTTCGTAATCAGATTTATCGTGATCAACCTGATTAATAACAAAAAAAGCAGGTGTGCCATATTTCTCAATATTTTCCCATACCAATTCTGTTCCTACTTCTACCCCACTAGTGCTATTCAAAACGATTCCTGCAGTATCCGCAACTTTCATCGATGATACCACTTCCCCGACAAAATCATCCAATCCCGGAGTATCGATAATATTAATTTTTGAATCTTTCCATTTTGCATGCACAAGAGTACTAAAAATGGAATTTCCTTTATCTTTTTCGATATTTGTGAAATCTGAAGTTGTTGACTTTGCATCAATACTTCCGATTCTTGAAATTTCTTTAGCCTCAAATAGCATTGCTTCAATCATAGTGGTTTTACCACTTCCAGAATGCCCCAATAAGACAATGTTTCTAATGTTCTTCGTTTCTAAGCTCATAATATTTATATTTTATAGTATCACAATTATACTTAACCAATTGTATCTCAAAATTGGTATCGTTTTAAACAAGGGCTGAATTTACGAACTTTTTATTTATCCACAAAATAATATTTTATTAAAAATTTGTAATTTAAACTAGCAATAAATGTATTATATCTATTACTTTGATTTTTAATATAATCAAAATATCAAAAAAAATTAATTTATTATAATTTTTGGTGTTTACTTACTTTTCTTAAAATATTGGCAATTTTCATAAGGCAAGTATAATCTTTTCGCATTGCGGATAGGTGTATTTCATTTTTTCGCTTTTGCCCTTTCCCCTATAAAATCAATAGAAAGATAATATTGCCATTTTTTTTTAAAATGTTTGGTTTATAAATGAAAGAGCAAAACCACGAACGTGGTTTAATGTGAATAGCCCCGTATGAAATGCGGGGTAAAAGTAAGAAGTGGTATGAACGCCGAAGGTGTTCAATTATCAATTATTATGTTGTATGGATATTCAACTTTTAATATTCAACTCCTTCGGAGTTGTACTCTACTTGTTCGGATACCGCGGGTTACACCCACGGTTATTCATATTTTTCCCCTGTCGGGGAAATTTCATCCTTACAAAATCGATGGATAGAACTCAAAACGCGAAAAAATGAAATACACCCTTGCGGATTGGCTACTCTTTGAAGAGTTTGATTTATCCGTAGTAATAATTGAAGAATCTCAACTGAAAGTAGTAAAGATTGGAAAAAACAAAAAAAAGGAGTGAAACAACTCCACTCCTTTTTTATATTTTCTTACTGCGTTATTCCTACTTATATTTATCTCCGGCTCTCGCTTTAGCAGAATAGTTCACTTTAAGCTGTTCGGATTTCCTCAACTGATCTTTCACATCCGATACAATACCCATAGTCACTTTACTATCTATTTTCAATGATGAAATAATCATTGACCTTTGTTTTTCCGGCACTTTAGCTCTGTGCTTCTCTAAGAACACAGGTATTTCAGAAATACTGGAGAATTTATCACCAAGCTGTAGTTGAGGACTAGTACCTCTTACCGCTTGATATTGCTTCATAGGTTTTCCAATAAAAACAAAATTGACCAAAGATTTTTTCTCTAGTTTTGTCAATTCCGTAGCTTCCGGTATGTTCACGTCAACCTTCAGTGTACTATTTCTCATCACCGTTACCGTCATAAAGAAGAACAATAGCATGAAAATAATATCCGGCAATGACGCCGTTGATATCGCCGGAGATGTTTTTCCTCGTTTTTTTTCAAATTTAGCCATAATATTTTTTTTATATTGTAATCTTACTTATCCTCTTCTCCATAATTAGTGGACTCAGCTTCTGAAAGAACCAATGGAATAATTTTCTTAATCAACTTTTGTTTTGATTTAGACAATTTCTCAAACGGTTTACCATACCTTCTTTGAGCTTCTTCATCATACAATTCATTATAAGCTGCTTTCAATTCATTATAAACCGCAAGGTATTTCGCATAGTGAGTTCCCCTATCATTCATCAAAGATATAATAGCATCCTTGGGCTCTTTAGGCATATCATCTCTCTTATTCGGATTCATAATGAACTCCTTAGTTCTACTTCTCAAAGCATTAATATCAGCCATTTCTCCACGAACCAACAGTTCGTCATTGGAATTAACCAATACAGAAAGTACCCTTCTACTCGCTAATCTTTCTGACTCGGGCTTTTCATCTGACCAAGGAGGCAGCCTTACAAGCACACCCTTATCTTGATCCATAGTAGTGGTAACAAGGAAGAAAATCAAAAGCAAGAAAGCAATATCGGCCATAGAACCGGCATTCACTTCATTACTCACTCTATCTTTTGAACTTTTTCTAGCCATAATAAATTATTTAAACATACTTATCAATTCGCTTACTATCAATGTCACTATTGACAAACCAAATAAGCTCAACATAGTCTTTAGACCGGCTGAAATAGTCGGTCCCCAATCACCTACGTGATATTCGGGATCTACTAATAACTCTCCAAGCCTTCCTGTTGTTTCATTAGGAGAAGACCCCTTAAAAACTAAAAACAATACCACAACGACGGCCAAACTCAATAAAAACTTAAGAGAGCCTTTGGGATTTAATACCAATCCGAATAAACCGAAAAGTACCCATGCAAACGCAGCTATAAATGTCATAACGATAGCAGCTTTCAATCCGAAATTGAAAAAATCAATAGGCTGGGCATCTTTTTGGTGAATGTATTTTGCAAGATCTGTTCCCGAATCAATACCTTCCGTACTTGAGAAACCACCGGTAATACTAAAAAAGTACACCACCAGTATCACTACGGAAACCACCAATGCGAGCAGACTTCCATATTTCATGAAAAAATTATAGACTTTATTCATAATTTTAATTTTTACTTTTTATTTAAAAACACCTCTCTCTATCAACATATCTAAAAATGTGATAGATGCCTCTTCCATATTGATAACGATACTATCGATTTTCGTAACAATATAATTATAGAAAATCTGCAAAATAATAGCGGCAATCAATCCGAATACGGTTGTCAAAAGCGCAACTTTAATACCCCCTGCAACAACTGTTGGAGAGATATCCCCCACTTGTTGGATAGTATCAAAAGCCTGAATCATACCAATCACAGTACCCAAGAATCCCAACATCGGTGCAATCGCAATAAATAGTGAAATCCACACCAAACCTTTTTCCAAGTGCCCCATTTGAACAGAACCGAAAGACACAATAGACTTCTCAACAGCTTCAGGTCCGTACTTTGCATTTTTCAATCCTTCATAAACCACAGCAGATGTAGGTCCGGGAGTTGATTTACACACTTCCATAGCTCCCTCTATATCGCCCTCTGCCAATTTATCATCAACTTTTTTCATTAATTTATTAACATTGACCGTAGCTAAGTTCAATGTGATAATCCTCTCAATACTGAATGCAAGACCCAATATCAAAACGACCAATACCAAACTCATAAATCTCCAATCCCCTTCAATAAACTTTTCTTTCAAAATTTGAAATGATGTAACATCATCTCCTGCCATTAAATTTACAGCATTAAAAAAAGCTGTACTGATAAAAACGCCTAAAAATACTAGTAATTTTCGCATAATCTCTTTGTTTTCTTTTGAATAATTTAATTATAAATCTACTTTGAAGTTTTAAAAATACAAACAATATTTATATTTCCTAAAATTTATCGCATTTTTTAACAATTTTTCCGGTAAATTAATAGAAATATCCTAAATATCCTTGCAAAAACTGTAATACAATTTCTCTACTCACATATCAAATCTTCTTTAAGATTTTTTAATGAAAAAGCAATTTGCGGAGAGTAAGGGATTTGAACCCTTGGTACCCTTTTGGGGTACACACGCTTTCCAAGCGTGCGCCTTAAGCCGCTCGGCCAACTCTCCAAAGTTTTGCATTACGTAAACGCAAAAATCATAAAAAAAAACAGTTTTTCATAATATTTTTTCAATTCTCTTCATTTTAATAATTAAATTTTATTATACATAATATATTACTTGCTATGTTTTAATTATTTATTTTAAATCATAGAAAAACAAAAAAATATGAACGATTATTAATCTAATTCTTTAGCTATATTTGCACTTTTTATGCCAAATTAACTTTAACAATTAGAAAATATATGTTTACAGATACCCACTCACATCTCTACTCAAAAGAATTCGATAGCGACATTGATAAAGTCATTATCAATGCAAAATCCAATAATGTTTCTTCAATATATCTGCCAAATATTGATATCAGCACTATTGAAAAAATGAATAGTCTTGTTGATAAAGACCCTCGATTATTCAAAGCAATGATAGGACTTCATCCGGGTTCTGTCGATTCTGACTATGTCAAAAACTTAGATATCATACAGCAAGAATTGGAAAAAAATAAATATGTGGGTATAGGCGAAGTGGGTATTGATTTGTATTGGGATAAAACTTACAAACAAGAGCAAATAGACACATTTGAAACCCAAGTGAAATGGGCAAAAGAATTTGACCTGCCTGTCATTATTCACGCCAGAGACGCTATGGACCTAACGATTGATATAATTGAAAAACATCAAACCGGTAAGCTCAGAGGAATATTTCATTGCTTTACAGGAAATACAGATCAGGCTTTTAAGATTATGAAATTAGGTTTTTATATGGGAATCGGAGGGATTTTGACATACAAAAACAGCGGACTTAAACAAGTAGTTCACCAAATCCCGATAGAATATATGGTGCTTGAGACAGATTCTCCTTATCTTCCTCCGGTTCCATTCAGAGGAAAAAGAAATGAGAGCGCCTATCTTGTCCATATCGCTTCCGAATTGGCTGAAGTAAAAAATATCTCAATCAAAGATATTGCAGAAATAACTACAAATAATGCTCAAAAAATATTTGCAGAATGATACCCCCTCCCTTTATTAATAATATATTTTCTCAATTTGTCTCACTAAATGGAAAGCTTGATGCGGTAGAATTGACATCAGGATTAATCAATAATACCTATAAGCTCAATACACCAAATGGAAAGACATTTTTACTCCAAAAAATAAATACAAAGGTTTTTCACGAATATGATAAATTAATGACCAATGTTTTTATAATATCCGAACATATAAATAAAAAACTAAAATCAATAAAAAACATAGAATATGTAAATCCTGAATTCTATACGACCCTTGACAAAAGATACTACTATAAGGATGACGATAACAATATATGGAGACTATCGGAATTTATAGACAACAATAAGCCGGATTTGGAAGACAAGAAAACGATTGCAAATGAAGCAGGAAAAATCCTTGCCACATTTCACTTTCTGACAAATGATATAGACACTGATAGTATATATGAGACTATTCCCGGCTTTCACAATATAAAATTGAGGTGGAATAAACTATTAACAGTAACTAAAAAGAATAATCCTCGCTATAATGAATCCAAAGATATTTTCAATAAAATCAGAAGTTTTGAATATCTGATAAACGAATTTGAAGAGCTTATGCATTCAAATTCACTTCCCCTGAGGATTGTACACAATGACCCCAAACTGTCAAATATTCTTTTTAGAAATAATAAAGCGATTAGTTTGATTGATCCGGATACGATAATGCCCGGATATTTACCCGCTGATTTTGGTGATGCAGTCAGGTCATTATGCAATACCACAGACGAAAATGAGACAAATATCGAAAAAGTTGGCTTCGATATTGACTCTTTCCAAGCATTTACCAAATCGTATCTGGAAATAATGAATCCACTTTTAATTTCAAATGAATTGAATAGCTTGGCTGTATTCCCTTTGATTATTACTATGGAGCAATTGATACGATTTTACACAGATTATATAGAGGGAGATATTTATTATCAAACAAATTACCCTAAACACAATCTAAACAGAAGCCTGGTTCAATTGAAACTTTTGGAAAGCATGAGCACTTATTTTGAGCAAATGCAGATATTTATCATGGAAAATTGAGTCGCACCACCCAACTAAATACTATTAAAATGCATCGTATAGTTAAAGCCCGGTTATTATAAATTCATTATATTTTAAATAAATTAATATCTTTGCATTATGTTAAAATCAAAGTTTACATATATAATTGTTCTTTTATTGAGTATATCTTCAATTTATTCATGTATGAACAAAGGGAATGACAGCTCTTTGATGAAGCCTATTGCCATTTCAAAATCCAATGATGTAGTGGTGATTGCAGATAATTCACTAATAAAAAGCGAAATTGGGGATACATTCAAATACTTTTTTGAATCCGCTTACCCAATTACACCAAACCCCGAGCCCCTGTTTCATACGAGATACTTTACTTACAAAGAAATAGACGCTCAACCATTGAGAAGACAACTCAGGTCGTATATTGTACTGGTAAATTTACAGGATACTGCATCCGATGTTACAAAGTTATTTGTCAAAGACATTGGTAAGAATAGAGTGCAAAAAATACTGGATAGTGAGGGGTTCAATGTTATTTATGCCAAAGATAAATGGGCAAGAGACCAATTGGTTATTTATATTGTCGGTAAAAATGCAGATGATCTCATCAAGGCTATTAAAAATAATTTTAGCGTAATAACAGATAAAATACATCAGCACGATGAATCTCAAATAAAAGCTGCTACATATTTTCAAGGAGAAAATGGAATATTGGGGGTCAGAGCAAAAAAGACTCTTGGTATCGACATAAAAATACCAAAAGATTATATTCAGGCATTGTTCAAAGAGGATGAAAAATTGATTTGGGCCAGGAGAGATAGCAAAAAAGCTATTAGCAATTTTATAGTAAAAGCAATTGAATACAAGGATACATCACAGTTTAGTAAAAAATATATTATTAAACTGATAAATGAATTTGGCAAAAATGTCACTTCAGATACGAAAGGCTCGAGATTAGTTGTCAATGATAAAGACCTGCCTGTATTGATTTCAAGTACAGAGATAAATGGGAACACCGCTTTAGAAGCAAGAGGTATTTGGGAAATGACCGATGATTTTATGGGAGGACCTTTTATTGCGTACCTTATAAAAAACAAAGACACAAATGATTTGGCTTTTGTACTCGGTTTTGTTTTTGCTCCGGGTAAAGACAAGAAAGAATATTTGCAGCAAATGATGACGATTGCAAACACATTACGATTTGAAAAGAAATAATACATGATTATAGCGGTTAATACAAGGTTATTGTTAGAGCATAGAATGGAGGGTATTGCCAGGTTTAATTATGAGGTACTCAAAAGAATGGTTATAAATCATCCTGAAGATAAATTTTACTTCTTTTTTGACAGACCGTATAGTGAGAAATTTATTTTTGCTGACAATATAATACCAAAAGTTATCTTCCCCCCCACCAGACATCCATTGTTGATGATAGTTTGGATGGAGATTATGCTAAAAAGAGAGTTAAAAAAACTTAAGCCTGATGTTTTCTTTTCCGGAGATACGTATATGCCTTTAAATCCCGGTGTGCCTACGGTATTGGTTAGTCACGACCTTGCCTTTTTGCATTGCACCAATAATGTTGATTTTTTTAATAAAAAATATTATCATTACTTTTTCCCAAAATTTCATAAAAATGCGAATAAGCTAATAGCAGTATCTGATTTCACCAAAAATGATATCGTCGATAAATACGGTATCAATCCTGATAAAATAGAGATAGTACACAATGCCGCCAATGGTCATTTCAGACCTATACCGGAGGAAGTCAAAAACAATATACGGAAAAAATTAACAAATGGCAATCCCTACTTTGTATATTTGGGATCTATTCATCCGAGAAAAAACCTTGTAAATCTTATTAAAGCTTTTAATCTATTCAAAAGTGTTACCAATAATAACTATCACTTAGCTATCATAGGAAGACCGGCTTGGAAAACGGGAGAATATTACAAAACTCTGGAGGCATCTCCTTATCGTGATTTTATTGTGACAAAACAATTAAAGAGAGAACAGTTACCTGAGGTAATCGGCAGTGCTGATGCGATGTTTTATGTATCATTATTTGAGGGTTTCGGAATACCTATACTGGAAGGTTTTGAAGCGGGAATTCCTGTTGTCACTTCCAATATATCCAGTATGCCTGAAGTCGCAGGAGATGCCGCAATCTTAGTTGACCCCAAATCTCCTGATTCTATCTCCAAGGCGATGAAAGAACTTTCCGGGAACAAAAGTTTACGACAATCGTTGGTAAAAAAGGGATTTGAGAGGCTTAAACATTTCTCTTGGGACAAATCAGCATCCAAAACTTATGATATTATAAAAGCTACAACAAATCGGATTTAGAACTAAAAAAAATCAAAACAATATTTGAGCACAGAAAGCACCATATCAAAATGCACAAATTGTGGCAAAGAAATACCACAGAATGCGTCCTTTTGCCCTTATTGTGGTCAGACTATAAAATCAAAGAAGATAAAACTATTGGATTTATTCAAAGATTTTTTTGATAATTTCATCATTTTCGATTTAAAATCATTCCGCACTTTAAAAGCATTGCTAATACCGGGCAAAATCACAAAAGATTTTTTCACCGGAAAGCATGGTAGATACACCAGTCCTTGGAGATTGTTTTTGATTTCGATTGTCGTTATGCTGATTTTGGCAAATATTGATTCAAAAATAAACAATAGCAGTTGGGGTAAAGCCGATGAAAATAGAGTCACTATTGGAATACATAAAGGAATCATAATCGATCTGGGAAACACCTCAATTGCAGAGCAAAAATACATTGACTCCTTAGAAAGAAAAATCAGTAACTCAGTTTCACATGTTAATTTGGATTCTATTATTGACCAAATAGCTAAAGATAGTATAATCTCCGAAGACAAACTTAAAACTCTCGCAATACGATTGCAAAAAAAATTAAATAAAAACACTTTTGGCTTTAACAAACTTAAAAATAAAATCAGCCAAAAAGATATTGACAATCTTCAAAAATCATTTCAAATCTTAGATACAGCATATTTGCAAGGAGATTCCATGGTAAGAAAAGTGACAGATAGTTGCAGAAAGGTACTAAAAAATCAACTTACTGATATTTATCTTGATTCTATAACAATGATAAATACGAGCGTTAGCAAATACGATATTAATACCTTGTCTCTAAATAAAATCAAGTCAAAATACAATATTGCTGATGAGGGCTTTTTGAAAAACACATTTCGAAGTATTACATATAAATTCGGTTCAAAAAAAATAACTATTAGCAGTGTTAAGGATTATATTTTCAAAAACATTAACTGGTTTATCATTTTTCTTCTCCCTTTTGCCGCTTTAATATTTAAGTTGCTATACATAAGGCGAAAAAGATACTTTGTTGAACATCTCGTCTTCAACCTGCATGCCCATTCAGCGATTATGTTTATGTACTCCATTTTTATAATAATCGCGTGGATACGGTACGATATGATACAAAACGCTGCAGCAATATTTATCTCTTTCGCTCCCGTCTTGTATTATATCCTTGCCACAAAGAAGTATTACAATCAATCTTGGTTCAAGACCATAAGCAAATCATTTATATTCTTCTTTATCTATTATATATTAATTATCATTTCAGCAATACTATACGCCGGTATAGCAGCTATAATGATCACATAAATACGCCAAGAGAGGTCAGAGACGCTTTGGCTCAGTGTGGACTAAATACATAATGTTGCCAAAAGGTCAAAGATACTGTAATTATTATTCGCCAAGAGGTCAAAGACACTTTATTAGAACCGACATTTTTGAATATATCAGGGAATATTATCCTCTGAATCATAAAATACTTTTTAATAGCAAAAACACAAATTATCTCAATCAATTCCAATTTTTACCGGTAATATTATGAATCACCAATCACTTATCACCCATGATATCACCCCACCGGTTCAAAATGAGCGGTGAAATGTCTTAAAAACGGAGGTTCCCACACAATTTTATATCCTTTCACCTTATCTTTATGCTTAATCAATTCAGCAAATACTTCCACTACATAGTCTATATGACTTTGCGTATATACTCTTCTAGGTATTGCCATTCTTACCAATTCCATCTTTGCCGGTACGAAATTACCGTTTCCGTCTTTAGAACCAAACATAACAGAACCTATCTCAACGGCTCTAATTCCCCCCATCTTATACAGCTCTATTGCCAAGGCTTGACCCGGAAATTGTTCAACGGGAATTTGTGGATAGAATGCTTTTGCATCTACATAAACAGCATGTCCCCCTATTGGACTAATTACAGAAACTCCCATATCTTTCAATCTTTCACCAAGATAAGTAGTACTTGTAATCCTATAATGAAGATAATCATGTTCAAATACCTCTTTAAGGCCTATGGCAATCGCTTCCATATCTCTTCCGGATAATCCGCCATATGTCGCAAATCCTTCGGTTATTATCAAAGTTGTCATTAGGCTTTCGAATAATTTTTCATCTTTCAATGCCAAAAATCCTCCCATATTTACAAGGGCGTCTTTTTTAGCACTCATCACCGTACCGTCTGCATATGAAAACATTTTTTGCGCGATTTCAAGATATGTCATATCCTTTGCTTGTTCTTCTCTTTGCTTTATGAAATAAGCATTTTCTGCCACTCTACAAGAATCCAAGATATACAATATTCCATATTTTTTACAGATTTCTCCCACTTCTTTTGCATTTTGCAGGCTTGCGGGCTGTCCTCCCCCACTATTATTAGTGACTGTCAATATTACCGCTGCTATGTTTTCTTTACCATATTTCAATATATTATCCTCTAAGGCTTTCACATCCATATTTCCTTTAAAAGGATAATCCAAATCAGGAATCAATCCTTCCGGTATAGGACAATCAATAGCAATGGCTCCTGAAAATTCTATGTTGGCTCTGGTAGTATCAAAATGGGTATTTGAAATAAAAACTTTACCCTTTCCTCCCAATCTTCCATATAACAAATGCTCCGCGGCCCGGCCTTGATGTGTCGGCAAAATAAATTCATATCCGGTCATGTTTTGCACGGCCTCTTTCATTTTGTACCAAGATCTTGCGCCGGCATAACTCTCATCGCCTTTGAGTATTCCAGCCCATTGGTCAGCACTCATAGCAGAAGTACCACTATCAGTCAAAAGGTCGATGATGACATCTTCTGCTGAAAGAAGAAAAGTATTATATTTTGCTTTTTCTATGAGCTTTTTTCTTTCGCTCTCAGTAGTCATTTTTATTTTTTCTACTGTTTTTATTCTAAAGGGTTCGATTATTACTTTATGGTTCATCTATTTTTTATTTTTAATGTTTAATACTATGTGTAAAAAGTGGCTACAAAGTTTAAAAATTTATGATGACTTTACAAACAATAACAAAATAAAATTACTATTATTCGTTTATAATATAAATATGATCCAAATGTTAAAATTTTACGCTCAATTGTAGAATAAAAAGATTATTTTTTACTACTTTCGCGTTAGAAACAAATTATTAATTAAAATAAAAATAAAAATGATGAAAGCTTTTTCAAAAATCGTGGTAATGTTACTAGTAGGTTCCGTGTTTTTAACATCATGTGTATCCTCAAAAAAATACAAATCTCTTTTAGCAGATAAGGATGCAATGTCTGCAAAATATGAAAGTCAATTGAGCAAATTGAAGAAAGATTTTCAAGACCAAAAAGGCAAATTGAATTCTAAAATATCCAATTTATCAACTGAATTGAGTTCTACCAAAAATGAATTGATGAAATACAAAAATCTTTCTGCTGAAAAAGCTGCTGCATTGGCAAAAATGGAAGCAGATATCAAGGTTGCCTTTAGTGCAATTGACAATTCAGGTTTGAAAATCATCCAAAAATATGACAAACTTTATATTTCATTACCAAATAGAGTCCTTTATAAGAAAGGTGATGACAGAATAAGTAAAGAGGGTAAAGTTGCCCTTGATGTTGTTGCCGACATATTTAAGAAAAACCCAAAGATGGATGTACTTGTAGAAGGTCATACTGATCCTGATCCTGTAAGAAGAACAAGATACAAATTCAAAGACAACTGGGGATTGAGTTCAGCAAGAGCGATCAATGCAGTAAGATACTTGATTAAGCAAGGTGTCAATGGCAAGCAACTTTCAGGAGCAGGTAGAGCAGACCAATACACAACAGGTGAATTAATGGAAGGAAAGGATGTTCACGCATATGATAGAAGAATCGAATTTGTAGTAACGCCCGATGTTCACAAATTGTATTCAATCAGAAAAAATATCAAATAAAAATTTTTTGAAGTTAGATGAAGAAGAAGCGTACTGGAAAGTGCGCTTTTCTTTATATTTTTAGTAAATCCCTCAAAACAATTGCATTTACAAAAAAGGATTCAACTTGATAAAATACTTCAACTTCTATAATCAACCTTGAACCTGAAACTTTGAACCTGAAACCTTGAACCTGAAACCTTGAACCTGAAACCTTGAACCTGAAACTTTCAAACCTGAAACTTTGAACCTTGAGCTTTCAAACCTCCAAATATTAGCCGGCTTCAAAATCACTCCTTGCAGTCGTGCTTTCGAGTCCTAAGCTTTCTCTTATTTTACTAAAAAACTCGGAACTCAAAACTCGGAACTCAAAACTCGGAACACGGAATAAAAAACCACTTCACCACCGCCCAAACCACCGATAAAATGGAAATCCCGATAGAAAAGGGTAAGATTTTGAAAAGTGAGGGGTATTTGTGAAATCGGTGAAAGTTTATACGCTTTATTGGATACACCCAGTTCTATTTTTTTGCACTTTGTATGTATTAGAAACCTCTGCTTCATTAATCCATTACACACCTGACACTATATCCCAAAGATTTATCTTGATTAAATCGATAGATATCTGTTCTTGAATTTTTAATCCTTCTGTAAAAAGCTTCACTCGAATTATTTTCAGTGGACGTCCATATATAACCACTTAAATTTTTCAGGAGATATGTACCATTTTCTTTGACTAATCCACTAGGTAAATGTACAAATCCACTTGAATCAAAATCCGGATCATTACGAAGTGCCCCTGAACTCCATAAACCATAAGTTCCAGCCATTTTACTACCTTCATTTGATCCTCTCCATCCACCATTTATATCAGCATCTGAGACCGACATACCAAGATGCGTTTCCAATTCTTTAAGCTCAGTATCCGTAGGCAGATGCCACCCAGTAGGACAAATACCTTGACTTCCCTCTGTAGTACTATATTTCATCATTTCATCCCATCTGTATAATCCTCCAAAAACAGTACATTTTGCAGGATCATTTTTATAACAATACTTTTCAATGATATTGTTATTAAGCTGAGTATCTTGAGGGGTGACTTGTATCCCAATATTTAGATTTTCAGTCATCCAACATTGATTGCCAATAAGAGCAGTAGTATAATCTTGACCACCATAACTAATAGTTGATCCACAAATAAATGGATTTGCCGGGCTTAAGGTCAAATTTCCACCATTATGTACATTAATTTTTCCCTGTGCGAAATTTGTTAAAGCAGATGGCTGATCATTTTTGACCCACATGTTTCCAACAACTTCAATATTTCCATAATTCTCCACGTCATTACTTGGGTTTGTGATCACCCAAGCATTTTGTTCTATGATTAAAGCGCCACTTTCGAAAACCCCATTATTGGGATTATCCCCAATGGCAAATATACCTGTATTTAAGTAAGGGAAATTGGGAACATTGGAAGGGATGATAGTTGTATGTTTAATATTTGGTATAATATTGGTATTCCAATTTCCCGGAACATTCCAGCCATGATTTACAGCACCCGTCCATATAAAATCATATCTATCGATGAAATAAGCATATCCGTCATCTGTACCACCATTATAGATATATTTATTGGAAACATCAAAATCATTACTAGTATATCCATTGTCTATACCTCCATTGTAGATGTATTTGTTGGAAACATCAAAATTATTACTAGCATATCCATTATCAAAACCTCCATTATAGATATATTTGTTGGAAATATCAAAATTATTGCTCGCATATCCATTGTCCACTCCTCCATTAAAGAGATAAGATATATTACTCATAAAAAAACTACTTGTATAACCATCATCCAGTCCTCCCTTATACAATAAATCAATATTAGAAATATAAGAAATACTCTGATATCCATTTCCAAGACCACCCTCATAGATATATGGAGGTTGTGTGATGCCTATAGCTACAAAAAAAGAAAATAAAAGTAATAGAATGTATTTTGATTTCATCTGTTTATTTATATTTTTATGGTCATTTGGAACCTCTAATGATTAAAATAATCTTTGTCATATGTGTTTAACCCGCATTATTCACAAGTATTTCTATTACGAGCTCAAACTACCTGTAATTAAAGGAAATGCTTGAAAATTTTATACCTCAAAAATAGGTGTCCATTTACTCTGCAAAAATTTCTTGCGCTTCCCTTTACTTTTGGTATTATGAATTCTCTCTACGAAAACCCGTTAATAATGCGGGTTAATCATTTTTTTAATCATGTCGGTTTCATCACCAATTTGTTTTATAATTGTCTTATACCTCTGCCACCAGTACCACTGGTTCTACCAGCATAGCCTAAATTTATGTTGGAAATACCATAACCTGATATAGCAATTTTAGTATGTAAAAGTCCTGCTACATTAATATCTGGCCAAGAAACCACATCATAGTCGCCAATATTATTAAGCAATCCATCCCCATGCACATTTTGATAAGTACTTGAATAATTTCGAGTAAAGTAAAAATCAGAAGGATTATTACCCAAGTCAATAATCCCATAATAAGATGCATTGGACAATTCTCTAGTGGCACCTGAAGAAGGGGCATTACACCCCACTCTTATAACCCCATCACTGTAAGTCTTGATACCACCTGCAGTACCTGAATTGCTCCATTTTTCATTATTGAGTCCTGCATTTTGTAAAGTTCCATGAGAAGTCAACAATGTAGAGCCCCAACTAAACTCGTCCAGTATGGCAGGAAGTGGTCCCCGTGCTGCCTTTTCAATTTCCAAATAAGTCATAGCTCTTAGTCCAGCCCAATCTAAATAAGATAACCAATCTCTACCATTTATATAATTACATGACCTGCCAAGTCCATCATTGGCTTCATTAGGTATTCCATTATTATTAACATCACAGTAAAAATGTATATTACCTGAACCAATATTGGTATCGCATCGAATGGAATTTCCTTTGTATGGCGTAATGCCATCAACCATCACATAATAATTAACTACTGTGGCACCTGTGACATCTGCCTCCACCCTAATTTCTTGTTGTGGACGGGATAAACAGTTTAAAAAATCAACATATTGTTCTTGTGTAATGTGATATTTCATACAGTAAAATGCATTATAACCTTTTGGAAAAGCTGCCGGAATATCATAACAATTTCCTATTGTAAACTGGATTTCTGATGCAGTAGTCCCACATACCAATGAATTATCATTGATGATATGTACACTTTTTGTGGTATCATCTCCTCTCGCTATACAAGCAGATCCACCATCACCGGCATAGAAATCTCCTTGAGGAACATAGACCATCTCGACCCCCATCACTTTAAAATCTTGAAAACTACCTAACAATCCGGTTAAGGTTGCTGTCACAGAGGTTGTGGATGTACCATTTCCATCGGCACTTCTTCTTAGAAAAAACCCAACTTGGTCAGCAGGTACTACAGTTTCAAATCCAGCACCTGTACTTGCTGCTGAAACATTAGCATGTGTCCATGATGGACCTCCATTGGAGGCTTGTTTTATAAACACCCAAACAGCATCGTGAAAATCCAGCCCGGATCTCCAGCTATTATCCCAAGAGATATCAAAACTAACTGAAGTTGATGTAGGATGCGTAATATTGGTAATTTGTAAATTATTTCCTTTTACGTTCAATTGCGTTAAAAAGCAAAGAGAGAAGAGCAAGTAAATGTTATTTTTCATTTTCCTTTATTTTGTATTAATTAATAATTAAATTTAAAAAATTATATTAATTGATAATTTATTAATGATATATTGTATATCAGGGCTTAATCTATTACCAAATTATAGTGCAAATTTCGTCTTTAAATTTTTATTATTATTCACCCACTTGGGTGATTATCATAATTATTAAAAAAAATACTATACAATTCATTTGACCCAACCTACAATTCCTGTTCAAATTATGCCCAGTGCGCTGCGCAAAAAATAAGTGAACATATTAGACGCAATAATTTTTTATTTATACAAGGTGAAGATTCTCGTGAATAGCCATAGCTATGGTGGAAATTATTAACCCGCATTATTAACAAGTATTTTTAATACGAGCTCAAACTACATGCTAATATACCATATTAACAATCAAATAATAGAAAGATAAAGTGCTTAGTTAGTGATGATAAAGTCTTAATTAGGTTTGCAAAAACATTCCAATTGTTTTTTTAGATACAGAAAATAAAAAAATCAATAAATCATGTTGGAGACTATGCAAAAGTAATAATGACGATATTAAAGCAATAAATGAACAAAAAAACAATCACTCTTTACCAACAATCACAGCCATACATCCATAAGCATAAATATCGCTATTCCTGCGATATATCCCAAGAAAGCAAGCCAAGTGATTTTTTTGAAATACCAGATAAAGTCAATTTTTTCCATTCCCATTGCTGCTACACCGGCTGCCGAACCAATAATCAACAAACTACCTCCTGTACCGGCAGCGTATGCTATAAAATGCCACAAGTGGTGATCCAATGGAAAATCATACATACCCATAGTAGCGGCAACAAGAGGAACATTATCTATAATTGCTGATAATAATCCTAAAATACTCACCACAATATATTGGTTCGGTATTGATTTTTGCAACATAGTTGCCATATACTTCAATGTACCCATGTTCTCAATAGCAAGGGTTTCTAATGAAGCAACTGCCATCAATATACCCAAGAAAAATAGTATTGAAGAAAGCTCAATTCTGGACAATGCTCTCAGACCTGAATATAAATGCCTGTCCTTTTCATCAAAATTTTCTTCAGGGTGAATATACTCCGAAACAAGCCATACAATTCCTAAACTAAACATCATACCAAGATAGGGAGGTAAATGTGTAATCGTCTTAAAGAAAGGCACAAATATGATCATACCAAGCCCTAGATATAACATCAAACGACTGCTTTTTAATTTTTCTCCGGTCAATTCACTTTCATCAGTGTCCAAAGTCCCCTTGAACACCGGCAGTAATGTAGCGATAAAAAACGGTACGGCAAATGTGGCCAATGATGGTACTAACAATTCCTTTACTAGCCCTGCTGCTGAAGTCTTATTCCCAATCCAAAGCATTGTTGTTGTAACATCACCTATTGGAGACCAAGCACCTCCTGCATTGGCTGCAATCACAATAAGTGCTACAAACCATAATCTCTCCTTCTTTGAATGTATTAGCTTCCGTAACAATGTCACCAAGACAATGGTTGCTGTCAAGTTATCAATAATCGCTGATAAAAAGAAAGCTATAATACCTATTATCCATAGCAATTTCCTCTTCTCTTTCTTGAGTTTGACAGTTACACCTGTAAAACGACGATATAATCATAATGTATTGAAGATAATAACCAGAAATACAGACAGTTAGTATTTTGGATATTTTCAAAACCTCAAAAAGTGTAGTGGCAACTAA
>Ga0256832_1000634_pt1 | contig 22984 bp, 16 predicted proteins | sample 134614metaG_FD_190534 | JGI IMG/M metagenome (GOLD analysis project Ga0256832, IMG submission 190534) | Hydrothermal vent microbial communities from Lau Basin, Pacific Ocean - 134-614 | ecosystem: Environmental > Aquatic > Marine > Hydrothermal vents | place: Pacific Ocean: Lau Basin | collected... | reverse complement strand
CCATAGAGGTATTCGGAGCGACAAAACCCTACGATACCATCTTTTGCCTCAATGCTATCAATCACGTTAATGCCATCGATAAAAGCCTTGATGTACTTTTTGAAAATCTAAAAGAAGGCGGGCAACTCATCATCTCTACAGATGCTCATAAGTATAGTTTTTTGAAGAAAATATTCCAATGGCTGCCTGGAGATATCCTGCATCCACATCAATACGATACAAAGGAATACACAGAGATGTTAACCAAACGAGGCGGGGAAATTGTAAGGACAATCACGTCCAAATCCGGAAAAATATTTGATTATGTGGTCTTTGTGGTTCGGGTGTAAAATCAACCCACCGCCAGCAAGGTAGCGATGGGTTGATTGTGTTTTATTTACCTGCTAATGCTTTGATTTTCTCCTCTAATTCAAATTCATCCCCCGGTAAATACCCGGAATGCTCGTAAACGATTTTACCGTTTTGGTCAACGAGTACGGTATAGGGGATAGACTGGAAATTCAACGCATTTCGCATCGCCTGATTGGCATCTGATAATACATCGAACTCCCATCCTTTTGTCTCTACCAATGCTGGCACTTTTGACAACTGTCTTCTGGTGTCAATGGTGATGGCAACCAATTGAACATCGTAGTCTTCCTGCCAGTCCGGATATATTTCAGATACAGCTTCTAATTCTTTTTGACAGGGCTTACACCAGGTTGCCCAAAAACTGACAACGGTGATTTTCCCCTTGTTGGTGTAGTCGGTGATATTAACGTTTTCGCCATCCAGTGTTTTTAAATCTACCTTTGGCATCTCGGATTGAGCAGTTGCCCCGAATGCGAATAAGACGAAGAGCAATAAAGTGGATGAAAATCTAATAAAATTCATAAGTTAGTTTTAATTAAAAAGTTGTATATTAAGATTAACAGGTATCTCCAATTGTCAAGAAATGTTCAAAAAGGCACTTTTTTATGTTTAATTTGCAATAAGTACTTTTCTATCCCTGTATAATTGTATTTCTTTGCCACCACAAAAAACACTTGGCAACATTAGTACATTTTTGACGTAAAAGCAAGTGGTTGTCACCAAAATTAACAACCTTTCACAAACGATTAACAAAGTTAAACTATTTTTCATGGGTACTCTTAAAGTTTCGTTAAAACTATTCCTCTTTTTGCTGCTTTGTCAGCAATCCGTCTTTGCACAGGATAAAAATCCCGGGAAAATCTCCGGAAGCCTCGAATCCAATGCTAATTTTTTCTTTAAAGACGCAGCTATTGGAGCCAACAATACCCCCCAGTATGAACACCAGCTATTCGGGGCAGACACCTGGCTAAACGTCTCCTATTTAAAAAATGACTTTGAAGCGAGTGTTCGTTTCGATTTCTTTCAAAACTCTATTTTACCCGACCCCAAAAATTCCTTCACGGACGAGGGCATCGGAAGGTGGTATGTGCGAAAAAAGGTCAATAAACTGGATATTTCCGTCGGGCATATTTACGACCAGATAGGTAGTGGTATCATCTTCAGAGCTTACGAAGAGCGCCCCCTTTTTATCGACAACGCCTTGCTTGGGGCCAGGGTAAGTTACGACTTGGCACCGGATTGGAAAATCAAGGCATTTACCGGTCGGCAAAAGAATGTTTTTGACACTTATAAGTCCAATATCAGGGGGCTAAACCTCGAAGGTTATGTCAGCGGAGGCGAGGATGCCAATTGGTCTATCGCCCCCGGTTTTGGTGCAGTTGCCCGCACGCAAAGTGGGACTTCCATCGATCAACTGGTGGCAGAGATAAGTACTTATACACCACAAGATACCGTCAGTATTAATTACAATACCTATGCCTTTACGCTGTACAACACGCTTTCGGTAGGGGCGTTTAGCTGGTATGTAGAGGGGGCGTATAAGTCGCCGGAAGTATTTTATGACGAGTACGCCATCAAGCACAATCCGGTAGGAGGCGACTCGAAGGGGAAATTTGTGAGAGCACCGGGTACTGTACTCTACACCAGCCTAAGTTATGCCGGTCATGGGGTTGGCATTTCGGTTGAGGGCAAAAGAACAGAAAATTTTAAATTTCGCACCAATCCATTTGTTTTGCTAAATAGAGGTGCCATTAACTTCCTCCCGCCGATGACGAGGATTAATTCTTTCAGGCTTAACAGCCGTTATCAGGCGGCAACACAGGAGTTGGGGGAGCAGGCTTTTCAGGTTGATATTAGCTACAGACCAAGTAAAAAACTGTTATTTGACCTGAATTTCTCAAATATCACCGACCTGAATAATCAACTGCTGTACAGGGAAATTCACCTGACAGGAACCTTAAAGAAAAAGCGAAAATGGCACTTACTCGGTGGATTGCAATTGCAGACCTATAATCAGGAAATATACGAAGTGAAACCCGGCTATCCCTTAGTGGAGGCGGTCATCCCCTTTGCGGAATTCTTGTATAAAATAAATAGGAAGAAAGCCATTCGGTTTGAAGCACAATACATGAGTGTAGGGCAGGATGTCAAAGCCAATGCCAAGCAGGATTATGGCGATTGGGCTTTTGGTTTAGTCGAATATACCATCGCGCCACACTGGACGTTTTCGGCATCCGATATGTACAATATTACGCCTGGAAAAAATTCGCCAACTGATGCTAGTGGCAATAAAAAATCGGTTCATTATCCACGATTTGATATTTATTATTCACACAAAGCCAATCGGTATTCCATCAGTTATGTCAAACAGGTGGAAGGAATTGTCTGCTCAGGGGGTATTTGCCGGTTAGAGCCGGCTTTTAGCGGTATTAAACTAACGGTTAACTCTTCATTTTAAACAACTTCAGTAATTACTTAGATATGCAACGATATATTATTTTATTATTTTTAAGTTTTGGAATCCTTTTTAATGCCTGTATGGAAGCGCCTGTGCCGATTACACTCATTCCGCCATCGGGAGAGAAAGTCGTCGTACTGGAGGAGTATTCAGGAGCCAGTTGTGTCCCCTGTGTAGAAGGACATCAGATTATCGAAAATCTCGAGACGATTTACGAAGAGAATCTTGTGGTGATTACCATGCACACCTTTGTCGGCGGACAGGGTAATCCACTCCCCGAAAGCAATTATGACTTCAGGACACAAGCCGGACATGACATTTTGGAATACCTCGGCTTCCCACAGGGAATACCTTCCGGTGTGGTTGATAGAACGGCATTTCCGGGCGGTGACGGACTTCAATTGTCTAAGCAGCAATGGTCGGGAGCTATCGCACAGGAAGTCCAAAAGGAAGCACAGGTACTATTGGGGCTGACTACTGATTATGACGAAACGACCCGAAAAGTATCCATCGAAGTCAATATCCTTCCGCTCGAAGATATTAACGAGCCTACGGCACTAACCGTCCTTATTACTGAAAGTGGCATCATCGATTGGCAGGCGACGCCGGATGGACACGTGGAGGACTACCACCACAATAACGTATTGCGAGCCGTCATCAGCCCGACGCTTGGAGAAAACACGGGGCACTTGACCAAAAATGACAGCAAAAAAGTCAACTATGAGTTTACGTTGCCCGAAGCAGATGCTTCCGGACCATGGGTTCCCGAAAATTGCAAAATCGTCGCTTACCTGAGTGTAAACGATATTGCCAATGAGAAGAAGGAAGTGTTACAGGGGGCTTTTTCTACTGTAAAATAAATTTTTGTAACTACCTGCGAGTACACCGTTTTTGTCATAGAAATGCCTTTTTTGATTTAAGTCATGAGAGGGGGTAAGTATTTACGAATGTTTAATCTTCAAATATGTACCACTGGTATCACTACGCCATCGCCATCATCGGGAGTGCCATCGCCGGTGGAATCAACACCCTTGCCGGGAATGGGTCTGCTATTACGCTGCCCATTTTAATGGAAGTACTCGGACTACCGGAGACGGTCGCTAATGCCACCAATCGGGTAGGAATTTTCACACAAAATATCGCCTCGACTTTTTCGTATTACAAAAACGGAAAGCTCGATGTAGCAAGAAGCTGGTTACAGATTCTGCTAATCGTATCGGGGGCAATTGTCGGGGTTGTTGCCGCCACGGTTATTTCCAATGAGGGTTTTGCTCAGGTATTTCGTTATTTGATGGTTGTGATGTTACTTTTGGTGTTGGTCAAGCCATCGAGGTGGCTTCGGGAGCAGAAAGCGGAGCGACCACTTCCCTTGTGGCTGAATATCCCAATGTTGCTTGGATTAGGTTTTTACGGAGGGTTTATACAAATGGGTTTTGGTGTATTTTTCCTGGCGGTAATGGTACTGGGTGCAGGCTTCAATTTTTTGAATAGTAACGTACTGAAATCGGCTGTTATATTGATTTATACGGCCATTGTATTGGCCATTTTTCACTACAAAGGGTTAATCGACTGGAAGATAGGGGCGCTTATGGCGCTGGGACAGACAACAGGTGGCTTTCTCGCTGCTGAATTTGCCGTCAAATACCCAAATTCCGGCAAGTGGGCGTATCGGATTTTGATTGCAGTCATCATTGTTGCTATTTTTCGATTGTTTGGGGTGCTTTAAAAAAAGTAGCATCTTATGGAAAAGTCCCATACTTTTGCGCGAATTTTTTACGAACAAACAAAATACGAATAAAAAATGAATTTCAAAGAGTTATTTTCCGTAACGCTAATCCTCTTTTCTGTTATTGATATTGTTGGCTCACTTCCGGTGATTATCAATATGAAAAAGAAGGGTATTGAGATTGAATCTGCCAAGGCTTCCTTTGTCGCGCTCATCATTATGACGATATTCCTTTATGGAGGGCAATCCATCTTGAAGTTATTTGGTGTGGACATTCCATCCTTTGCCGTAGCCGGTGCGATTATTATCTTTTTAATCGGATTGGAGATGATTTTGAACATCCGGATTTTTCACAACCCCCCGGATGCCAAGTCCGGTTCAATAGTACCAATCGCATTTCCGCTAATAGCCGGGGCAGGAAGCATGACGACCATTATTTCGCTAAAGGCGCAATACAGTGTTTTGAGCATTCAGATGGCAATTATTTTGAATATGGTATTTGTTTACCTCATTCTTCGCTCCTCCAATTGGATAGGGAAAAAGCTGGGAAACGGTGGTGCTCAAATCCTGCAAAAAGTTTTTGGAATTATTTTGTTATCCATCGCCATTAAGTTATTCAAAGAAAATTTGACGGTTGGTTTTGTTAAATAAGGAGTGTTGTGATTGCATGGGAAAATGGGATGCAAAAATTTCCCGTCCAGACGGACACGCGCGTCCGTATGGATACCGGTGCCAAGGTTTCGCTAAGGTTTGCTATGGGGAGTGTTTCTATGACAAAAATAGTGCACTGCTCGTAAATAGTTACCCCAATTTTTATGCGATTGCCTTGAATAAAGGGGCAGAGGCTTGCACAACGGGCTAATTTTCCTTAGATTTGTCCGTTTTTTATAATGCGATGGATTTAAAGTCACAGGTAAATATCGACAAACTCCCCCGGCATGTCGCCATCATCATGGATGGGAACGGACGATGGGCTAAAAAACACGGCAAGGTTCGTGTTTTTGGGCATCGCAACGGGGTGAAAGCCGTGAGGGAAACCACCGAAGCTGCCGCAGAGCTCGGTATTGAATACCTTACCTTGTACGCATTTTCGACCGAAAACTGGAATCGACCAAAGCGCGAAGTCAATGCCCTAATGCATCTCTTGGTGGAGACAATTCACCGCGAAATCAAGACCCTCAACGATAATAATATTCGCCTACAGGCTATTGGAGACTTGGATAAATTGCCTGAAAAAACGAAAAAGGCGCTACTTGAGGGCATTAAAAACACGAGTAACAACACACGCATGACACTCGTTTTGGCGTTGAATTACAGCGGTAAATGGGAAATTACTCAGGCAGCCAAAGCACTGGCAAAGGACGTTAAGAATGGGAAAATATCCGAAGAAGATGTCACTGATGCCACTTTTGAAAAGTATTTGGCAACAGCTGGAATGCCCGACCCTGAATTATTGGTGCGAACGAGTGGCGAGTATCGGTTGAGTAATTTTCTTTTGTGGCAACTGGCTTATGCTGAAATGTACTTTACGCCGGTATTTTGGCCGGATTTCACCAAAGAAGAATTTCACAAAGCCCTCATTGATTTTCAGGGGCGCGAACGGCGGTTTGGGAAAACAGGAGATCAGATAAAAGATTTGGAATAAAACCAACCAATTAAAGATAAAAAGCCTCTTTTTAAGAGGAACATCATCCGCGACGAAGCGGGTTACGATAATTAAGAGATATAATGAGAAAAATTTTAATTCTAATAGCTGTTTTGGCACCTTTTTTTGGCTATAGCCAAATCCAAAACGACACTTTGCCAATTTTCGACTATTCCTCTTCCAAGGATTTTGAAATTGGAGGTATTACAGTCGAAGGGGCGGAGTATAGCGATGATAACGCTGTCATTGGCGTAACGGGGCTGAAGGTTGGTGCTAAAATAAGAATCCCCGGACCCGTTATTCCCAAAGCGATAAAATCCCTATGGAAATTACGCTTGTTTACGGATGTACAAATCATCAAAGAGAAAACTATTGGGGATGTTATTTTTCTCCGGTTGATTGTCAAAGAGCAGCCGCGCCTGTTTCGGCATTCATTTAAGGGAGCTAAGAAGTCGCACCACGATGATTTGAATGAAATTGTCGATCGATTTTTACCCAAAGGAGGGGTTGTTACCAGCAATGCCAAGACCAACGCCAAAGAGGGTATCCGGGAGTATTATGTCGAAAAAGGCTATCTGGATGCCAAAGTTGATATTGAGCAATATCCGGACTCTTCCCGAATCAATAGTGTAAGACTTGTTTACAATATAGACAGAGGACCCCGCGTCAAAATCGCCGACATCGTTTTTACCGGTAACAAGAGCATCAAGGCAAGAAAATTGCGAAAAAAGATGAAAAACACCAAGCGTAAAAAGCGGTTGTTTGCTTCATCAAAATACATTAAAAAAGAGTACGAGGAAGACAAAAAAGCCATTATCGATTACTATAATACCGTTGGCTACAGGGATGCGCGGATTGTAAGTGACTCTACCTGGCGCAATGAAAAGGGACACCTCATCCTGCAAATCAATTTAGAGGAAGGCAACCCTTATTACTTCAATAATATTACCTGGAAGGGCAACTCTATTTACGACACTAAGACGCTCCAGAGCATTTTGGGTATCGAAAAAGGAGATGTCTATAATCAGGAACTGCTGAACACGCGCTTGAGTTTTAGTCAGGAAGGACGGGATGTCAGTACGCTGTATATGGATAATGGTTATCTCTTTTTCAGGGTTGATCCAATCGAAACAGCAGTTTATGGAGACTCTATTGACCTCGAAATCAGAATATTTGAAGGACCCCAGGCGACGATTGATAAGGTCGTCATCAAGGGGAATGATCGCACCCATGAGCATGTTATCCGTAGGGAGTTGCGCACCATGCCCGGCAAAAAATTTAGTCGTACCGATATTATCCGCTCTCAGCGACAATTGATGAATCTGGGTTATTTCAATCCGGAAGCACTCGGCATCAATACGCCCGTCAATCCACAAAGGGGAACTGTTGATATTGAATACGACCTTGAAGAACGTCCATCCGACCAATTGGAGTTATCGGCTGGATGGGGAGGATACCAAGGGGTTATTGGTACGCTTGGTGTATCGTTTAACAACTTTTCCATTCGGAATATTTTCAATAAAAAAGCATGGCAACCCGTTCCGATGGGAGACGGACAGCGCCTTTCTATTCGTGCGCAGTCCAACGGGCGGTTTTACCAGTCCTACAATCTTTCATTTACGGAGCCTTGGTTAGGGGGCAAAAAGCCAACCTCACTCTCTGTGGGCGGATTCTTTAATCGATTCCAGATCGGTAAGAAAGGATTAGATGGCTATGGCAAATTTGACATCATCAACGGCAGTGTCAGCCTTGGTACAAGACTGAATTGGCCGGATGATAACTTCATCTATTCTACTGCTCTCAACCTGCAATCCATCGTGTTGGATAACTACTTCAGACAATTCCAAACGGATGCAGGAGAGACCATCTCGAATGGTGCTTTTAGGAATTTTAGCCTGAAGCAAACATTGACTCGTACAACAATCAATGAACCAATATTCCCACAGGAAGGGTCAAAATTTTCGTTGTCGCTTCAAATGACCTTGCCTTACTCTTTATTTAATAAAGACAAAGACTATGCTGCGCTTACGCCGGAAGAGCGATACAAGTGGTTGGAGTATCACAAATGGCGATTTGATGCGGAATGGTACACGACCCTCACCGGTAAGTTGGTCTTGAAAGCGGCAGCCAAATTTGGGTTGCTCGGCTTTTATAATAAAGAGTTGGGTACTTCACCTTTTGAACGGTTTAAGTTGGGCGGTGACGGTATCAATAACAACCAATACGCTTTCACCGGCGAGGATTTATTTGCCTTGAGGGGTTATGAAGTGGAGGACTTGCCTGCTAATAAGGTAGGGTCAAAGACCATTGCCACACCGGTATTTAATAAATTCACGGTCGAGTTGCGTTATCCTATTTCTCTTAATCCTTCTTCTACCATTTACGTTTTAGCATTTATGGAGGCGGGTAATTCCTGGAGGCGTATTAAGGAGTATAATCCCTTTGATGTAAAACGGTCGGTAGGTGTCGGCGCCCGTGTTTTCCTCCCAATGTTTGGGTTGCTTGGATTTGATTATGGTATTGGATTGGATAAGGACGGTAGCCAAAACGAAGATCAGGGGTATATCCGAAATCACTCCAAGTTTAGTGTGATTCTCGGATTTGAGCCGGAGTAAGCTCTTAACAAAACACTAAAAACCATGGCAAAAAAAACATACAGACTTGGTCTGACAATGGCGGGGGCTGTCTCTGCCGGAGCTTATACTGCCGGGGTGGTCGATTACCTGATAGAGACCCTACAAAAATGGGAGGATGCCAAGCGAACTGGAGAGGAAAATATTCCCAATGATTACGAGGTCATTATCGAAGTGGTCAGCGGTGCATCAGCGGGTGGAATAACAGCAGCATTACTACCCTTTGCCCTTACTAAAAAGCATCGTCCTGTTAATCACGAAAACAGAGAAGGAAAAGATAATCTACTATACGATTGTTGGGTTAATATGGTCGAACGTCGTGACGCTTCCATGATAAAACAACTGTTTAGCACCAACGATTTGCCGGCAGAAAACCCGCAGGCGACTGAGGTGAAGTCCATTTTAAACTCCCTCCCCATTGATGCTATTGCCAATAAAGCATTAAAGAAGACCTTCTCCATTCAGGAGCGACCGGCTTACATATCCAAAGATTTAGACCTTGTACTAACGGTCACCAATCTCAAGGGGCTCGACTTCAATATTGAGTATAAGTCTTATCAAAATTCAAGCCCTTCTACCATCACCATGCATAGTGGTCATTTTAGATATCGACTTGGTAAGGGCGAAAGTGACCGGTATTTTAATCTGGATTTGACCCGTGATTCACATAAGGAAGAGTTGATTGCAGCCGCTAAGTGCACTAGTGCTTTCCCGCTTGGACTCAGAGCCCGTAAAAAAAATATTCAGCGAAAATATATTGAAAAATACGCGGCTGATTTATTTCCGGGGCACAAAAACAATGTAAGTCTTTCGGAGGAAGTTACAGGACGAGAAAGTTATGATTTTATCGCAGTGGACGGGGGTATGATTAACAATGAACCTCTGGGGCTTGCCAATCGCCTGCTATACGAAAAAACAAACCGAATTGAGCGGAAGGAGCAAAAAGATTATTCCCTGATTATGATTGATCCTTTTCCGACGCACGTTTCGGATGATATTCTGAATATCGGAACGGGGTTGTTGAAAGTTTTTCCCCATTTGATTCGTACATTTCGCAATCAGGTCATGTTTAAACAGGACGATTTATTCGAGGCGCTTTCTGATGAAAACAGCGACCGCTTTTTGATAGAGCCAACGAGGAAAGTAGGTGGAAAAGTGGTTAAGAATCCAATTGCCTGTGGCGCATTGGGGGGCTTCAGTGGTTTTTTTAGCAGGGATTTTCGGCAACACGATTTTGAACTGGGGCGACGTAACGCTCAGTCTTTTATCCGCTATTATTTTGCCAAGCGGGAGGATGAAAATCACTACATTCATCAGGGTTGGACGAAGGAAATGAAAGACCGGTTTCGCTTTTACAGAGCGGATAAAGATGGGAATCGGGTTGCTTTTCTGCCGATTATTCCCGATCCGGACGTCATTGTAGCCGACCGAAAGCCGGAAAACAATAACGAATCCATCTACAAAGTTCCCTATGAAAAACCAATGGATTTTCCTCATATACACATTGGACAACTCCTGGCGCTGAAGAGCCTAATTAGGCATCGACTTACCGGCGTATTTCAGCAGATAATCGTTGATTTCAATCGGGGTGCCAAGGATGAATACAACCCTGAAGACGACTCCTTTTTTATGAAGTATAAATTTGCTCGCCGAACGAATAAGCGTCTAATGTTTTGGGTAAAAAAACAAGTAGCCCGGTATCTGGGAAAACGTTTTAGCAAAGAAATAATCAAGGTTATTCGGGATGATTTCAGGAGCTATGAATTACTCAAAGAAGACTAATTAACAAAGCGCCACCATACACCAAGACGCAAACCCTCGTTGGGGTAAGGATAAAAAGCAGTCGTGTAGAAAAACGATTTTCGTCCTAGCAGTCGGGTCATATTTTCGTATTTTGCAAAAAAGCGAAAGGTTTTGACTTTAAAACTGAACCAAAGGTCGAGATTAGGATAAAAATGCAACACCTGTCTGCTTTGCAGCTGAAAATTGCCGGTCACGGGATTGTAGTAATAGGATTGGAATTTATCGACGTATCGCACATCTGCCCCAACCTGAAAAAGCATCTTTCTGAAGCGACTCCTAAAATACAAGCTATGTTTGCCAAACCATTGCGGGACGGGTATCAACTCACTACTCGACACCTGCCAGACGATGGTGTTGTCCAAATGGAACTTACCGAGCCGAAAATCTTTGGTTACTACAAGGGAAAGCACACTAATCGGGCTTTCGTTTTGCCGGGGAAATCCCAGCGTGTCGAAATAAATGTGATTGTGTACAAGGCGATAAATTCCCATTGCCTTAAAATGGAATTGGGCTAATTCGTAGCTGCCTTCCAATTGGTTGCTGAGTGTCTTGTTGAAATCGTTTTGCCAAAGGCGCTTTTGAGAGACTCGAAATTGGCTTTGTATCCAAGAGGGGCTATTCAGCTGGCTCGTCAAGTTGGCGGTAAGGATACCCGCTTTTTTTAGATTGATTTTCAAAGAGCCGGATAGTAGATAATCTCCTGCATTATCCCATAATCCGAGGTGTGCTTTGGCCTTGAGTTTGAGGCGATCTTTGAGGGGCAATACCCATTCTCCGGTCAGGAATAAATTATTAATAACGGTATCGGAGGGCTCCATATATAATTGATGCCGATGATGAACAATACCAACTGAGAGGTAATCACCCCGAAAAGGCGTTGGACGACCGTCTTTGCCGGCTTTTTGAGCCGCATGTGTAATGATTCTGAATTGGTTGCTTACGCTAAAGTCCTTCATAAACACCCGAAGCCCTCTTTCATCGACAGCCAAACCGGGAAACCACTTTCCGAAAAGTGTATCCGTTGGTTCTAATGCTGCGCTAAATTTGTATCTATCCCGGCTGTAAAAAAAATCGTGTGCTATTTTGTAAACCCGTTTTCTATCCACGCGATTGCTGTCCTGCCTTGTCTTTCTCAATCGATAATAGTGGGTATATCCCCACCGTCGATACTGATGGCGCGTCTTGGCGGCAGATAGCAAAATAGCTCCTGAAGAAAGAGAAAAAGACGGATTGTCACCGAGGTTGATAGTATCCGGCTCCTGATAGACGCCGCCATTATCTTCCTGCTCGATGGTATTGGCCGCAAAAGTAAAAAATCCTTCGTAGCGACCTGCTGCTCCCTGGTACCGGACACCTGTGGCAAGTGCTGTATTTCTCGTGTTTTGCCTGCTGTATTGCGAGAGTCTGCCCAGTTGACTAATACGCCTGTAATCAACAGAAAGCGCAAAGCCGTTGGCGTAATTCTGCCCAAATTTAGCATAATAAGCCTCATCTGCCTGCTCCGATCCAATAAAAGCACCCAACTCCGAAAAGGCTTTTTTTACAATGTAAAATGGCAGCTCGTCTCCCCATTTCATATAAGGATTAAAAGCATCCAGCCCGACGTAAAATCCGCGATGCCTGTCCGGAATACTAAGTAAAGAGTGGGTCGCTGACCCAAAGTTGCCGAGATTCATCAAATCTATTGCCCTTTGCCGAGTGAGGTCGTATTGATGGGTGTATTTATTCAGGGCGGTATCTTGATAGGATTTTGCGAAAGCAGGATAACCGGAATGGATGTAAAACACGCCAAAGGTATCGATGGTATTGTTGGCATCCCCCTGTGCTCCCGAAAAGGTAGTGTCTCTACTCGTCGTCGGGGGATTGCTGCTTCTATTACCGGTGGGTAAACGCTGGGCATAGGTGTTTTGGGCAAGGCATAAGATTGTCACCAATAGCCCAATTGTCCATTTTTTTATATGATTATGATTGGAATGATACCCCATTGACCTTTTTGATTTTTGTTTACGACTTATGCTAATAGGCTATACTTGAAGCGGGATAAATAACCGATTATGCAAAATGTAAGTTTTGTCGATTAAAGTATTTATGCTGACACGGGATTCGCAGTAATATATCCCGTCGTCAGTATATGCTGACACGGGATTCGCAGTAATATATCCCGTCGTCAGTATATGCTGACATGGGATTTAAGTTATTTCCATTTTCGGTAATTCACCCCGTCGTCAGTATATGTTTCGTGAGTATAACGGTTGAGAGGGAAAAGTGTTGCTTGTTTGTTTGTTCTGTGTTCTTTGTCTTGAGTTCCTTGTTTCTCCACCAAAACTTCCATAACATAAAACTAGACCGCTCGCTTTGCTATTTTCGATTGCCTTTTGGGGTCAACTTATTTTAGGTATTAACAAGCAAAGCTTCCCACAACACCTCCACAGGATGCAGAGCACTTCGCTGGACGCCTTCCTTTATCTGGCTGCGACAACTGGCGCCGGGAGCGACGATGATGGTCTTTTCGTCTGCTTTCCTTATTGTGGGGAAGAGTACCAATTCTCCTATCTTTTGGCTGAGCTCGTAGTGCTCTTTTTCATAGCCGAAGCTACCCGCCATACCACAGCAGCCGGAGGGGATGATCTCCACAGAATAATTCTTCGGCAAACTCAACATATTAGCAGTAAATTGCTGGTCGGAAAGTGCTTTTTGGTGGCAGTGTCCGTGCAATAATACCTTCGCAGGTACCGTGGTAAAAGAACTGCTTTGGATACGCCCTTTTTCGATTTCCCGACTAAAAAATTCGTCGATGATAAAGGTGTTCTCTGCCAGTGTCTTTGCCTTTTCCTGATTTTCGCCCCGCAGGAAGCCAATGTACTCATCCCGGAAGCCCAGAATTGCAGATGGCTCTATACCGATTAGAGGCTCATCCTTGGATATAAGCGGTGTATAAGTTTGTACGTTTTTCAGGGCTGCCTTTTTAGCCGGCTCCAAAATCCCTTTGGATATATGGACGCGCGCACTATCCATCCAGGGCAACATGTTGACCTGATAACCGAGCGCTGACAGCAGCTTAATGGCTTTAATACCAATGTCCGCATCGTTGAAGTTGATTACCTCATCGCAGAATAACCACACGGTTTGAATAGGATTTTCGGGCTTCCATTTTTCATGGTTTTTCTTGTACCAGTTACTTAGTGTTTGTTTGCTTAGCAGGGGGAGCTCCCGCTTTTTGGCAATGCCAAAAGTACTTTTGAGCAAACCGCTGAAAAATTTATTTTTGAGTATTAAATTGGTCAATGCCGGGGTCAGACTACCGAGTTGGTTCAGTTTGGCAGAAGCCACAAAAAACCGGGAACGCAGTGGGACCTTATTGGTTTTGTAATACTGATGCAAAAATTCCGCCTTGAACTTCGCCATATCAACATTCGAGGGACACTCGGAGGAACAGGCTTTGCAAGACAGGCATAAATCGAGCATTTCATACAAGTCCTCCGAATCAAAAGGATGGGGAACATTCGCCTTACTCAGGTATTCCCGAAGTGCGTTGGCACGGGCACGCGTTGTGCTTTTTTCATCTCGGCTGCCACGATAACTCGGGCACATGGTCCCGCCGGCACCATCCAACTTTCGGCAATCTCCCGAGCCATTGCATTTCTCGATGGCACCGAGCAAGCCTCCGGTAGTAGAAAAGTCAAAAATGGTACTAAAATCGGGCTTCGGAGGGTTTACCTCGTAACGCAGGGATTCGTTCATCGGTGGTGCATCCGTTATTTTTCCGGGGTTAAAAATACCGTTTGGATCCCATTGCCGCTTGATATTTTTGAGCAGTTGATAGTTTTTTTCGCCAATCATTAGTGGGATAAAAGGCGCTCGTACCCGACCATCGCCATGCTCTCCACTAAGAGAGCCTTTATATTTTTTGACCAATTTGGCAGTAGCCAAAGAAATTTCATAAAATAAGTTTCTGTCCTCCTCGCTTTTCAAATTAAGAACGGGACGCAAGTGCAGTTCACCATCCCCAGCATGGGCGTAATACACCGCTTCCTGACCGAATTGCTTCATCAGGTCTGAAAATTCGTCGATGTAATTCGCAAGGTCATCAATGGGGACGGCGGTATCTTCGATGCAGGCGACTGCTTTTTTGTCTCCCGGCATATTGCCAAGGATACCGAGTCCTGCTTTGCGCAAATCCCATACTGCTTTTGTCCTCTTTCCAGTGATAACGGGATAAGCATAACCCCTTTCCGCGGCCTTCAGCGTATCAATGAGTTTTTGGGCTTTTTGCAGGGCTTCCGCCTCGGTTTTACCCCTGAATTCGACCATCAAAATAGCCCGTGGGTTACCTTCTACAAAGAAGCGGTTCTTCAATTGCTCACGATTCTGCTTACTGAGTTCGAGTATGATGCTATCCATCATCTCGCAGGCTGTCGGATGCTGTTGCATAATAACGGGGACGGCTTCCATCACCGCCCTAATAGTCTCAAAGTGCACCGCGACAACGGCCTCTTCCTTCTCCGGCAAGGGTACCAGATTTAGCTTTATTGCCGTCGTGAAAGCTAGGGTACCTTCCGAGCCGGCAAGCAGGGTGCAGAAGTTAAAATCATCGCCCTTGGGCTCAAAAATATTCGTTCGGCTCAGCAAATCGATGGCGTAGCCAGTATTACGGCGCCTGATTTTTGGCTGTGGATATTCCATTTTAATTTCTGCTCTTGTCGCTTCCTCTTTCAGTAATTCATAACAGGCTTTGTAGAGTTTATTTTCGAGTTTTTCGCCCTTGGCTTTTTCAAAAAAATCCTCCCTGGAGACTCTTCCGAATTGAGCGACCGAACCATCGCTAAGCACCACCTCTGCCTCCAACAAATGATCGCGCGTAGAGCCATAAACAATAGAAGTGCTACCACAGGAATTATTGCCTACCATTCCGCCTATCATACAACGGTTTGCCGTCGCTGTATTAGGACCAAAATACCAGCCGTATGGTGCCAAAAAACGGTTCAACTCATCCCGAATCACTCCGGGTTGAAGCCTTATCCATCCTTCTTCGGCATTAAACTCCAATATCCCGGTCATGTGCTTCGAAACATCGACAACAATGCCTTCACCGACGCACTGTCCGGCGAGAGAAGTCCCCGCCGCTCTTGGAATGATCGGCACCCCTTCCTCATTGGCAAACCGAATCAGCTGCTGAATATCAGCTGTACTTTTGGGATAACAAACCGCCAAAGGATAGACCTTATACACCGAAGCATCCGTCGCATAAAGGGTTCGCATCAGTTGGCTCCAAAGTAATTCGCCTTCAAGGGATTGAGCCAGCTTTTCCAGTTTTGCGTTGATGTCTTTGTGCATGGTTGTAGCATTGTTGTAAGAAAACCGTAAATTTACGGAATATCATTTAATTATGAGTACGCAGAACCTCGATTTTCTCCCTGTCTGAAGCTTCGCTCCACTCGGGGTTCGGCAAATCTGCTTTGACTCCACCAACAAAAAAAGGCAGAAGAATAATCTCCCGCCCTTTTTATTCCAATACCAGGCTCAACTTACTTAAACAAATTTTTCAAAACAAATGAAAACATTACTGCTGAGATGCCCGCAAAAAGCAACGGCAAACCAGTCAGTATTACCACACCTATCACACCCAATATTGGATTAATCAAAACGAAAAAACTTAGTATCAGGGTCATTACCGCCCAAAACATAGACCAACCCCAGCCTTTCAGTTCTAATTTCTTCAATTCAAGTGCCAGATTAATGCTCATAATACCCCTAAACATAAGCCAAAAACCGGTAAAAATAATCACGGTTGTCATCGCCAAAGCAGGCTGCATGAGCAATGCTAATCCGGCAAGCGCTTCAAAAATTCCAATGGTCAGATACCACCCCCAACCACTCAACACTTTCCGGTTGGTAAGAGAGAATATCAGATGCATGATTCCCGATGCAAAAATAAGTGAAGCAAAAAAGACACTTATCCCCACAAAAGCAGGTAGCGGGAAGAATAAAATATAAGAAGCAAATAATATCATTAACAGGCCTATTACAAATAGCCACCACCATTGTTTTACACTACTGTTTACCTTAAGCATTTTTCCTGAATTTTATTGGTTAATCAATTTTGTTCCCATTATCTGAATAACAGCCTTTACATCCTGACTATCGACTTCGAGTGCCTCCGAAATATCTTGCGCAGACACCTCGCCAAGGACAGCTAATTCAAATATGGTTCTGCTAACAAAGCCCGTATTTCCATAAGCTTCATCCAGCAACATTTCTTCATTGACGGCTGTAGTACCATCAAGTGGTACCGCTGTATCTTCATCAATGAGCTGTATTTTATCTTCATCCTCTTTTAGGTGATAAGAAATATCATCTAATTCCTCAAAAGGGATTAAATCTCCATCTCCATCGGTCGTAAATTCTTCTTTTAGGCTGCTTAATTCTTCCTTTAGCAATTGGCTGATGTGTATTTTGTTTCTATTACTAAAAAAGCCCTCTGTCTTTAAAATTTCATCCAATTTCCGGATGGTATTTTTCAAAAGTGACACCTTCGCATTAAACTTATCCGGCATCTTTTCCAACTCATCAAAACTCATCAGATAAACGTCATCTAACACTCCCTCAACGGAGTAAAACTTCTTGGAAATAATATTGTTTTTCGCCCCGATATGAAGCTTCCTTTTAATGTATTTCCTCAGTTTATTCCCCAACTGATTAAAGGTCTTATTAAGCTCCAGTAATTTTGATTTATTAACTTTCATCTTACTTATTTTTAGTGTTTTTTCGTAAATTGGAGTTCAATTTTTATGCCAGTTTTTGAAACTGGTCACATTGACCGACAACAGCAAAAATAGTAGTCAATTTGACATTGTTTTCGACAAAAAAGATGACAAAAAGGACAATCTCTTATCCAGAGTGAAAACAAGCGCGTTTTGCTCTTTTCCACATTTTCTCACAGTCATCTTCTTCAAAAATTGCTTCTTAGTATATAAAAAAGTAATTTTGCGTTTCGTTTTTGATTTGTAGAGGTGTATTTCTTTTTAAATGCGCCCATTTGTAAGGCCAGCGGGTCTTGTATGCTCGATGGCATTAAACTATAACCATGATAAATATCACTTTTCCCGATGGGAATGTCCGACAGTATGAAGCCGGAACAACAGCCATGCAAATTGCAGAATCTATCAGTCAAGGACTGGCACGAAATGTACTTTCTGCTGAGATAGACGGAGAAATTTGGGATGCCACTCGGCCAATCCACAAAGATGCGAAGGTATCTTTGCTTACGTGGAATGATGAGGGCGGGAAGGAGACCTTCTGGCATTCTTCTGCACACTTGATGGCAGAAGCACTCGAAATACTGTACCCCGGCGTAAAGTTGGGTATTGGGCCTCCGGTGGAAAATGGGTTTTACTACGACATTGATGTGGGTGACCGGCAGATTTCCGTCAACGACCTGCCCAAGATCGAGCAGAAAATGATAGAACTTGCCCGCCAAAAAAACGAGTACATCCGAAAGGAGATGTCAAAGGAGGATGCCATTGCATACTTTAGAGAGAAGGGTGATGAATACAAATTGGAGTTGCTGGAAGAACTGGAGGATGGCACTATCACCTTTTACCAAGTTGGTGATTTTGTCGATTTGTGCCGTGGCCCACACATTCCCAATACGGGAAAAATCAAAGCTATCAAACTGCTGAAAGTTGCGGGCGCTTACTGGAGGGGAGATGAAAACCGCAAGCAGATGACGCGGATTTACGGCATCACTTTTCCAAAGCAAAAGGAACTAACCGAATACTTGCATCTTTTAGAGGAAGCAAAGAAACGCGACCATCGAAAATTGGGAGCAGAGTTGGGGTTGTTTATGTTCTCCGAAAAAGTGGGAGCAGGACTCCCCATCTGGTTACCTAAAGGAAATGCCGTACGACAACGACTGATGAATTTCCTAATGGAAGAACAGGAAAAGCAGGGTTACCAGTTGGTAACAACACCCCACATTGGCAAAAAGGAGTTGTACGTCACTTCGGGACATTACGAAAAATATGGAGAAGACAGCTTCCAACCCATTCATACACCAAAAGAGGGGGAAGAATTTTTACTAAAGCCAATGAATTGCCCACACCATTGCGAGATATTTGGCAATCGCCCTCATTCGTATAAAGAATTACCAATCCGAATCGCCGAATTTGGCACGGTCTATCGCTACGAGCAAAGTGGAGAATTGCATGGATTATCGCGAGTACGTGGTTTCACTCAGGACGATGCACATATTTTCTGTACGCCGGAACAGGTAAAAGAAGAATTCCTAAAGGTATTGGACTTGACGACCATGGTATTTAGAAAGATGGGATTCAAGGAATTCACTGCCCAAATTTCGCTACGGGACCCCGACAATAGAGAAAAATACATTGGCTCAGATGAAAATTGGGCAAATGCGGAAAGAGCAATCATCGAAGCGACTGCCGAGGTCGGATTACCAACGATAACAGAACTTGGAGAAGCAGCATTTTACGGACCCAAACTCGACTTCATGATAAAAGATGCATTGGGACGCTCTTGGCAATTGGGTACTATTCAGGTGGATTACAACCTGCCGGATCGGTTCAAATTGGAGTACATAGGTGCCGATAACCAGCCTCACCGACCGGTGATGATACACCGAGCACCTTTTGGCTCTTTGGAGCGATTCATGAGTATTTTGATTGAGCACACGGCGGGTAAGTTCCCACTTTGGCTGACACCGGAGCAATACGCCGTCTTGCCGATAAGTGAAAAATACGAGGAGTTGGCCAACAAAATACAAACGGAATTAAAAGCTTATGACATCCGGGGTGTTGTGGACAACAGAACGGAATCTATTGGCAGAAAAATCAGGGATACGGAATTAAAGAAAATACCCTTTATGCTCATCGTCGGAGAGAAGGAGGCGCAGAATAATACAGTCTCTGTCCGAAAACAGGGAGAAGGCGATATAGGAACGATGACTTTGGACGAATTTGCAGCTTACTTCAAGGAGCAGGCAACAATTGAAGAATAATTTTATTAGCAGTCTATTCCTTATTTTCCAACCGGCATAAAAACATCGGTATCAGGTCAGTTTTGGAGAGGATTTGGTTTAGGAAAAGATGTATTTTGTTCTTTTTTGTGCTAAAACCAGGGGTGCCACAAGTGAAAATTTGACAAATTGTAATTTTTGTCATATATTTATAGCTTCAAATGGTAAGTACACCTATTCCTATGATTAAAAAAATGTTTTTTATGAAGCAAACTTTACTTTTAGTTATTTTTATTTTCTTATCAGGTGCGGCTTTCAGCCAGACGAGTTTTTCGTCCGGGTTAAAGTTCATGCCGGTAAAAGAAAAAGTTGACATCCGAATTTATCCCAATCCGGTCACAACCGAGTTGGGGATTACGGATAATAAGGTAGTAAAATCTATTACCGTCTATAATACCGTGGGAAGAATTGTCAAGGCTTTCGAGTATGAGATTGGCGAGCGTTTTTACGTTGGCGATTTACCACGGGGTATTTACTTAGTTCAATTTTTAAACGCTGATAAAAAGGTGATTACCACCAAGCGAATGAAGAAAGAATAAGTAAATTTCTTGATTGCCAAATAAACAATCCACATATGCAAGCCGTTCCGATTTTATCAGAACGGCTTCTTTTTTTGTAACTACTTACAAGTACACCATTTTTGCTCCAAAATGCCTTCAGTGACGAACTGCGTTATCACCACGTATCATTTACCCATCTGCTTTTGTGAAAATTTTCTAGCGTAGCGATGTTACACCGCCCTTGCGAGGATAGAGCTAAAATCGCCACTGTTATAGAAATTGGTTCTAGTAGTGGATTGCTCTAATAGTTCATGCAGAATTTCTTTCGCCCGGAATAGCTGGGCTTTGACTGTACCAAGAGGGAGATCGAGCTCAGCAGATATCTCCTGGTAGCTCATCTCTTCAAAGTAGCGCAACTCAATCATCTGGCGATATTTATCACCAAGTCTTGCGACCAGCCTTCTTGTCATGCTTCTTCGCTGTTCGCGAATGACTTTTTCCTCCGGATTTGGCGTTTCGCAAGGGAGGTTACTAGCAAAGTGTTGGTTCCCATCCACTTCATAAGGGACGTCGATGGAATAGGCATTGATTTTTTTCTTCCGTATAAAATCAATACAATTATTAGAGGCTATCTTATACAGCCAGGTGCTAAAAGCAAATCGCGGCTCGTAGGAAGGCAGCTTGACAAATGCTTTACCAAACGCTTCAATCGTCAAATCATGCGCATCCTCGGTATTACCTGTCATCTTATACATTTGATGAAAGATGGAACCCCGATGTCTGTTCATCAATTGTTCATAAGCCTTTTGGTCTCCCGAAATGGCTTTTTTTACCCATTCAAAATCGTTGTTTGCTTTCTGTGTTAATCCATGTGCTACTGTTGCTACTTCCATTTTTTTGTCTTCGCTTTATTTAACAAACTCGGTGCGAATATTAGATAGTAGCATACGTAAAGGAAATCCAGTATTGGAATAAAAGGGATAATTTTCTTTGCCCCTAATTTGCCGGAAAGGCTACCCATTACGTAAACAACCATCAACATTCTCACTCCGTATCCTATGGCAACTATCCATAAGTAGTGATGAAAAAAAAGCAGCACCATCAGACCGAAATAGTGCATAAAGTGACTTGCGGAGAACCCTCCTAGTAGCACTTTATGAACCGGCCGATAGCTGCTCGCTGTACTTAAATGTCGTGATTTTTGGTAATAGTAGCCTCGCCAATCCGTTTTTGCTTCCGAAAAGACAAAAGCGGACGGCTCGATAATCATGGTGGTATTGTTTTTATTTGCCACCTGATTGACAAACAGGTCATCGTCTCCCGATTGGATGTGCGCGTGTTTCCGAAAACCACCTGCACTCTCAAAGAGTGATTTTCGATAAATTAGATTTCGCCCAACGCCCATATACGGCAGACCTACAACTGAAAATGAAAGGTATGAGATAGCGGTTAAAACTGTCTCGTATATTGATATGGTATTTAGAAAGCCTTTGTGTGTGTAGAATGGTCCATAGCCTAAACCGATTTTTTTTTCGCCCCTCAATCCGTCCACCATTTTCGAAATCCAATCAGGACTCGCCGGCGAACAATCGGCATCGGTTAAAAGTAATAAGTCATATTTTGAAGCCGCTATGCCTCTACTTAGCGCTTCCTTTTTCCCGAGAGAGGACTCCCGACCCAAACTTATCGGCTGCAAGATGCAACTATTTTCTTTAAAATGCAAAATTATTTCCCAAGAATTATCATCTGAATGATCATTTACGACAATTACTTCAAATTTCGGGTAACGCTGGGATAGAATAACCGGTAAATTTTTTTGTAAATTCTCTGCCTCATTTTTCACACAAATAATGACAGAAACCCCCTCTCTCTGTTGTTTCGGCGGATAGCTTGTTGGAATCTTTCCTATCAGGCGACTGTACAATCCGCCCCAATAAAGCAATTGCATACCCGTCGCGACCAAAAAGACAATTAATGGTATTTTTGAAATTAGAATCAAAATATAAATCAAATTAGAGTTTGAAAATGTAAACTTGCACTGCTCCCGTTACGTCAATGGTTTTTCAATTTTCAATCACTCCCACTTTTTAAAACTTTCCGCATCGACCATCACTTCTTGTTTTTTATCCCGCAAGGCATAATTGAATCCATTATAAACGCTATAACCTCCGTGTTCACCCTTTTTATTTAGTGCCAGAAAACCGACCTGGAGCCCTCCGATGTTATCGTGCTTAGCGATTATGCGTTCGATGGCTTCTTTACACGCCTGCGTTGGCGATTTTCCCTGTCGCATCAGTTCCACCACAATGGCCGCCCCTGCTACTCGGATAACAGCCTCTCCGACTCCCGTTGCGCAAGCAGCCCCCACCTCATTATCAACGAATAATCCCGCACCGATAATGGGAGAGTCACCGACTCTTCCGTGGAGTTTATACGCCATCCCACTTGTGGTGCATGCGCCGGATAGATTGCCGGCTTTATCCATTGCCAGCATTCCGATGGTGTCGTGGTTTTCGATATTGATAATAGGCTTATATTTTGATTCTTTCAGCCACTCCTGCCATTCTTTTTTTGATTTTTCAGTCAATAGATTTTTCTTTTCAAATCCCTTTTCCAATGCAAACTGTAAAGCGCCTTCTCCGGCCAGCATGACGTGTGGCGTCTCTTCCATTACCTTCCGCGCCACAGCTATTGGGTTTTCAATATCCTGCAAAAAGGCAACGGAGCCACATTGGTTTTTATGATTCATAATGCAGGCATCAAGCGTGACCTTACCGTCTCTGTCCGGCCGGCCGCCAAGTCCCACACTTTGGTTATTTGGGTCAGACTCTGTG